>ERZ795053.1328-NODE-1328-length-31421-cov-8.412517_pt1 | contig 31421 bp, 29 predicted proteins | sample MGYA00375137_ERZ795053 | MGnify/ENA primary metagenome ERZ795053 (study PRJEB30182, sample SAMN05720284) | activated sludge metagenome | isolation source: Anaerobic digester | place: Hong Kong | collected 2014-12-17 ...
TTAAAAGCACCTAACTAAAATATCATGCAAACAGCAGTTAAAGCAATTATTGAAGACGTGTACGCCCGCAATCCTCATGAACCTGAATTCCTGCAAGCGGTTCAGGAAGTCGCTGAGGTTATCATTCCTTATATGAATGAACATCCGGAATACTTAAAAGCCAACTTGTTTGAGCGATTGGTGGAACCAGAGCGTATGATCGTCTTCCGCGTTCCCTGGGTAGACGACGCTGGTAATTTCAGAATTAATCGTGGGTACCGGGTCCAAATGAATAGCGCCATCGGGCCTTATAAGGGCGGCTTACGATTCCACCCTTCGGTAAATCCCAGCATTCTTAAGTTTCTGGCATTTGAGCAAGTATTGAAAAATTCCCTGACCATGCTTCCCATGGGCGGAGGAAAAGGCGGTTCGGACTTTGATCCAAAAGGTAAGAGTGACCAGGAAGTGATGCGCTTCTGTCAAAGTTTTATGACCGAGTTGCACCGCCACATCGGAGCGGAAACGGATGTACCTGCCGGCGATATCGGAGTCGGATCTCGTGAGGTGGGCTTTCTTTTCGGGCAATACAAACGACTGGCTAATGAGTTTAGCGGCGTGATTACCGGGAAGGGCTTCGCTTACGGCGGAAGTCTTATCCGCCCTGAAGCTACCGGATATGGCTTATTGTTTTTTGTGGAGGAAATGCTCAAAGAAAAAGGTGATTCTTTAATGGGTAAAGTGATCACAGTATCCGGTTCCGGCAATGTTGCCCAGCATGCCATAGAAAAAGCCATTCAAATGGGAGGGAAGCCAGTGACTGCCTCTGATTCTAGTGGCATGATCTATGACCCGAATGGGATCGACCTGGAAAAACTTGCGTACATCAAGGAATTAAAAAACACCCGTCGCGGACGTATTTCCGAGTACGCAGAAAAATATCAGGTAGAATACCATCCCGGGAAAAAACCATGGCATATCCCCTGCGATATTGCATTGCCTTGTGCCACACAGAATGAACTAGATGAAGAGGACGCACGTGTACTCATCGAAAACGGATGCATGCTGGTCGCCGAAGGCGCCAATATGCCGACCACGCCGGAAGCGGTACGCCGGTTCCAAAATTTGCATATCACGTATGCACCGGGAAAAGCATCCAATGCCGGTGGCGTAGCAACATCCGGACTGGAAATGACCCAGAATGCGCTTCACGCTTCATGGACGGCCGAAAAAGTCGAGTCAGAACTGAAGCAGATCATGCAGTCGATACATTCACAATGCAAACAATACGGACAAAACTATAACTACATCGACTACGTGAAAGGAGCCAACCTGGCCGGATTTATCCGCGTAGCCGAAGCCATGCTGGCAGAAGGTCATGTATGACCCTCCCTTTGCCCGCGGCTTGATTTAGTTGACAAGAGGCAGTAAAGTCCCGGCGTACTACTTCGATGCATGGTGATCCGCCGGTGTTCCGGAAATAAATTCGCAAGAACACATTCATCATAGTATCTTGATAAAAATTTATCCGGATCATGAAAAATGGACTTTACTGCCTCTTCTGCCTGTTTTTAATTTCCCACCTATCGGCTCAGACGGGTGTTGGCGTACCGCCTCCGGTAGGGGCAGATCACCTCTTCGACGGATCCCGGGCCTCACTGGATCAAAATTGGACCTACTGGGACGGACCGCGGCTGGCTGAAAAGTTGCCTATCAAATGGCAAATAGTTGAAGATCCGGTAGATGCGGGCATGGTGATGAGTAGTAATGATCCGGCCGCCGCAGGAGGCAAATACGGAGCTGCCGATATCGTAACGAAAAAGGAATACCGGGATTTTAGGCTCCACGTGGAATTCCTGATTAATAACCCGGGAGGCAACAGTGGCGTTTACCTTCAAAACCGCTATGAGATCCAGATTCTGGATGGCGATTCCACTACCCACGGGATGGCTGCCGTGATCAATGAAGAAGCTTCATCCTACCGTCCTTATCAAGGCATCGGAAAATGGAATTCCTACGACATCCAATTTCGGGCGGCACGGTTTCAGGACGGTCACCGCAGTGAACCGGCCCGCGTTACCATGTATTTCAATGGTGTTAAAGTACACGAGAATACCCCGATCCAGCAGGTTTGGGGCGGACCGAATTCCGGCATGGATGGAGGTAACGACGGAGGCAAAGGCATCACTGACCGGCCTGGAGGCATCAAGTTACAAGCCGAAGGACATGATGTTCGCTATCGCAATGTCTGGATCGTACCCCTCGACCTGGAAAATCAGGGCACTAATTTTTAATGACTTGGTTTAGCTTCGCCCAGCGGTAATATCGTTCTGCCGTACACTTCATTTAACCAGATCCCGAACCCGGTATAACAGGCCAGTCCTCCCGAAATCATGCCTAAATACCCTGCTATTGAAATCAAGCCAATGGATTCTGTCCAGTTTCCAATGGCCAACAGGATAAACAACAAGGTCAGTGAACCAAAAACCACCATATAGCCTCGGTGTAATTTCAAAGCTCCGACAAACATAAAAATGGAAAAAATACTCCACCCAAACAGATAATACCCCAGCTCGGAATATTCGGGTATCCCGGCGATATTGACTTTCAGAAAGATCAGCAAACCTGCCAGAGTGGTCCAGAACAACGAATAGGCAATAAATGCTGTAAACCCAAACACGTTACCCCGGATCCAGGACAGCAGCCCTGCTATAAACTGGGCATAAGCCCCTAAAATGAGCCCCATGGCAATGATCATAGAGTCGAGTGAGAAAAGCCTGGTATTATTCAGGTTCAGCAAGATGGTCGTTATCCCCAATCCCAATAGTCCCAAGGGAGCCGGATTGGCCAATGACTTCTGCAGTTGACGGAATTGAATTGCATCCATTGTTGCGCGATTTTAATTGATGAAGAAAGGAGAACACCTGGGAGGGATGTTGGAGGATTCTTCCCCCCGGCAATCCGACAAAAAACCAGGTAGACCCGGTATCGAATGTACACGTTTCCGGCTCAAACTTTTGATGACCCTGTTCTCCATTTTATCCCTGCCGGGATGATTTTCATCAGTATTTAATAATGTAGGGCGCCTAAAAAGGATTTTGTAATTTGGAGATATACTGATTCAGGCCATAAAAGAACCTATCGCATGATTGAATGTACCAATTCCATTGAGATCCGCCGACCCATTTCCACGGTGGCATTTTACACGGCGAATCCGGACCGTGCCACCTCCTGGTATAAAAACATCCAAAGGGTCACCTGGCATACACCCCGCCCAGTTCAGGTGGGGACTAAAGTGGAGTTTGAAGCCCAGTTTATGCGGCGAAAGATGCGCTATACCTACGTAATCACGCACTATGTCCCAAAAAAAGAACTAATCATGGAGGCTACGGATGGCCCTTTCCCTATGCGAACGACCTACCAGTGGCAGGCCATTTCACCGGAAATTACCCGTATGACATTGACCAATACCGGTGGCAATTTCAAGTATTTCAAACGATGGATGACTGCTGCTATGAACCGTGCGAATCAAAAGGATCTAAAAAAACTCAAGCAAATCCTGGAAGCCCACCTGTAATTATTAAGCGTCAAGATCTTAGACAGGCCACTTTATGATCGTAATCGTTAATTCCAATGATGCGTATTCTAGCACTACGCATCCATATTGCGTTTATTGGGCTCAAGATTTGCCCGATGTCAAAAATCCATCAGCCCAGCCACCGAACCGGGATTATCATCGTCCATACCAGTGACGAGAACCAGTTGTTTCACCTGGGACTGCAATACCTGGGTGAAATGCTAGAGGAAGACCAATCCGGGAAAGATCATGGGATGATCGGAAAGCCGTTTCGTATTAAGTCAAAAGATAAACCGACCCTCCTGCTTGATTTCCTGTCTTTTGCGCTGCGTGAATCCATCACGGAAAACGTAGTCTTTAATAAACTGGTCATTGAATTCCTGAGCACGCAATACCTGGATGGTACCCTGTATGGGAAACCTAGTGACAAACCACTGACCGCTATCGAATCAATTAATTACCCGGAGTCAAGCATCCATCAGAATCCTGACCTTTCCTGGGATCTGACCATTCGGGTCAACTGATGGATCAGGATATTTTTTCAAAGCCTTGCTTTAAAGAAAAAGTCCCGGTAGCGTACCGCACCTGACAACAATGTTTATCTTTTCTCAAAATTTCTGATGCAGCAAAACCGAATGGAAGCTTTCAGTGATGGTGTTTTGGCAATCATCATCACCATCATGGTCCTGGAAATGAAGATCCCTCATGGCCCGGAGTTTGCCGATTTAAAACCATTAATCCCGGTTGTTATCAGCTACGTACTGAGCTTTGTTTTTCTCGGTATCTACTGGAACAATCACCACCATTTAATCCATTTAATTCGCCATGTTGATGGCACACTCCTCTGGGCTAATCTACACCTGCTATTCTGGCTTTCTTTGGTTCCTTTCGTTACCGGATGGATGGGCGAAAATGATTTTGCGGCTACCCCGGTAGCTTTGTATGGGTTTGTTCTCCTAATGTCTGCCATAGCCTGGACCATTTTATTGCGCGTTGCACTGCGAAGAGAAGGGCCGGATTCTAAACTGGCCCAGGCGACCGGCAACTACCAGAAAGGGTACTGGTCGATGGCTTTGTATTTGATAGGCATCCCGGCTACTTTTATCAGTCCCTGGCTTGCCGGTGCATGCTATGTCGCAGTCGCCGTCTTATGGATTGTTCCCGATCGACGGATCGAACGCATTGTAAAGGAGGGAAAATAGTGCCAATCCAGACAGGTTATTCTTTGCCCTCCAACAATGGATCTGCCCGGATCACCAGCGTCTGTTTATAGGCCACCTCTCCGACCTTCAAGGTTACCACATACGAACCCACACCGGCCGTTGAAATGGCATATCGGTTATCAATCTGCATTGGAGAAAAGGAGTTTTGCAGATTATGTAGTAGATGCCGCCGCTGATCATCATCTTTGGCTTGAAGAAAACGTTGGTATTGGCGTTGGCTGGCATCCGTCGGATATTCTTTGAGATAAGACATCCAAATCGATTCAACTTCCTCCCTTTCGTCTTCGGTGTAGGGACTTGTGTCAAATTCCCGGTTCCAACGGTATCGGTGGATGCCCGGGGTCTGATCAACCGGTATCCGGTGGATATGTCCGGATTGATCGTTAATGGTTATGGTAACTGAATCTCCGGACAGGGCATTTCCTACATAATAATTGATACCAGCATAAGTGGTAAATTCCGCCCGGGGCAAACTGGAAGTATTTTCTATTTCAGGCGGATTGGCTCCGGCAAATAAAAAGTGTCCGCGCTGGCCTCCCCTACTGGTATTTTCCCACAAAGTAGTCACTGGCTGACGGAACAGATAAGCCGATGCCGTCTGCACCTCCGCCGTCATTTGTTCCAATGGTGAAATATCATCTGCAATCCACAGGCTGCGGCCATGGGTTGCAGCAATCAGATCCCGGTCCCTTTTATGGATGGCCAGGTCATAGACCGAAACGGTTGGAAAATTTTCCATAAACCTTGCCCATTTCTCTCCCCGGTCCAGTGAATACCAAATGCCGGTCTCTGTTCCAATGAATAAAAGATCCGGATTGCTCAAATCTTCGCGCACGACTCGAATCACCTCATCATCCGGGAGCCCATTCATTAATGGCTTCCAGGTGCTACCATAATCTTCCGTGATAAATATCCAGGGCTTAAATACATCGCTGCGGTGGCCATCAAAGGTAAGGTAGGCCCGGCCGCTATTAAAATGCGAAGCTTCCAGTCTGCTCACCCAAAGGTGCTGGGGAACTCCAGGAACCCGATTGCTTACATTAACCCAATGTTGTCCGCCATCCTGGGTTATCTGAACGTTGCCATCGTCCGTTCCAACCCATATCACCGCTTCATTGACGGGAGAAATGCTAATGGTGCTGATGGAGCAATGGGTCTCCGCACCGGTATTGTCCGGAGTCACCCCACCGCTTGCATTTTCCCTGGTCTTCTCCGGATCATTGGTGGACAGATCCGGACTGATGATAAGCCAGGTAGCGCCCTGATCCGTTGACTTCAGCAAATGATTGGAACCGGCGTACAGTGCTTTGTCAGGGTGCGGGCTCATGACCAGCGGAGCTGACCAATTGAAACGCAGCTGATCGGTATTACCGGCAATGCCAAATGCTTCCGCATTGATGATATTACGGTCATTCGGTTTGATGTAAGTCTGTTGGTGAGTCGGCACGTCGTACCTGCTATAGCCACCATTTTCAGCCGATGTAAACGCCGTATGCCAGTCATCCGGGTCCACCATGGCATACTGCCCGTCTCCCCAGTGTAATTTCCAGTTGGCATCGCTCAGGATACCGCGAGCATCCCGGGTAAAACTCGCCGTACCATAAAATCCATTGTCCTGGAGCCCTCCGTAGATGTAGTATGGATCACGCATATCATAACCTATCCGGTAAAACTGGGCAATAGGAAGGTTATCAAATAACTGAAAATGGTCGCCACCGTCGTGGGTCAGCGAGGCGCCTTTATCTGCACCTACATAATATCTTAAGCCATCTCGTGGATCTAGCCACATGGCATGAAAGTCTCCATGAATCTCCTGGTCTTCGCTTCCATTTTCCAGGGTTTTGCCGCCATCATCGGATACCATAAGCCGTGTGGTCAGTAGATACACCTTTTCCGGGTCGACTGGGTTGATACGAACCTGGGAATAGTAGAAAGGCCTGTTATTGTAGTTGTTTACATATTGCCATGTTTTACCGGCATCCTCACTGCGGTACAAACCCGATCCGGGTTGGGAAAGGTCTTTACTAGCCGGGGCTTCCACCAAAGCCATGAGCACTTTAGGATTGCTGCGGGATATCGCCAGTCCAATCCGGCCGGTTTCTCCCACCGGTAGTCCATCGGTTAATTTGGACCAGGACTTGCCGTTATCCGTCGATTTATAAATGCCTCCGCTTTCCCCTCCACTATAAAAGGTCCACGGCTGTCTGAGCCGGTGATACATCGCTGCATAAAGAATTTTTGGATTAGCCGGATCGCGGACCAGATCTGTACAGCCAGTCTTTCCATCATCGGGCAATCCCTGGGACGCCTTGTTCCAGGTCTTGCCTCCATCCTTGCTGATAAACAACCCGCGATCACCCGAGTAGCCCCACAGATGCCCGGTGGCACAGGCACAGATCTCCTGTGGATTAGCCGGATTCAACACGACCCGAGCAATATGGCCAGTGTTTTCCAGGCCACTTTCCTGAAAGTTTTTCCCACTATCCCGTGAAACGTAAATACCATGACCCCAGGAGGTAGAATTACGGTTGTTTGCTTCACCGGTGCCCACCCAGATCTCCTGGGGATTGGCCTGGTTGATGGCAATATCTCCTATCGAAGCAGTAGCATAATGATCAAATATGGATTCCCAGGTTGTCCCAGCATTGGAAGAATACCATACTCCTCCGGAAGCCGTTGCGATCCAAACTTTGGTGAAGTCCGACTCGAGGGCTTCTATATCCACAATACGTCCTCCGGGATTCGCCGGACCAATGTTCCTCCAGGGAAAAGCGCCCAAAGAGTCCGGGGACTGGGCAATCGCCTCAGCAGTAACAAGACACCCAACCAGGGCAAAAAGCTTAAACCATTTCATGAATTCATCATTAAGATCATGAAACTAATGATTTGGAAAGAAATCAGATACGAAAGCACTGCAATGCAGGGGGCTGTCTCTGAGTAAGAAGATCCGTTGACCAGCAGCCGATGCCTGATCTTAGCGAAGAAAGGATCCTCCGGGCGATGCTGCTTTCTGATCGTCCGGTATGGACAAAACCCGAGCACATCGATGTTGCCGGCTCGTATCCATTCTGAATTACATGTTTCGGAACAACTATTTAGAAAGAATCAGGTAACGGCTAAGGTAATTTCTGATCTGAATCGTCTTCCATCCAGGAGGTGGCCTCTGCAGGGCATTTCCGATTTGGTAACCTTAAATGAATTAGCTTAGTCCTCCAGGACATGATGACCACCGAACGAAGAAATATCACCTCCGTAGTTAAAGAATACAGCACCCGGCTTTACCGGTTCATCCGGGGGCGGGTTACTTCGGATGAGGATGCCGAGGATGTGCTTCAGGATGTGTGGTTTCAACTCAGCAATTTGGGCAATCTGGACGAGCTGGAAAGCGCCAGTGCCTGGTTGTATCGCGTTGCCCGCAACCGGGTCACTGACCTCTACCGCAAACGCAAGACGGACTCACTGGATGGCCTGGCTTTAACGGATGATCCGGAAATAGCCCCGATCGCTGACTTGCTCCTGATGGATGACCACGATCCCGAAATACAGTTCTTCCAGGAATTGTTTTGGGAAGAATTATTCCTGGCGCTGGAAGAATTACCTCAAAATCAACGAGAAGTTTTTATCCTGAATGAGCTGGAAGGGAAAACCCTGCAGGAAATCGCTGATATGCGGGGAGAAAAATTAAAAACAATCATCAGCCGGAAGGGATATGCCATTAATCATTTACGAAAAAAGCTATTTAATCTCTATCAGGAGTTAAATTTATAAATCCATAGACATGAAACCTTCGTATCAATCCTACTGGAAACCGAGGCACCGCATGATCCTGGTGCCGATCATCGCCATTATCCTGATGGCCAGCGCACTTGTTCAGTGGCTATGGAACTTATTGTTACCGCACCTTTTAAATGTCCCTCGTATACGTTATTGGGAAGCTTTAGGCTTGTTAGCCCTCTCTCGAATCCTTTTCGGAGGCTTCCATTTCCGCAAGCCCAGTAGTTCTTCATACCGGGCTGGATTTCGTGAAAAATTCATGCATATGAGCGAGGAAGAAAGGCAACAATTTCGCGAACAATGGAAAAATCGTTGCCGTCCCAGGGATGAGGATGACCGGTAAGGTCCCGTAAATAAAACCGCAGGCCCAATTCTTTTAACCCTATCGATGCTTAAGCAGACACGGACGCAAGGGAATGCTTATGAAAGCCATAACGTGCGCAGTCATCCCGGTACTTTAATGAAAAAGGCCACTAAGGTGATGGGAGGCCAATAGCCGAATAATCTATCACATCCGCCTAGTAGATCAAAAACAATAGGCAGCATTAAGGCACCTGCAAGCTTGCATTAAAATCTCACGGCTATTTTTCAGATCTACATTATGATCATTTATTGCATTGGCACTCAATGAAAGAAATAAACAAAAAAATGACCGATCGCATGGCTTGGCTAAAGATAATTCTCCCTGGTTTATGGATAACTTCAGGATTTTTTGAGCCTGTAACTCCGGTGATTAACAGAAAAGACTTTCTTTCAAAAAAAATTCATTTTTCTTAAAGTAAATCTTTCTCATGTCCGTCTACCTAAATGAAGACACATTGAATTCATAGCATTCAACGGATGTCAAAAAAATTATTAACTAATTAAAACCTGGATAAAATGAGACCCTTCTCTTTTCGCTTATTTCCCGGCTTGATCTTAATGGGATTTGTACTTTTCTTCCTCCCGTTTTTGCTTTTAAAATTGGCCTTCTTCCTTTTTCTTGGAAGCTTTGCGCTTCGTTTGATTTTTAGACGGCCGAGGTATTACCGTGCCTATTATGCGCACCAAAGCCGGACTGATACCATATATGCCATTCCGGAAGAAGAGTACGACATGCCATTCCGGGGCAATAGGAATTACTCCGGGTATTATGGATCAAGTTCAAAGGCATTTCAACCAAATGAACGGATTTACCGTGACCGTGATTTTGTTTCGCCTTTAATTAAAATTTAACCGGATAACCTATCCGGTCGGTGGGTAAAACCACGCAGTACAGTTCATTATTTCTCATCCAAAAATTCTATTAAAAATGCATCGACACGCACATCACTGGCATGGCCAGTGCGGACCATCCTCTGGATTCCACAAACACGCATGGCATAGCCGGCAACAACGGAGACCCAAATACAACGTCCCTCTGAACATAATCGAAACCGATGAAACGTTTGAGGTAAATGTATTTGCTCCGGGATTTGACAAATCACAAATCACACTCAGTGTAGCAGATGATGTTCTTTACATCCTCGGCAGCAAACCGTTGGCTGAAGGCGAGGAACCGGATTTTATCCTTCAGGAATTTCCAATCAAATCATTCGAACGTCGTCTGGCGCTCAATGGGAAAGTAGACACCACCGGAATTTCTGCGAAACAGGAAAATCAGGTATTGATTATCAGCCTGCCAAAATCTGCTGAAGCGAAACGCGAGGAAATTAAGATCGACGTTATTTAGTGGTTGTATTTCTATTTCGTTATATGGGGGCTATAAAGCCCCCTATTTATTTCCCGGTCATTTAATACCTAAAAAATGATAATCTCATTATTTGTACTTTATCGAATCGTCCAGTTTATCATCAAGCGGTCGATTGCCTCACTTAAAATAGCTGCATAAATCCAAAACATGCATTCAATTGCATGGTGACGGTCAATTCCTTCGACATCTTACCTGATAATTAATTGGTACAATCATGCGCATAACATGCGCTTTTACAATTCCCTGCATCCACTAAATACTTCCCCGATACCCTGCATTTTTCCCGATCGTATCATCAGGCCCAAAACGGGCCAGACGATCCGGGAGTACAAATCCTTCATGGTCCGGCATTTCGCGAATGGGCGCCAAATAGTATCTTTGCCGCCACTTAGGTCGTATTGATATGGAGACCAACAAACCGCAAAACGCATCGCTTTCACCGGAGGTTATTCAGGATTGCATCCGCACCCTCCAGCACCTTGCCGGACACTACGATGAAGTAGATGCACTTCCGGAGGGCCAACGGATCGATTTGTTAAAAGCGGCAGGAACGTTATCACGCCCCAATCGGGACGAATACCGACTGCGCGACAAACAAGTCAAGAAATCCCGCAAACGTAGCATGCGTCAAAATGAACGGCAAAAAAGCGCTCAGACTGGCATACGTCAGGCGCGCACCTCCGATGTTTTTGTCGCTCCTGCATTAATATCCGGACCATCCGAATCATCGGCTATTTATGAAAATCCCCGCGATTGCTACATCTGCCGGGCCAAATACACCGAAGTCCACCATTTTTACGATGCCCTTTGCCCGGCTTGTGCCACGTTAAACTACGCCAAGCGGCACCAGACTTGTGACCTGACCGGACAAGTGGCGGTGATCACCGGGGCAAGGGTTAAGATCGGCTATCAGGCGGCGTTGATCCTCCTGCGTGCCGGAGCTACCGTAGTAGTCACGACGCGATTTCCGGTAGACGCTACGGCTCGCTATGCTGCCGAACCGGATTTCAACGCCTGGTCCCGGAGGCTGCACATCTATGGTCTAGACTTGCGCCACACGCCAAGCGTGGATCTTTTTGCGGCATACCTGACCGAGCAATTATCCCGGTTGGATATCCTGATCAATAACGCGGCGCAGACGGTCCGTCGTCCTCCCGGGTTTTATGCCCATCTGATGGAGGCAGAAGCAACGAACTGGGAAGATCTAAGCCCTGCTCGTCAGCGATTACTCGGACAATACCACCAGTTAGTCAGCACGATTGCTCCCTCAACGGACACGCAAACACCTGCGGCCGTATCCTGGGGCTCGACCGCTCCGGTTGGCATTGGCATCCATGCTTCGGCCAGGCTCTCTCAAATGCCCTATCGCTTCGACCGGTCGCTGGATACCCAGGATGTATTCCCTTCCGGAGAACTGGATGCTGACCTGCAACAAGTGGATTTACGTAAAACCAATAGCTGGAGACTCAAACTTGGCGAGATCGAGCCTCTGGAAATGCTGGAAGTTCAATTGATTAACGCGGTAGCACCATTTGTTCTCAACAACCGGCTAGTCCCTTTAATGAAAAAAGACTTTACCGGTCAGAAACACATTGTCAATGTTACCGCTATGGAGGGCAAATTTTATCGTTTTACCAAAGAAGAGCGTCATCCGCATACCAATATGGCCAAGGCCGCACTGAATATGCTGACCCATACCTCCGCCGGAGATCTTGCCAAGCAAGGCATTTACATGAATGCCGTCGATACCGGTTGGGTAACGGATGAAGACCCCGTGGAACTGGCTCAAAAAAAGATCAAAGTACACGACTTTCAACCTCCTCTGGATATCGTGGATGGCGCTGCACGCATTTGCGATCCGTTTATAGATGGCATCAACACGGGCCAGCATTGGTCAGGGAAATTTCTGAAAGATTATTTCCCGATAGATTGGTAGTGCGGCGGGAGTAAGCCCCATTGCCCCCATACACCTCGTGCATATATCCGCAAAGAAATCTATATTGGGATAAACCATGACCTCTGGCCGGTACGAGAACAGGAACACCATGCGAAGATTTCTGGCACTATTGATCGTTTTTACCTTTTCCAATGGTCTATGCGGCAGCAATGTACTGGATAGCCTTTGGGATGAATTGAAGATGGCCAGGGATGACACTTCTAGGATCCTGCTCACCCAACAAATTGCCCGGAAAACTGCTGCTTTTGATCTGGACTCTGCTTTCCATATGGCCCACCGCGCCAAAGCTTGGAGTGAGCGAATCAACTATCCGCGTGGACAAGCAGAAGCTTATTACCAACTGGCCCGATTGAACAATATGGCCAATCAACTGGATACGGCCATCTCCTATTTTAACCGGTCCATCCCAATCTGTGAGCAGCGGAGGTTTACCCATCTCCTTGCGGATAATTACTGGTTTTTAGGGAACACCATTTCAAACCAGGATGATTACCGGACTTCTGCAACCTATTATCAGAAAGCCATTGTGCTATTCGATTCACTCCGCGACGAGAATTCTCTGATGTCGATCTACATCAACTATGCCTGGGTGACCTCCGAAACCGGCAAATATCCTGAAGCCAGTGAATACCTCTACAAAGCCATTCGACTTGCAGAAAAAAACAACCAGGAGTCTACGGTCTTTAACGCAAACCACGAACTGGCTTATATCCTGGTCTCCATGGAAAACTTCTCAGAGGCGATCAAGGTTTGCAAAGCCAATGAAGCACGGGCTGCAGCGCTTGATGATCGCGAGAAAATCTCCATAGCCGCTGGTGATCTCGCTAATTACTACGGCCATTTGGGGAAGATTGACAGCTCTCTTTATTACAATCTTAAAGACCTGAGCATACAGCAACAGTATACAAACAGCAAGGACCTTGCCCTGGTCCTTAACAACGTCGGTAGCGATTACCTGGCCATGCAGGATTATCATAAATCCATTGAATACTTTCAAGCTTCACTCGCCTCCTCCGGTCAGCATCGCAATACCTACAACCAGATTCTGAGTATGACTCAGATCGGAGAAGCCTACCAGGGGCTGGGTTCTTTTTTACGGGCCGCATCGATCCAACGGGAAGCGCTCCGTTTATCCCGTACGATTGGTAACGCCGAGCTTACGGAAGATATCCTGCGAAACCTGGATAGCCTGTACCGTCAGACCAGACAATACGAATTAGCCTACACCGCGCTGCGATCACTGAATGCATTACTGGACAGCACCGAATCGGTGGAGAAAAATAACCAGATGGCTGCCCTCCAGGCCCAGTACGAATCGGAAAAACAAGCCAAAGAAATTGCGGTTCAAAAGTCAGCGATTCTTGCCTTGGAGGCTCAAAATGACCGGGAGCGCAATCGCAAGGTGGTTGCTTTCCTCGGGCTGCTCGCCCTGGGTATTTTATCCCTCTGGATCATCAACCGTCAGCGACTAAAAATTCGTAAGGACGCAGAAATCCGGCAGCAAGAACAACGCGCACTGAATGCCGAAAAGGCCGCAGCAGCTCTGGAGAAAGAACAATTAGCTGCAGAATTGCTCTTCAAGCAAAAAGAGCTCACCTCCCACGCCTTACACCTTATTCAGAAAAATGAACTCCTGGAAGAGTTAAAGGGGCGTCTCGATTCCATGAAAAAACATGCTACCTCACCGAACGTAAAGGAAATTGCCAGGATGGATCACCTCATCGATTTCGATCGCTATCAGGACGAAGATTGGCAAAACTTCAAATCGTATTTTAATCAGGTACACCCAAATTTTGAAACAAAACTCAAAGCTGATCATCCGGATATGACGGTTAATGACATCAAACTTGCCGCACTGATCCGAATGAATCTCACCACGAAGCAAATCGCGACCATCAATAATGTCTCCATCCTGGCTGTTAAAAAAGCCCGTTACCGGTTACGGAAAAAATTAAATATCTCCGAAGATGAAAGCCTGGAGGATCTTCTGATTACTGCCTACTGAGTCCACTCCGGAAAAGCGAAAAACCCGATGTCATCCCCGCCTGAACGGACGGGCAGGTCGACCGAGAAGCCTTAATGCGTCGAGCGGAGAGGCTTCGACTTCGCTCAGCCTGACAATAAAGACAGTTGTCACCCGAAACGAAGTCGAAGGGACTTCGTTTCGGCCCATTCTTCGCCTACAGTCGAACTGCCCGACTGACGTCGTCCGCCCGTGCCGGTACGGACGGGTTCGGGCGGGAATGACATTAGATTTATTGAAATTGGCTTTTCCGAAGCAGGCTCAATACGGATCACTCAATACTTATAAATCTCAACCGGTACGTCATTTTCTTCTTTTAACCCCGGGGTACTGCGGCCGGTACTCACGTATTGATTCAACAATCCCTGCAATTGGGTCACAATGTTCGTGTACTCCAGTGCCAGGTTGTTTTTCTCGCTGGGGTCTTTAACCAGATCGAACAATTGAACGCGTGGGAGACTATCGGCCAGAACCTCAGCGGTAGTCGGGTGACTCCAACCTCCTGACCCGCCACAGAATACGGCCTTCCAGCGTCCTTGCCGCACTGCAAAACACCCCTCGATGGAGTGATGGACGGTTGCTCCCCGCTGATACGCGGCAGAGTCCTCCCTGAAGAGAGGCATCAGGCTATAACTGTCTTCCCCGGCCGTTGAAGGCAAGGAATCCTGTACAATTTCTGCACATGTAGCCAGCAAATCGGTGAGGCAGGTGGTCGACCGGGCGATGCTCCCGGCAGGTATATGCCCGGGCCATCTTGCTATGAATGGGATGCGATGGCCTCCCTCGTAGATGTCTGCCTTAGCACCCCGGTAAATGTAACTTGGGTGGTGTCCCAGCGAATCCAACTCCGGGAAATCGGCCATCGGCGAACAACCATTATCACTGGTAAACAGGATCAAAGTCCGGTCCAGCAATCCTTGTGCTTCTAAAGCCTGCCTAATCTGGCCCACCATGTTATCCACCATCAAGACAAAATCACCATAAGCATTCGTCCGGGATTGACCCTGAAAGTCCGGTCCGGGAAGGATTGGCGTGTGCGGCGCCGTCATGGGGAAATACAGGAAGAAAGGTACTGAATCATGCCCGTGCTGCTCAATAAATCCGACCGCCTTGCGGGTAAGATTTGGCAACACCTCCTCCGGCACAAAGTCCGCTCCTCTTGGCCCTTTCCGGATGAATGCCTTACCGCCATGTGCCTCCTGGGTGTCTATCTGCATGGAAGTGGATCGGTTGTTTTCAATGTAGATGTAAGGAGGGATGTCGAGTGAAGCACTAATGCCATAGAAATAATCAAAACCCAGTTGATTTGGTCCTCCGGTAATCGGAGCGGTCAGCACTTCATGACCTTCACTATCCTTGGACCATCCTAATCCCAAATGCCATTTTCCTACACAACCGGTCCGGTATCCTTTCGATTTAAGGAAAGAAGCAACAGTCAGCCTGGATTCCGGAATCAAAGGAGGATCATAACTCCAGGTTACTCCTTGTTGCAGGGAGCTTCTCCAGGCATACCTCCCGGTTAATATTCCGTACCGGGTAGGCGAACAAACCGCGGAGCCACTGTGGGCATCTGTAAATCGCATCCCTTCCCGGGCAAGTTGGTCGATATTTGGAGTTGCAATTTTACCCTGAGGATTGTAGGCTGTCACATCACCATACCCCAAATCATCAGCCAGGATGTATACAATATTGGGCAAGGGTTCTTTTGCCGGCTCCTGGGCCACCCGCTGGCAAGCACTTAATCCCATCAGTGTCCCCAGGACCATAAACATTGACTTTGTATTCCCGATCATGCCTTTCTTTCTCTTAAAAGTTAAAAATAGTGGATTAAGCCGCTATTTTTAGGAACCGGAAGATCAATCTCCGGTATTTTATCCAGGAATAATTATACCATGAAATCCATTAGCGCCCTTGTTATCCTCCTTTTGGCCAACGTGATGACCTTGTCCGGTCAAAGTTACCCGGTCAAAATTGAAGCTACGGTAGATCCTTCCGTGCGCGCAAATTTTGATCCCGATGCACGCCTTTTTTTATTTTTCAGCAAATACGAATTCAGCCCTCCGTATACACAGATCTGGCCAAACGGAGGAAATGCGGTTTTTGGCAAAAATCTGCACTGGGCGGTCGACCAGCATCTGATGGTTTCTGATCTTTCCGGTTGGAGCAAAACCCCGGCATGGAATCTGGAAGCCGTACCGGCCGGCACCTATTACGTACAGATCCTCTGGGACCAGGATCAGACTGAATCCCGCATCGATGCACCCGGAAATCTGATCAGCGCCGTTAAAAAAGTTGAAATCAACCAAAATAGCACCCTGCAATTTAACTTGAACGAAGTCATCCCCGAACGAACAATAATCGAAAATCCTCTGGTCAAGTATTTTGAAATGACCAGCGATACCTTGAGCGCCTGGTGGGGAAAGCCGGTGCTGGTCAAAGCTTCCGTATTGTTGCCTAGTGGTTTTTACGATCACCCGGACGCATCTTACCCAGTGCGCTATCATGTAGCCGGGTATGGTGGTCGGTATACACGGATCAACCGGGTTATGGATCCGGAAAATCCATTCTCCAGCTGGTGGACTTCCGGTGATGCACCACAGATCATCACGATTTATCTCGACGGAGAAGGCCCATTCGGCGATAGCTATCAATTGGATTCTGACAACAGTGGCCCCTATGGGTATGCATTAACCCATGAGCTCGGTCCGAAAATTGAAGCCCTGTACCGCGGCGCCGGAACTCCGGAACTGCGTTTTGTAGACGGTTGTTCGACCGGCGGATGGGTTTCTCTGGCTCTCCAACTTTATTATCCGGATTTTTTCAACGGATGCTGGTCCTATAGCCCGGACGCCATAGAATTTAACAATTACCAACTGATCAACATTTACAAAGACAAAAATGCATTCACCAATGAATACGGACTGGAACGACCAGTCATGCGAGAAACCAGTGGTGAACCGATGATGCTTATGCGCGAATTCATTAATTATGAGAATGTGCAGGGCAAGACCGATACCTATGTAACTTCCGGCGGGCAGTTTAGCGCTCATACGGCATTGTATAGTCCGAAAGGCACCGATGGACTGCCGGTACCGTTATTTGATCCATTCACCGGAGACATCGATCCGAATGTCGCCGAACATTGGAAAAAGTACGACCTCACCTTGTATTCACAGGAAAACTGGACATCTCTGGGCCCAAAAGTGCAAGGCAAGCTGAACATCTGGATGGGTGACATGGATAACTTTTACCTCAACCTCGGAACCAGGGCTTTTGACGAATTTATCCAGTCAACGGATAATCCACACTCCGATGCAGTAATCCGGTTTACTCCGATGAAAGGCCACTGCGAAGAATACGACCAGCGGACCATACTGGAAGCAATGGCTATGAAGGTCAAATCCATTACGAGAGATTAGATCCCAGTACAATATGTCCTGGAGGTAACCTGGATCATTCCCATTGAAGACCGGGATGTACGATCTTAGGGGTAATCTATTTGAAGCGGGATGTTTGATAGATCGATCGTCCGTTATTTGGTTGTCGCCTTTGGATTTACCTGGGTCGTTGCATTCGGGATTATTATACTGCATCGCTACGGACATATAGATTCCAATACACGGGATTTATTGCATGCCATTCCGGCATTTGGCCCTGCCATAGGAGCCTTTGCGGTCATCCCGGACCGGCATTACTGGGCTAGGCGGCTCACCTGGAGCAACACAACAAGGTGGAATTGGATGATCGTCACATCTCCACTTTTATTCATGGTGAGCGGGCTCCTGATCTATGGAATTGTCAGACATCGCAATTATGACCTGAATCAATTTGCCGTTGCTAACTTTTCATCTCTTGCACGAACCGCCATTTTCTGGTTGCCGCTGTTTACCTATGGATTTTTTGAAGAGATCGGGTGGCGCGGTTTTTTATTGCCCCGGCTGCAAAAGCGGTTTACCGCATGGAAATCCACCATTCTGCTCACCCTGATCTGGGGGATCTGGCATTTTCCCTTTTTCTTCTACCGATTCTCATTCTCCCCGTTCATTGCAATCGGATTTTTCTTCGGGTTATGGATCGGAGCAATAATCCTCACGCATCTGCTTAATCAAAATCGCGGGATTTTATGGTTTGGCATCCTGTTTCATTTCCTGAATAACCTTGCTTCCTCAGTTGAAAAAGAGATCACAGTTATCGTGTTAAGCATCGGTTTTATGCTGCTGGCATGGATGATCTACCGGCGTTTTGGCCCAAGTAATTTATCATCCACCCTCCGTTATACGGAAGGTTGAAGGGGTGTCCAATCCAAATTATTCCACGTATCTTCCAGTCAAAATAAAAGCTATGATTCGATTGATTGTTCTTTCAATGCTTATCCTGGCTGGGATGGGTTGCCAACCGGTGCAAACCGAGACGAAAGATCAAGGCACTCAATATTTCCTGGTCCGGCATGCAGAGAAAGGTCAGGACGACCCCAAAGACCCATCGCTTACCGAAACCGGTCAGGCCAGAGCCCGTTTGTTGGCGGACGAACTAAGCCAAGCGGGTATCCGTGCAATCTATTCCACCGACTACAAACGTACCCGGCAAACTGCTCAGCCATTAGCCGATCGCCTTGGCTTGACCGTCCAGACCTATGATGCTAAGCGCGATTTGGCCGATTTTCTGAAAGAAGTTGAATCGAATCACAGCGGTGAAAAGGTGTTGATCGTAGGGCACAGCAATACGGTACCCAATATGGCCAATATCCTGAGCGGCACCGAATCATACCAGCAATTTGATGATGCGGATTACAATCACCTGATCATCGTAACAGGCCCACAGGGTAAAGGCATCGTTACAGACCTATCGATAGCTCCATGCCCGGTAGATACGATGCAATAAGTTGCATTTCAGAAAAGCCTAAGTCGCAATACCTCCAGTATTGGGTTGCTGTGGGCGTGGGATGACTGGCGTAATTGAATTTCCGGAGTAGTCTCAAACTTCAGCATTCAACATTCAGCATTCAACATTCTTAATACTACCTTTGCTGGTTCATTGTAAAATTGACCTATGGAGACCCGGTATAGTCCTCAATCCGTTGAGGAGAAATGGTATCAGCATTGGGAAAAATCCGGCTATTTTCATTCCACTCCGGATGAGCGCCCTTCATTCACTATTGTCATCCCACCACCGAATGTCACCGGAGTGCTTCATATGGGACACATTCTGAACAACACCATTCAGGATGTCCTGACTCGTCATGCCCGCATGACCGGCTTCAATGCTTGTTGGGTACCAGGCACGGACCATGCGTCCATTGCCACGGAGGCAAAGGTGGTACGTTGGTTGCGGGAAGATATGGGACTGACCAAAGGGGAAGTTGGCCGGGACAAATTCATTGAATATGCCTGGCAGTGGACCGAAAAATACGGAGGGATCATCCTCACCCAATTGCGGAAATTAGGTTGTTCCTGCGACTGGGAACGTACGGCATTTACCATGGACGACACACGCTATCCCATGGTCATCGACACCTTCATCGACCTCTATCAAAAAGGCAAACTGTACCGTGGAAAGCGCATGGTAAACTGGGACCCGGAAGCGAAGACGGTGTTGTCCAATGAAGAAGTGATCTATGGGCAGGAACAATCCAAACTCCATTATGTCCGGTATGCGGTAGAAGGTGCTCCAGACGAATACCTGACTATTGCCACCACCCGGCCGGAGACCATTTTGGGTGATACCGCTCTGGCTGTCCATCCGGAGGACGAGCGCTATAAAAAATTACATGGCAAAAGGGTGCTGGTACCGCTCATCGGACGTTCCGTCCCCATTATTACGGATGCCTATGTAGACCGTGAATTTGGTACCGGGGCTCTGAAGATCACGCCCGCTCATGATCCTAACGACTACGACATCGGATTAAGGCATAAGCTGGAAATCGTCGATGTATTGAACGATGACGGCACAATGAGCGATGCGGCACAACTGTATATCGGTATGGACCGGTTTGCAGCGCGGAAAGCCATTGTCCTTGCGCTGGAAGAAGCAGGTCACCTCGTAAAGATCGAAGACTACACCAACAATGTAGGTCGCTCAGAACGCACCAATGCCATCATTGAGCCCAAGTTATCCCAGCAATGGTATGTGGATATGCCCGCCATTGCCAAACCGGCTCTTGATGCCGTTATGAGTGACACGATCCGGTTTTTTCCCGAAAACATGAAAAACACCTATCGCCACTGGATGGAAAACATCCGCGATTGGTGCATCTCCCGCCAGTTGTGGTGGGGTCACCGGATACCGGCCTACTACCTGATTAGCCCTAAAGCCGGAGAGGAAGATCTGGTATTTGTCGCCGACTCCATCGAATCGGCACTGGACCAGGCGCAAGCCGCTACCGGCCGTACTTTAACTCCGGCGGACCTCCGCCAGGATGAAGATGTGCTGGATACCTGGTTCTCAAGCTGGCTGTGGCCGTTCAGTGTGTTCGGTGGGCCCGAAATGGAGAAAGAGCTGGCTTATTATTACCCGACCAGCGTTCTGGTAACCGGTTGGGATATTATCTTTCTGTGGGTGGCCCGGATGATCATGGCGGGTTACGAATACCGGGGTGCTTATCCCTTTAAGGATGTGTATTTCACCGGCATGGTACGCGACAAGCAGCGCCGTAAAATGAGCAAATCGCTTGGCAATTCACCGGATGCGTTGAAGCTGATCGAGGACTTCGGAGCCGACGGGGTCCGGTTTGGGATCCTTGCCTCCTCCCCTGCGGGCGGTGACTTGCTTTTTGACGATAAGTTGTGTGAACAAGGCCGTAACTTCTGCAATAAGATCTGGAATGCCTGCCGCCTGGTCAAAGGATGGGAAGCCGATGATCATGCGGCAACACCATTGGCCAATCACTTTGCCATGGAATGGTTCGAGTCCCGCACCCGGGAGGTGGTCCGGGATGTAACGGCAAATATTAAACAGTATCGTCTTTCGGAGGCATTGATGTCTCTGTATACTTACGTCTGGAATGACTTCTGTTCCTGGTACCTGGAAATGATCAAACCGACGGGTGGGCAAGGCCTGGATGCACAGACCTATGCAACCACTATCCGTAATTTTGAGACCATCCTCACGTTGCTGCATCCATTTATGCCCTTCATCACCGAAGAATTGTGGCATCAGCTCGGTGACCGTGCTCCGGGTGGTGAATGCATGATGCAGGATTACCCTGAACCGCAGGAGTTTGACACGGTGCTCTTGAAACAAGGTGTTTTCCTGACAGATTTGGTCGGGAAGATCCGCGATGAACGCAACAAGGCTTCCATCAAAATGAAGGAGGTGCTTCCGCTACAGGTAGACAGCAAAGAAGGCGTTGCCGCCCACTGGCATCGCACGGGATTTATGGAGTTGTTAAGCAAAATGGCCAATCTTTCCGGCGTACAGCAGGTGTCTGAAGCTCCGGGGCAAGGGCTGCAATTCATCCATGGTACCGAGACCTTTTACATCCCCGTGGAAGTCCAGAAAGATACGGCTGAAGAGCGGGCTCAGATCGAGAAAGATCTCGCCCATGCGCGCAACTTTGTCAAGGGAATTGAAGCGAAATTGAGTAATGAACGCTTTATGGCCAATGCACCGGAAGCTGTGGTAGCCAATGAGCAGAAGAAACTGGCTGATGGCAAGGCACGATTGCAGATGCTGGAAGAAGCGTTAAGGAAGTTGTGATCCGTCAAGTTGCGACAGTGACTTTTTAAATGGTTGATTCATCCGGAGGGGCTCATTAATGATTGGAAAATCGTCCCTTCTCATCATGAATAGAAGATTGATGAACCGAAATTTCAGTCTTACTGTTGACCTGCACGTACAATTATTCTATTTTTATACGTACAACTGATCCGTTATGAATACTAAACTTACGCTGAGTCTCGATCAGGAGATTATTCAAAAGGCAAAAGAATATGCCCAAAAGAAGAATGTAAGCTTATCGTTCATTGTAGAAAACTACTTGTTAAAAATTACATCTGACTATGATGACCTCATTGCTGAAAGCAGCATTGTAAACGAACTCAGTGGTATTATCAATTTAGATGAAGACTTTGATTACAGGCAGGCTCATGCGGAATACCTCACCGAAAAATATCGGTAGGGATGGACAAGGTCTTTGTAGATACCAATATTATTTTGGATTGGTTGGGTAAACGAGAACCATTTTACCAATACGCAAAAGCACTTTTCTCACTGGCTGAAGAGCGCAAAGCTGAAGTACTCATCAGTACTATGAGTTTCATAACCACAGAATACATTTTAAGGAAGCAACTTGGTAAAGAAAGGGCTAAACGGGCTATTGCAGGATTGCGAACATTTAGTAGTGTTTGCGATTGCGGATCGAGTGAAATAGATTTATCTCTAGTCTCGGAGATGGATGATTTCGAAGATGCATTTCAATATTATATTGCTATTAACAACGGAGCAACCGTGTTGATAACCAGAAATCTGAAAGATTTTGTTCAATCGAGAATTCCAATTATGGATCCGGAGGCCTACATCAAAAATTATGGACACGAACAAAACGTCGGTTAAACCTAAAATAGCAACTCTTATTCATTCGATCGATTATCTGACTGTATAATCGGTCCTTATATTCATTTCTGTAAATCCTGAATAACCTTCTCAATCCTTCGCATTCTTGTATCCTCCGACTTTGCATCAGCAATAGTCATCACAATGGCTTTTTTCTTACTGGGAGCTAATTTTTCAAATGCCGAATTCAGCGCGTAGTTTTGGTCCAACCGGGCTTTTAAATCGACAGGAATTTCAACCTCGCGCTTTTCCGTATCCAGTAAAATAGTGAGTTCCAGCTCTTCACCACCCTTCACTCCGGCATTCTTACGATTTTCCGCACTCAATGAAATGAGATAAAGGTCCTTCATTTTACCTACGGCGCTACGATAGGTGTGTCCATTGATGGTTACTGTTACCAGTGGGCGTTTCCCTCCTCCTAATTTCGTCAGCATTTCTTCTGTGACCAGGATCCCGGTATTATTACCAAACTGAAGAATCTTTGTTTTCACCAGCATTACTAAAATTAAAATTATTATTTGGAGTTAAAGTGATCCCCCGAGCATTCAAAAATAGAGCAATACCGGATGAAATTAATGGCGTTATTGCGTCGAAACGAGAGGTTATTTCCGGCTATCCTGAGGGCTTCCCGGAATAAATAGAGCGATGCCTCCAGCTAATGGGTTGGAAACCATTGTAATAGCAAGTGTTAAAGCAATTCCATTATCCAATATCACCCGTTCAACCCCGTTAAACATCCAAAGACTTCTCCATGGGTATCCGGTGCATTCAACTTGTTCTGCTGGCTTTAGTCAGTTTCAACCTGTCATCACAAGACCCCAGCTCTCAGAAAATTCTCAAGGTATTCTTTCCCTTCCAATACAACGACCGGGTTTATCAACAGGACCAGATCAATTACAGTTTAGGCGGTTTTCAGGTTGTATTGCCAACCTTGAATTTAGCCTGGAGTAAAAAAGGTATCACGCAGGAAACCGGTTTGCATCTGCTTAAATTAGACCACCGAACCTTTTACAACAATCCACCCAGAGAGATGCCGGATTTATTGAGTGAAACCCGGGAAATACAAATCGGTCTGCAAGGCTATTATTCTTTCAACCTGATGCTCTGGCCGGACCCGCATCTTCAGCCGATGATCGGCATAGGCATCAACCCGTATTTTCACCGGCAATGGCGTGAACCGCTCAGCACATTTGGGCTTCACGAAGAACAATCAGTCTACGGAAATTCTGTATGGTTACTTCCGCGTCTGGAATTAAACTGGGGCAAACAAGTATATCTTGAATTCAGTGTACCACTGGCGCTGCTGGATACCTACTGGATAGAATACACGAATCTTGCCAGTGGCCAGCAATCACCTGCAACTTTCTATTCCCTGGTCAAGCCGCCTTTGTGGCGCATTCAACTGGCGGTGGGATATCATTTATGGCCGGAAGGGTGAAGGGGGCATGGAGCGTGGAGCATGGAGCGTGGGGCATGGAGCGTGGGGAGTGGAGCGTGGGGCATGGGGCATGGGGCATGGAGCATGGAGCATGGGGAGTGGAGCATGGAGCATGGAGCATGGAGCATGGAGCATGGAGCATGGGGCATGGAGCATGGAGTGTGGAGCATGGAGTGTGGGATACTAGCCAACAACGTATTATCAGGATCTTCTCTATCTAAATCACTGAATAATTAAACCTTACGTAACACAAAAGAAAAATTTATTCCAATTTTTCAAAAAACGAATACTACAGCCAATTCCCTAACCGTTATAAATGCATCCTACCAAGATGCACACCCCCCGTAAAGGTGCGGAGTGTGTTTCCATTTTGATTTACGATTTGACTAGAGTTATTAAGGCAAGTGTGCTGTTTGATGCTACTTGCTAAATGTCCATATGCTTATTTCCGGCCAAATGGAGGGCCATTGCCGGTCATTGATATCGGGAGGATGTTAGATCAGTGACCTGGTATTTGGCCCACCTTCGACTTTCCTATTCTTTACCATATAAATGTCTTACTTTTAAGAGATAGTGTATCATCACTATCTCTTAACTTTTTATTATAACCAGTAAGACTTTCTTGCAATGAATAAACGCAGATTTTTCCTCCGTCAGGTCGCCCACACTTCAGCCGGAGTACTGCTGGGAAGCTCTTTTCTCAGTGCAGCAACCCGAAATGCCCTAACCGGAATGGCCACCCTCCCCGATGCAGGCGCCGATGACGACACCTTCTGGGAGCAGGTCAAGCAAGCCTATACCGTGAATGCCAACATGATCAATCTGAACAATGGAGGGGTCTCTCCACAGCCCCGGGCGGTGCAGGAAGCGGTCGAACATTACAACCGGCTGAGCAACGAAACACCATCCTATTACATGTGGCGAATCCTGGATCAGGGTCGAGAGCCCGTGCGGGACAAACTGGCCGCTTTGGCCGGGTGTTCCCCTGAAGAAATTGCCATCAACCGCAACTCGTCGGAAGCACTGGAAACAGTCATTTTTGGTTTGCCCCTTAAAGCTGGTGATGAGGTGGTCCTAACCAAGCAGGACTATCCCAATATGATCAACGCCTGGAAACAACGCGAGCACCGCGATGGAATCGTCCTTAAATGGATTAATCTCGAATTACCGATCGAAGATGAAAAAACCATTGTCGATGCCTTTGCTTCGGCCATTACTCCGCGGACCAGGATCCTCCATGTGACTCACATGATCAACTGGACCGGGCAAATCCTTCCGGCAAAAGCGCTGAGTCAATTAGCCGCGCAACATGGTATTGAGGTCCTGCTGGATGCCGCCCATACCTTTGCACATTTTCCTTACGATATCAAAGACCTGGGGGTCACCTACATGGGTACGTCCCTGCACAAGTGGCTTTGCGCCCCGTTTGGTAGTGGCATGCTTTACATTCAGAAAGATAAAATCGGAAAAATCTATCCATTGCTGGCTGCCCCCGACCCTACGAGCGAGGATATTCGCAAATTTGAAAACCTCGGCACCCGTTCGTTTGCCATCGAACAGGGCATTGGTCACGCAGTTGAATTCCATCACATGATAGGTACCGAGCGCAAAGGGAAGCGACTGCATTACCTGAAAAACTATTGGGTTGAACAAGCCCAGTCCATACCTGGCTTTCAATTGCATACATCGCTCAAGCCTGAGTGGGGATGTGCATTAAGTAACTTCTCCCTGGAAGGACGGGATATCGGAGACCTTTCCAGTTTCCTATACAACAAGTACAAAGTCCATACGGTGCCCATCAACTGGGAGAACATCCATGGTATCCGGGTTACCCCGAATGTCTACACGGCGACCAGGGACCTGGACCGGTTTGTCGAGGGGATCTGGGCATACACAAAAACGTGATTGGATTGATACAACGTGAGGGGTAACCAGTAGTTACCTGGTTCAGGCATACTACTAATATGATTTATTTGCCTTCCACAATTAACTAATAAAAGTATATCATCATGTTTGGGAAAATAGAATGGTTGGACCTGACCGTACCTGATGCGGAGAAAGCCCTGGATTTTTACCAACAAGTGATCGGCTGGGACAAATCCGTGGTCAACATGGGTGACTACGATGACTTTTGCGTGATGCCTCATGGTGAAGACATACCGGCCGCCGGCATCTGTCATGCCCGGGGAGGCAATGCCGACATTCCACCATTATGGATTCCCTATTTCAACGTTGAAAACCTGGATAAAAGCGTTCAATCGACCACCGCATTGGGCGGAACACTGCTTACCCCCATCAAGGCGATGGGAGCACATTCCCGTTATGTTTTTATACGTGGTCCGGCAGGTGCCGTCTGTGCACTCTTCGAGAAAGGTTCCTGAGGCAATAACCTAATGCATCCGTACATAAATCAGGTAGAATAAGAACAATAAGCCTACCCCCGCAGATAGCAGCAAACTGATGATGAGTGTACTGCGGGCCTTGGATTGCTTAAACCGGGTTATGACATTCTGGGTGTCAACTCCATCCATGAGTTCAGTCAGGGCATTTTGTAACTGCCCTATTTGATGATCACTCTGTGTGATCTGTGCAAAAGCGCTTACCCCAAAAGCCAATAAAGCTCCCACGGCCAAAACCACAACATCATCTAAGGCAAAATCGGGCAGCCCCTGGTATTTCCATCGATAGTAATAAAAGGAACCGCTTAAATAGACAATAGCGCTTGAAAGTGCGGATACCAGTATTGATCGGTGAAAATACCGGTGGTAATAGCGCATTTGGCTTTCCAGCCAATCCAGCGCTGTGCCCTCGATACCAGGTTCGTTAGTAATTAATTCATACGAGCGGTATTGACTATACATTCCATAGGCGAGTATGGCGAATAGGATCAGGCACCACCCGTTAACCAGGCTGGAGTCAAACCAAAAAATCAAAGGAACCAACGAAATAAAAAGCAGGGCTTTAAGAGCCATATCGAAGAGCAATGCACGACGATACCCTTGTTCCATTCCTTGGGACTGGGCATGCATAAAATGTCTGACTTGCGGTTCCGCAAATGTTTGCCTTTCGAATGCTTCTTCGTTCTTCCAGGCAAGGCGGTATTTTTCAAATTCGTTCATGGTTATAATTTTAAAAGTCCTTAATCCAGCTAGCTAGCTTGGATTTGATTCGGACCAGTTTTACCCCAACATTTTTTTCTGATATTCCCATTGTCGCGGCTATTTCCTGGTAAGTCTTTTCCTCCAGCCAGAGCAAAATAATAGCCTTTTCAATCTTATTTAGCCGGGCAATGGCCCGGTATAAAGTTTGGATGTCCTCCGAATAATCCATCGATGGCCCGGGGTCAACCAACTGATCGTCAACCCTTGATAAGGAAATCGTCCTGTTTTTTTTCCGGAAAGTCAATGCCGTATTCAAGGCTACCCGATACATCCAGGTCGAGAAAGAAGAGCCCCCCTGAAAATTGGGATAAGACTTCCATAATTGCAGGATTATCTCTTGCTTCAGGTCATCTCTTTCCATATTGGAATCCATATAAACAAAGCAGATCTTATTTAAGATGCCCTGATGTCGCATGATGCGTTCAATGAATTCCTTTTCGAGTTTAATTTTGTCTTTCACGGTAAGTGAAATGGAATAATTAATTCAATTAAGGTCGCTAATAATGGGTTAGTGATTGATATTGCCTGCTCAAATAAAATTGAAGGCTCAACCAGACCGGATATGATCAGGAGCCCGATCGCCAAGCGCTTCAATTTAATTTTACTCGCTGTGGTCATGGTTTTAATGATTGTCGTTTGACTGGTTAGTCGGTGGAATTATCGATTTACTACACATTTCCTGGACTTTTTTTCATTCACCCAAGGCCTGGGGCTTCTTCTGGCTGGAAGGCGTCATGCGATTAATGATCCGGGAGCCTGCCCAGCGAGGCTGGATGTCACTGATCCCAAACCTGAATTCACATGGCTGCATAATTCATCTTTTTTTCTATCTTTCTCACCAAGTACCAAAAGTGTATCAGGATATGACATCAGCGATGGAAAAGCAATGGTTTGGGCATCCACGGGGATTAGCCACCTTATTCTTTACGGAAATGTGGGAGCGATTCAGCTATTATGGGGGCCGGGCCATGTTGATCCTTTATATGACCGCTGCTGTTACTGCGGACAATCCTGGCCTGGGTCTGAGTGTGGTTGAGGCGGGTGCGCTCTATGCCCTCTACACCTCTGTTGTCTACATGACCAACCTGCCTGGTGGGTGGATCGCTGACAAATTCCTGGGAGCGCGAAGTGCTGTTTTTTGGGGAGGAGTGCTCATCGCTGCCGGCAACCTCTGTCTGGCTCTTCCATTTGGGACCGGTTCGTTTTTCGCCGGTCTGGGCATCGTAGCCATAGGGACTGGTTTACTCAAACCGAATGTAAGTACGATGGTTGGCGCATTGTATGGCAAAGAAGACAAACGCCGGGATGCCGGTTTTTCCATCTTCTATATGGGTATAAACCTCGGTGCATTTCTTGCGCCGATCATTGCTTCATCCCTGATCGGTCAGCCAATCAACTGGCGTCTGGGTTTCCTTGCCGTTGCCATTGGAATGGTCCTGGGTCTTATCCAATACCGGATGGGAGCGAAATATCTGGGTGATATCGGTCTCCATCAACGCAGCGGCACGAATGATGAACATGCCAAACAACAAGCCCTCCTAAAAAAGGCGATGATGTATCTCGGCATCGCTGTAGTTCTGATTCTAATCAGCCATTTCACCGGGATTGCTACGCTTACCATCACAAGAACTTCCAATGCGATCGGCGTTATCCTATTGCTGATTCCGATTGTCTATTTTGGTTTTTTATTTACCCAGGGCGGATTCGCCAGTGATGAAAAAAAGCGCATTATTGCCATCATCATCTTCTTTCTGGCAGCAGCCCTATTCTGGTCTGCGTTTGAACAAGCCGGCTCAACACTAACGCTATTTGCTGATCGATTCACGAATAACCAGGTCTTTGGCTTAAGCTTTCCTTCCACCTTGTGGCAATCGGTTAATTCCGTCTGGATAATCCTGCTTTCCCCGGTGTTTGCCTTGATCTGGATGTCCTTAAACCGAATGAATAAAGAACCATCTACACCGTTAAAATTCGCACTCGGACTTATTTTTGTCGGTTTGGGCTATCTGGTCCTTGTCCCGGCAGCCATGAAATTGGATGCCGGCACCGAGAAAGTTGGTGTTATGTGGTTGTTATCTGTCTATTTCCTTCATACTGTAGGAGAACTATGCTTATCTCCGGTTGGATTAAGCGCCATGACCAAACTTGCCCCGGAACGGATTGTGGGACAGATGATGGGTATATGGTTCCTCGGTGCTTCCCTGGGAAATTTCATTGGTGGTCGCGTAGGCGGGTTATTTGAGTCTTTTGACTTAAAATTCATCTTCCTGGCCGTCTGTGGCACTAGTGTATTTGCAGGATTGGTCATGCTGGCACTCGTTCCCTGGATGAAACGGATGATGGGTAGCGTGAAATAAAATTTCATTGTCCTATCAGCTTATTTGGTCAGCGGATTTACCCGGCCATTTTCGAAACGTTCCGTAATTTAAGGCTGCATTTATGATTGCCTGTTTACTGCATGCAGAAGCGGGCCTCAAGAATTCTTTCTCATGAAAACGTTTATCAGCCTTTTCTCCGCTATGCTCGCATTTCAAAATTTTCTTCCGGCCCAGGCCTTAGGGATCTTTGACAATCATCTTGATGTGGGTGCTGTCAACCATGCAGGCAGCGTCGTTTTTGATCCCCATGATGAGACCTATCTGATTTCGGGTTCCGGTACCAATATGTGGTTTGGAGAAGATCAGTTTCAATACGTTTGGAAATCCATCCAGGGGGATTTTATCCTGCGGGCCGAGGTCCATTTTATTGGTGAAGGTGTCGATCCGCACCGGAAAGTCGGCTGGATGGTACGAAACAATTTTGGAACCGGCTCTCCACATGTCAACGGAACGGTCCACGGTGATGGCTTAACCAGCCTGCAGTACCGGAGGACATCAGGTGGTGACACCGAAGAAATCCGGTCTGATGCACAAGCACCGGATGTGTTGCAATTGGAAAGAAGAGGCAGTACATTCCTTTTTTCTACGGCAAAATTTGGTCAGCCTTTTTCCACGATCGAAGTGCACGATATCAATCTGAGAAATGAGGTCTTTGCCGGAATTTATGTCTGTTCGCACAACGCGGATGTGACAGAACGGGCCATCTATCGAAACGTCCGCATCACCAAGCCCGCTTACGAAGGACTCGTCCCATACCGCAATTATCTGGGCAGCAGGGTGGAACTATTGGATGTGTCAACCGGAGCACGGCGGGTGCTTTTCACGTCCACACACTCACTGCAGGCGCCTAACTGGACACCTGACGGCAAGCGTTTGATTTTTAATTCAAATGGATTGCTCTACACCTATGAGTTTTCCTCCGGGGAGATTCATCCTCTGAATACCGGCATGGTCACCAACAACAACAACGATCATGTGCTTTCTTTTGACGGTGAAATGCTGGGTATCAGCAGCCAGAACTCCCAGGATGAAAATAGTTCAACCGTGTATATTTTACCCTCCGGCGGTTCGGACCACCCGGAACAAATTACCGGACCCGGCGTCGGCCACTCCTATTTACACGGCTGGTCACCCGATAAAAAGAAATTAATCTATACAGCCCAGCGTAATGGGCATTACAACATCTATCAAATTGATATTGCTACCAAACAAGAAATCCCGCTCACCAATACCCCTACCCTCGATGACGGCTCCGAATACAGTCCGGATGGACAATACGTTTACTTCAACTCCAATCGTACCGGCACCATGCAGATCTGGCGCATGCGCCCGGATGGGACTGAGCAAACCCAACTCACTTTCGACGAATTGAATGACTGGTTCCCCCACCCGACTCCTGATGGCAAGTCCATGATATTTGTAAGTTTTCTTCCGGATGTGAATTCCGGCGATCACCCATTCTACAAACAGGTTTATTTACGGACCATGCCCATCGACGGAGGGGCACCCCAAGTGGTAGCATACCTTTACGGCGGCCAGGGTACTATTAATACGCCAAGCTGGTCACCGGACGGGAGATATGTAGCGTTTGTGAGTAATTCGAATTAGAGGTGAAAGAAGTAAAAGAGGTAG
>ERZ795053.1329-NODE-1329-length-31418-cov-5.741479_pt1 | contig 31418 bp, 29 predicted proteins | sample MGYA00375137_ERZ795053 | MGnify/ENA primary metagenome ERZ795053 (study PRJEB30182, sample SAMN05720284) | activated sludge metagenome | isolation source: Anaerobic digester | place: Hong Kong | collected 2014-12-17 ...
TGAAGTAGAAGAAGTTAAACCTGAAGTAGAAGAAGTTAAACCTGAAGTAGAAGAAGTTAAACCTGAAGTAGAAGAAACTATTAAAGGCTCTGAAGAAAAATTAGAGGATACTAAAAAAATTAATGAACTTCATTTAGAGTCTGTTGGCGGACAAGATGTAGTTGAAAATAACAATGGTGATGTAGTTTCAGATACAGGTGATAATGTTGAATCAGATGTTTATGCTCCAAATGAGAAAGAGTTTGAAGCATCTAAAAATTTGCTTGAATCTTCTCCTAAATGACCAGTTAGTTTGTCTGATTTGGAAAATAATACAGATGAAAAAGACGCAAAACAAGAAAATAATATAGAACAAAATGTTTCTGATAATACAGAACAAGGTGGTATGATGGATTTAGACTCTATGATAGAAAAATCTAAAAAACAAGATATTGCACAAGATAATGATCCACAAAAGAAAATAGATAATTTGGGTGTTGATAAGATGTCTGCAGTTGTTGTAGATAATGAAGAATCTCCACAAGTAGAAAATGATAAGCCAGGAGATATTGAATTTGGCAATGTTGAAGCTGAAAAAGTAGATCAGACAGTAGAACAGAGTTCAAATCAAAACACTTCTAATGAACAAGAAGTTGAAGAAAATCCTAAATGAAATAATCATAATTGATTAAAATTATTTGTTTTGATTATTTTGGTTTTGGTATGAGGTTTCTTACTTATTAAAACTATGTTTCCAGAAGAGATGAGAAGTATGTTTTGAGATGACAACCAACAAGAAATTATATCTCTAGATACATGAAATCTTGTCCAAGATACTTGATCTTTACAAGAGTTGGATGAAGATAGTTTAGCATCACAACTCCAAGATACTGGAAACAATATAATTGAGTATGTGGATACCGGTTCTGAATTAGACAATAATATAGATACTTGATCAAATATGTCTGGATTTGATACTTTTTGAGAATTAGACAATGCCATAGATGCTGTAGATTCTCAGTATGCAGAGATATTGGAAAGACTTCGTAATTATAAATCTCAATGAGAGGATTTTAATCAATGGGGTAGATCTCAATGAAATTCTACGGCTATGAAATATGGTCTTTATATTTCTGAGAAATCTCAATCTGTGATAGATGATATTGAAAATGATATAGAAATAGATAATACGAAGGTAGAAAATTACTTTGCACAATTTGATATTTATTTGTGAAAGTTGGAATGACTTCGCGAGAGTATTGAGTGACCTAGTGTGCAGAGTGGTAGTTTAATATCTTCGTGATTAAATGAACAAAATCCAGTCTGACAAACAGGTACAAGCCAGTAAATTTAGTATCTCTGTAGAATCTCTACTAGAGAAATTTCTTTATTACTTAGAATATGAAAAAAACCATAGTCCAAAAACCTTGGAAAACTATAGTTTGTGGTTAAATAGGTTTGCAAATTATGTAGGTGGTGATATGGATGTGACTAAGATAAAACCTATGTATATGCTGGATTATAGGATGTACTTAAATCAGCTTGGATTATCAAAAAAAACGATAAATTATCATATAGTGGCAATTAGGTCGTTTTTTAAGTTTTGTCTAAAAAATGATATTGATTGTATGTCTCCAGATAAGTTAGAGTTGGCTAGAATACCAAATAGAGAGATTAATTTTTTGTTGGAAGAGGAGGTTATGAAAATTATGAATGCTCCTATGCAGATTGAAAAAGATGATCTTAAAAGAAAAAGGGATATAGCTATTTTGTGGATGTTGTATGGTACAGGATTGCGTGTATCTGAACTTATTAGTATCAAAAGAGACCAGATAGATACAAACAACAAACAGTTTTCAGTGAGATGAAAATGATCCAAAATAAGAGCGATTTTTATGACCAATCAAGCCAAAGATGCTTTGGTAAATTATCTAAAAGCTAGATCAGATACTAGTGATTATCTTTTTATATCATTGTCTTGAAATAGTTTTGGTAAGGTTTTGAGTAGAAATTCTGTAGAAGCTATAGTAAAAAAATACACAAGTATCGCTTGAATAAAAAAGAAAGTAACTCCACATACTTTGAGGCATAGCTTTGCTACTACTTTGATTAAAAAATGAGCAGATATAAGAGCTGTGCAAACTTTATTGGGGCACGCTAGTATTACTACTACACAGATATATACTCATGTAGATGATAAGTATTTGAAGTGAGTACATGATTTGTTGGATGAATAAAAGTTGACATTTGTCTTGTAATCTTTATAGTTTATCTTGAAAATTAATAAAAAAATAATTGGGAGGTATAAATTATGAAAAAAATCAAAAAATTTAATTTTTGGCATTTATTTTTATTTGCAGCTTTGATTTCTGTGATAATGACTTTATTAGTTAATATATCACCTATATTAAGTAACAGAGTTAATTATAACTTAATAAAAGCTGACTTATTGTTTTTTATGGGTTTGTCTGTTTTTGTTCTTTATGTTCTTGCTATATTTTTGGTAGCTATGAAAAAAATAGAATTTAAAGGCATAACCAAAAAAACTTAAAATAACAATATTTAGTAAAAGACTGCGAATTTTGTTTGCAGTTTTTTGTTAATAGGAATATTTCCTTTGTGGAAGTTTTTTGTCCCATAGTATTATGGGATAGTTGGATTTTTTAATAAATTGTATTAAACCCCCAACTAGCTTTGCGAACAACTTCCCCGTAGGGGAAGAATACCTTGATTGTTTTAATTTTATATTTTATCTTAATTTTTCAAATTCTTGGAATAATTTAGCAAAGAGTTCTGGGACTAGAGCCATTTTTTCTGGAGTATCTACATAGGCTATTCTCATTTGAGTAAGTCCTGGATTTGTTTCTCATTCTTTAGTTTTGTAGAATCCTGTCATAGGAGAGACTAGTAGAGTATACTTTTCTCAGTTGATATCTACTGATCATTTTTGAGCACAGTATAGTACGAATTCCATTGCGTCAAATCATGGTTTAGCAATATTTTTTACCTCTACTACTGAATAGATAGACGCATCAGGAGCTGATACTATGATTCATGGAAGTTTGTTTTTAAATTCTACTGTTAGGTTGTTCATCATGTCGAAATAATATTTTCTTTGTTTTGTGTATCGTGTTTGTAAATCTGTGTGAGATTCGTGGGCTAAAGATCCAAATATATATTGTCATATGGCGTTGGAACAAAGTCATGCTGTATTTTCTGCTACTGATTTTTCATGGAATTCTTTGTTGTCTGTAATTAATGCACCGATTCTTAATCCACAAGCATTCCATACTTTTGATGAAGTTTCGATACTGATTCTTTTTCATTCAATTCCTGGTACTTCTTTGTTTGTGATTCATCGAATACTTGATACTGGTTCGTCAGTATAATAAAATTCTCTATATGCTTCGTCACTTACCATTCGCATATCATATTTTACACAAAGTTTTGCTATAGTTTTCATAGCTTCCAGATTATAATATTGTCATGTAGGATTGTCATAGGGTATTACAACTATTGTTTTTGGTTTTTCTGTTTCAATTACTTTTTCTATTTCAGATATATCTGGTAATGTAAATTGTCCATTATCTTGTAAAGTTCTTCTAACTGATATTGTTTTTCTACCAAGTCTTTCTGCAAATGAAACGTAGTTTGTATATGCTGCATCGATTAATAATAATGGTGATTCATTACTTCATGCGTCACCACATGTACCAAGAGTTACTAATTCCATAGCTTGACTACCTCCATCTGTGACTTGAGAGTATAGTCAGTTTGTATCAAATCCACTAGATCTTACAATATTTAAAAATGCTTCGTTAGTTTCTTTTTCTCACACTGTGGCAGTATATTTTATTACTCCATTTTTAAATGGGCTATTTTCATTTTGTAAATCAAACATTCTTTTTTGCATAGCAGGGTATGCTGGCAATGACACATTTCATATAGCTGTGTTAATAGCTTTTGTGTCATCAGATCTTTCCATAAATTCAATTTGTGCTGTTCTAATTGCTGATGGTTTTCTAGATTGAAAATGGTTTGATAGTTTTGGCATGAAATACAATTAAAAATTTAAAGTTTAAAATGTGCAATGTAAAATTTACAATATTTTTGTACAAGTTTTGTGATAGGGAAATAGTTCTGTTTTTCAATATTCTTTTTGGTGGTTTTTTCTTGAAAAGCTTTTGTTTATTTATAAAAGTTTGTTTAGTTTTATTGTTAAATATGAAAGATGAAAAAAGTTGAATTAATAAATTTTTTGAATGAATACTTAAAGATAGATGAGTATGAAGATAGTAGCAAAAATGGTCTACAAGTAGATAGTCAAAAAACTGAAATCAAAAAAATCTGATATGCCGTAGATGCTACGAGTTATATTTTTGATAAAGCCATCAAGGAAAAAGTAGATATGATAATTTGTCATCATGGATTATTTTGGGGATTTGATCCTGTGGTTGTCTGAACTCATTATGATAGATTGAGTAAATTGATCAAAAATGATATAGCTTTGTATGCTTGTCATTTGCCTTTGGATGGACATGAAGAAGTTGGAAACAATGTAGTAATGTTGAATAAATTTGTAGATTTTTTTGCTATGAAAGATTGTAAAATATCTCAAATAGATGTTTGATATGAGATATTTTTTGAAAATCATATAGATTTGAGAAAAATTAAGGAATTTTGTGAGAATGTTGATATAGAATATAAATATTTTGATAATGCGGATAAAATTAAAAGTGTGGTTTTTTGTTCTGGATCTGGTAGAAATTTTATAGAATGAAGATATGGTGACTATAATTTATTGATAACATGAGAATTGAATCATGAAACTTTGGTATTAGCTAAAGAAAATAATTTATCTGTTCTTTTGTGATGACATTATGAGACAGAAATATTTGGAGTACAGGCTTTGGCCGAAAAATTAAAAGAAAAGTTTTGAGTTGAGATAGTATTTTTGGATGAGAAATATTAGATGGTAATTAGTTATTGGTTTATTGGGAATTGAGGCAGATCAACTTTTTTTAAAAAACTATTGTATTTAATATAAAAAGGATTATATTAATTGTGGGAATATTCCCACAATTAATTTTTATTTACAAGTTATTGTCTATGAATTGATTTTGATGTGGTAGAGGAAGAGGCAGGATGAAAAAAAATAGGAGAGTAAATTTTCAATCCAATGTGGATCTGTTTAAGCCTATTGGCATTCCTAGATCTCAATTGGAAGAGATTGTACTGTGACATGATGAGGTAGAAGCATTGAGATTGAAAAATATTGAGAAAATGGACGTTGTTTCATGAGCAAAGGAGATGGAAGTTTCAAAGTCTACATTTGCTAGGATATACAATCAGGCAGTTGAAAAGCTTTCGGATGCTATAATAAATGGGAAGGTTATCAGAATAGAGAAATAAAAATTAGCGAATTGTTAAATTGCAAATTCCAAGTTATTTAATTCGAAATATTTTAATTTGTTAGTTTGTTAATTGTTAGTTTATGGTTTTATTTTTAACCAAATATAAAAATGCCAAATAAAGATGGTACAGGACCAAATGGTCAAGGATCTGCTACAGGTAGAGGAATGGGAAATTGTGGTAAAAAACCTAAAGATTCTAATACTAATTTAGGTAAGAAAAATTGACAAGGTTGTGCACAATGAAGATGACAATGAAATGGCGGTAGAAGATGTTGTAAATAACAAAAAAAGAGCCTTTAAGGGCTCTTTTTTTATACGAAAGTATTTTGGTAATATTAGTATTCTTCTCTTTGAGGTCTTTCTTCTCTAGGTCTTGCTACTGTTACTTTAATTTCTCTACCGTCTACTTCTTTATCGTTCAATTCTTCAAGAGCTTTAGCAGCATCTTCTTCGTTTACGAATTTAACGAAACCAAATCCTTTACTTCTACCTGTCATCCTGTCGATGATCAATTTTACATCTTCAATTTCTCCATATGGAGCGAATAGTTCTCTCATGTCTTCTTCTCACATGTTCCATGAGAAATTTCCAACAAATAAGTTGGTGTTGTCAACTGTTGTCATTTAATAATTACACATAATAATAAAAGTGCCTATGATAGGCTACTTTGCCGAATAATAAATGTTATTTGGAAAAGTAAGCTTATTATAAGGAAAATTTTTGATAATGCAAGGGCTTTATTTTTGTTTGAGAAATAAGTCTTATAAACAAAAAGTATTTGTATATTTTTTGAATGAAATATAATTTACATTCGAGAGCTTACTAGATTTCGTATTCCTTTTCACAAGAAAATAAATGGTATATGTGTGATACTTTTTCCTATTATTAGTGCTATCAAAAAGTATGGAAATTTAATTTTTTTGTAGAGAATCCTAGTGGTTATGAGATCTGGTATGATAGGTAGATAACATGCAATAGTGATAAAAAACATAGCGAATTTACCGTGTTTTGTATTGGCATATTTTCTTAGTGTATTTGATAGTTTTTGTAATCTTTTTCATTTTTTTAAACGTTTTGTGATTTTGTAGAGAGCACTATTTTTGTCTCATTTTTTGTTTGTAGACTCAATTTTTTGCATTATATAATTTTGAGAAAATCGTATGAGTGTAGTAGACAATGTGGCTGTACCAACACTTAATATTGATAATGTTACAGGGTTTGCATGTTGTATCAACATAGCTCATGTCAGAGAATAGGATAGTGGTATAAGCAACGGTGGTAATATTGGTCATAGAAATATTATGATACACAATATTATAAATTGAATAATCATTTTGTGAGTGTTTATAAAATTTATTGATAAAGTTATATTAATGATATTTTTTAAATCAAGATTGAATAAAAAAAACTACGATGTAAATCGTAGATTGTTTTGATTCTGATTATCTGGAGATGGCCGGAATCGAACCGGCGTCTAAAAGACATAAGCAATAACGTCTACCACCATAGACTATTTTTTGGGCGAAATGTCACGCACAGAGTAGTTACTTAAGGCAACAAATCTGATATATCAAAGTTATATCAAACTTATATTTCCTACTTATGTCTCCGTCTACCTAGTAGGTGTCTAGTAGAACCGGTTGATACGATCGTTAAACTAAGCGTAGTTTAGAACGAAAGCGTTAGCTCTCGCTAACAAATTTTTTGATTTTGCATTTTTAGATGCTGAACGATTATTTTATACTCGGTACGCTCATCGAGTAGTGGCAATTATTGTTTATGAGAATCTTTTATCGAAGCCTGTACATCCCCGTTTTCAATGTTTCAATGTACAATTTAAAATGTACAATTGATTTGTGGTGGATTATCATTTTCTTTGTTATCCACTTAGATGAATATAAAGATATCTATTCTTTTTTCAATAAAAAGAAAACCCCCTCATAGTAACGGGGGGTCGGATATAGGTGGGATATGAATCCAATGTAGCTATTCGTTCATGACACTTTCGCTACCCATTGTCACCAATGAATCTTATATATAAAATATAAGACCAAAGTCAAGACTTTTTTGTTTTTTATATTTTTGTCAATCTTATTGGTTTTTTGTATTGCAAAATCTTGTCTAAAATTTGCATATTTATGCTAGTTACAGTATAATTATAGTATATTTAAAGATAGTACTGATTATGAAAAGTCTGAAAAACATAGAAACGATAGCAGATGATATAAAGACAATAACTATACAATGAGCTACAAATATTGCCATAGCAGCTTTTAGTGTTATGAAATTGGAGCTTAACACACTAGATTTCAATAATTTAGATGAGTTTTGTGATTTTGTATTAAAATGATCTAAAATGCTTATGGAAGCTAGAGATACAGAGCCCATGTTGTTTAATTGAATGAAATATGCTTTAAATGTAATGAAGAGTGAAAAATGAAGAGTGAAGAGTGGAAAAATATCGGTAGATGAGCTAAAACAGAAAGTAGTAGAAGCATTGGATGAGTTTATGGGAAGAGTAGAAAAAGAAAAGGAAATTAGGAAGAAAATATGAGCAGACTTGATAAAAGATGGTGAAAATATTTTTACTCATTGTCATTCAAGTTCAGCTGTATGAATTTTTAAAAAGGCACACAAGGATTGAAAAAAAATACATATTTACAATGATGAGACTAGACCATTGTATCAAGGTAGAAAGACATCAAAAGATTTGGCAAAAGCTGGCATACCAAACACTATGGTAACAGATTGAGCTTCTACTTTTTTTGTGGATAATATCTATGAAAGTCATGTAGATATAGACAAGGTGATCATTGGTTGTGATTCTATCAGAATCAATGGTGATGTGCTCAATAAAGTGTGAAGTTTTGGTATCTGACTGGCTGCTCATCATAGTAAGATACCTGTATATATTGCTGGTAGTTTGATGAAAGTGGATGTAACCAACAATATTGAGATAGAAAAAAGGTCTGCAAATGAGGTCTGGGAAGATAAACCAAAAAATTTAGAAATATTAAATTATGCTTTTGATATGATACCTGCTAAATTTATTACCGGAATTATTACTGAATTTGGTGTAATTAAACCAAAAGATATCAAGAAAATGGTGAAAAAACATTATCCACGAATGCTGAATTAAGTTAAAAGTTAAACCACCGCTTTGCGGGGCAAGAGTTAAAAGTTTGTAAGCTTATGATTTTTTATCAAATGTCTATTGAAAATGGACATTTTTTATTGCTATTTTTTTGCTTTTTTTGTGCTTTTACAGTATAATTATAGTGATTTTAAAAATTAACACTTTAAAACAAATGAATGAATTAATTAACACATTAAATCCTCATCAAAAAGCTTATGTAAACTTGGATTTGGAAAATCCAAAAAATGGTGAATATTTGCTTACAGTTTTTCACTGTGTGCCAAAAGATGGATTGAATATTTTGCAAGTAGCGGCTGAAGTAGCTGCTGAGTCTAGTACTGGTACTAACTTTTTGGTAAATACAGAGACTCCATTTAGCAAAACTATGAATGCTTTGGTTTACAAAGTAGATGAAGAAAAAGAATTAATATGGATTGCTTATCCATGGAGATTATTTGATAGAGGAGGTAATATACAAAATATATTAACTTATGTTGTATGAAATGTATTGTGAATGAAACAAATTAAGGCTTTGAAACTTTTGGATATGTGGTTTTCACCATCAATGCTAGAACAATATGATGGACCAAGTTATAATATTGATGACATGAGAGAATATTTGTGAGCATATGATAGACCAATCCTTGGTACTATTATCAAACCAAAGATGGGACTTACATCAGCAGAATATGCGGAAGTGTGTTATGATTTTCGAGTTTGAGGATGAGATTTTGTAAAAAATGATGAACCTCAGGCAGATCAAGATTTCTGTCCATATGAAAAGATGGTAGCTCATGTAAAAGAAGCTATGGATAAAGCTGTAAAAGAGACATGAAAAAAGAAAGTGCATTCTTTCAATGTGTCTGCTGCCGATTATGATACTATGATCAAGAGATGTGAAATGATAATTGAAGCTGGATTTGAACCAGGTAGTTATGCTTTTTTGATTGATGGAATAACTGCAGGTTGGATGGCAGTACAGACACTTAGGAGAAAATATCCAAATGTGTTTATTCACTTCCATAGAGCTATGCATGGTGCATTTACTAGACCAGAAAATCCAATAGGATTTTCTGTGCCAATTTTGTCTATGTTTGCTAGATTGGCTTGAGCTAGTGGTATACATACAGGTACTGCTGGTGTATGAAAAATGGCTGGTAATGTGAGTGAAGATATTACTGCCGCAGATCAAGATACATATATGAAAGCTAAAGGACATTTCTTTGAACAATCTTGGGCAAAAATAAGTGAAACAGACAAAGATATTGCAAAAATAATAGAGGATTCTTTGGCTCATCAGAGAGTATTGATTGACGATAGTTGGAGAGGTGTTAAAAAATGTACTCCGATTATCTCAGGATGACTAAATCCTACAAAATTAAAACCATTTATTGATGCTATGTGACATACAGATTTTATCACTACTATGGGTGCTGGTGTACATGCACATCCTGGATGAACACAAAAGTGAGCAACTGCATTGGTGCAGGCTTGTGATGCATATAAACAATGAGTGGATATACATGAATATGCTAAAGATCATGTAGAATTGGCAGAGGCTATTGAGTTTTTTGAAAATAAGAAATCACAGCCGGTAAGGATTGAGGAGAGTGAAGAGAAAACCGTTTAGCAAAAAGTTGAAAGTTCATAAAGTTTATAAAGTAAACTATAAAAAAACTTTCAACCTGATAAACTTTTAACTTGATAACTTAGATTTATGAAACATTTGATACATGCAAAAGTAAAAAAGCTTTGAATAAGAGATGGAGAGGAGTTGATTGTAGTATTACATCAAAAAGATGCTATAGACCACAATCTTAATCCTTTTGATAAAGTAGAAATATCTAAATGACAAAATAAGATTGTTGCAAATTTGGATGTGACTACAAAACTGGTAAAATATGGAGAGATATGATTTTTTGATGATGTTTTGGAAAAGTTTGATGTAGAAAAGGATGATCTTGTTAATATACAATTTACTAAAAGAGCTGATATGACAGTAGAAGCTATCAGAAAAAAAATGAAATGACAAAAGATTAGTGAAAAGGAAATTAACTCTATCATAAAAGACATCTCAGAGCATAAACTTATTGATTCTTTGATTACTTATTATGCTGCTAGTAGTTTTATGCATCCAACTAGTAACAAAGAGATGTATTTGACTGCAAAAGCTATGGCAGAAAATGGAGTGACATTTAAATATCCAAAGTGAGAAATTGTAGCTGATAAACACTGTATATGATGAGTGCCATGAAATGAGACTACTATGATTTTGGTGCCACTTGTAGCATCTCTTGGGATCAAATTTCCAAAGAATTTTTCAAAAGCTATTACATCTCCAGCTGCTACATGAGAGTGTGTAAGTGTGTTGATGGATATATGTTTTGATAAAAAATGAATTCAAAAATTGGTCAAAAAAAATAATTGTTGTCTTGTGTGGGGTGGATGATTGGATCTAGCTCCGGCAGACGATAATATTATTCAAGTTTCTTATCCTTTGAGTATGCAAAATGTAGCTCAGATAGTAAGTTCTATAATGGCTAAAAAATATGCTATGGGTATAAGTCATTCTTTGATTGATATACCAGTTGGACCTACAGCAAAAGTAAAAAATATGAAAGAAGCCAATGATTGGAAAAAGAAATTTGAGGTAGTATGAAAATGATTGGGTATGAAAATGTCTGTGCAGATTACAGAGGCAAAACAACCTATTTGAGCTGGTATTGGTGCTACTTTGCAGGTTAGAGAAGTACTTAGAGTGCTTCAACAACATGAAAAAAGACCAGATGATTTGGAAAAGAAAGCAGTATTTCTTGCTTCAAAGATGATTGAAATAGCATGATTGGCAAAATGAAAACAGGCCCTGAAGTTGGCTTATTGACAATTAATTTCATGAGAAGCTTGGAAATATATGCAAAAAATCATTAAAGCTCAAAATGGAAAAAATCCAAATATAAAATCAGAAGAACTTATATTGGCAAAATATGAAAAGGTAATCAAGGCTGATAAAAATCTTGATATAAAAGATATCGATATGAAGAGATTGAATTATGTTTGTAGGACTCTTTGAGCTCCATTGGATCTGAAAGCATGAATATATTTAAACAATAAGGTTTGAGATAAAGTAAAAAAATGAGATACTTTGTGTACTTTGTATTCAGGTGATGAGTTAAAAATGAAATTAGCTTTGAAAATGATAAGAGAAGAAGACTTTTATAAATGTTAAATGTGAAATTAAATCATAAATAAAAATTATTTATTTTAAATTGTTAATTGTAAATTGTATAAGATGGCTAGTATTATCACAACATTGTGACCAGCAACAGAGGATATAGAATCTATAGAAAAATTGTATAAATCTTGAGTAAGGGTTTTGAGATTCAATTTTCCTCATGCTAAATACGAATGGATTTTGGGCATAAAAGAAAAAATCAAAGAGATTGAACAAAAGATTGGTGGAAAATTTATGTTGTTGTGTGATACTGAGTGACCTGGTATTAGGTTATGAAATATTAGGTGATCTTTATGATTTAAAAAATGAGATGTTTTTAAAATGTGTGTAGATAAAAAATATATTGATGAAAAAAAGACAATAGCTTGTAATTATCCATATTTGGTACAGGATTCAAAAGTGGGTGATATCATCAAAATTGATGCAGGATTGTTTGATGTACAAGTTGTGAGAAAAACTAAAAATTATTTGTATGTAAAATCTTTGCAAGATTGAGTTTTGACTTCACAAAGACACGTTAATTTGCCTAGAAAAAAATTAAAGTTGAAGGCTTTGTCTAAAAAGGATAAAGAAGATATATTGTTTTGTATTGAGCAAAATTTTGCGTATGTAGCAATGAGTTTTGTGAAAACCGCACAAGATATTAGAGATTTGAGAAATTTTTTGTATGATCATGGTGCTTCTCATCTCAAAATTATTGCCAAAATAGAAACACAAGATGCAATAGATAATATTTCAGAAATTATTAGAGTGAGTGATGCTGTAATGGTAGCTAGATGAGATCTTGGTACAGAAATGCCAATAGAGACAATACCTTGAATACAACAATATATAGTGGATAAGACAAAAAGAAAATGAAAAAAAGTAATAGTAGCTACACAGATGCTTGAGTCTATGATAAAAAATACTATACCTACTCGTGCTGAAGTAAGTGATATTTTTAGCGCTGTCAGAGAATGAGCTGATTTTGTGATGTTGTCTGGAGAAACAGCTATAGGTAAAAATCCAATAGAATGTGTGAGAGTAGTTAATAGTGTTATTTTTGAGGCTGGTAAATATATTTAATTTTTTATATTTATATATAAAGTTATACTAAAATTAGACGCTCCGCTAGGGTTACTTTTGGCTACCCCCGCTATTCAGACGGGGCGCAGCAGCCGCAAAAGTAACCAAAAAAGCCTCGGGTCTCTCAGCCATTTTTCAAAAATCGTCACTTCTTAATAAGAAGTTCCTAGTGAAAAATCTGAGACGACCCATTTTTTATTTTTAAAACAATTTAGATAAGTAAAAAAATATTATTTTTTTGTTTATAAAATATATTTAATTTGGCTTGAAGTTTGTAAGAAAATAACAATTATGATATTGTATTTTTTATTTTTTATCAAAAATAAGATGTTTCTCAAAAATTATATACAAAAGGTTTCAAAAGCTGTATTAAAATTTTCTTGGTTGGATTGGTCCAGTTTTGAAATGTCTGTAATGTTGTTTACATTGTTTCTGGCTGTACTTATTCCATTTTTGACAACTAAAGTACCTTTGTGGGTATATTTTGTAGTCTTTATTGTGCCTTATACTTATTTACTTTGGAAGTTTTTTTCAAATGTTGGCAAATTGACGCAAAAGTGAATGATAAAAAAATTGAATCAAATATTGTCTAAGTTTAAAATTTTTGAGTGGTTTTTGTATAAGCTTTGTATATTTTGATTTACTTTAATGTTGGTAATATGGGCTCCAGTATTGATCAAACTACATTGGATCGTTTACTTGATATTTTATGTGGCTTTGAGTGTATATTTAGTGGCGCATGTATTACATGAAAAATAAAAAATTTATCTATTAAAAATCAAAAATGTTAGAATGGATGAATAAAAAAATTAAAAAATTTAAATGGTATGATATTTCTATATTTAAAATTTGTGTTTTAGCGTTTGCATTTATGATAGCAACTTTGATACCAGCGATTATAAATTTGGATCGAGAGATATATGCTATTGTATTTGTGGTTTCTTATATATATTTAATTTGGAAGATTTTTAAAAAATAGAAATCTATAAAAATATATTTTATTGTATTATTTTGTTTTTATTATGAATAATTTGTGATTAGATTATATTTTAAATAAATATGGAGATATTATAAAAGAAGAAATTAATGTAAAAGATATTCAATGATTTGGAGATGGGATTAAGATTACAAAAATATTTAAACCTGTGTGATCAGCGTTATCTTCAAAATTTGGTAAAGATACAGGTAATATTATCAAATTTGGTAAAATGTGAAATATAGAAGAACTTTGAGAATGAAAAGTGAAAGTTTTTGATGATAACTGAAATGAGCGAGTATTGCAGCAATGAGATTATGAAATAGCTTATCAATGATTGGATGGTGATGATGTGGCAATAGAGGGAGACGTGATAGCAAAACTTGATTTGGAATTGACACCGGGGCTTATAAAGGAATGAGTAGCTAGGGAAGTTTCAAGATTTATAAACCAGATGAGAAAGGATGCAGACTATGATGTAGATACCAAAGTAGATATGTATTTTGATACAAAAGATGATTATATAAAAGATGTGATAAATAGTTTTGAAGATTTTTTGATCTCAGAAGCTCTTTTGAGGTCTATTGATGAAAGGAAAGAAGAATGAGATATAGTTTCTTTATTTAATCTTGATGATAGGGTAGTTACCTTTAGTTTGAAGAAATAATTTTTTTAGATATTTATATTGCTGATGTTATGTCTGGTTAAACCTGATAATTTTATTCCTAAGTTTGAAGTTGTTAGTTGTTTCTTGGAATATGAAGGTAAAATTCTTTTGTTGCTTAGGCAAGATTGTAAAAATGAGCCCAATACCTATGGTGTACCAGCATGAAAAGTAGAATTAAATGAATCTGTTGATATAGCTGTCTCTAGAGAAATATTTGAAGAAACAGGGATGAAATTAAGTGATATTTCTTACTTTAAAAAAGTGTATGTTAAATATCCAACTTACGATTTTGTATATTATATATATCATAAGAAGTTAATTGAAAAACCTAGGATTAAAATAGACAAGAAAGAACATAAAAAATATATTTGGAAAAATCCAGAAGAGGCACTCAAGGAGAATCTTATTCAAGATTTAGATAATTGTATAAAATTATTTTATAATGTTTAAGGCTATAGGTAAATGTTAACAAAAAATGATAAAACTCTTTATTCTGATTGTTGTCAGTATGCTATAAAATACATTTCTCGTTATCCAAAAACTGAGAAAGAGCTTAGGATAAAATTGCAACAAAAATGATATGATAGTCAACAAATAAAATATACCATGGACTGTCTCAAAGAAAAGTGATTTATAGATGATAGAATTTTTGTAGAAAGTTATATTAGAAGTGAATTGGTAAATAAATGAAAACCTATCATAAATGTTCGTCAAAAACTTTACTTAAAATGAGTAGATAAATCTTTGGTAGAGGAGGTCTTGAAAGAATATCAAGAAGATATTTTATCTTGAATTTATAGAAAGATTAGAAAAGAAATAGAATCTTACAAGAAAAAAGGAGTTGAATGATTTGATATCATTCAAAAACTTATGAGAAAGTGATATAAGATAGATGATATAAAATATACAATCAATGAATTTTCTGAATAAATGCTATCATTATATTAAAATTTTTTAAAAAACGCTTCCCGCGGGGGCTTACTTTTGTCACAATTAAGCAATCCCGCACTTTAGCGGGATAGACGCCAGTAAGCAAAAATGCCCTCGTTCGCAGATTGCAGTCATACTTATAGCTTGGAATATTTTATTATAAAATACAAAGCTCCGAATTGGGTCGGAGCTTTAGTTTTATTTACTATTTTTCTTAGGTAAATTTCATTGAGTCTGACAGTGCAATCTCGAACATCTTTTAGAGGTTGTTGTATTTATTTGGCACATAGATTAGCTTCTTTTAGCATTCTATATATTTCAAAAGTTTTGATTATTTTTTTGTAATTACTTAATGTTGGATATTTTGTTTTGATATCTTCTATAATTTCTTGTAATTCTCGTAGATTAGAAGTATCTGAATTTTGTGATTTATTTATGGTTCATATATTTATTAGTGTGTTTTCTATTGTTTTAATTGCATTGTCTGGGTTTAAGTTGTTTTTTATACACATATTTCATAATTTATTGGATATTTCTTCCACTTCTCAAGTACTTATTCATTTTCAATATACATTTATTTGTATTTCTCATTTATATTGTATATTTTCATAATTAGAAATACTTTGTTCCATATTTCTTTCAAAAGTGAATTTATCTACTGTAATTATTGGAGGTAATTCTTTTAAAATTTTCTTTAAATCGCTGATTTTTTGTGTATTTCATTCCATTCATATTGTATATGCTATACTTGGTATTGATCTGTATTTATCTCTAAATTTATAATAACAATATTGTATTGGCTCATCTTCATCACAAACTATAGAATCTTTTATTGTTTGTTCTATGATCGTATTATCTAATATTTTATTTTCTCATATATCTTGTATTCGTTCATAGAGATGCTGTCACATTGCTTTGTCAATATCTATTCATGTTCAATAATCATTAGATATTGCATCTATTTCGTTTTGTTTATTCTCTTTTATATTTTCTCGTAAATTATACATGAATTCATTTATCAAAGCTATGTTAGTCTCATTTGATGTAATCGATAATTTTTCTATCAACAACAAAAATGAACGTTTAGAGTTTGCTATAAATTTTATGTTGATTGGTATATAAAAATATTCTCAATCTTCTACTATATTATTTACACTTATATCTTCTATTTGATTGAATTCATTGTTGTTTCAAACGTCTTTAAAAAAGTTACTTCGTTTTTGTATCAATTTTATGTCATCATAAGGGTTTTGTTTTAAAAATTTAGATCATATTATACTTGTGTCTATTTCATTTGTAAATGAATCTTTCCATATGTTTAGGCTTGGCAACAATATATATTGTAGGAAGTTTGAATAAGGACTTTGCAGTTTGTCTAGATATTCTCTGTATCTATTTAATTCAGTATCTAGATTAGAATTATATTTTATCAGTTCTGGTATATTTTCGATAGACTCCATATCTATTTTTGTATATTCATTATTTTCCAGTATTTTTGTGTTAAATTTTTCTAGTTGGTATAGCTCACCTTTTTCTTTATTTATTTTTGTAGAAGTAATTATAGTAGTAGCCAAGCTATAAATCATAAAGATAAACGCCAGTACAGCAACTGGTATAAATAGTTTTACTTTTTCTTTATTGTTTCTTATTTTGTTTATCACTTTATTTACAAATATTTTTATTTTTTCAAAATCTGCTTTGTTTTTTCATCAAATCTTGTCTTTGTTTATTTTGTTTATTTGATTTTCTATATTTTCTTCTGTGATTGTCATATTTATTTGTTATCTGTAAAATCTGAAATCTCTACTTCTGTATTCTTTTGTATAGGTAGTGTTAGAGATTTTTTGGAACTATTTACATTGAATTTAGTAGTTCAAATTTCTATTGTTTTATTTTCTATTTGTAAATTATTTGTACTAATGTTTTCACCTACTATAAACTTGCTTTGTTTTAAGCTGTTTATTAGATTGGTAAATACAAATATATGCGGAGACAAGATTCATTTTTTAGCCAACTCTATTTCATCTTGTTTAAATGTATTTACATTTATATCAAATGTAATTGTGTTTTTATTTTGGTCAAAGTTTTTGAAGAATATACTAAAACTTGGTAATTCTGTTTGTTCTAATTTTATGTCTATATAATGCATCAATTTTTTAAATAAATCTGTATCGAAATAATTATCTTTGTTTATTTGATAGTATATATCAAAATCTTTTGTATTTTCACAATTATAATCTATTTCATATGGGTTTAGATAACAATTTTTGATATATATATTTATATCTTTTTCTTTTCTATTTATTATTTCTGCCATAGTTTCTTCTATAGTTTCTTTTGATATTTCCAAAGATTGTGACAAGCTTTCTATAAAAGTATCTAAGTATGAAAATACATTTATTGCACTGCTAAATTTGATGGCCTCCAGTGAGGTTAATGAATCTTGTATAGAAGAAATATCTTGTTTTTGTGATACAATTTCTTCTATTTCTTTTGAAACAAATCATGCTTTTGTTATTTCTTTTTTTGTGTTCTCTAATTCATTATGTTTATTTAGTATAGAATTGTTTAAATCTACGATAGAATCATTTAGCAGTTCTTTTGTTTTTATATAATTTAGTTCGCTATTTATTAAACTATTTAGTTCCTTTATACCATCAGGTCATTCTAAAATTATTTTGTCACTTGCATTGTGCGTATTATTTTTTGTAGTATATTGTTCTACAAAACTTTTTATTTTGTTTATTGTATCAAATCATTTATGATTGATGCTAGTTTCGCTGCTAGAGTAGTTTATCAAATATTTTTTGTAAGTTAAGGCACCAAATCATACAATTAAACTTATTAAAATTACAAAGAAAGATAGAATAAATATTTTTCGATAATTTACGTGATAATGTTTTTTTTCTTTTTGTGAAACATCTTTGTTGAAAAAATTTATTTTTGGTTTTTCTTTTTTTGTATCTTTTTCTATATTTATACTAGATAGATCTATTGTATTTTGTGTTTGATTATCTGTATTATTATTTTTATTTATTTCTCATATTATACTTTTTTGTTCATTTGTTTGTGTAATTTCTTTTTCTGTTTCTAAAAAAGTATTAGAACTTTCTTGTGTATTTTCTTTTGTATTTATAGATCAAAAATTTATTTTGTTTTCTTCGTTCATAAAGCCACATATGAAGTAAAATATAATACAATATAATTATAATTATAAACTGGTAAAAATGAAAAAAAAACCTAGAGGAAGGGTCTTTTTTTTTGACATAATTATGATTTATGGTAAAATATTGGTTTGTTGGCTTATTTTTGCTTAATTTTAAAGTAAAATTTGAATATTTTGTATAAAAAAGGTCTTATAATAAGATCATAGCTACCATATTGTTCTATTTTGATACCACCAAGAGATTCTTTAAAGTTGCTAACTCAATTTAGTGGATGTTCTGGGAATCATGTTGGTGCTCATCAAAGCATATCTACGTATGTCATGTTATTTTTTCTAGCTCGTTGGAATATTTTAAATTTTAGATAGTGATGTCATCATATATTGGAGTATTTTCTATTTGAAAAACCATATAGATATATTATGCGATGTTCGTCGTAAACACATATACTACCTGCTATTATGTCTCAATCTATATGTGATGTAAACAAATTACCACGATTGTTTTGTGTGATATATCTGATTAGTTTGTCATATTGTGTTTTGGGTATGATATTAAATCATTTTTTACCCGATAATTCTTTTCGTTTTTGATAGAATAATTCGTATTGATCTGGTGATGCTATGCCAAATTCTATTCATTTTTTTGTAGCTTTTTTGATTCTTTCTTTGCATCAAGAATTCATCTCAGAAATAAGATCCTCATCTGATTTTGTAATATCATACACTATATTTGCTTGTGGCATATTTTCTCTAAAAGCACTTTCTAATCAATAATCTTCTTTTATTTGATGACGAACATTAAGTCTCATATCTCTCATATCATCTAGAAAATCTTGTGATCTTTTTCACACATTTTCAAATCTTATTATTTCATTTAGCATACACAATTGTACAAAAATAGTTCATTTTTCTTTTTTATATTTATTTTTTATTTTTTGTAGTTCTTTTTTGACAAGTAATTTGTCTTTTGGCAGTTCTAATCACATTATTTGTAACCATCTTGTCTTAAATGGTCATATTTTTTTTTCTTTTATAATTCAAAAATATTCTCTATCAAATATTTTTATAGTGAAATATGGTTTATCATATATTTTTGTTTGTATATCTTTTCGTAATTTGCTTTGGTATAGATTATACATACTTTAGTGGAAAGTTAAAAGTTGTAAGTTATCAAGTTTTATAATTATAAATTATATTTAACTTTATAAACTTGATAAACCTTTCACTGTCTAGTATTATAATGAAAATAAGTTAAAATCCAAGATTTTTTAGTTTATAACCAAGAAATTGGTAAGTAAGTATCCGGCTCATATAATTAATATTCAAACAAATATATATATGATGCTTTTTCAGATTTTTTGTCGATTGTCTGCTTTTTCGGGATTTGTAAGTATTTGAAATGTTTGGAAGATTATTATCACAAGTACTACCAATGAAGTTAATCACATTACCCAATTGATAACGCTGTATAGTAGTGGTATGTTTTTGTCTGCCAATAGTCCTGTTCCTATTTCTCAAAGATTTTGTGCACTTGTATTTAATACTTCAGATTTTTTACCGTATATTGCTTCTACTATTTGTTTTGCTCATATAATAATAAGCATTCAGATTGTACTCCATCATATTATTGTTGCTGCTTTTTTTGGAGAACTTTCATCTCATTTTGTGATAAAAGAGAAGGCCTTTGCGGCTATTACTACAAATAATCATCATAAAGCCAAATAAACAACTATTTTGATAAATGGATATGCTATTTTTTCATATAGTTGTGTAGATATATCTACTCAATTGAGTGCTATCGTATTACCACTTTGAAATATATCTTCAAATATAACTGATCATATGTACTTTGCACTTAATATAATAATTATTCAAATTATTCAGTATACGATTAGTTGTACTCAATTTTTTGTCTCTTCTGCACTACTAGAAAACATCAATCTATAAGCTCATATTATTCATATTATAATTCATACCACTATTACTAATGGGGTAATCACATTCATTAATTTTTTAAATATGAAATTTTTGACACTATCTCATCATCATAGCATAGAATTTGATTCAGAAGCATCTAAGTTTTGTCTTATTGGTTCTATAGATCTGTCTAATGATATATCAAATCTAGATACTTGTTCTACATTGAAGCTGAATGTGCTGCTATTGTTGTCATAATTTGATTCATTAGATGTAAACGATCCATTAAATTGTCATCCTTCGTTTACAATACATTTGATTTCTATAGTTCTTGGTGTCTGAGTAAGAGTCATAGGTAATTCTAGATTACCCGCTATCATATTTGTACCATTATTTACAATAAAAGTAGACATAGAAGAGGAGTTAAAAATAGTATTTTGACTTCACATTTCTTGACATCTTATAAACCCGCCTCATATATTTCCATTATTTACAATATTATCTGGTCAATTGTTGTATATGTCTATATTAATTTTTGGATTTGAGAATAATGATACTGTATTTCATCAATCGCTTAAAGATATGCTATTGATTTTTAGATCAAAATCACAAAATCACAATCAAATCAATGAGAGTATAGTTATTATTGTTGAAAGTATGATTTTTGTAATTTTATTCATTTTATTTATTTCTTTTAAAGAATATATCGCTTATTTCTTTTATTATAGGTAAGTTTGGTAAGTGCTTTCGATTTATCAACATTATAATATATCTAGGACATTATTATGGTTGCGAATATCAATAAGATATTTTCATTTGTGTATCATATGTACAATAAATATATACATATTATGTAAAATATAGCGTATTGAAATATTATTTTTTTTGTATTACTTTTTACCAAAAGCCTAAAATAATCTTTTTGTTCTTGTAAATTTTCTGATAAAGTTTTTTTGTTGAATATGCTTTTTATTGTAGCAGATATATATGATCGTATCTCTTCTGGATTTTTTTCAAATAAACTATTTATAAAATTTTTATATTTGTCTCATAAATTCACTCAATTTATATTTAATATCAGTTTTATTATTCATAATATGGATATTGCTATCAAAATATTTGTATTTTTAAATACTATAGCAACCATAGTAAGCAATCATCGAAATATGAGTGATTCCTTTATTTCAATGTTTGGATTTTCAAAATTGTGTTTTTTATATCGTATATATATATTGTATATTGGAATATAATACAATAAGTTTTTTTTATGATTGGTTTTTTGTCATATATCTTTGCTAAAGATTGATTTATTACTAATAGCAAAGATGCTTCATATTGTAAGTGATATTCAGAGTATTGATATTAAAACAATTCATATTGTTTTAAGTATTGCTAAATCGTAAAAATAATAAAATATTTGTAATAATATATTTAGAACCAATAAAAATATATTTACATTACCCAGTTTGATAAATCATAAAACAAAATTTTTTTCCTCTGGAGATATTTTTTGACTTGTAGAAATTTTGTTTCTTATCAATGGAGCGAAAAACATAATTGCTGATAGAGATAATTCTATTTTATTATTTTTATTTTCTCACATTTTATTTTATATCTGTAGATATAAATGCTTTTTCTTCTGGAGATGCTAGTATTTTTACTCATACGTGTTGTGGTCCAGCAAAGATCAATCATTCTCAAATACCACAAGAAACTAGCCTTCTTTGTTCTGCTTCTGATAGTCACAATAATTCATTTAATGCTTTTATAGAAGTAGTAGATTGTTTTAATAGTATTTGTAAGGCAGAGTTTGATATGATTGGTTTACCATATTCACTTTTGATAAAGTCTTCAATATCTTGTGATATGGTAGTAATTCATACACCATATTTTCTTGCTCTTTTTATCAATCAAAATAAGAATTCTGCAGATTCCTGATGTTTTAACATGATCCATGCCTCATCACATACAAGCATTCTTTTCTTTTTTTGTGATCTAACCTTTGTTCGTATAAAATTTAATACATTAAACATGGCTGGAGTTTTTAGTGCATCTTCTACATCTCTTATATTAAATACTGTCATTTTGTTTTCGATGTCTACGTTTGTATAGTTGTTGAACATTTTACCAAATGTTCAAGTAACATACTTGCTTAACTTAAGTGCCATTTTTTCTCATCATTCCATACCATCCAGAGTATTCATCAAATCTTCCATGATAGGTGGTTGTTTTCATTCATAGGTTTCTTCTTCAAATGAGAATCATTTTAGGTTGTATGCGCTTTGTAATGCTTTATCTAGCAATGCCTCATCTTCAGTACTTATATTTCATATCAATAATTTGATTAATGATATAAGATTCATGATTTGACTTCTCAAAAGATCTCATTTTCCGTATTCTACATCTTCTATTTTTGGAGGAATATCAAAAGGATTTAAGAATTGTTGTGAGTTTGTAGCAATATTTACATAAGTTCATCAAACTTTATCACATAAATCCTTATATTCGTTTTCTGGATCTATAATTATTGAATCGATACCATTCAATAAATATCTCAATATTTCTAATTTAGCTGTGAAGGATTTTCACGCTCATGATGTAGACAATATACAGCTATTCATGTTTGGTAGAGTACTATTGTATCTATCAAATATCACCAATCATCATGTGTAACTATTTAATCCATAAAGTATTCCTGTTTTGTGTATTAATTCATTTGATATAAATGGAAAACTTCCAGCCAATGATGACGTAACAGCACTTCTAGTAATTCATAACTCATCTGTACACAAGGGTAGTGTACTATTAAATCATTCATCCATCCTTTGAATACTATTTTTTATCCTAATTCCGTAACCTGATATCTTTTGTTCAAATTTTCTACTTGTTTCTTTTAGTTTTTCTTCCTCTTCTTCGTATATATTTATATAGTATCATAATTCAAAATACCTTTCTTCACGAGTAGTTAATTTTTCTCTAATCATTTCTACATCTTTATATTGTTGTTGTATTTCAGTATCTAATGTAATTCACTTTGACATAGATTCGTTTATTTCTGCTTTTAATTGTGTAGATTTTTGTTTTAACATAGATTGTATTGCAGCATCATCTTCTGGATATATGAAGAAACTCATATCCCATTTATTGTGGAAGCTAAACAAATCTCTTGTCCACAATGCATCTATATAAGATGGATAGTTTTGTACGTAATATGATTTTCACAACAATCCAGATACATTAAATTTGTTGTTTTTAAATTCCCAAAAAGACGGAGAGATATGCGATTTATAGTCAGAAATTGTAGTTGTATAATGTTTTTCTACTTCTGATATATATTCTCTCAATTTACTTGTAAGTTTTTTGTCAGAGTATTCTTGATCTGGCATTTCTATGATTGCTTTTACTTGATCTTTTAGATCCTGGTTTTTCAAAATTGGATTTTCCACCCTTTCATCTGTTCATTTTCCTCATTTTTTGTTTTTTCATCATTTTTTAGGAGGAAAAATACTTTCGATGATTTTATCAAGAAATCATTTTTTCTTTTTATTTTCAGTTTTTTTTACACTTTTGTCGAAGTGAGGATATCATCAACTATCCAGTTCTTGAGTGTAATTTGTATCAAATACAACATTTTTTGTTTTTTCTTCCATCTTTTTTCTATTTTTGTTTTTAAAATTACTTGTTAAATTATATTCAAAAAGCACTTTTTTATCAAAAAAATCCGTATTCGAAACTATGTTTAGTTGACAATTTCTATAAAAATGATATTAATTTTTCTTTAATAAGCGCTTCGCTGAGACTTACTTTTTTCTTCCAGCAAAAAAAGTAAGCAAAAATGCCTCGGGTCGCTCAGCAATTTTTCAAAAATCGTCATTTCCTAATCGGAAATTCCTAGTGAAAAATCTGAGGCGACCCAATTTTAATTGTTAGTGTTGTTGATTAATCACTATTAATGTTTAATATTTATTTATATTATACTTTCTGCTTGTCGATTTATTTTAAAATTATTTTGGGTTAATTTTAGTTTTGTATACACAATATCCATAAAATTTCTCAGATCCTTTCACTTTAAGACTATGTTGTACCTATATTTTCCAAATATTTTGTAAATTATTGGTGGAGTAGAATATATCTCTAGATCATTCATTTGATATTTTTCTTTGAGGTAGAGTAGTTCTTTGTGCAATTTATCAACTTTATTGAAAAGTCTTTCTTCTATTTCATTTTTGTACATGATCATACATATGTCTGTATATGGAGGATAATTGTTTTCTTTTCTAAAATCATTATCTTCTTTTTCAAATCATTTTTTATCTAGTTTACATGCATTTCTGATACTATAATATTCAGGATTAAATGTTTGTACTATAAAATTTTTACATTTGTGATTTTTGAAAGTATCATACAAAAAATGAAAATTATTTTTTGCTGCTGAATAATCTGGTATATTTAGTCATAAATCAGCATTTAAAAACACAATCAGATCAAGGTCAATGTCTTGTATAGCGGTATTGAGTAAAGATGTTCATATATAGATTTGAGTGTCTTTTTGTTTTAGTATTTCTTTTATTTTTTTGCTAGAATTTGCTTTTTCTGATTCGATGAGCTGTATCTTTGTTTTAAATTCTTGTTCCAATAATTCAGATATTTGTTGTGTTCAAATTCAAAATTCATTAATTTCTGTGGATCAGCAGTGAGGGCATTTTTGTGGAAAATCATATTGTGATTTACATATATGACAAAGTCATATTTTACTGTTTCCTGTCTTGTGGTAGCTTACACTTACTGAACATTTTGTACACTTTGGCACAAAACCACATTTACGACAAAATATTCATCCAGAATATCATTTTTTGTTTACCAATATTCCTATTTTTTTTCATGATTTGATATATTTGGATAGTCAACTTTTTGCTAACTCGGAAAAAATATAATCAGGTTCTCTGGTCATATCTACAAGAAAGATTTGTTGGTTTTTATTATCAAATAATTCGTAGTTCAATTTTTCAATGTACAATTTAAAATTTACAATTAACAATTTATCTATTTTATATAAGTAATCAAATTTTTTTATAAAAAAAGGAAGGAAGGAGTAGATATCCTCCTTCCATATATAGAATAGGATTTTTTCGCGGTTTATATCCGCCGCCCCATTCCAAGGCTGTCCAACGAAAGGTCAGACATTATTATTATAGCCAGAAAAAAATATTTGTCAAATTTTGCTTGATGTTTTTTGTGTAATCTTTAATGTTTCTCAAAATAAAAATAAAATACTATGTTTATAGGGAAAAAGATTAGAAAAGTTGATGCAAAAAGAAGAATTCTTGTACCATCTAAATGGAAAATGGATAAGTATATTTTGGTAAACGATAATTCCATAAAAATTTATCCGTTTAAACAATGGTTGGAGATTTTTAATGGTTTTGATGAAGATGATGATAAAGAAGATTTTTCTTCTAAGTCTTATGAGCTCAAAATTGATTCATCTGGTAGGATTTTGTTACCAAAATTTGTAAAGTCTTGTTCTGTTGTTTTGATAGGTATGGGAAATTATTTTCTTCTTAAAGAGTCTGATTTATAATTGGACTCTTTTTTATTAAATTATTTTTTCAAAAAAATTTTGTATGTATTTTATGTTTTCTTTTAAGTCTGTAGTTTTGTTGCAAAGTTCTTTTAATTCTTTTCATCCGGGAATTCACTTTAGGTATTGATGTAGATATTTCCTGAATAGTAGAGGAGTATAATGGATTTTTTTGTAATTTTTTTCAATATCTATATTTTCAATTTTTTTTAAATCTGGATTTATTGTTTCTATTGATAAATTGTCTTGAGATATATTTGATGTAAATATCTCATATTTTGCCATCAATTCTAAATGTTTCAATATTGTGTTGTATATTTCAGATAGTGATGGTTTGTGAGGTGTAAATATCCATGGATTTCATATAGCGGCTTGTCATATCATTATACCATCTAGATTTTTTATTTTTCATACTATTTCTTCGTAATCTTTTATTGCTCAGTTTCATATTATTTTACAATTTTTGTTTACTTTGTTTTTTAGTTCGTATATAAAATTTCGATCTCAATCTCATTTGTATAGTTCTTGTAGTGTCCTAGAGTGAACAGATATCATATGGCAATACTTACTAGCTTCGATCAAAAAATTCATTTGTTCTTTTTTATCATCTTCATTTAATCCTGTTCTAGTTTTTATACTAAATGGTATGTCTAACTTTGTCGATATCTCTTTGATTGTATCTAATAACTCATCTTTGTTGGTGAGCAAAGCAGATCATCATCCATTTTTCATTACATTGTTTGCAGGGCATCAAGTGTTTAATTCTATACCAGCAATATTTTTTCAGTATTTTTGTTGGATATCTAGGGCTGTTTTTATAAGTTTTTGGATTTTTCATCCAAATATTTGTATTATTATTGGTTTTTCAAAATCTGTATGAATCATATGTTTGATGACTTTATGTGGATTGGCTATATAACCGTCAGATGTCATAAATTCTGTCCAAAGTCGTAATTCATTTTTTGGATTTATATTGTATTTATCAAATATCTCTTTGGTGATGACTCTATATGGTAGATCTGTAATTCAATCCATAGGAGCAAGTCAAATGATCATCAATTAGTCTATAAAGTTAAAAGCTATCAAGTTAAAAGTTTTTATATTTTTTTATATTGTTTATTTTGTATTTAAAAACAAGGTTTTAGATTTGCAAAATTTGTTGTTTGTCAGTATAATTATTTTAGTTTTTATAAAAATATATTTTTATGAAAATACTAAAGTATATATCAAATTGGCGAAAAGATGGAGATATAGATTGAGATGTCCAAGGTTTTGTTTTTTCTACAAAAGAAAGAGATGATGAACAAAAAGATATGATTTGAGAAATTGAAGAAGCAGAGAAAAAGAGTTTTTTTGAAAAAATATCTTGGTTGAAAATTGATAACAATAGAAAAAATGAAATAGCATGAGATATAGTAGAAGATTCTTATGCTAGGAAATTATATTGGATACAGTTTACTTTGTCTTGTATGATAGCCACATTGTGATTGCTTATGAATTCGATACCAGTGATTATATGAGCTATGCTTATATCTCCTATTCTAAATCCTATAAAAACATTTGCTTTTGCTATCACTACAGGTAATAGATGAATGTATCTGAGAAGTATAAAGACAATATTTTTTAGTATATTGGTAGCAATAGCTTCAAGTGTATTTATCTCATTTATTGTGCCTTTTTCTAATCTTACTACAGAGGTTACGTCTAGGATATCTCCTACTATGGTTGATTTATTTGTGGCACTTTTTTCTGGAGCTGTAGCATTTCTGTCTTTGTGATTTAAAAAACTTCAAGAAAATGTGGCTGGAGTAGCTATGTCGGTTGCTTTGTTGCCACCACTTTCTGTGATATGAATTGGAATTTATTTTTTAAATTTTGGTGTAGCGCAAGGAAGTTTTCTTTTGTTTATGGCCAATCTTGTAGCTATATTGATTATAGGTATTGTGATATTTTATATGTTTGGTTTCTTTCCAACAAATAAAGAATGAAAGAAGAGAAGTTTTGTAATATTGTTGATGGTATTTTTATCGATTTTGATCATTAGTATCCCACTACAAAAATCTATGTATAAGATAGCAGAAAATATGAAAATCACAAATCAAATAAATAGCGTAACACAAGATTATTTTGAGAATTTAGATCCTAATATAGATGTAAATGAAATATCGTTTAAAAATGTTTGAGAAGACTTGTTGCGTGTAAATCTAGAGCTAAATATACCAGATTGATTTTTATTTACAGACTTAAATAGAAAAGAGTTTACAAAAATACTTTCTACTCAGACAGATAGTTCTATAGAGTTGGATATAAATATAGTAGAATTGTCTAGTGTATATGTGTGAGAAGAAAAAGATAAAAAAGATATTTTTATAGAAAATATTTCAAATTTTTTGAATAGTAATTATGATTCTGTGTTTGTAGTAAATTATAAATTATTGGAACCTCAAAGAGATATATTATATCTTAGTTTGTATACAGAAGATTATGTAGATAAAGATGTGATTTATCAAACTATACTTAGTGAATTACAATTGACTTATGGAGATGAAAGTAAATTGATAATACAGTGGCAAGGTAATAATGAATTGCCAAAAGCAGAGAAGACTAAAAAAGAATTGGAGCTGGAAAAGCAATTTTATTCATTGTTTCCAAATTCAACTTTAAATAGTTTAAATTTTAATTCATCTACTAGAGAGCTTAGCTGACAAAATATAGACTATATTAGTTTTGAAATAGATTTTATTACTTCCAAGAATTCTAGTAGAGTGAAGAGAATTTTAGAAGACTGGAAAATGGTTTTGGAACAGTATTTTGATATGGAGGTGATTATTAATTCTAGAGTGGAGTATTTTTCTTTGTGGGAATTGTAATACATAAAAATTAATTTTGGAAAACGCTTCCCGCGGGGGCTTACTTTTGTCACAATTAAGCAATCCCGCACTTTAGCGGGATAGACGTCAGTAAGCAAAAATGCCCTTGTTCGAGATTGCAGTCATACTTACAGCTTGAAATATTTTATTATAAATACGAAGCTCCGAATTGGGTCGGAGCTTTAGTTTTTATTTGTTGTTGTGTTTAAGTAAATTTCATTGAGTCTGACAGTGCAATCTCGAACATTTTTTTGAATAATACAGAAAATCTATTGAAAAATATTGAAAGCTTGCTACTATGTGGTGAGCTTTTATTTTTTTGTTTTAAGATGAAAAAAGTAATATTATTTTTAAAATGACTATTGATGGGTGCTTGTGATGTAATACCTGGAGTGTCAGGTGGTACCATAGCATTTATTACAGGTATATATGATGAATTGATTGATGCACTGCATGCGTTCAATTTAAGTAATTTAAAAATATTATTTAAATGAAAAATTAAAATATTTTGGAAAAATATTCATGGTAATTTCTTAGTTGCTATATTTGGGTGAATTATTGTAGCTATACTCACATTGGCAAAATTAATTTCTTATTTGCTTGAGACCTATCCATCATTGGTTCGAGCATTCTTTTTTGGGCTGATTGTAGCATCTGCAATTATACTTAGAAAATCTATAAAAAAATATAAATTGTGGTATTTAGTATTGTTGATTATATGAATATTTGTTTGATTTGTGGTTACATCATTGCCTGTATTCAATCTAGGATCTTGAAATTTGACTATGTTTGGGTCATGATTTATTGCTATCATAGCAATGATATTGCCTGGTATTAGTGGTTCATATATTCTTGTAATATTGTGACAGTATCAAGAAGTTTTATGAAATATTGTCTCATTGACTGGATGAGATTTCAAAGTAATTGTACCGATATTGGTATTTATAATATGAGCGATAGCAGGATTGATAAGTTTTTCAAAATTACTTCATTGGATTAAATCTAGATGGCATGACCAAATGGTAATTGTATTGATTTGATTTATGTTGTGATCCTTAAATAAGGTATGGCCTTGGAAAGATACTGTAGAGACTTTTGTAGATAGACATTGAGAAATTCAGCCATTGTTGCAAAAAAATATATTACCAATATTTGACAGCAACGTTTTGTATGCAATATTGATTGCTATTTGATGATTTGGTTTGGTTTTGTTGATACATTATTTGGCAGAAAAATTTAAATAAGTCAGTTGCAAGTTACATGTTGCAAATTACAAATTTTGGTTTTATAAAATATAATTAGTTCTAATGAATAATGTAATATTGCTAGAAAATATACGTAGTGCTTACAATGTATGAAATATAATACGTACTGCAGATGCTTTGTGATGGGATGTTTGGTTGAGTGGTTATACTCCACATCCAGTAGAGCAAAATAAAGTAAAAAAAACTTCCCTGGGAGCAGAAGATACAGTAAATCTTAAAAGATTTGACAATAGTAGACAAGCTATTGATTTTGCTAGAGATGAAGATTTTGTGATATTAGCTTGAGAACTTAATGATGATGCTATATCGATTGATTTAGTTCAGAGTTCAGAATTCAGAGTGCAGAAAAAAAATACTATGTTGGTATTAGGCAATGAGGTAGATGGAGTTTTGCAATCTACTTTGGATATGGTAGATAAAATACTCTATATACCTATGAATTGAATCAAAGAATCTATGAATGTATGACAGTCTGCAGCTATTTTTATGCGAGAATTAGGTAAAAAATAAGATATAGACAAATATTGACATAGTTTATAACCTACTATATTTATTATTTTTTTAAGTCAACTTGTTGTTGACTTTTTTGTATATAAAACACTGCAAAATTGTGTCTTTTTTCTTTATTTTTGATATCTTTTGGTTATCAAAAATAGTAGTTTTTCAATGTATTAATTTGTTTTTTACAATCTTAATTTTTTAAAAAAAGATGAAAAAATTTATATTATTTGGTTTTATTCTTATATTTTCTTTTTTGGGTTTTGGGGTGTTTGCTAGCATTACAATACCTTTATCTTTTGAGAATACTATACAGTATATCCAAAAGTTTTTTGTATCTAGTGATGGATGATCATCTGGTACAAATTATTTACAAGTAAATCCAAATTGAAGTGGTCAAATTTATTTTCATTCTTGATTGGATACTGAGTATGGTGTAAACTATCTTTGAATGAATAGTAGTGGAAAAATCGTAAAAACTAGTCTGTCTGGAAATTTTATTACAGGTGGGCAAGTGCCAGTCAATGAAACAGATGATACAGCTATGTCTGTGATAAATGCATATTCTGGGATATGGAGTATCGGTGGTAGTGGTACATGAGCTTATTTCCCATTAGCTTGAAACTCTGCAAGTAATCCAATAGTATGAGACTTCTATATGGAAAATGGAAATGGATATTACAATATGTCTATATGAACTTGAGAGATATACTTTAGTGGTA
>ERZ795053.1330-NODE-1330-length-31404-cov-9.408211_pt1 | contig 31404 bp, 22 predicted proteins | sample MGYA00375137_ERZ795053 | MGnify/ENA primary metagenome ERZ795053 (study PRJEB30182, sample SAMN05720284) | activated sludge metagenome | isolation source: Anaerobic digester | place: Hong Kong | collected 2014-12-17 ...
TTATACTCGTCGAACATTTGGTCGTCGCCTTTCGGTACAGGACCCGATATGATAAGAGGTGTACGGGCATCATCGATAAGTACCGAGTCCACCTCATCCACAATTGCATAGTGATGTTTGCGTTGAACAAGGTCCTCTGGAGACCCAGCCATATTATCGCGAAGGTAATCGAAACCGAACTCGTTATTTGTTCCGAAAGTAATGTCGGAATTGTATGCTTTTTTCCGCTCCTCAGAGTTAGGTTGATGCTTGTCGATACAATCTACCGAAAGACCGTGAAATTCGTATATAGGTCCCATCCATTCGGAGTCACGACGAGCCAAATAGTCGTTTACGGTAACAATGTGAACGCCTTTCCCTGCTAATGCATTAAGAAAAACAGGTAGCGTGGCAACAAGTGTTTTTCCTTCACCAGTAGCCATTTCGGAAATTTTCCCCTGATGCAGTACAATACCGCCAATAAGCTGCACGTCGTAGTGAACCATGTCCCAGACAATTTCGTTACCACCGGCCATCCAATGGTTTTTGTAAATTGCCTTATCGCCTTGAATTGTAACAAAATCTTTATGTGGCGCTAAATTACGGTCGAATTCAGTGGCTGTTACCTCTATGGTTTCATTTTCCTTAAACCTGCGGGCTGTTTCCTTTACAATCGAAAAAGCGTCGGGTAGTATCTGGTCGAGAATTTCTTCAATTTTATCGTCTAATTGTTTGGTTAACTTATCAACCTCACGGTATATTTTATCCTTTTCGTCGTAGCCGATTTCATCGGATTCTATTTGTTGCTTTAATTTTTCAATTTCCTGTTCGGTTGGAGCAATGTACTCTTTTATTTTTTTTCGGAGATTTGCCGATGCTTCGCGTAATTCGTCGTTTGATAACTTAATGTATTTTGGATATGCTTCACGAACGGCATTTAACCTAGGCATAAGTTCGCGTAAATCGCGATCGGATTTTGTTCCAATAATCTTTTTAAAAATGTTGGATATCGACATTGTGTTTCAGTTTTTATCTAATTAAATAAGCCAACAAATTTAACCGTTTTTTTCGATACTTTTTGGATAAATAGCCATATAAAGCTAAAAAACATAAAGTAAAAAAGAGAGCCTAAACTCTCTTTTTCCACATATTTAAATATTTTAAAAGTTTTAAGCCTTAGTGCTGTCCACAAAAACGCGTTGTTTCAATTCCCTGTCAATCATGAATAGGCCGTTACCTTCGCCTTTAATCAACCGAAGCGTATCGATAATTTCCTGTGCGTTGGCCTCTTCTTCAACTTGTTCGTCAACAAACCACTGCAGCATATTTCTTGTAGCATGGTCTTTTTCTTCGATGGCAATATCCACAAGGTTATTAATAAGGCCCGTAATATGTTGCTCGTGCTTTAGCACTTCTTCAAATACATTTAAAGGGCCATTCCATTTGGTTGGAACTTCTTTTATTGGTTTAAGTTCAGGTTTTCCTCCGCGTTCAATTAGGTAATCGAAAAACTTCATAGCATGTGAAGTTTCTTCTTGCCATTGTACACGCATCCAATTTGCAAATCCGTTCAATCCTTCGGAAGCGAGATGCGACGACATCGATAAGTAAAGGTATGCCGACCATAATTCGGCATTAATTTGCTCGTTTATAGTTTGTTCAACTTTCTTGTTCATGGTATTATTTTTTAGGTTTAATAAAATAATTAAAGTTTATTCCTAAAACAATTAGCCAAGGTCTAAGTTCAATCGTTGCTTCATTTTTAACAACGCAGGATTTTTTTCAATCATATACTTAAGTTTATCTTCCTGTGTGTAAAGTTTTTGAGTGGATTCAACTTCTTCAATAACGATTTCCTCGTGAATATCAATTTCAGTATTCTTTAAGTTTTGTTTCAGATATGTTAGGAGATCTTTTTTTACTTCTAAGAACATATCTATATGAATTTGTGCCCCAAATTCTATTATGATATTTCGATTATCTGCCAGTTTAGGTTTGTATGTTTGCATTAAACTACTCTGGCTGGGCTTATCGGTACTGATAGTTTTGGCATAATTATCCCATGCTTTTACCAGCTGTTCAAGGGTAAACTCATTACTAAATTTTGGAGTGTCTTCTGCAACCGCATTGGAAGAATCTGCATCCTTTTTCTGGTTAGGTAAAGGAAAATTCCCGTTTAGTGCATCTTTTAGTGAAGGCGTTCGTGGTATCGATTTCCTATTTTGGGTTGAAGTTGATGTAGGCTTATGACTTACCGGTGTTTGTACAGTAGGAGTAGAAGAGGTTGTTGGAGACGAATTTTTATCGGAAAAAGATGGTTCGGCTACATCAGATTTTTTTTTTTGCTGATTTAACTCACTAAGTTTAATCAGCAACAATTCTACATGGAGTCTTTGATTTGGGCTTTGCCTGAAAGTTACGTCGAAATGGTTTGCCAGTTGAAGGGCTTGGATTAGAAAGTCGGCAGAACACGATTTTGCCATTTGTTGATATTTTCCTGCAATTGTGGAGCCAACTTCGAGTAACTGCAAAGTTTTAGGATCGTGACAAACGAGTAGGTTGCGTAGATGCAAACTTAACCCGGAAATGAATTGTAGCGCATCAAAACCCTTCGACAGCAATTCGTCGAAAATTAACAACGAATCGGCAATGTTGCCATTTAGAAAGTTTTCGGTAAGCCGAAAATAGTATTGATAATCGAGTACGTTTAAGTTTTCGATTACCTTTTGGTAGGTTATGTGATTTTCGCTAAAGCTAACAACCTGGTCAAATATCGAAAGGGCATCGCGCATTGCACCATCGGCCTTTTGTGCGATTATATTAAGTGCTTCCACTTCGTATTCAACCCCTTCGGACTTAGCAATGTATTCGAGATAGTTTACCGTATCTTCAACCTTAATACGATTAAAATCGAAAATTTGGCAGCGCGAAAGGATAGTAGGTAATATTTTGTGTTTTTCGGTTGTGGCCATAATAAATATGGCATGGGCGGGAGGCTCTTCCAACGTTTTTAGGAATGCGTTAAAAGCGCTTTGCGAGAGCATGTGAACCTCGTCTATTATATAAACGCTGTATTTGCCTATTTGCGGTGGTATGCGAACCTGTTCGATAAGCTTGCGTATTCCTTCAACGGAATTGTTCGATGCCGCATCGAGTTCATGAATGTTGAGCGATCGATTGGAGTTGAACGATTTGCAACTTTCGCATTCGTTGCAAGCCTCGAATTCTGAAGTTAAGTTCTGGCAGTTAATGGTTTTGGCAAAAATACGAGCGCATGTTGTTTTACCTACGCCTCTGGGACCGCAAAACAAATATGCTTGAGCCAGTTGTTTTCGTTGTATGGCATTTTTTAAGGTTGTAGTAATAGACGATTGTCCTACAACGCTTTTAAAAGTTGAAGGTCTATATTTTCGTGCCGATACAATAAAATTCTCCATTCTGCCAGTTTTTCAATAGCAAAAATAAAAATTTGGTTCGATTAACCACAATTTATGTCTTATTGTAAACTTAATTACTTGATAAATAGATGTATAATTTATTAACAATCGGTTGATTTGTGAAAATTCAACTACTTTTATTCAATGCTTTATGCCTACAAACCTAATTCTTCGTTAATTAAAATAATCCGTATCCTGTTTTTAGGAAAGCATTTCTCGATAACAGACCATACGTTACAAATTCGTTGTTTACTGTTACAGTTCATGCAGTAACCGGTATCCTTGCAGGGAATATCAAAAGTTTCGTGACGTTTGGCATTTAGCGGAGCACTTACGGACTTAATTCGTTTTTTTGCTTCGCTTACATTTTTTACAATTTTATTAATGCCAATGGTGAGAACCACGTTTCTAGGGCCGAATACAATGCCATTTACCCTGTTTCCAATCATATCCAAGTTAACAAGTTGCCCATTTTCGGTAATGGCATTTGTTCCGGTTAAAAATAAATCTACCAGTAAAGCTTGTCGTCTGCGTTCAATTTTTTCCTTCCACGATAACGATTTGTCAAAAGTGTCGATGAAGCGGATGCCCTCATACGATTTTAAATCGTCTAAAATGTTGGTGCTTCTTAATGTTAAAGAATCCGCAAACGACACTACCTGTGGGTTTATTTCGGGTAGAATGGTGCTGTAAAAAAGTTTTTTTGCATCGCTTGGACTTTCAACCCAATAGGGCATAAAATTGTTCTCCTTCAACCTGTTTATCAAATTTACAGGAGGTTCGGTTAATTTACTCATGGCATTTTACAATCGATAATTGTATAAGCATTATTTCTAATGCTGTAATTGAAAAACAAAGGTAAAACCATTTTACCGGAGTTGTTATAGAAAAATTAACGTGGATTCAATTTGCTTTAGAATCCACGTTAATTCAATGTATGAAATATTTACTTTTTGTACTTTTTAAAAATACTTGTCGATGTGTGTCCTCCAAATCCGAAAGTATTGTTAAGGGCTACAGTAACGTCCTTTTCAACTGCCTTGTTAGGCGTAAGGTTGAGTTGCGCGTTTATTTCGGGGTCTAATTCTTTTAAATTGATGGTTGGCGGAATTATCCCATTTTCAATAGCCTTTATACAAGCAACGGATTCTATTGCTCCTGCAGCACCTAATAGATGACCGGTCATAGATTTTGTGGCACTTATATGAATCTTATCCAAGGAACCTTTAAATACATGTTCAATAGCCTTGCACTCGCTTATGTCGCCAACAGGAGTTGCCGTTGCATGTGCATTAATGTACGATACATCGTTTGCGGTTAAGCCAGAGTCGGCTAATGCTTCCTGCATGGCCAGTATGGCTCCAAGCCCTTCGGGATGAGTGGCAGCAACATGGTAGGCATCGGAAGCAGCACCATAACCGGCTAGTTCGCAGTAAATTTTTGCACCTCTTTTTAAGGCATGTTCCAGTTCTTCAATCATGAGCACACCGGAACCTTCTCCTGCAACAAATCCGTCGCGGGTTTTATCGAATGGGCGAGATGCGGTTTCGGGAGATTCGTTAAAGGTGGACAACGCTTTCATGGAGTTGAAGCCTCCTATCGACGAATTTGTTATGGATGCTTCGGAGCCTCCCGCAAATACAATATTTGCCCGTCCTAAGCGGATTAAATCCAGCGCATTACCAATTGCGTTGTTCGACGATGCACATGCCGATGAGACGGAATAGCTTATCCCGTGAAATCCGTAACGAATGGTTATTTGTCCGGTTGCAATGTTGGAAATCATTTTAGTTATGAAAAATGGGCTGAATCTTGGAACCTTATTGTATGCGGCAAAATTTAGCATTTCATCCTCAAATGTTTGTATTCCTCCAATGCCGGTTGCCATAATAACACCAATCCTATTTAAATCGCAAGTCTCAAGGTTTAAACCAGAATCTTTAACACATTCGTCCATTGCGGCTATAGCGTATTGGGTGTATAAATCCATTTTCCTGGCTTCTTGTTTTTCTACATATTGTAAAGGATCGAAATTCTTTACTTCACATGCAAACTTTGTTTTGTGGTTGGTGATATCGAACTTGGTAATTGTAGCGGCTCCGCTTTTCCCTTGTATTAGATTATTCCAAAAATCGTTGACATTATTTCCAATAGGGGTAATGGCTCCTAATCCGGTTATTACTGCTCTTTTCATTTTTATTTTGATATTAGAATTTTATTTTCAAAAAGTTATTGTTTACTAAAAAGGGAAAAACTATGGTTTTAACCCATCTGTAATCGATTGGCAAATACTTTTATAATCAATGTTGTCTATAATTCTTGAAATTTGCAGAGTTGCTACTAAACTCGAAAGAATGAGTATAGCCTTGTTTTGCGGCTCTTCGTTAAATTTGAATATAGATTTTTCCCTGCCGGTTGTTAAGGTACTTGTAAGCCAATTAAGAATAATTTCCGTCATTCTTATAAGTTCCTTTTTTGTGTTCTCGTTTAGTGTGTTGAAATCGGAACCTAAGGAACCAACTAAACATAGTTTCTTCTCCCTGTGACTCTTTATGTAGATTTTGATAAAAGTGTCCAGTTGCTGCCATTCGTCGAAGCCTCGACTGTGCATGTTATCAATCATCTCCTCGAAACGTTGAATGTTGGTTCTAACAATGCTTGTTCCCAGATTTTCTTTGGAGGGGAAGTAGTAATGGATGGCGGCATTTTTTACACCTAACTCCGTTGAAATATCTTGGTAGCTAAATGCATTGTAACCCCTGCTGAGTATGAGGTTTTCTCCTAGTTCAATAATTTTTTCCCGTGTTATCGACATACTTTGCTTCAACTTTATAATAAATGCAAATATACTTACTAATAAGTAAGTATTAAATTTTTTTGATTTTTTTGCTGAAGAGGCCTAGTTTCGACTAAAATTGTTACTTACAAAAAAAGCCCTTGAACACAAGGGCTTCTATTACAGTACAACAATATTTTGCTAAATAAAAACAAGGTAATTGAATATATATCCAACTATAACAATTCCAAATGCAACAACACCGACAAACACGGCAATGAGTTGCCATTTTAGAACCTTTTTAAGTATGATTATCTCGGGTAACGACAACCCAATTACCGACATCATGAACGCTAACGCAGTGCCAAGCGATACACCTTTTTCTATTAAAACGCTGACAATTGGAATTATTCCGGCGGCGTTGGAATACAAAGGGACGCCGACAATAATGGCTAGCAGTACCGAGTACCAATTTTGAGCACCGAGCGTTTTTGCCAGAAAGTCGTCGGGAACGTAACCGTGTGCTCCGGCGCCTAAGGCAATACCTATTATAATATAAATCCAAATTTTGCCAACAATTTCTTTTACAGCATCAAACCCTGTATCAATACGTTGACTGAAGTTTTGCTTACTGTCGGTAGTTGCCTGATGTTTCGATTTTATTTGAAAAACCCAATCGGCAACATACCGCTGAAGTTTGAGTTTCTCGAGTATAAAACCGGCTAAAATTGCTACGGTTAGTCCGGTGACAACGTAAATTACTGCGACCTTCCATCCAAATAAGCCAATTAGCATAACCAGCGCAACTTCGTTAATCATTGGAGCCGCAATTAAAAACGAGAATGTTACGCCAATGGGAATACCTGCTTCAACAAAACCTAAAAATAGGGGAATAGCCGAGCAAGAGCAGAATGGAGTGACAATGCCCAGCATTGCAGCCATAATATTTCCTATGAATAAAGGCTTTCCTTCTAAAACCTTTCTGGTTTTTTCGGGCGAAAAGTACGAGCGAATTATCCCTACTATAAAAATTATGAGCACTAAAAGCAACATTACTTTTGGAACTTCAAATATGAAAAAACGAAGCGATTCGGTTAGATGCTTGCCCTGTTCTAATCTAAAAATATTGTCGATTATGAAATCGGCGAATCTTTGAAGATTTACATATACTAATACCCAGCCTACTAAAAGTGCGAGTATGGTGAAATAACGTTTTTTATTCATTCTATTCAGGAATATTAATTATATCCATGCAATTATTAAGTAATATACTCCAATGCCAATAAAAATTACTGCTACAACTCTCCTAAACCATAGTTCGAATAGTTTAATTTTATTGTAAAATTTTCCGACCCCCGAAACTGTGTAAGCCAACAACCATGCAAATACGATGACGGGAATTCCTGTTGCAATAGCAAAAACTATGGGTAAAGCAAGTCCCCAACTGCTTTGGATTGTCATTGGAATTAGCATACCAAAGTAAAGGACTCCGCTATACGGACAAAAAGCCAAAGCGAAAACAGTGCCTAAAAGGAAAACATCTGCATAGCTGTGTTTCTCTTTGTTTTTCAATTTTGAGGACCAACTGCCCAGCTTGAGAAAGTTTAGAGAAAGAATTCCCAGCATAAATAGACCTATTATAATTAAAAGAGGTCCAAGAATTTTTTCGCCATACTTTTGAAATAGCAGTGACAGTTTTAGTTGGTCTGCTCCGATAAGCAGTATAAAGGCTAATAGTGTGTATGAAAATGCACGACCTACGGTATATATAAGCCCATTTATAAATACTCTGTTTTTATTCTCAATATCCTTGCTAACAAACCCCATTGCTGTTATGTTTGTTGCCAACGGGCATGGACTAATAGCCGTCATGAGGCCCAACAACAGTGCAGACCAAATAGGGGCAGAACTTGCAGAATACAGGTTGTTTAAAAATTCCTCCATTACAACAGTGGGTCTATGTTGGCTTTTATAACCTCCTTAAGTTTTTCGGGATTGCTTCGTGCATTCATAAACGCTTCATTGGTAAGATTGATTTTCTTGTTTTCTGAAACAATAATCAGCGTTTGCCCGGATACTTGTAGTTCTTTTCCTTTCAGTTCTCCTTCGCTTTCATCAAGATTTAAACTGGTGAAATTTACTTTGTTCCCGTACATTTCGGCAAGCGCTTCTTTCGTAACATTCTCTATGGCCATACACGTAGCACAACGGTGTGTAAAATGGAAATAGTAAACTTCTACCGCATTGTTTTCGGCTTTAGATTTGACATTTTCTGAATTTTTATTGGATTGTGCAGTACACGACGTGTTTAATAGTAGCGATGAAGATACTATCAGAAAAAGATGAAAAAGTTTCATGGTTACTGGTATTTGGTTAATAACTCTTTTAACTCTTTTACTTTGGGAACTTGTCCGGATAGTACCACTTGATTATTAATTACAAGTCCAGGAGTTCTGAGTATGCCATACTCCATAATTTTTTGAATATCCTCAACCTTTTCGATGGTTGCGTTGATGTTTAATTCATCTACTGCTTGTTGAGTAACTCTTTCCAGCGATATGCACTTTGCACATCCGGTTCCTAATACTTTAATGTTCATAAAAATAGAATTAAGTGAAACTTTTAGCATTTCGTAGTTCGTAAAACAACGAACATACTTGGCAAAAAAATTATATATCAAAAAACTCTTTAAACAGTTCCTGCGCTTCCTTCCAATTTTCTTTATCGATACAATACTTGATTTTGGGTGCTTCTATTTCACCTTGTATCAATCCGGCATCTTTCAATTCCTTTAAGTGTTGGGATAGGGTAGATTTAACAATGGGCAATTCTTCAGTTAGATCTCCGCTATAACAACAACTCTGCTTGGAAAGGAGTTCTAACACATACATCCGAATAGGATGCCCCATGGCTTTAGCATATCTAGCCATTTTTCGTTGTTTTTCCGTTATAACATCCTTATTATTCATTTTCTGTTCGGTAATTACCGAACAAAGATAAGTAAAAAAACAATTCGAAAAAGTATCTACAATAAAATGTAATTATATTATTCATTATCAGTTTGTTATATTGAAGACGTTGATAGAGTGAAGAGTGTAAAAATTTGTTAAAAAATTAGAGTAAAAAATTTCGTTAGTTTTTGTTTTCCGTTAGGAGATAATTGTTGTTTGTCGATAGCTCCCATTTAAAGTAAATTCAATTCCATAACTTTTGCACAGATTTATTCTATTTACTAACCTAAATAATTAACTATGAGAAAAATTTTTACACTTCTTCTTCTGCTTGTTAGCATGTACGGATTTTCGCAGCAAGTAGAAAAACAAGTTTTGGATAGAAACGGTTATCCAACATTTGTGAAGTTTAACACCAAAGCCAAAGCAGTTTCGAAATCGGAAACTAAAGCTGTTTTGTCGAGTTTATTCAACATGACTAAAAACGACGAGTACAGAACCCTTAAATCTGAAAAAGATAAGGTTGGTTTTACTCACGAAAAATTCCAACAGTATTATAAAGGTGTAAAGGTTGAATACGGTGTTTACATTGTACATAGCCGTAATAATGTAATTGAAACTTTAAACGGCGAGTATAAGGTTATAAAAGATGTAGATGTAACGCCAACTTTATCGAAGGAAGCCGCTATCGAAAAAGCAAAATCTTTTATTAATGCCGAAGCCTATAAGTGGGATGTTGATAAGGCTTTTGCTCCAACTTCCGAATTGGTTGTTGTTGCTAACGATTATGGCAAGCACCCAAAAGATGCATACGAAATGGTATTGGCATATAAAATCGACATTTATGCAACAAAACCTTTGAGCCGTAACTATGTCTATGTTAATGCTCATACTGGTGAAATAGTTCATGTTAATGCTATTATTAAGAATGCAGTAGCAACAGGTTCTGCCGATACTAGGTATAGTGGAACTAAAACTATTTCGACAGATAGTTATAATAGTGCATATAGGTTAAGAGATTATTCAAGGGGAAACGGTATCATCACCTATAACTGCAAAACATCTACCAGTTATTCTAGCGCTGTTGATTTTACTGATTCCGATAATAGTTGGACATCTGCAGAGTATGATAATACTGCTAAGGATAACGGTGCTTTAGATGCACATTGGGCTGCCATGGTAACATACGATTATTGGCAAAATTATCATGGAAGAAATAGTTTTGATAATAATGGTGCTTCAATTAAAGTATATGTTCATTACGATTCTAATTATGAAAATGCATATTGGGATGGTTCTGAATTTACGTTTGGAGACGGTGGTTCTACTTTTGATATTTTAACCTCGCTTGATGTATTTGGGCATGAGTTTGGTCACGCCGTTTGCGAAAATACTTGTAATTTAACTTACTCGAAAGAACCTGGTGCTTTAAATGAAGCATTCAGCGATATTTGGGGATGTACTATTGAGCACTACTATGCTCCGGATAAAGAAACTTGGAATATGGGCGAAGATTTAGGGTATGTGCTTCGCTCGTTAAGTGATCCAAAATCTAAGAGTTTACCCGATACATATCAAGGAGATTACTGGGTAACAAGTTCATCGGATTACTATGGCGTTCACACTAATAATGGTCCTTTCTGCTATTGGTATTACCTAATTTCTGAAGGTGGTTCGGGAACAAACGATAATAACGATTCTTATAATGTTACTGCTATAGGTATTGATAAAGCTGAACAAATTACATTCCGTGTTGAAAGTGTTTACATGACATCAAGTTCAAATTATGCTAATGCTAGAACTTATGCCATTCAGGCTGCTCAAGATTTATACGGAGAAGGTTCTCAGGAAGAAATTTCGGTTACCAACGCAATGTATGCCATTGGAGTTGGCGAAGCTTACGATGGAAGCGGAAGCACTACTGGTGCAAGTTATTGTGAATCTAAAGGTAGCGATTACTCTTACGAGTGGATAGCTAGCGTTTCGGTTGGCGATTTTACAAAAACTTCAACAGGCTCTTCCTATTCTGACTACACAAGTTCGGTAATCGATTTAAATGCTGGTGAAACATACAGTGTAACATTAACTCCTGGTTTTGCTAGTTCTACTTACAACGAGTATTGGAAGGTATGGATTGATTATGATAATGACACAACATTTAGTTCGGATGAGTTAGTATTTGATGCTGGAGCTGTTAGCAAAACTGCTGTTACCGGTTCAATAACCATTCCAAGTGATGTAACTGGTGTTCGCAGAATGCGTGTTTCCATGAAGTACAATGGTTCGCAGGACGCATGTGAAACATTCAGTTATGGTGAGGTAGAGGATTATAATGTAAATATTTCGCAATCTACGGCCGATACCCAAGCACCAACGGCTCCAACTAACTTATCTTCTTCGGGCGTAACCCAAACAACGGCAACGCTATCGTGGACAGCCTCTACCGACAACGTAGGTGTAACTGGGTACGATGTATATAAGAATGGAAGTTTCTTAGCATCATCCACATCAACCTCGTATAGCGTAACGGGCTTAACCGCTGCAACAACCTACACATTCTACGTAAAGGCAAAAGACGCAGCTGGAAACGTTTCGGCTGCAAGTAGCACTGTTAGCGTTACCACACAGGCTGCATCGGATACTGAAGCACCAACGGCTCCAACCAACTTAGCCGCATCTAGTATCACCCAAACAACGGCAACGCTATCGTGGACAGCCTCTACTGACAATGTAGGCGTAACCGGGTACGATGTATATAAGAATGGAAGTTTGTTGACATCAACCACGTCAACCTCGTATAGCATAACGGGCTTAATCGCTGCTACAACCTATACGTTCTACGTAAAGGCAAAGGATGCTGCCGGAAACGTTTCGGCTGCAAGTAGCACTGTTAGCGTTACCACACAGGCTGCATCGGATACTGAAGCACCAACGGCTCCAACCAACTTAGCCGCATCTAGTATCACCCAAACAACGGCAACGCTATCGTGGACAGCCTCTACTGACAATGTAGGCGTAACCGGGTACGATGTATATAAGAATGGAAGTTTGTTGGCATCAGCCACGTCAACCTCGTATAGCGTAACGGGCTTAACCGCTGCTACAACCTACACGTTCTACGTAAAGGCAAAGGACGCTGCCGGAAACGTTTCGGCTGCAAGTAGTACAGTTAGCGTTACTACCAGCGATGCTGTTGGTTCGTATTGTACATCAAAGGGAAGCAACTATTCGTACGAATGGATTGCTAAAGTACAAGTAGGTTCTTACACAAACTCTTCGAGCGCTGCCGGATATACCGATTTCACTTCCGAGAATATTACTATGGAAGCAGGAAGTTCGGTTGCCGTTACATTAACTCCCGGTTTTGCAAGTTCTACATACAATGAATACTGGAAGATTTGGATTGATTACAATCACGATTATGAATTTAGCGACGATGAATTGGCTTATGACGCCGGCGCAGTAAGTAAATCGGCTGTAACCGGAACAATTTCAGTTCCTTCCGATGCTACAGGTTCTACTCGTATGCGCGTTTCGATGAAGTATAATGGATCTCAAACAGCATGTGAAACTTTCAGTTATGGTGAAGTTGAAGATTATACCGTTACTTTCGGCGAAGCAGTGCCTGATACCGAGGCTCCTTCAGTTCCGTCAGGTTTAACATCGTCTGGTATAACCAGTTCTTCGGCTACTATTAGTTGGACAGCTTCTACCGATAATGTAGGCGTAACCGGATACGAAGTTTACCAGAATGGTTCGTTGGTAAGCACCGTTACAACAACAAGTTATACAGCAACCGGTTTATCGGCATCAACTTCTTATTCGTTCTACGTAAAAGCTAAGGATGCTGCTGGAAACGTTTCGGCTGCAAGTAGCGCTATAAGTGTTACCACTTCGGATGTTCAGTTAACTTACTGCACATCAAAGGGTAATAACGTCACCTACGAATGGATTGATTTGGTTCAGTTAAACGAAATAAGTAATACAACTACCAGCAATGGTGGCTATGCAGACTTTACAAGTTTAGTAGCAAACGTTTCGTTAGGTTCTAGTCAGACGATATATTTCAGTTGCGGTTTCAAGAGCAGTAGCTATACCGAATACTGGCAGGTTTGGGTTGACTGGGATCATAGTGGTACTTTCGATACCGACGAAAAAATGGCCAGCGGTTCTTCGAGCAGTTCGGGTACATTATCCGGAACCTTTACAGTTCCTTCCGACGCTGTACTTGGTACTACCAGGATGCGTGTAACCATGAAGTACAATTCGGCTGCTACAGCATGTGAAACATTTAGCTATGGCGAAGTTGAAGATTACACCGTTAATGTTACTGCCGCTTCTTACAACAACGTTATTGCAGGATACACACAAAGTGAAGTTTTAGGCAATGAGCCTTCAACCGATATCGTTGTTTATCCTAACCCGGCAAGTTCGTATATCAGGGTTAAGGTTGTTAACGGAACTAAAGTTGGTACAGTAAGCATTTACAACATGCAAGGTGCTTTGGTTAAAATAATGCAAATGGAAGGAAATGAGCAAGAAATTAGCGTTTCCGAGTTACCTGCAGGTTCATATCTATTATCTGTTGAAGATGAAAGAGGAGCAGTTGTAAAACCATTCATAAAGAGATAGGTTATTATTAGGGGAAAAGCAGAAAGAGTCCGAATTTTCGGGCTCTTTTTGTTTTAAGGGGTATATTTATTGATGTGAAAATTTGAAATAACAGAATAACACTAGTCGTTAGTTACTGTAATATCGTATTTTGCTAATAATCCTAGAAGGTTACCTGTTGAAAATTTCGCTTTCTTAATTCTGTTTCTTTCTGGGTCTATCGAGAAGTTAAAGGAAGTTCGAAAATCAACTTTATCAAGGGTTGCGTTTTCGAATATGGTGCCTATAAGGTCGCAATTGTCAAATATCGAGTTGGTTAAATCGCTGTTTACAAAATCAACTTCTTGCAACTTGCAATTCTTGAAAGTAGTCGATTTAACTTTTTGTTTGTAAAATGAGGAGTTGTTAAGGTTACAATTTGTAAAGTTAAAGGATAAGCCAAGTTCGTTGCAATCGTCGAAATGAATGCCTAGCATTTTGCAATCGGTAAATTTAGCATCTCGAATAGTAGTATTTTTTACCTTGGCGAGACTTAGGTTACAACGTATGAATTCACAATCGATAAAGATTGTATTGGACAAATCGGCTTCGGAAAATATGCAATCGGAAAAAGTACACGTATCATAATGGGCAATAACAAACGGTATTCTTCCATAATCGATTTTATCAAAATTTTTGTCAGCAATATATTCTTCCATAGTTATTATTAGTGTTGAATAGAATGGCTTAAAATTGTACTATTTTTCATTTTCGTTTACAGTAATTACAACAATTTCGGGTCTGTTTCCCAATCGAATTCTAGGCCCCCAGGTTCCATATCCGGGCGATACGTAAAAGTGAGTGTTTCCTTTTTTCTTGTATCCCATGCTTACTTCGTATATAGCCTTTGTTATGTAGTTTAACGGCCACATTTGTCCATTGTGAGTGTGTCCCGAGAGTTGTAAGTCTATTCCGGCATTAACGGCTTCGTTAAGGTTTGCCGGTTGGTGATCCATTAGTATGGTAAACTTACTCAAATCAATGTTTTTTGTTAGTTCAACCAGTGATTTTCGTAGATGACCCAATGCCCTAATACTTTGGCGATCGTAACGGCCTATAATATTTATGCTGTTAACGGTTAAAGCAGTATCGCAAAGAACTGTAATCTTGTGTTTCTTCAGATAGCTTATTTTGTCTGTATAATTACCGAAAAATTCATGGTTTCCCGTAACAGCATATACTCCATACTTCGATTTTATTTGTTCGAATAAATTCCCCATGTTGCCGTTTACAACGGGAGTAATATCTTCGTCGAATACATCGCCGACAAATAGAACTAAGTCTGGATTTTGTTTATTCACAGTATTTACGAGTTTGGCAAGTTCCTTTTTGCCGATAATAGTACCCAAATGAATATCCGAGACCATAGCAATGCGAACTTTTCCGGTAGGCAGCGGCTTGTTTACATCAATATTAATGTTTGACACTTTTGGGTTTGTTGCATTTATATATCCTGCAAGCAAAATTATCAGCATAACAAGGTAAATGAAAATTACGGCTATTTGCCTATTTTCCGCTATACCTTTTATATTTAATCCGAATTTCGCCAATACTGGTACAATTAGCCAGAAAACAACAAAAAGTAGCGTGAGGTATAGCATTGCTGCTATCCACATCGATCCTAATTTAACAAACGGGATAAGTACAAAGCCACCGAAAAACGCTTCGAAAGTTCTGCCAATAGGATAGGAGAGAACCAGTACCCAAAATATGACTTTTAGCCATGTTCCTACTGAAGGCAAGTTAAACAAAGGACGCGTTTGGTAGTACAAGAAAATGTTTACCGAGAAGTATATGCTAAGGACAATGGTAAGAAATATCACTAGTTGATAAATTTTCATGCTAAGTTATTTTTACGGCAATATAGCATAAAATAAGTAAGCAAAATTTTAGCAATTCGTTAGCATTAACAACGTACATTGGATGTTGTTTAATATATGCTGACTTCATTTTGTAATAATAGTAAGGGTCTATGCAGTTTTAACATATTTTTTGATAGATAATGATTTGTATTTCTCTTTTTGATTTTACATTTGCATACCGAACGTTTAGTATTTTAATTATGAATGATACTAGAGAGTATATAATAGACAAAGCCTACGGCCTGTTTTTAAACAGAAGTTACGAAGCTGTTTCGATTAGTGAAATAAGCAAGGCGATTGGATTTACCAAAGGTGCATTGTACCATCACTTTAAAAATAAGGAAGAGTTGTTTAAGGCTGTAATAGACAAATACTTGTTTATAAACACCTTAGATGTTGAAGCGCAAAAGATTTCTTTAGCCGAGTATATTAATGAATCGATTCAATATGCAGAGAACATCATGAGTGGTATAATGGGAAATACTGAAAATTTTATGCCGATTAATTATATTTCATTGTTTATTGATGCTATACGCCATTATCCTTCTTTTTATAAGGAAAAGGAGACCCTTATAAATGGTGAGTTAGAAAAAATCAAGGTTGTTTTAAACAATGCGGTTGTATCGGGCGAAATACGAAATGATATTGATGTTACCGTAACTGCTTTAAATTACATTTCGATAATGTATGGAATAGCGAGCAACCTTGTTCAGAATAACTCGCTTGAGTCTGCTATTAGCGTTTTAAAACTTCAATTTGACGAGTTATATAAATTATTAAAAGTATAGTAATTGAAACGGTTTTAGCATGTAGCACACGTGCTTTTTTATTTTGAATAAAAACATACTGACCGTTTAGTATTCATAAAAATAATGTTTAATTAAAATAAGAATAGTATGAAGCGTTTTTTTATGGTATTTGGATTGTTGAGTCTTATTGCCTGTACGAATAATAAGCAGGTTCAGGAAAACAAACCAACTAATAAAGGAATAAAGGTGGTTGTTTCGCCGGTTAAAGAAGAAGTGAATTACTTGAACTTGAAGTACAGTGGTACAGTTGAGGCTTCAAAAGTAATTCCATTAACATTCCGAACATCGGGAACAATTGAGAAAATAAGCGTTGATGTCGGCGATAGGGTTGTTAAAGGACAGTTGTTGGCTAGTATCGACAAGACAGATATGCAAAATATATATAACGTTACGCGTGCAAAGTATGAGCAAGCCAAGGATGCGTACGATAGGCTAAAAAGTGTGCACGATCAGGGTAGCTTGCCCGAAATTAAATGGGTTGAAATGGAAACTAATTTGGAACAAGCCAAATCGTCACTCGAGATAGCAAAAAATAATCTGGATAAGTGTGATTTACGCTCACCAGTTGATGGAGTTATTGGACGAAAAAATATAGAACCGGGACAATCGGCTATTGGAGCAAGCATTTCTCCAATTGAGTTAGTTGAAATTGAGACAGTTTATGTAAAGGTGTCTGTACCCGAAAATGAAATTAGTAAAATTAAGAAAGGCCAATCGGCCGTGTTTATCGTATCGGCTTTGGACGACAAGCAGTTTCAGGGAGTTGTTACCAATGTTAGTCCAGTTGCCGATGTTATATCGCGGACATATACCGTAAAGATCAAAGTAGAAAACCCAAAATACGAACTTAAACCCGGTATGGTTTGCGATGTAACCTTAAAAATAAACCAAATACCACATGCTTTAACGGTGCCTTACAGTGCAGTAAGCAAGGATGACAATGGGAATACGTTTGTTTATACCGTATCTAACGACGGGAAACACGCAAACAAGCAGGTTATTGAAACCGGTTTTTATAATGGCTCTAATATTGAAGTTACAAAAGGGGTATCGAAAGGGGAACTGGTTATTAGCGAAGGTATAAACAAATTATCGGATAACTGTTTAATAGAGTATTAGTATGAGTCGTAAAAAAGTTGATATTATAGAGGGAGCAATGCGTAATCATAACATTGTAATTCTGATTACGATTGTACTAATGGCTATTGGCGTTGTGGCATTATTTAAAATGCCTCGAAACGAATTTCCTCAATTTACCATACGTCAGGGAGTTATTGTAGGTGTATATCCTGGAGCAACATCGGCAGAGGTGGAAGATCAACTAACTAAAGTCGTTGAAAACTACATTTTCGGATTTCAGGAGGTAAAAAAAGCCAAAACATACTCATATTCCCGCGAAGGAATAATGTACATTTTTGTTGAGTTGAATGATGATGTTAAGAATGCAGACCAGTTTTGGTCCAAGTTAAAGCATGGACTAAACGAACTTAAAATGACATTACCTTCGGGAGTGGCAGCCCTGATAGCCAATTCCGATTTTGGCGATACATCGGCTTTGCTTATAACCTTATCTTCCGACACTAAAAGTTATAAGGAACTGGAGGAGTACTTGAAAAAGTTGGAAACCGAGTGCAGAAAAATTCCGGCAACATCAAAAATTAAACACTATGGATTGCAGAAAGAGAAAATATACGTAAATGTAAAACCGGAACTGTTAAACGAGTACAACATAAAAACGCTGTCGCTGTTGGGTTCATATCAACTGAACGGCATGGTGAACTATGCGGGAGTTCTCAAGGACGGAAAGCAGAACCTTTCCGTACATTTGCCGGCAAATTTTGAATCGGAAAAAGACCTGAGAAATCAGATAGTATATTCCGATCCTATGGGTAACGTAGTTCGACTGAAAAATATAGCAACTATCGAACGTCGCTACGAAGATCCTGATAGTTACATAAAACAAAATGGAGGAAAAACCATTCTGCTTTCTCTCGAAATGCAGCCCGGTAATAATATAGTGGAATACGGTAAAGAGGTTGATAAAGCCATTGCAACGTTTCAGGAAAGTTGTCCGAAGGATATACGCGTGGCCAAAATATCGGAACTTCCTAAATATGTAGATGATTCGGTTACCAACTTCATGCGTGAATTTTTAATTGCCATTGTAGCCGTAATTCTAGTTACAATGCTTTTGCTGCCGTTAAGAGTTGCTTCCGTTGCAGGTATTACAGTGCCCATATCGGTTTTAATAACATTGGCTTTTATGTACTTTTTTGGAATAGAGTTGCATACGGTGTCGTTAGCTTCGCTTATTCTTGTTTTGGGAATGATTGTGGACAATTCCATAGTTGTTATTGATAATCATGTAGATAAAATAGACCACGGAATGTCGGTATGGCACGCATCAATAAAAAGCGCCAAGGAACTTTTTATTCCTATTCTTACAGCGACCCTTGCAATTATTGCAATATATGTTCCTATAGCCATATTGGTACCGGGTACTGCAGGCGAGTTTTTATATACATTCCCAATAGTTATAAGCACGGCTTTAATACTATCCATTATTATAGCAACTACGCTGGTTCCATATTTAAACTTTGTTTTTATTAAAAAAGGGTTGAAACATAATTCAGAAAAAAAGAAAAATTCTTTTCTCGATTGGCTTCAGGATAAATTCGATAGAAGCATTATAAAAGTTTTTAAACACCCAAAATTGACGGTAGGTATAGGTATTGCCTTAATAGCATTAGCGGTAATTCTGTTTCAACATACCGATCAACAGCTATTCCCAGAATTGGAACGAAACCAATTTGCAGTGGAGGTATATTTGCCAACAGGCTCTTCAATAGAAAGTACGGCAAAGGTTGTAGATAGCCTTGAAACAGTTCTGCTAAACGACAAAAGAGTTGTTAATGTAACCAGCTTTATAGGTACGAGTTCTCCTCGTTTTCAAGTGGCGTATGCCCCTAATATGCCAGCACCCAACTATGGGCAATTGCTTATTAATACTGTTTCGGATAAAGCCACCCGTGCAATTGTGCAGGATTATTCCGATAAGTATGCCAATAGTTTTGCCAATGCACATGTGAAGTTTAAAATACTAGCCCTACAAATGAATAAGGCTTCTATTGAAGTTCGTATTACCTCAGATTCTATTAAAGATATAAGGAGCGTTGAAAAGCAGGTTGACGAAATATTGAATAAAACAAAAAATATTGCGTGGACTCGTACCGATTGGGATCAAAAGCAACAGAATATAAAAGTTACCCTTGATAGAGATAAGGCAAATAGAATGGGTTACTCCAAAGGATTTGTTGCTACTTCTTTAATGATGGGTCTCGATGGAATTCCCCTTACCACAATTTGGGAAGGAGACTATCCTGTAGAAGTTAGGTTAACACAGGACGATGGTAATAAAAAAAGCATTAATACATTAAATAATCAGTATGTAACATCCATTCCCAGTTTTACAGCATTACCGTTGCGTTCGTTTGCTAGCCTTTCGCCTGAATGGACCGAAGGAACAATTGTACACCGAAACGGAACGCCAACTTTAACTATTTTTATAGACAACGAGTTAAACACCATTGCGGCTAAAACATTTGCCGAAATAAAGCCACAAATCGATAACTTAAAATTGCCAAAAGGAACTTCAATTAACTATGGTGGCGATTATGAAGCACAGGTAGAAGTGTTTATACCAATGGCCATAGCCTTAATTGTAAGCATTTTTGTTATCTTTTTTATTCTTCTATTTCAATTTAAAAAAATAAAACTGTCGATATTGATAATAACAACCATGTTGTTAACGCTACCTGGTGCTGCAATAGGACTAAAATTAATGGGGTACCCGTTCAGTATAACTGCGTTTGTTGGAATATCGAGCCTTTGTGGAATGGTTGTTCGTAATGGGATAATACTAATTGACTACGCCAGAGAGTTAAGGGAACAAAATCGGAAAATGACAGTGAGAGAGGCTGCAATAGCAGCGGGAAAACGCAGAATGCGACCAATCTTTTTGACTTCGGCAGCAGCATCTGTGGGCGTTATTCCAATGATACTAAGCCGCTCTCCGTTATGGGGTCCGTTAGGAACGGTAATTTGTTTTGGGCTATTAGTTTCTATGGTGTTAACACTTTATATCCTACCAATTTTATATTCATGGATGTATAGCGATAAGCCGAATAAACCCGGATTTTGGTCTCTTCCTTTAAAACGTAATGCAACCAAAGAAGTAATAGCAGGGACTTTGCTAATGATACTTATTCCTATTGGCTCCAAATCGCAAACGCTAACATTAGATTCTTGCAAAGCCCTTGCCATTGAAAATAATTATAAATTAAAAAGTGCTGCAAGCGAAGTCAAACAATCGGAGGAGGTAAAGAAAAACGCTTTTACCAATTATTTTCCAAAAGTTAGCGCAAGTGTAGCTGCTATACGAACTAAGGATTATTTGGTAAAAGAGAAATTGCAACTTCCTGTTTATACCGATCCCAGTGCAGATCCATATACTGCAATTCCAATAGGTTATACTCCTGCAATGAGTTTGAATTTAATAGATTATATGAATGTTGCCAATATAATGGCGGTTCAACCGATTTATGCTGGAGGTCGAATTGTTAACGGAAACAAATTAGCCCAAATTGGATACAGCATAAGTAAGGAAAAGCAGTCTATGACCACCACGGAAGTGCTTGTAAGAACAGAAGAGTTGTATTGGACTGTTATTACGCTTCAGGAAAAGTTAAAAACACTTGATAGTTATATTCTTCTTCTGGATACGCTTCAACATGATGTAAACGTATCGTTAAAAGCAGGATTAATTCAACGCACCGATTTGTTAAAAGTTCAACTTAAGGCAAACGAATTGCAGGTAAGTAAGCGCAAGTTAGAAGATGGAATTACGCTTAGTAAAATGGCACTTTGCCAGCATATTGGCTTAGATTACGATAGTACAATGGTCTTGAATTCTACAATTCCTGAGGCTATTCAATTAGACCAGATTCAATGGAATGCGAATAATGCGGTGGAACGCAGAAATGAGTATAAAATGTTGCAAAAGGCTGTTGAAGCGCAAAAGTTGCAGAAAAAAATGGCATTAGGAGAATATCTTCCTCAAGTATCCATTGGAGCATCGGGAGTTTATTACGATGTAATGGATAAAACCAATTCAAACGCAATTGTATTTGCAACCATTAGCGTTCCCATTACCGATTGGTGGGGAGGTGCACATAAAATAAAAGAAAGTAAGGCAAAAATAGAGAGCGCTAAATATACCTTAGCCGAAACCTCGGAATTGCTCAACTTGCAGATTGTAAAAGCGCGGAATGAACTTAACCAGAACTTATATCAGATAACCGTTGCTAAAAAATCGGTGGAAGAAGCAGAGGAAAATCTTAGGGTTACGAGTAATAATTATAAAGCAGGGATTTCTGGAATGTCCGACTTACTGGAAGCACAATCGGTGTATCAAAATTCCCTTGACAGTTTAACAGAAGCAAAATGTAACTATCAAATTGCCAAAGCAAAGTATTTGCAAGCAATAAATGAATATAAATAGAGACAATTTAAAAACAGTTTAAAAATATTTTAACATAAGTATTCAATAGTGTTAATTAGATTTTAATAATTGTAATATATTTTCGTTTGGGTTGTTATTTGGTTAACTTTGAAACAGGGATGTAAGATTTTAAGTCCCTGTTTCTTATAGGTTTTGTTAATTTCCTATAAAATGATAAAATAAGGATAACTATGAGAAAAGAGATTTATATAAATCCGAAGTATGCCAGTTTAAACGATTTTATAAATCGAATTCCTGAAAAATTCGAACAACTTGGAGTGTTAATACATACGGGTAGAAATGATGTTCGCGATGTGGAGATCGATGGTGTACGCGTTGTTATAAAATCGTTTATAAGAATAACAGGGTTGAACAAATTAGTGTTTGCAACCATAAGGAAATCGAAAGCACAAAGGTCTTACGAACATTCAATGAATTTGCTCGAAGATGGTATAACATCGCCGGAACCTATTGCATATATAAACTGTTACAAGAATTGTTTACTGGTAAACAGTTACTATGTGTGTGTATATACCAATTACCAGCCCGTTGATGAATTATTTGAACGTCCTCTTTTGGAATCGGAACAAGCACTCAAGGCTTTTGCCCGTTTTACCTATAGGCTACATCGTTTAGGAATTTACCATAACGATTATAATGTTAGCAATGTATTGTATTCGTATAATGGAAAGAATTACGATTTTTCTATAATCGATAACAATAGAATGCGTTTTACTCGATATTCTTACTTTAAAGGTCTTAGGAGTTTGCAGCGGATTCAGTTACCAATCGAAAAGTTGGCGGTGATAGGTTCGGAATATGCCGCACAAGCGCACACAAGCGATTTAAAAACAATGAACGTTTTAATCTTATTCAGATTCCAGTATCTAAATAAACTTTTTCTAAAAAAGCAATTTAAGGCGCTGGTACATAAAACTAAAAATTAGATATTACAAATTTATCGTTGCGTATTAACTGATTTTTTACTCAACACGGTTTTAGAAGTATAAAGTATGAATTACGATTTGACTATAGTAGTTCCCGTTTTTAACGAAGAAGATAACCTTGATAGAGTTTACAATGAGTTACAGCAATTTATTACAAATGCCGATGTAACCGCCAAGGTTCTTTTTATAAACGATGGGTCGAAAGATGGTAGCCTTACCAAAATTAAGGGTATATGTGATAGGTCGGACAGGTTTAGATATTGCTCGTTCGACAGAAATTACGGATTAAGCACTGCCATAAAGGCTGGTTTCGATTATTCGGATACGCCATGGATAGGTTACATTGATGCGGATTTGCAAACGTCGCCAATGGATTTTAATATCTTGCTTGAGCATAGAAATGAGTACGATTTAATTACAGGTGTTAGAACCAACCGGAAGGATTCTTTTACCAAGAACATGTCGTCGTTAATTGCCAATGGAATTCGTCGTGCTTTTACCCACGATGGAATGGACGATACCGGCTGTCCGCTTAAAATTATTCGTGCCGATTTTGCCAAGCGCATACCAATGTTTAACGGTTTGCACCGTTTTCTTCCGGCTATGATTTTGCTTCAAAAGGGAAAAATACTGCAAGTCCCGGTTCGGCATTTTCCGCGAATGGCAGGAAAGTCGAAGTACCACCTATGGAATAGGCTGTTTGGCCCTTTAATGGACTGCTTTGCATATCTATGGATGAAGAAAAAGTATATAAACTACAAGGTTGAAGAACGCAACTAATCATTTTCAATTATGAGTAAGTGGCTCATTTTTAGCATAGGGTTTATAGCCCAATCATTATTTTCCAGCAGGGTTATTTTACAATGGATTGTTTCGGAACGACACAAAAAGGTGTTAACTCCACGATTATATTGGCAGCTTAGCTTATTAGCTTCGTTTTTGCTATTTGTATATGGGTACTTGCGCGATGACTTTGCCATAATGTTGGGGCAGGTAATTACCTACTTTATTTATATTCGGAACATGCAACTGGAGCATGAGTGGAAAAAATTCCCGATTTGGCTACGGATTTTTCTCTACATATTCCCGGCAATAATTATTATATACGGATTTAACAACAACGTTATCGACAGTGCAAACCTGTTTAATCCCAAGCATATTTCCACCCCTTTAATGATGCTTGGCATTATTGCGCAGGTGCTATTTACATTACGCTTTGTTTACCAATGGATTTATTCCGAAAGAAGAAAAAAATCGCATTTGCCAATGGGATTCTGGATTTTAAGTTTGATAGGTTCATCGCTTATTTTTATTTATGCCATTTTTAGGAAGGATCCGGTGTTGCTACTTGGTCATGGGGCCGGATTAATTATGTACTCGAGAAATGCTTTTTTGCTTAAACGCTATGGCGACTAAGATATTGAATTACAAATACGAGTTAATGTTGGCAATAATTGCAGGGTTATTGCTTTTTTCAGGATTAAGTAAAGTTGAAGTTAATATAATGGAAGCGCGCAACTTTCAAACAGCGCGCGAAATGGTTCAAAATAACGAGTATTTACTTACCACGCTTAATGCCGAACCGCGTTATCAAAAGCCACCTTTGCCAACGTGGCTAACGGCAATATCGGGAAGTTTGTTCGGATTCGATTCTTTATACGCCATGCGAATGCCTGTGGCATTTATTACGTTATTGCTGGTTTTTGCATTTTACTTTCTTTCAAAAAGAATGGGCTTTAATCCTAAAAGTAGTTTTAATAATGCACTTATTCTGATAACGTCGTTTTACATATTTTTTGCGGGAAGGGACAATCAGTGGGATATATACACCCACAGTTTTATGATTGTTAGCATATATTTCCTTTGGAGACTTCTGCAGGAGGATAGCCATCCTGTTCGAAATAGCCTTATGTCGGGACTTTTTCTCGGTTTTTCGTTTTTAAGCAAGGGACCTATTTCGTTTTATGCGTTGTTACTTCCGTTTATAATCGGTTACTTAATAGTGTACCGAATTCCCGTTAAGCGAAAAGGTCTATCCCTTTTAGTCGTACTTGTCAGTGGCTTAGTTATAGGCGCTTCGTGGTATGTTTACGTTCGTATGAACGATCCTGAATATTTTAAGGCAATAGCGGTTCACGAAACTTCAAATTGGACTAACTACGAGATTAAGCCATTTTACTACTACTGGAACTTCTTTATTCAAAGCGGTTTATGGACTATTCCTTCGTTAATCGCATTAATGTATCCGTATTTAAAAAGAAGAGTTGCCAATTTAAAAGCCTATCGGTTTACCCTTTTATGGACAGTTTTTTCTGTTGTATTGCTTTCGCTGGTTCCCGAAAAAAAGGTAAGGTACCTTGTCCCAACGCTAATTCCGTTGGCTTTGACTACGGGGTTTTATATTGACTATTTATTTAAAGCCTTTGGAAGTATGAAGTCTAAAAAGGAAAGTTTGCTAGTTTACATTAACTATGGCATTCTTGCCTTTGTTGGTGTTGCGTATCCTTTTGTGATTTTGTTTTTATTAAAGGAAGGGGTGAAGAGTTACATCTTTACCTTTATTGTAACATCTGCGTTAGTATTGCTAAGTTCCTACCTGATTATTCGTGGCCTTATCGGCAGAAAATTTGGTAAAACCTTTTACTCCTCAATTGCGCTGTTTTGTTTTATAATAGTAGGAACTTTGCCAATGTCGGTAAAATTCTTTGCGAACCCCGATTATTCTCCGGCAAGTAGTGTTCTAGGTTTAGAAAAACAGTATGATGTAAACACCTATCGGCTTTCGGAAGTTGCCCCCGAAATTATTTGGAATTTTGGCAAGGTAGTCCCATTGATTAATCCCAACAAAATTAATGTAGAGAACGGCAAACAATTTGGGTTAATGGTTGGCATGGACGATTCTACAAGGTTGAAACCCCTTCTGTCAACTTGTAATTTGCAAAAACTTTATAGGGTAAACTTAAATTACAGGAAAAAGAATAAAAGTAGGTTGATAAAAGATTACTATTTGGTTACTGCAAAAACTTCAACTTCCAAGTAAAGTTATACATAGAATTTAAGGTTTATTTCCCAGGATAAATAGAAGTTCACCTCCGCTGATAATATCAAAGTGTGATATTTTAAAATTATCGACAGGCTTACCGTTTAACAGCACTTTTTTTACATAAACGTTATTTGGCGATTGATTTTTAGTTGAAATGCTAAAAACTTTGCCGTTTTCGAGATGTATTACTGCGCTAACAACGGTTGGACTTCCTATTGAGTAGTAGATGGAACCGGGAGCAACGGAATAAAATCCTAATGCGCTGAAAATGTACCATGCGCTCATTTGTCCACAATCATCGTTTCCGCTAAGTCCATCGGGAACAGGTTTATACATGGTTTGGCAAATCATTCTAACCCGTTCTTGTGTTTTCCACGGTTTGTTAGTCCAGTTATATAAGTAGGCTACATGGTGCGATGGTTCGTTTCCGTGAACATAAGTGCCAATAAGTCCTTCGCGAGTAATATCTTCGGTTCCGGCAAAGTATCGATCGGGTAAATACTTGTTAAATAGCGTATCGAGGTAGTTGGCAAACTTTTTCTTTCCACCCATTAGTAGAACTAAACTTTCAGGATTTTGAGGAACGTAAAGCGAGTAGTTTAACGAGTTTCCTTCAATAAAACCTTGTCCGTGCGTGCTTAGTATATCAAAATCAATTTTAAAGTTACCATTGGATAGGCGAGGCCGCATATAGTCATTTTTTTTGTCAAAAACATTTCTATAGTTCTCAGAACGCCGATTAAATTCTTCGGCAACAATAGCGTTGTTCGCTTTTTCGGCTAGTTGCAATATGCACCAATCGTCGTAAGCGTATTCCAAGGTTTTCGATACGGAATTCGACGATAAATCTTCGGGAACATAACCATACTCTTCGTAATATTCAATTCCGTCGTACCATTTGTTTTGTGCTGTCGTAACCGCAGCGTTAAGCGCGTCGTTAATATCAAAATTATCATTTCCCTTTACAGCCGCGTCGGCAATAACCGAAACGGCATGGTATCCAATCATACACCAATTTTCGTTGGCATAGTGCGACCAAACCGGAAGCATGTGGTGAACGCTTTGATGGTAATGCGCCAGCATGGATTTTATCATGTCAACATTTCGCTGAGGTTGAATTATATTAAAAAGCGGATGCAGTGCCCTGTATGTATCCCATAGCGAAAAGGTAGTGTAGTTTACAAAGTCAGTTGCTTTATGTACATTTTGGTCTAATCCTTTGTAACTTCCATTGGTATCCATATAAATTGTAGGGCTCAAATAAGCATGGTATAGCGAAGTGTAAAAGTTCAGTTTGTCGTTATCCGTAAGAGTTTTAACTTCTATTTTGCGAAGTTCTTTATTCCACAACTCTTTAGCCTTTTGTCTAATTTCTCCGAAGTTCCACAAAGGAACTTCTGCTTTCATATTTTCCAGTGCATTTGCCATGCTAACAGGTGATATGGCAACTTTTAGCATTATTTGCTCGTTGTTATTGGTTGAAAAATCGAAATGACACTTCACCTTTCGTCCTGCGTTTTCCGGGAAGTTTTCATTCTGATTAAACTTGCGCCAAAATCCGCGGTAAACCAATTTTTCATCATTAACTAAACCGTAACTTTTGAAAGGCTTAGAGAAGGCAATGGCAAAGTAAACCGTGCGTGTTCTGGCCCAACCCGAAGTCTGACGAAATCCTGTAATTAAAGTATCGTTTTCAACTCTAACAAAAGTCCAAACATTCTTTTCGGGGTAATTGTAAATGCCATGAACCAAGTCGATAATTATGTGTGCAGAATCCGATTTCGGAAAAGTATATTTATGAACGCCAACCCTTGTAGTAACTGTTAACTCTGCATTTACACCGTAATTTTGCAGAAATACCTGATAGTATCCCGGTTCGGCATGTTCGTTATGGTGGCTAAACTTCGAGCGGTAGCCCGATTGGGATCTTGCCGATGTTCCCGGATTCAACATTAACTTGCCCACTGTGGGCATTACAAGAATATCACCTAAATCGGAATGCCCCGTGCCGCTAAAATGAGTATGACTAAAACCGACAATAGTGCTGTCGGAATATTGATACCCTGCACAATAGCGATATGCATCGGGATTGTATAAACCGTTGGAAGAGTAGGGGATTGTGTCGGTGTCGGGACTTAACTGCACCGAACCAAACGGAACAGTCGCACCGGGAAAAGTATGTCCCATTTTGTCAGTTCCAACAAAGGGATTGACCCATTGAGTGTAATCGGTTTTTAGGGAATCGTTATCATAAATGTTTGTTTTGTATTTAACCTGTGCGTTGGCGTTAATAAAAATAGCACATAGTACGAATGGTAAAAATCCCCTTGTCATCTGTTTCTGTTTTTGGTTTGAATAAATTAGTAACCTAACGTTTTCCCCTTGTCTTTTGCTGGAATTCCATCGAGCCATTTTGGTTTTGGAGCATCTTTTAGGTAGTAATCGAAAAATTGTTGCATCCTAATGGCCCAATCAACACGATTTGCCCATCGGGCAAGGTTATGCGGCTCGTCGTTATAGTTTATAAGCCAAACGGGCTTGCCTAAACGACGCAGTGCGAGAAAATACTCAATACCCTGATACCAAGGAACAGCGCCATCGGCATCGTCGTGACGAATTAGGAGTGGTGTATTCACATTAGGTGCATAAAATAGCGGTGAATTTTCGATGTAGTTTAACGGTCTTTCCCACAAAGTGCCACCAATGCGACTTTGAGTATGTTCGTACTGGAACATGCGCGACAATCCCGATTGCCAACGTATTCCTCCGTAAGCGCTGGTCATGTTCGATACCGGAGCACCAGCCGATGCAGCCTTAAAAAGGTTAGTTTGGGTAACCAAATAGGCAATTTGATATCCACCCCAACTTTGCCCTTGAACGCCAATTCTGTCCTTGTCAACAAAACCTTTGTCGATTAACGCCATGGTACCGCTAACCACTGCGTTGTATGCACTTTTCCCGGGGCAACCAATTTGGTACTTTATGTCGGGCATAAACACCAAATAGTCGTTGCTAACGTAAAAGGTTGGACAAATCACCGAACGACCCGGTTTGGGTGAATAATGAACATTTAATTCGTCGGAATGGGTTTCGTAAAAGTAAACCATCATGGGGTACTTTTTATTCGGGTCGAAATTTTTGGGTTTGTAAAGAAGTCCTTCCACCGAATCTCGGTTAAAATCTATCCATTTTACCAATTCCACGCTGCCCCATTTATACTTCGGTATTTGAGGGTTTGCCTCAGAAACCTTTATTGGGTCGGAAAAATTGGCGTTACTATGCCATAAATCGCCATATTCCTTATACGATTGTCTTGTCCATATATAGTTATCGGCATTTTTGGCTTTACCTAAAAAACGGTACAAATGATCGGAAACAAGCAGATTTGTGGGTGAGTTACCCTTTAAAAAGTTTACGCTTGCAAATCCATTTTGCTTGTTTTTGTGGTTAAAGACGGAAAGAAGTAATTTTTCTTTTGTATTTATGTAATCGTCGTCCTTATCGGTTTTAATCACCCTATAGGTGATATTTGTTTTTCGACCGTTTTGGCCCGTAATGCAAATTGGGGTAGTTTTTCCTTGTGGGTCTAAAGCCCAAATATCAAACTTGTCGTAAACAAGAAAACTTTTTTCACCCTCAATCCAACCGCCAAATCCATACGACCACGCAACTTGTGGCATATCGTTGGATTCGTAGTAAAAGTTTACACTCAAGTTTTTGGTTAAACACGTTGATTTTTCCGTTTTGCGCGACCATGTGTACCATGCGCTATCTGCCGTGTTGTAGTATGCCACATAATTTCCCGAAGGCGAAATAATTACGTTTGCATCAAGCCCTGTGGCTATAAGTGTTCTGTTACCGCCATTTACATCAACCAAGTAGTAGTCTTTTTTCCAAGGATAATCCCAGGTCATACTGTACTCATATTTCGAGTCATCGTTTCCAATACCAAAGTCGCCGTTATTCTTTTGAGGTATGTATATGTCTGGAAGGAGTTTACTTTCCAGTTGTACCATCTTTTTATCTTTTAAATGCACAACAGCCATAAAGGATTGTTCCTGAATATCTTTTAAATGTGCTTTTTGTTGGGTTTGAAGCAGCGTATCGGTCCAACTCCACACGTCCAACACAACTTTTTCGTCGTCGGTTAGCGTGTCCTTTGGTTCTTCAACAGGTTTAGGAATAGTAAAGAAAAACAGACGTTGACCATTTTCCGAGAAGTACGGCTCCTTATGCTTGCTAACTACATATCCGCTTGGCATTCCCGATGTTTTGTCACCGACAATTTTCTCAACACTTCTGCTCTTACTATTCCAGTAGTATAAGTCGAAAATTCTTACTTTACCGGTATCGGCTGTGAATAAAAAGGCCAGTTGACTACCGCTGCCGTCAATCGAAATAGATTTTGCCTCTCCGGTATTTTTGAAAATCTCTTCAGTATTTTTAGTTTTAGTATCGAAAACATACAAATCCGAACCATTTAGAGAATCTTTCGAATTCGACGTTATAAAAGCAATGGTTGACCCGTTTTCCGAAATGGCGTAATCGGTAACACTATCGTAAGTAAATGTAGCGTTTTCAACGGGGTTAGTAATTAATAACTGACCGACTTTTGTACTTTCCTTTCTACGTTTAACGGTCTTTTTCTTTGTTTTTGCAAGCGAATCTTTTGACATTTCCGGCTTAGGCTGCTCCCTCAGAATGGCTATCCAGTTTCCAGTTTTCTCGGCAATTTTATACGACTTTACCTTAGTAACATACTTCTCTGCTTTGCTATCGAACAGGTATATGCCTAACGAATCCTTAGGCATTTTATCCGATTTCTTTTTGTCTAACTTTGCCTTGCGCGTATCGGCAAACTTAGGACTTACCATGAATACTAAAAAGTTATTTTCGGGAGAAATGGTTGCCTTGTGTCCTCTTTCGAACGGTTTTTTAAGATTTTCTTGTTCATTTACTAACCATAACGTTCCATCGCCACGTTGCGGATTAATTTCATAGGCAATCCATTGTCCGTTTGCCGATATTTCCGAAGCCTTTAAATCGTTCCAACTGTCGTAAACGCTATGCGTTAGACTTATTTTATCGCTATTCTGCGAAAATGCAGCAAAGCCAAAACAAACAAAGGCGGTAAAAAGACCATAGAATTTACTCATGACATAGATTTTGGTTATTTTTTGTATGACTAAGATACAAATCTATGGTTTATTTTCGGCGATTAGGTTACAAGAACAAATGAATGTAACTTTTGATTTTCAATACAAAAAATGGCTTTACTATGCACTGTTCGTGCAAATTAAACTTTGCCAAACTCGTTTAACGCATATTTGCAGTACATCGTTATAGATTAGAAGTGAGTTTAATTACATCAAACTATTCATGCGTATAAT
>ERZ795053.1331-NODE-1331-length-31397-cov-11.797971_pt1 | contig 31397 bp, 24 predicted proteins | sample MGYA00375137_ERZ795053 | MGnify/ENA primary metagenome ERZ795053 (study PRJEB30182, sample SAMN05720284) | activated sludge metagenome | isolation source: Anaerobic digester | place: Hong Kong | collected 2014-12-17 ...
TAATACGCTAACATATCATTTTACCGGAGACGATAATTTAGGTGATGAATATACGGCTGGTGACGATGATGCCTTTCCAGACGATATTCCTGTGTTTACAAGTAAGCAAGATGGTCCGTGGAACGATCCAAATACATGGGAACATACGGCAGGCGATGATTATACACTTACAGGTGGACCTAATGGATTTATTGTAATTGTTAAGGATACGGTAACTTTGAATGAAAATTACTGTCAGGCTTATCGTACAACCATTACAGGAAAACTAAAAGTTGTTAAACCATACTTTGGGCACAACTTAGGAACTGTTGATGGAGATGGCACCCTGTACCTTGAAACGGCGACCTTCCCTGCTGGTAAGTACGATTCTTTCTTATCTTGCTCTAATAATAGTACATTAGAATACGGAGGAACAACCGATTATGCAATCATTGCCGATTTGTACGATGAAATTGCCAATTTACGTTTTACCGGAAGTGGAACCAGAACGTTACCTACTAAGGATTTAACCATTTGCAACTTGTTCGAGATCGATGGTCCTACGGTAGATAATAGCGTAAACAATAAAAAGTTAATTATAAAGGGAGAGATGATTCGTACATCGGGTAGTTTCATTAGCGGTAGCGGCAGCGGAGCTACAGTTTCCTTTGCAGGAACATCTTCCCAATTGGTCGAAAATTTTAATGGCAGCAATGCTTTTAATAACCTTGAAATAAATAACTCTCAGGGATTAACGCTCGATAGCGAAATAGAGATTACAGGGAGTTTACTCCTTACCAATGGACTAATTAATACAACCGCTTCTAATATTTTATACATTTCCAATATATCAACCAATTGTGTAACTCCCACGGGAGGAAGCAGTTCTTCGTATGTAAACGGGCCGATGAAAAAGAAACTATTAGGCGATGACAATAATTACTTTAGATTTCCTGTAGGAAATTCTTCAAGAGTTGGAAACATGTTGTCGTTAGAATATGGGCATCCGGGAACATTAGATTGGACAGTTGAATACATAAACCCCAGTTCCTTAAATGCACTCGGTGGAGATTTAACTGCCGTTAATGAAGCGGAATACTGGAATGTTGGTTCTTCTTCCGGTGATGCATCAGGTGCAATAGTAAATATTGCATGGAACTCTTCTAGTAACCTTACTCCTTTAATGACGGAGAATGGCGTTGAGGATATGCGTGTAGCCGAATATGATGATGATAATTCTTATTGGATTGAGTTACTATCGGAAACAACCACAGAAAGTGATGAATACAATGGTAGCGCAGAAACCTCAAATAGAGTGTCTATTCCTACGGGAGAAACTAGAAATTATACCCTAGCATGTAGAAATACACCTAAACCTAGGGTAAGGTTGGCTCCTACCGGACCGGTTTGCGGAGACGCCGGGATTCCTATTGAGTTAAGTTCTTCGTATAGTATTACGGGAGCATATTCTATCGGCTATACAAAAGATGATGTTGTCCAAACAGCACTAACTCCTACATCTTTTCCTGCTACTTTGCCAACCGATATTAACGGAGGAATTTATCAGTTAACAGGGTTTACTTACGAAGGAGGAGCAAAAACCGGAGCGTATGATAATACATCGGTAACCGTTTATGCGGTTCCTACAACTGCTGCTGCTGGTGATGACCAATCTCTTTGTGGTGCATCCGGAGCAACTCTTGAAGGGAATACACCTGTTTTAGGAACAGGAACTTGGAGCATTATTAGCGGAACAGGAGGATCTGTGGCTGAACCAAATAATCCAACGAGTACGTTTAGCGGGGTGAATGGTTCTACCTATACGTTGCGCTGGACTATTGCCAACGGAACATGTACGTCAACCGACGATGTTGTTATTTCGTTTCCGTTGTTACCTGTACAGCCCCTTTCGTTTACCCAAAGTAAAACTCCGGTATGTCAAGGAGAAACGGGAGTTGCATATACTGTTCCTTTAGATCCTAGTGTAACCTATACTTGGACTTATGAAGGAACGGGTGCAACAATCAATGGGACAACTAACGCTGTAACAGTCGATTTTAGCACAACGGCAACAAGTGGAACGTTTACGTTGAATGTTACTGCAACTAATGGTTGTGGAACCAGTGCACCTAGGTCTGTTTCTATTGTAGTTAATGAAGCCCCAACGGCTACAATTGCCATTGTTGGAAGCAGTAATATTTGTGATGGAGAAAATCCTCAAATGACGGTTACCTTTGCAGGCGGAACTTCTCCTTACAGTTTTAGTATTACGGATGGAACAAATACGGAAAGTTTTACCAATGTAACATCTCCGTATGGTTATACTGCTTCGAATGCGCTTGTTTGGACAGGACCGGGTACTAACAATACCTTTACGTATTCTATTCCAACGGTAACATCTGCAAATGGATGTTCTAATGTTGGATCAAATACGTTAGATTTTAATGTTTACAAAATACCCGAAACGGGTCCGGAATACCACGTACCAAATAATTTTGCTAACTAATTTGCACAAGGGAGAATTTATATTCTCCCTTTATGCATTTTTATTTCGTTATAATAAAATTGCCGAATAAATACATTTATTAAATTGCATCGCAGAAGATTCTGCATTAACGACTAAATATTACTACCATGAAGTTAGGAAAATCAATACTTGTGTTTTTCTTTATTTTGTTTTTGAGTTTAAGTGGATTTTCGCAAAATCGTCCGCCTCAGCAGGTGCGTCGTGTTATAGTAACTAGTCGGTACGAAATTAAAGATGGCAAACGGACTGCTAAAAGCATGGCTGTCCGGCAGGATATAATGGATTCTCTGTATCGGGTTCATACTATTCTTTATCGCGATTACAATACACAGCAAGTAATTGCCCATGTATGGCACACGTTCGAAGGAGCCGGTCGTTTGCCGGTAAAAACGCAGGAGTTTAAGGATGGTAACCTTTTTCGGACTACAGATTTCAGTTATTCGCCCGATTCGTTGGTGCTTTCAAAAACGGTATATTACATAACTCCTGGCGATACATTGCTTTATGCAACGCTTAAGTATAGGTACGAAGGAAAAAATCCTGTTAGAATTGATGCCTATAATGCAAGTGGTAAGCGCATTTACAGGGTAAATTCAACTTTTAACAACAAAGGGTTGGAATTGCTACGCGAAGTGAAAAAATTGCGCAAGGGATTTTTACCTGTCGATACAATTATTTCATTAAAAAATACTCCTGCTTATGACAGTTTAGGTAGGTTGGTTTATATTGAAACAGAAAGAAAATTTGCGGATGGAACAAAAACGGTTCAACGGTATAAGTATAGTTACAACAAGCAGAATTTAAAGGATACCATCGAAACCCTTGATGCCAATTCTAAAGTTATTTATCGTAAAACCATGGAGTATAATAAAGGTAAGTTGAAGTTCATATCCACCTTTGATAAAGATGGCGTATTAATAGATTTCGAGGCGTTGAGGTACGAACTTTACCCTAGTCGTAATAGGCAAAATAGGATTATAGAATACTAACTATTTTTCCAATTCTTTCCAAATAAGCGCTGCAGAACCTAAAATTGCAGCGTTTTTATCTTGCAGACCGGAGGTTAGGAGTTTTACTTTTCCCTTAAAAACAGGGAACATATATTCTTCCATATGTCGTCTGGTAGGATCGAAAAGTAACTCGCCGGCATTGGCAAGTCCACCGAAAAAGAAAATTGCCTCAGGGTTTAAAATGGCCACTAAATCGGCAAGTCTGGTGCCTAAAATTAAACCGGTATATTCGAATGCGGCACGAGCTAATGGGTCACCGGCTTTTGCCGCTTCGGTTACCATTTTTGCCGAAAGTTTGTCGTATGTAATATTTCGTAAAACGCTGGGTTGGTTACTATCGGCAATCATTTTAAAGGCGGTACGCCTAATTCCTGTAGCCGAAGCGTATGTCTCCAAGCAGCCTCGTTTGCCACATCCACATTGACGCCCATTTACCTTTGCTACAATATGCCCGAATTCTCCAGCAAATCCGTCGTTACCAACAACAAGTTTTCCGTCAACTACAATGCCGCTACCAAGTCCTGTACCTAATGTTATAACAACAAAATCTTTCATTCCTTTTGCTGCCCCGAAAAGCATTTCGCCAAGTGCTGCTGCATTGGCATCGTTGGTTATTACGCTTGGGACACCTGTTTGCTTGGATAACTCCTTGCATAAAGGTAAAATTCCCTTCCATTCGAGGTTGGGAGCATCAACTATGGCTCCGAGGTTGTACGATCCGTTTGGCGCTCCCACGCCAATGCCAACAAGTCGAACATCGTGCTCAAGGTCAGTAAGTAATTTCTCTATTTCTGCGGAGAGGCGTTTAATGTATATATCGAAAGTTGACTTACATTTTGTAGAGATAATTGTTTCGGCAAGTATATTGCCTTCATGGCTAACAATACCTATTCCGGTATTTGTTCCACCTATATCAATTCCTGCAACTACGTCTTGCATTATGTTATATTTAGCAGTTTGGTATAATAAAGAAGCAATCTACTTTACTTCTTCATAATCAACATATTCTCCTTCGCCTTTATCTATCAACTTCTTTTTATTATTTTTCTTTTTGCTGTTAAAGTTATTACGAGGTTCGTTACTTTCGGGAGGATTCATTTTATTAAAGAATCGTTTTACCCAAAATTGTAAGGTGTAGCGGGCAATTAACCCGAGAATAAATAGGGCAATAAAAAAGTAAAAAAGAAATTTAAAAAGTGATAGCATTGTTGCACTGTCTCTATTTACAATTGCCGCAAATATAGCTATTTATTGTTTAGCGAATAACAAATAATGGAACCATCGGATAGTCCAACAATTAGGTTCAAATGGCCAAATCCCTTTAGTTTTGTTATGCTGAAAGGGGTATAACCTGTCATGGGAAAGCCGTTGTAATAATCTCCGTCACTATTGATCAACGCAATTTTTTCGTTATTTTGGGAGTATAACCCAATGCCCTGCTGTTTTCCAAAATCGAAAAGCAGTATATCATTTTTAGGGTTGAACGAAAATCTTTTAGAAAACAGTTTTTCTTTTTTCTGATTGTAAACGGTAAGTTCCGAGTTATCAACAAAAATGTATTCGTTTAGTCGGTCGCCATTAATATCGGCATAGTCGAAAGCGTGATTGGCGCTAAATTTATTTATGATAATCTCGTCAACCCTTCCGTCGAAAAACGTCCTTTTCACAATGCCGTTTGTATCGGTAGTAATAATAAAGTTTCCTTGGCCGTAAATATTGCTTAGCGAAAAAGTGCTGTTTTTCCCTTTCGAGAACAGTTGGTTCGGCTTTAAACGTTCCTCGCCACGTCGATTTAAAAAGTAAGACCGGTTAGCATCGAATGCAACTATGTAGTCTTTTCCCGAAACATTTGCATAACCAAATCTGCCTGTTACAACGGTTTCTGTTTTATCGAATTTCCAACCCTTTACAATTTTGCCGTTTTTGTCGTAACAATATATTTTTCGATTGGTGCATGCTTGGAAAAACCGATAATCCCTGCGATTATCATAATCTACAATTAATACAGGATTTGTAGCAGCAAATTGGTATTTTACAGGAAATCCGGTTAAATTATTTCCGTTTCTGTCGATAATATAAAGACTTGTTGCTGTGTTGAAAACCATTTGCAGTTTACGATTCTTGTAAATATCAACCTGATCGACACTTCCCATTATTTGTCCATTAACCGGTCGTTTCCAGAGAATTTGACCTTTCGAGTTTAGCAGGTAAACAACGTTAAGTTCATCCTGAACTAAAATCTCGTTTTCGCCGGTTATATGGTTGGTTAAAATTTGAGGTTTAATTGTAGGCTTGCTGTCAAGGTTACAAATCCATTCCGGCTTACTTTCGGAAACTTTCTCGGCTTTACCTTCCAAAGCAATAGAATTTAAGTATATGGGAGAGTTTCCTCCGATAATTTGGAGAGCAAAAGTTTTTGTACCCTTTTCAACAAGAGTTTGTATGAAATTGGCAAAGTTAATGGAAAGGTAACTTTTTAGCGGACTGCTCGAAAATTCGGGAGCAGCATATATCAGTAAATTTGATTCTCGGGTTAACTGACTGGAAAGGTAATCGAAGTTAGCGCTGTTTTCCAACGTGATGTTTCGGGAAAAATTATCGGCAAACCAACCTAACCCTTTTGCAGACGAACCTATAACCAAGTACTTATCGATAATTGTAAAGTACGATTCGTTAACGGGGTCGAATAAACTGCCAACAAGGCTTGAGGTAAAATTGTCAGAAATAAAAGGATAAACGTTTACCTTAAAGTTAGCGTTTACTTTTACTGTTTTCGGTGAATTTTCCTTTCCCGATTTACTTAGCAAATCCTTGAGCAGCAATTCCGTTTTGCTGGGACTGTTGGTTTTTATAACGGAAAACCAGCACTCTTTTTCGTTTTTCGACCAGGGAACATAAGCAAGGGCAACTTCTCCATCGATTATTTGCTTGAATACTTCTTCGGGTTCTATGCCTATACTTTTGGCCAGTTTGCTTAAGGTTTGGGTATAACGGAAAACATCTCCCTTTTTATCCAAATAGTTGCGGTAGTCTTCAAAAAACCTTGGAATATCCGAAAGGTATAAGTCGGCAAAAAATGCAGTATTTTTTGGGAGTATTAATGGTAGTTTCAGGGATTCCGGACTTTGATGGGACAAAAGGTTTAAGTACGAATTGCTTGAATCGGAAGTAGTAATTACACCTCCGCCAAAGAACTTTCCGTTAGTATTCAATTTATAGTCAATTTCGCTCCATTCGCCAATATCGGTAAAACTCAATGGAGATACGGAATTTCCTGCTAAACGAGATGTAATTCCGGCCGAATGCGGAAAACATATAAACAGATTTGCGTCCATACCGTTTCCTGCCGTTTTCTGAATTGCCTTAAACTGAGGGTTGTTCGTTAAAGAAATTTTTTGGTTGAGTTGATTTATGGCATTTTGTAGCAACAGTTCGGAATTGCTTACTAAAAAGACATTGTTTTTTACAGTTAAGTTTAGCGTTTCAATGCCTAAGTTATTCAACTTAAAATTGTATATGGTTGATTTATCGTACTCGGTTGTATTTAGTTGGTATAATCCTACCGTTTGAAGTTTTACGTATTCCAAAATTTCGTTCGTAGATATTAAATCGGGTAGTTTAACCGACAAGATAAAACCTGTGGAATTTTTACCAATCGGGTGAATAGAAAGGTATGCCGGATTATTTGTAAAAAGGTTTTTTACTAAAGAGTTGTAATGGTAAAGGCTGTCCGAGTAAAGTAGCATTTTGTTAATGTTGGAAGCCTCTTTTATTACTGAAGCGTTTTGCCATAAATTGTTTTCGTTAAGCGATTTTGCCAGATTTGGTAAACTCTCTATTCGGATAAGAATGGGTGCATCAATGGGAATTGCCTGAAGGGCATCGGAGTTGTTTTGCTTAGAATTCGAAATCCATTTATAGGCGCCGAAACTTAGGACCCCAATAAAAATAACAGTTGTGATAATTAGTATCAGAACTTTTTTCACTTGCCAAATTCTGTTTAAAAGGTTAGTTAAAAGTAAAACGTAAATTCATATATAGCAATTGGTTGTAAAGGAAATTGTACTAGGAACAATATATTCAACCCTAAAAATAGTATAATGATTGCGATTTGCCTAATTCAAATGGTGTATGTTTTTATTGTATTCGTGCAGCAAAAATAGGTATAGATTAGTCGTTATAAAAACGGCAGAAAGAAATTAATAGTTAATAAGTATAAATTGAAAAATCTAACGTTTAACATAAAATCGGATACAATGAAAGTAAAGTTACTAGGAATGTTGTTTTTGCTTACAGTAGGCATGGCAACTCAAATGCAAGCTCAAGAGACCAAATCGTTTAACGAAAAGGACTTTAAGGGTATTGCCAATAGTACGCCGGCTACGGTTAATGTTTATCAATCGCCTAACTTTAAAATTGAAGTAACGGCAGAAGATCGTTCCATTTTCGACGAAATGGAAATATATACTGAGGACAATATACTGAAAATTAAAAGCAAAGAGCGGTTTTGGAATTTTGGGAACAATTGGAAAAATGTTACCATAAACATTTGGATGCCGGAAATTGCACTACTTTCGGTTAACGGATCGGGCGATATTTATGCCAAAACGGCCATTAAAACTACCGATATAAAGTTAAGCATTAATGGAAGCGGTAGCGTAAATGTTGATGAAATGGAAGCAAAAGAGGTAACCGTTGGAATTAATGGTTCGGGAAGCGTTTTGGTTAAAGGAAAGGCACAGGCAGAAGAGTTGACTGCAAAATCGAATGGTTCCGGAGATATTAGACTTGAAGGATTATCTGTAGATGAGGCCTTTGTAAGTTTAAATGGCTCGGGTAGTGCTAAAATTCTTTGCAATAAAGAGTTCAAGGGTAAAATAAACGGAAGTGGAAGTATTGTTCTTCACGGTTCCCCTTTAATCGATGCAAAGGTTAACGGGTCCGGCAGATTAATAAGAAAGTAAAGAAAGTGTTTACGAAAAAACGTCACAGAATATGTGGCGTTTTTTGTATAAGTAATAGTTTTATTAGAGAATAGAAAGTCATTTAAACGGTTCCCATTTTTTTGCCAATCCCCCAATGCCTGTTTCGCGGTAGGCAACCTGAATATCTCTTCCCGTTTCGGCCATAGTTTCAACGGCTTGATCGAAGGAAATTTTATGACCACCATCGGAAGAAAGGGCGTAAACGGCACAGGAATATGCTTTGGTTGCTGCAATAGCATTACGCTCAATGCAAGGAATTTGAACGTACCCCATTACGGGATCGCACGTAAGTCCAAGATTGTGCTCCATGGCCATTTCGGCTGCATACTCAATTTGATTGGGAGACCCGCCGAGTATTTGTGCCATAGCACCTGCTGCAAGGGCGCAAGCCGTTCCAATTTCACCTTGACAACCAACTTCGGCTCCCGAAATAGAGGCATTATGCTTAACCAAATTTCCAATTAATCCGGCTGTTGCAAGCGCCCGGAGAATTTTCATAGTTGTAAGATGTTCTTCTTTGCTTAGGTAAAAAAGTACAGCAGGTAGGATTCCTGACGAACCGCAGGTAGGGGCTGTTACTATTTTCCCTCCTGCTGCATTTTCTTCGGCAACAGCCAATGCAAAGGCAAAAAGCAAACCTACTTGTTTTAAGGTTCCGTGGCTGTTTAGCGCTTTTGCATATTGTGCCGATGCTCGCCGAGAAAGTTTAATAGGTCCGGGTAAAACGCCTTCGTTATCGATACCTCTTTTTATAGCATCCATCATGGTTTCCCATACGACATCGAGAAACTTCCATATATCCTTGCCTTCGTTGTCTTCTACAAATTCCCATAACGATTTACCCTCCTGCTTGCACCATTTAAGTATTTCGGACATGGTGTTTATTTCATAAATAGTTTTGTTGGTTATTACACCTGCCGTATCATATAAATCGCCACCACCAATACTGTAAACCTCCCAACTATCAATAACGTTTTTTGTTTCGTTGGAGAGAGCCTCAAAAATCATCCCGTTAGGATGATAGGGCAAGACTTTATCCGGTTTCCATTCTACTTCAAGGTTATTTGGGAGAAATGTTTTTATTAGAGCCTCGTCGGTGTGATGGCCTTTTCCCGTAAGGGCTAGGCTACCATAAAGTTGAACTCGGAAATTTGTTGTGCTTGGGTGTTTAGTAATAAACTTTTCGGCAGCCAAAACTGGGCCAATGGTGTGGCTGCTGGAGGGGCCGTATCCTGTTTTAAATATTTCGCGTATCGATTGCATTTTCAAAAACTTGTATTTTGCGCAAAGGTGCACTAAAAATGTTAAATTTGATTATTAATAGATTTAATAATACTTAAATTTTGGTGGGATGGTTTTGGAAAAAGATTTCTTAAGGATTACCCTTGCTTTTATATTGTTTAAACTTAATTTTGTTATATCAAAACGAGTGAATATTTAAACAGTGAAGAAACGTTTTTTTATACTTATTGTTCTTGATGTCCTATTAATACTTACGGCTTTTTACATTTCCATTCTGTTAAAAGGGGCTTACTTTCAAACATATTTTACTAATTATGCCGATGCACTGGTTGTATTTTCAGTAATTTGGATAGTTGTTTCCATGTTGTCAGGGAAGTTTATTTTTACAAAATATTCTTCCCGAAAAATTTCAGGAGGAATTGTAAAGGCAAATTTTATTACTACTGCAATAGTTACTTTTCTGATATTTTTTACTCGTTCCATCAATTATTCTAGGTTTTTAGTATTCAGTACAATAATTATAACAACTCTTTTAGAGTTGATTATTTACAACATTTGGATTTCGCTAAAAAAGGCCAAGGTATTACCCGATGATGTTTTAGGTATAGTTGAACGAAGTTTAAAGTTTTCCATACCGGCCATAGTACAGCCCAAGGAAAACATTCCTAAACATAAAATTCAAAATATCCAGAATGCAATTCTTGAGGAGTATAGCCCCAATGTTTTTTCTTTTATAAAAGACAACACAAACTTATTTTCTGAAACCACACTGCTTGTTGCCACAACAACTCCATTTAACATTCAAAACCAACTTAGTAACCATTTTAATACTATAATTAACTTAAAGCGGGTAAATGACATAAGGCGGATAAACAAGTTTTTTGAAGCGGTTAATCAAAAGTTACCTGTTGGCGGGAGTTTTGTTTGTGTAGCAGAAACTCAGGAACAGCGAAAAAGTAGGCTACTTAGGAAGTTTCCTCCAGTACTAAATTGGATTTACTATTTCTTTGATTTTTTGCTAAAACGGATTTTTCCAAAATTTTCGGTTACCAAGTGGTTATACTTTTTAGTTACAAGGGGCGAGAATAGAGTGGTAAGCAAGGCAGAAATGTTAGGACGGTTGTATTCGTGTGGATTTTATGTGGTTAAAGAGGAGGCTATCGATAATTTGTACTATGTAATTTCAAGCAAAATCCGGAAACCTTACTTTGATATGGAGCCGACCTATGGGCCTCTCATAAAATTAAGGCGGGTTGGTAAAGGCGGTAAAATTATAAAGGTATATAAGTTAAGAACCATGCATCCGTATTCCGAATACTTACAGGAGTACATATACAGTAAGCATAACCTTGAGCAGGGTGGTAAGTTTAAGGATGATTTTCGGGTTTCGACAATCGGGAAACTCTTGCGAAAGTTTTGGATTGATGAGTTACCTATGATAATTAACCTGCTAAAGGGTGATTTAAAAATTGTGGGAGTTCGTCCGTTAAGTCGGCATTACTTTAGTTTATATAGCCAAGAGTTGCGGGAACGTCGGATAAAGTATAAACCCGGGCTAGTACCGCCTTTTTATGTTGACAATCCTAAAACGCTGGATGAAATAATGGCTTCGGAAATTAAATATTTCGATGCTTACGATAAACATCCTGTTATTACGGATTTTAAATACTTTTTTGTTGCCACGTATAACATCGTTTTTAAGAGGCTTCGAAGCAATTAGCCTTTCCTGTTCTTGGTGAGAATTCTATCTTCAGTATCTATTTTCAATTTTGCATCCAAAGGCAGAAATTAATACTTTTGGGCACAATTAAATGAAAAGAGAAATATTATGTTGAAAAAGTTATTGAAGTCAATTGAAATTATCGCACTTTCCTTTCTAATGTTTTCTTGTGGAGTATCTTTTAAAACTAGCGAAACAGTAAAGTTGGCAAATTCCAGTTATTCAAGTAAAGATTACGAAACGGCTTATGTTAAGTATAGAAGTACTATAAATGAGTATAACAATAGCGGGAAACAGGTTCCGGGAGAGTTGCTGAATAATGCCGGTGTTTCGGCTTTTTATGTTGACAAGGTGGATACGGCAATTGTTTTTTTGGAAGGAGCAAAGAAGCAGGAAAATATTGATGCTTTTGGCTATTATACGTTGGCGCTGTCGTACCGAAAAGTCGATAATCTTTCGCGCGAAATAACAAACTTTGAGTTGTGCAATCAAAAATTTCCAAACGATACAATAGTAAATAGTGCAAATGAAGAACTGTTTGATGCTTACGTTAGAAGTGAGAACTGGGATCAGGCTAAGGAAATGTGGAGTAAGTTGAACTTGAAAAAGCGGGGAGAGGTTCGTTTTTTAACAGATTATTTACAGGTAATGCAGGCTGTAAGTAGTGGAAAAGATGTTTATGATATTGCTAATCAGATATTAAATATTAGTAAGAACAGTATTCCGGCACAAGCGGCTCTTGCCGATTACTATTATTCGTATGCCGATTCACTTTATGTTTCCGAAATGAAAGCATACCAGCAGAACCAAACAATGAAGCAGTATAATAAGTTACTTGCTGCGTTGAAGAAGGTGAATAGTAATTTTAGATCAGCACGCGATATTTACGAGAAGTTATATAAAATAAATCCAGACCCATTGTATGCAAAACGTTTGGGGAATATTTACACCCGTTTCGAGAATAAAAAGAAAGCATCGTACTATTATAAAAAGGCAGGCCAGTAAATTCATAGTTAAAATTAGATAATATGAAAATTGCAGTACCAACCAGAGAAAACTGCGTTGACGAACATTTCGGCCATTGTGAGCAGTATGCTATTTTTACCGTTGAAAACGGAGTTGTAGTAAAAAAGGAAAGTTTACAATCGCCCGAAGGTTGTGGATGTAAGTCAAATATTGCTGCCGATTTGCAGCAAATAGGTGTAACCGTAATGCTTGCCGGAGGAATGGGGTTAGGTGCACAGAATGTACTTGCCGCACACGGGATAGCTGTTGTTAGAGGTTGCTCGGGAAATGTTGATGAGTTGGTATCGCTTTACTTGAAAGGAAACGTTACTGATTCCGGCGAAAGTTGTTCGCACCACCACGGCGAAGGTGGACATGTATGTAACCATTAGCATTTAAAATAAAAAACCTGAACAAGAAGTTCAGGTTTTTTTCGGTTAAGAGTTTATGTAAATATAATTTGAGTTCCTTCGCCGGCAGCCAATTCGTAAAACTGCCCAATGGTAATAATGTCTTTAACATGTTCGCTGAAGTCTTCTTTTTTAAGACCAAACATTTCAACGGCAAGTTTACAGGCATAAATTTCACCACCTCCGGCGGTTATTAGTTCAAGAAATTCATCAACAGGAGGAATGTCTAACTTTTCCATTTGATTTTTCATCATAGCGGAAACTCCGGCTTCTACACCGGGTAGAATTCCGAGTAAAGTTGGAAAAGGTAAACCTCCGGGCATTCGCATACCGGGGTTACCAGTTGTAGCCGTGTGGAGTTTTTTCATTCGTTTTTTTGTAATTGCGTCAAGTCCGAAAAATGTAAAAAACACCTTGGCTTCAATTCCTTCCATTACGGCACCGTTGGCCATAACCAGCGCAGCATATACATCTTCGATGTTTGCCTTTGCGCATATTATCATTACTTTCTTTATTGGATGTTCCATTGTAATTATTCTATTATGCGATTAAACACAACTTGCCGGTTTGGCAACTCCCGCAATTTTACTGGCTTTTTTCAATGGGGCTCCGGGAAATAGATCGTAAAATCCTTTTGTATCTATAATGCCGGACTTTCCAATGGAGCGAATTGTTAGGGTTTCGCCTTTGAGAATTTTATCGCGAATAAACTCGATAACTGTTAAGTGCTTTTCGTTAAGTTCAATTCCTTCTTCTTTTGCAATTTCAACTGCAACTTCCTTTGTCCAATCATCGGGATTAGTTAAATAGCCGTCTTCTGTTACATTAACAGATTTTCCTGCATAAGTTTTTTCTGCCATAGTTTTAATTATTATTGATTTAACATTATTGTTTTCCAAGTACATTCATTATGCGAACTAAAAAGGATAGCGTTTTGCGTGCTTCGGGCTTATTTAGTTCTCGGATAATTTTAAAAATTGATTTTTTGTCTATACTGTCGTCTATTTTCATTGTTGACAGTTGTACAAGTGTATTTATTGTTTCCGGATGTGTTAAGTTCCTAATTATATTTCCAATGGACGGCATATTTTTTCGAATGTTTTCGATATCCGCTTCGGTAATATTTGCTTTAACATCGCCAACCAGTAAACTCAGCTGTTTGATATACGAGAAGTATCCATCGCGTTCCAGTTTATCGAGCGATTTGGTAACGGATATGCCAGCATCGTGAATTACGGGTCCAATGTCTTTCATAAAATCCATTACGCTTTCCAGCGTATCCATTAGTTCGCCAAAAGTTTTAATATTGCCGATAAGTTTAAAAATGAGGTATTTTACGTCGTCTCCGTCTATTTTTATATTCTGGATGGATAGTTCGTCAACGGCGGTCTGAAAGGCATCTTTTCCGACAATCGAAAGATCTTCAACCAAATCATCAACAACGGTATTACGTTCCTGCTGTTTTTCCAGCATTTCAAGCACCATGTCTATTTTATGGCTAAGCGCATTAATTTGCTGTTGCATGTGTATGTTTTCCATGGTTCTACTATTAAAGTTCTTTGCCGGCCATAGTCATTTGCGATTCCAGAGGAAGTTCTTTTCCCTTCAATAACAAGTGCCAGTAAATCCAGCGGAACATTACCTTCCCGTAATGGTTTATGCGAGTATTTTTTAATAGACCAAAGGGGCCAACTCCCGGTAAAGGGTAAGTTCCGGGAAGCGGTTCTGTTTCGTAGTTAAAATCTATTAGCGATCCTTTACCAAAACCGGTTTCGATGTAACAGTTGGAGTGTCCGTCGAATTTGGCAAGAAGGGGACGTCCCTCAATGGCCGACATCAGGTTTTCGAATACAATATCGGATGCAAAATGTACTACCGATCCGGCTTTAGAGGTAGGTATGTTACTTGCATCACCCAGAACAAAAATGTTTTCCCATTTTTCCGAACGAAGTGTGTAGCGATCGGTTGCAATGTAGTTAAGGTCGTCGCCCATACTGCTGCGGGCAACCCAGTCGGCTCCCATGTTTACGGGAATTATAGTAAGTAAGTCGAAGGGAATTTCTCGTCCGTCGTACGATATTAACTTTTTATTTTCATCGTCAACGCGTTCCAGGTAAAAATCTGGAATAATGTTGATGTTCTTTTCCTTGAGTAGTTCGCCGAGCATTTTTGTCGCTTTGGGTTTTGTGAATGCTCCCGAAAGGGGGGTGGAAAAGTATATGTTGACTTTATCGCGAATGCCTTTCTTAACAAAAAATTCGTCGGCCAAAAATGCGAATTCCAACGGGGCAACAGGACATTTATAGGGTATTTCGGCAATGTTAATTACCATATTTCCCCCTTCCCACGTTTTAAGAAAATTTTGCAGGGCAACAGCACCTTGGTGTGAATAAAAATCGAAAATGCTTTTATACCATTCTTTTCCTGTTAATCCGGGAGTTTCGTCTGGTTTTATATGAGTTCCCGTAGCAACAATCAAAAAATCATACTCTAAGGTTTGTCCGTTTGCCAAGGAAACCACATTTTTTTCGGCATCAACGTGGTTTATGCTATTTACTATAAATTTTACACCGGACGGAATAAAACTTGCTTTGGGCTTTACCACATCGTACTTGTTATAAATTCCGAAGGGAATAAATAAAAAGCCAGGTTGATAGTAGTGGTTGGGATCGCGATCTACAATGGTAATGCTCCATTCTTCTTTATCAAGAACTTTGCGTAGTTTATTTGCCATAATAGTTCCCCCGGTTCCGGCTCCTAGTATTACAATTTTTTTCATATTTTGGTATATTTGTTTTAGTTTGCTTTTAAGTCAAATATCACCTTTATATTATTGAAAAGCATTGATAGTTACGTTGTTAAAAATCAAATTTGATATATATCAAGAAAATTAGATATGACAGAAAGTATATGTTCTTCGAGTAGTTGTGCTCAATGTGGGTTTCGGTCGTCCATATTTTCATCGTTAACCGATGAGCAGTTAAAGGAGTTAACAGTTCAGAAATCTTTTCACAAGGTTGGCAAAGGAGAGGTTATTGTAGAGCAAGGATCTTCGATAAACGGGTTTATTTTTTTGCGGGTCGGGTTGGCAAAATTGGCTCGGATTAACCCCGATGGTAGGGAGCAAATAGCAGGAATTGCAACGCCTAACGATTTTGTTGGATTATTGAGCATTTTTTCTTCGAAAACGTACAAGTATTCTATTATAGCAATTGAAGATTCGGAGTATTGTCAGGTCGATTATCAGTTGGTAATGGATTTGGTGGAGACTAACGGTAAATTTTCGAAAAGTTTACTGGAAAAATTCTCCAGCGTTTCGGATTTGCTTGTTGGCACGCGTCTTGAACTGGAATTGCGTCAATTGCGCGGGAGGGTGGCTTTTATTATATGCTACTTTGCCAACGAAATATATAAGAATAAAACATTCAATTTGCCAATATCCCGAAAGGAAATTGCAGAGTTAATTGATATGAGAGTCGAAAATGTAGTTAGAACGTTATCGGAATTTCGTCGCGATAAAATCATCAAAATAGAAGGAACTACAATCGAAATACTTGATCAGGAAAAGTTGAAGTGGATTAAAATGCACGGGTAAGGGTTATAAACCCTTTATTTTCCTTGTGAGTTCCGATGAAAAGACAAATTCGTTTAACTCTTTATTATCGCTGTCCAAAATATCGTTTCGACTACCTTCCCACCATTTTTGTCCTTCGTAAATAAAAATAACCTTATCGCCAATTCCCATTACGGAGTTCATATCGTGTGTATTTACCAGTGTGGTAATGTTGTATTCTTCCGTAATATCTTTAATTAAATGGTCTATTACCACCGAAGTTTTAGGATCAAGACCGGAATTTGGTTCATCACAAAATAAAAATTCGGGATTTAAAGCAATAGCACGTGCAATGGCAACCCTTTTTTTCATACCCCCGCTTATTTCATCGGGGAATAGGTGATTGGCATTTATAATGTTTACGCGCTGAAGGCAAAAGTTTGCTCGTTCCAGTTTTTCCTCCTTCGACATTTCGGTGAACATATCTAAAGGAAACATTACATTTTTTTCAACCGACATGGAATCAAATAAAGCAGCGCCTTGGAATAACATTCCCATTTTTTGCCTGATGAGTTTCTTCTTGTCAAAAGAAAGTTTGTTGAAGAGAATATCGTTGTAGTAAACTTCCCCTTCGTCGGCTTCCAGCAGGCCCACAATACATTTTAGTAAGACAGTTTTTCCCGATCCGCTTTGGCCTATAATTAAATTTGTTTTGCCCTTGTCAAAAGTGGCGGATATATCGCTTAGAACCTTCCTTCCGTCGAACGATTTGGAAATATTGTTAATAGTTATCACGATAGCAAAAGTTGCGTTAATAATAAGTTGAAGAGAAGAATAAAAATACTGCTCATTACAACTGCGTTCGTACTTGCCTTGCCAACTTCGAGCGACCCACCCTGAACTCTATATCCGTAAAAGGACGAAATGGTGGTAATAATAAATGCAAAGAACACCATTTTAATGAGGGCATAGGTTATGTAAAAAGGAACAAAAGCATACCGAATTCCATCGATGTACTGTTGAGTTGAAACAACTCCCGTAAAAACACCTACCGACCAACCTCCGATAATACCTACTACCATACTTAACATTGTGAGGAAGGGATTAAAAAGCATAGTTGCTATAATTTTTGGAAGAACTAAATAGCTGGCTGAGTTAATGCCCATTATTTCCAGCGCATCAATTTGCTCGCTAACTCGCATTGTACCTATTTCGGAGGCAATGTTAGAACCAACTTTCCCGGCTAAAATCAGGCCAATAACAGTGGACGAAAACTCAAGTAAAATACTGTCCCTTGTTCCAACACCAATTAAATAGCTGGGCAAAAAGGGATTTTCAATATTATATGCTGTTTGAAGGGTGATAACTGCACCCATAAAAAAAGAAATAATAGTAACAATACCAATAGAAAGGAATCCCAGTTTATCCATCTCTATCATGGTTTGCTTAAGGTAAATTTTCCGCTTCTCAGGTTTCGAAAATACCTTTTTTAGAAAAAGCACATATTCACCAAAAAGATGAAATACTTTAACAAGCATAAATCTTTTATTTTTTACAAATTTAAGGTTAATAGACAATATACCAACAATGGTCAAAAAAAGAACTTTCCTATCTAATTAATTTTCGATAAAGGGAAAAAAGGTTTACGTTTGCAAAAAATTTAATTATGATAAATTCAACCGACCAATATTGTATAATAATGGCTGGCGGAATAGGAAGCCGATTTTGGCCATTAAGCCGGAGTTCGAAACCTAAGCAGTTTATAGATATTTTAGGAACAGGAAAATCTTTGCTTCAGCAAACTTTCGAAAGGATGGAAAAAGTATGTCCTTCCGAAAATATATACATAGTTACCAGCGGAGCCTATAAAGATCTTGTATTACAGCAATTACCAAAGGTAACTTCGGAGCAAGTGCTGCTTGAACCCATGAGGAGAAATACTGCACCTTGCATTGCTTACGCTTCATACAAAATTCAGAAGAAAAATCCTAATGCGGTTGTTATTGTTGCTCCAAGCGATCATTTAATTCTGAATGAACAAAAATTTATAGAATCTATTGCAGTTGCATCCGAGTTTGCATTTACTGGCAATAAGCTTGTTACTTTGGGAATTCATCCTAATCGCCCAGAAACAGGTTATGGATACATACAAACGGGCGAGCAGGTAAAGAAGTTTGATAACCTTTTTAAGGTTAAAACATTTACCGAAAAGCCAAATCTTGAAATGGCAAAGGTTTTTATGGAAAGTGGTGAGTTTTATTGGAATTCGGGACTTTTTGTATGGAGCCTTCCTGCAATTTTAGACGCGTTTAGTAAACATCTTCCAGAGGTTAACTCCTTATTTCTTGAAATTAGTAATGAATTAGACACGCTGGACGAGGCAAAGGTTATAGAAAAAACGTATGCCGAATGTCGTAATATTTCTATTGATTACGGAATAATGGAAAAGGCGGAAAATGTATATGTTATTTGTTCCGATTTTGGCTGGTCCGATTTGGGGACTTGGGGGTCGTTATACATGCATTTGCCTAAGGACGATAAGGCTAATACTGGTGGTGCCAATGTTTTGCTTTATAATACGGAGAATTCGTTAATAAATATTGCAGACGATAAGTTGGCCGTTATCCAAGGATTAGATAATTATATTGTAGTTGATACCGAAAATGTTTTACTTATTTGTCGAAAAGAAGATGAACAGCAAATAAAAAACTTTGTAAACGATGTTACATTAATTAAAAAAAGTGACAGATTTATATAAAAGAAATGTGTTTATGTAAAAAAAGGCTTCTCTTGTGGAAGCCTTTTTCTTTTGTTTTTGATATAATGAACATTAATATTCCCATAAATCGTGTTCGTAGTTGAACAAATCATCTTTTATTCTATCAGACTCTTGCATGTTCTGAACGCCTCCAAAGGTATAATCTGAAATAAGCCTGTTGTCGTAAACGTTAGATTCTTTTATTATGTAAGAGTTGAACCGACGTTTAAAGAATAGATCATCAAAAGAAACTCGTTGAGCGTCATTAAAACTGTTAAATACATCGGTATTAGCAAGGATACTGCGAGTTTCGGGGAAATAAATCCAGAAGGTTTGTTTTTTTATAATTTCACCAACTTGATCTTCGTCGCCACCAGTATCAAGAAAACGCAATTGATGAATAATTGGACAAATTCCAACGATGCGAACATTCATTGTAGAGGTTTGTTTGTCGAAAAACCAATCTTCTTTAATAAGAAGTTCCTTTATATCGCTCCATTTTATTTCTCCCTTAATAACAATTTTTTGTTCTTGTCCATTTTCATCTACTACAGTTTTTTCTTGGTCTTCGGCACCCAGCGCTTTTACAACCTGATCGTACGACATACGTGTAGTAAATTCATCGTCAATAGGATCGTATGCTGTAATTTCGTTGTATTTTATGCCTCTTACCAGTCGCTGTACTAAACTTTCTCTATCCTGCATAAGTTCAGTAGGAAAGTATAACGGATAGTTAATTTTTTGACGAAGATCTATAATTCTCCAAATGCGTTTGGACCACATTACATCTGCTTCACGAACGTAGGTGTAAGGTATTGGTTTGCGCTGTGGCATTGTTTCGCGGGTGTAAAACCCATCGTTAGCCAAACTTTCCTTACGATCCTGAGCGTTAGTTGTGATTGTTCCAATCATCATGAGCGCTCCGGTTGCTATTAACAAAGTCCTTTTCATGGTTCTGTATTTTGCTAAATGGCTTATCTTAATAATTATCTAATTTTATAAACAAGATCGTTCAAATCTATAACATCTCCGCTTGGTCCTACTGCTTTTATATCGGTAAAGGCAACTTGGCTTCCACTTCGTAGGTTATTCATTAGTTTTCGTTGATCATCGGTAAAACGAGAGGAGTTTGCTTCTCTTTCTTGTAAGAATCCTCCAACAGTTGCCGATAATTTAAAACTTACTACTTTATAGGTTAATTCAAATTCAAAATCTTGAGGCATTTCTGCTATTAGTCCTAGTGATGCAGCCAGTTGGTTTCGTTCAACAATTTTTCTGTCAATACCAATAACTTTAGGATTGGGAGGGGGAACTCGCTTTATTCTAAATAATTTAGAACCCATTAGAACTTTTTTACGGTTCTCCATTTCCGCATAAACCGAAATTTGGCAGTTTGGTACACCTGTTCCTGGTTGTACCAAGTATCCTCCTGACGACCGGTCTGGTTTGATAGAACCTTTGCTAATTGTTGCTGAAACCTTGTTTGGTGAAACGCCCGGTATAGAAATTTCAACGGGATTGTCAACGCCTAAATAAAGCACATTCATTTTTGTGGGTGCAATAACAACGTTGGGTTCAAGTACACTATAACTATGTTTAAAAGGTTTACGAACTATTGATCCATCAGGAGCTTTAATTTCAATAAGTCCCGACCAGTTAACATTTCCTAATTGTGTTGGTTTGGTAACATAATGACCCCTGCCGTTCTTGGAAACGGGAATATCTGTTTTTGTTCCAACAGCATTGTATTCCCATGTTCCCGATTTAGTAAGTGAAGAGTCATATCTACAGAGATAGATATTAGGCTTCTGAGTTGTGTCGGATGCGGCTAAGAATACTTCTGCGTTAAATTCGCCACCTTTAAAAACGATGTTAGAACTTGGGATTACCGTTGCCGATAAAACGTTGAATTTAAACTCTGTTGCCCCAATTTGCCCTAGTAAGTAATTTACCACTTCTGCTTCGGTATTTAAAATATCAACTTGAACCTTTGTTAATTGAGGAATTACAGAGGCAAGTGGAATGTGTTCAAAGCGAGCACTTTCCCAAGTATTAACTGTTCCATCTTCTTTTTTAGGAGGATCGCTAGTATCCAGAATTCCATTGATAGATTTGATTAAATCTTCTCCTTTGTTGGGGTCGATTAAAGAAACAACATACTTTCTGAATTCAATAATTTTACGTTTAAGTTCAAATGCTTTTCCGTTTCCATTTAAGCCAATTAGAACTTGTCCTCCAACGTCAAGATCACTTTTATTTTTAATTAACGATGCATCAATTTCATTGCCTTTGATAGAAGGAGCATCGCTACCCTCCGATTCTGTGATAACTTCCTTTTTTAAATCCTGAACATAGTTATAAATATCGTTAACCATTTGTTTGATCTTATCGGATTTATCCTTGGTTTCTTTAACTTTTACAGGATTTATTTCGTAAGCTTTATCAACTTCAAGGTACAATTTATCGTTTTTAATTCTATAGTTTTCAGTAGTACGTGAAAGTCCGTTTTCTACCAATACGAAAGCTTCTAAAACTTCGGACGATACATTAAGGGCGAGCATAGCTGTTAGCACGAGGTACATCATGCCAATCATCTTTTGTCTCGGTGTTTCTTCTCCGTGTCCCATAGACTTTTTGAGTCTTTTTAGAATTGATTACTTACCGGAAATAGCATTTATTGCGGTAAGCATGTTTCCATATACGTTATTAAGTGCTGCAATATTGTTATTTAGTGTTTCCACTGCTGTCTTAAATTTGTTAGTTTCTTCAATGGTCGAGTTAAGATCCTTAACCATTCCGTCAACGCCCTTATAAACTTTTTCTGCTTCTTTTAAGCGTTGTGTCGTTTCTTGTAAATGCAGTTCATGTGCTGCATTTAAAGCAGCCATATTTTTATTTAATTTTTCAAGTTGTTCTTTATAATTGCCGCTACCGTTAGTAATGGTTGTTCCATTTGCTTGCATAGCTTCTGCCAATTTTTGGTAAGTAAGCGATACTGCTTCTGCAGTTTGTTGGTAAGCATTTGCCAAACCGTCAGCAGCAGAGTTTAATTTTCCAGTAGCATTTTCGCTTGAATCCATAATGCGAGAACTTACTTGTTTCCCTACGTTGGTAAGTTCTTCCTCTAGGTTTTTGACAGATTGATCTACTCCGGCCATAAAATTTTCACCGGATTGAGACATTGTTCCTGTTGTATTTTGAATACTTTGGGAAAGGGTATTCATTGAGTCATTCAAAACCTGACTATTCTGCGAATAATTCTGATTGAATGAATTAACGGCTTCTGAAGCTTTAGATAATTTATCGGAAAAATCTTTGACAGTATTGGTAGTATTGGCAATATCTGCAATTTTGTTTGAAGCATCGCCAAGTTTGTTTAAGCCAACGCTAACTTTATCGAAAAGGGCAGGAGAAATTTCAGCATTTTCAAGCATTTTATTAAATTTCTCTGTAAAAATGAGGGCACCATTCATTCCTCCACCTCCACCTGCTGGAGCAACGTGGGTTTCTAATGGTTGAGAAGTTTTTCCTGTAGTCTGAGGAACTGCTGTTGTTGGAGCAGGAACACCTTGTGGCATCGATGCTAAAATCCCCGTAATTATTTCTTGTATTTCTTCGGGGCCAATACCTGAGTGGCGAACATTTTTTCTATAACCATTAATTTCTTCCTCTTCAGTCATGCCTGTTAATTCAGGATATACTAAAGTCCAGTCTAATTCTTCATGAATGGGTTCGAATGCTGAAAAGAAAAATATAATTGCTTCTGTACCCATACCGGCGAAAAGCATACCTCCAGCACCCTTTAAGTGTAAAATTTTAAACAGTGCACCAATAATAACAACAGAAGCGCCCCAACCGTAAAGGAACTTCATGAAGTTTTTCCACTTTTTGGAGGTTACTATTTCTTCTACATTTATTTTCATATCGGTTAATCTTTTGAGTTGCTATTGATATTCTATTTAGCCCCAAGATATGGGCGAACGCAACGGAAGCCTATGTAAGATTTTGCAGAATCCTGATATTCGTATGTACGCGTACCTACTTGAAGAAAATAGCTAATATCTTTCCATGAACCTCCACGAATTACTTTTCTTTTTAAAGCAGGAAGATCATTTGGTTTTGCGTTATATTTATAGTCGGGATTCATATCGTGTGTAAAGGAATAAGCACTTTCGTCATAAGCATTTCCTGTCCATTCTGCGACATTACCAGCCATATCGTATAGCCCGTAATCATTTGGTTCGTAACTGGCTACTGCAATTGGAATTAATCCGCCATCGTCAACGTAATTTCCACGCAATGGTTTGAAGTTAGCCAAGAAGCACCCTTCGATGTTACGAGGGTATGGTCCGCCCCATGGATACATACTGTGATCGAGATTTCCCCGAGCTGCATATTCCCATTCAGCCTCTGTTGGTAGTCGATAATCTTGAATAATAATACCATCGGCAGCCAAATATTTGTTTAAATATTGTGTGCGCCAAATACAAAAGGCAGAGGCCTGTTTCCAAGTAACGCCAACTACGGGATAGTTATCGAATGCCGGATGCCAGAAATAACTGTTTGTATAGGGTTCGTTATAAGCGTAAGTAAAATCACTAATCCAGCAAAGAGTGTCCGGATATACGTTTACTTTATCGCGCATTATAAAACTCTGACGATTATCAACTTTCACCTTTTCGCCTAAGCTGTTTACAACTTCACCTTTATCGTAACTTAACGTTTCAAAGTTGTACCTATTATTTTTTTGTGCGGCTTGTTTTAAATCAATCCAGTAATATTCGTAAAAAAGTTTACGTGTATCAATTTCCTTCTTTCCATAAAATTTATCGTCGTCGGAATAATACAAGCCTTTTAATGCTTCTACTTGTTCTTCATCGGTCAAATCGATAGGAACATCCCAGTTTAATACTGGCGGATCGATTGGATTACCAAATTCATCTTCAGTAGTTACAAAATCTTCGTTTATTTCGGCAAGCATTCTACGTTCGATAGAGTCTCGAACGTAAAAAACGAATTGTCTGTATTGATTATTCGTTATTTCGGTTTGATCCATCCAAAAAGCATCAACCGAAACGGTTTTTGTGGGAGCGTTAATTGACCATGCAACATCCTGATCGTTACTACCAATGGTAAAAGATCCCATTGGAATAAAAACCATACCGTAAGGTGTTGGTTCTGCAAATCCTCTACGACCAGGAACTCCGGTTAATTCTCCGTTGCCACTCGGAGCGCACCCATAAAGAAGGGCAATTAGTGCACTTATGGAAAGAAGTTTTTTCATAACACTTCGTTTATTTAGCAAATAACGTAAAATTTTCTTTAAAAATTATTATAAAGTTACAAAAATCTAATGCTCTTGTACTGCTGAGGAGGTTTTTCCTTTTTCAGTTGAAAATTGTACGCTAGCATAAATTCGTGTGAACCGTCGTTATACTTACTAATTTGACCTAAACTAAATTCGTAGGCATAACCAAATTTAATTCCATTAAAAAGTTCAAAACCAATAATACCTGTTATAGCTTCGTCTATACGATAAGAAACGCCGCCCCATATTTTTTTATTGTATTTGATTAAAGATGTAAATGAAAATCGTGAAGAACTTAAATCTGTAGTCATAACAACGGATGGTTCAAATTGCAACGAATTTCCAGGGAAATCAACAATGTAACCTCCTGTTAAGTAATACTGTCTAGTATATCGACCGGCCTCAACGCTTTTATACATTTTTGTTTCGTTTAAATGGGTAACAGAGGCACCAAAAAACATATAATCGGTATTATAATAAAGACCAAATCCAAGATCTAAGTTAATGGAACTTTCCTTTTTTTGAGGAATTGAGGGGTCTGTGCCGCTGTTAAGAGCATTCCATGTCGGATTTATGCTATTATTTATAAATCCTCCGCTGATACCAATACCTAATGAACTATTTGTTAATTTAAATTTAAATCGGGCGGCATATGAAAAACTTATTCCCAGATCATTGTCGAAGCCTAATTTATCATTTAAAATGCTTAACCCAATGCCACTTTTAAATCCAAAAGGGGCAATTGGTCCGTTAATACTAACGTTTGTAGTTACCGGAGCACCATCGCCAAAGCCAACCCATTGTAACTTATTTATAATTCCAGTTCCTATCATGTTTAAACTACCAGCATATCCCGGGTTTATGGACATAGGGTTAAACATGATTTGATTAAATTGCGGATCCTGTTGAGGGAGAGCCCGCAAAGCCGTAAAAATTAAAAACACAAAAAGGGTGGTATGCTTTAGCGTAATCTTCATAAAAGACAAAATATACCTATATATTAAACCGAAAAGTAAAATAAGTAAAAAAAATATATACCTGCAAATTTATTAACAATAACAGTTGATAAAATTTAAATTACACGTAAAAACTTATACAGGATTTTGAGTTATTGGGTTACCCCTTTGGTTGCTTTATTTCAAAAATATCTTACAACTTTTGAATTTTCTCAAAAAAATTAAGCCATCTATCGGGAACATCTCCACGACTTGCAACAATGTAATCTGCTTGAGAACATGGGAAAACCATGTTTTTTTGTTTTACCTTTTTTGATGAAATTGGAAATTCGAACCACCAACGGTTGGTAAGTTCATCGCTATAAAAATTCATGTCAACCTCAGGAGTTCCCGTATTTACTATAAACTTTTTGAATAAAGAAGGATTTTGTAGCGGATTTTTAATTTTCCGTTGTGCGAAACCGTCAATGTAATGCCAAACAAGTTGTGCGGTTAGCATGGTGGAAACAGTGTCTTTTTCGTGCTTGCATTCAAAAAGTCCCAAGAATCTATTTTTTTCGCCGCCACCGGCAAACCGACAAAGTTGGCAGGCTTCTTCGGCGTACAGGCCGTTTGGTGTCGGGTATTCATTGGCTGGGTAATCAGAATTGCGAATAGCACTCAAATCGAAGCTAAGTATTTGTGAATTTCTTAGAGCCGGTTCTACGTCAAAGTATCCCGACCGGATATTGCCTAATCTATACAGTTCGTGATGTTTTTTTGTAATTTGATTTATGGCAGAATTTCCTGTTAAGTATGTTTGAAAGCCAATTACCGATAGGTTCAAAAGGCTTTCAACTTTTTCGTTAAGTAGTTTGTTTATGAAATTTTCGGAATGAAAATCTGTGACATCCGAGTTAACATCAATTTTGCTGTCGATAATGGAAAGGGAAAGTAAGTTTTCGGTGGATTTGAAACCTTCGTATGCGTAGTATGTAAGTTCGTGCGAACTGCCAATAAAAACTATTGCTGCATTAGTTTGTGCCAGCAACTCGCAAACCGATTGAAAAGTTTGGTAAGCATCGGATTGGGATTTTGATGGAATTAAGATGCCAAGGTCGAAAATTGTTCCCTTCATTTTAATTCCGGCTAGGGCATACAAGTATTCTCGAAACAAGGATTGCTCTCTAGCGCTGAACAATAAAACATCCTTACTTCCGGGTTTGAAGTCTTTTAACGCATGAGGGTTCACTATTTGTAAGTTTAAACTATCCTCAATGCCAAAGCCTGCTGGTTTTGTCTTTGCCGAAGGTGGTGTAAATAAAGAAAGGATGTCGTTCATTAATGCTTATTTACTTTTGCTACTTTTACGTTTTTGTTTTGGTTTAGCGCTTTTCCCATTTTCTGTTTGCGCATTTACCATTTTCATACATTCTTCTAGTGTAAGGTCGGCAGGATTCTTTTCCTTATCGGTTATTTTATAGTTTTTTTTGTTAAATGCAATGTATGCTCCCCAACGTCCTTTAAGAATTTGAAGGTTTGCATCCTCGGGGAAAGTCTTAATCATTCGTTCGCGTTGTTTCTGACGTCCTTCTTCAATTAACTCTATTGCTCTTGGCAGGGTAATTTCCAAAGGATTATCATCCTTTTTTAAGGAGTAAAATTTTGAGTTATGGCGAACGTAAGGGCCGAAACGGCCAACCCCAATAACAACCTCTTTGTCTTCGTATTCTCCCAGTGTTCTTGGAAGTTTAAACAGGTTTAAAGCTTCTTCAAGTGTAATGGTTTCCAAAAGTTGTCCTTTAAGCAAGCTGGCATATTTGGGTTTTTCATCAGCGTTACTGTCGCCTAGTTGAACCAATGGTCCGAAGCGGCCAACCCTGACACTTACGGTTTTTCCTGTAACCGGATCGGTACCTAAAATACGTTCACCTTTAACGTAATCGGATTCCTTTGTCGTTTTTTCTACCAGTTTGTGAAAAGGCTTATAGAAGCTATCAATCATTTTACTCCACTCCAAGTTGCCCTCTGCAATTTTATCGAATTGCTCTTCTACATCTGCGGTAAAGTTGTAGTTTACAATATTTCCGAAATATTCTACAAGAAAGTCGTTAACAACCATTCCTATATCGCTTGGGAAAAGTTTCGACTTTTCGGTTCCGGTGATTTCCGTTTTTTGCTTTGAACTAATTTTACCGTTTTTTAGCGTAATGATAGCATATTCGCGTTCTGTTCCCGGTCTGTCTTCCTTAAGAACATATCCGCGCGAAATTATAGTTGAAATTGTAGGAGCATATGTCGAAGGACGGCCAATTCCTAACTCTTCAAGTTTTTTTACCAAGCTGGCTTCTGTGTATCGCGGAGGACGTTGAGTAAAACGTTCCGTTGCTTCTATACTATTTGATTGTAATTGCTGGTTAACGGCAACTTTAGGAAGAAGAGTACCTGCTTCGTCGTTGCTTTCGTCGTCCGTAGATTCGAGGTAAACTTTGAGAAATCCATCGAATACAACAACCTCGCCAGTTGTAACAAATTCGTACTTGCTTCCGGAGACTTCAATGCTAATGGTTGTTTTTTCCAACAGCGCATCGTTCATCTGGGATGCTACGGTACGTTTCCATATTAGTTCATATAGTTTTTGTTCGGCTCTGCTTCCCGAAATGCTTAGTTTATCCAAGTATGTCGGACGGATAGCTTCGTGGGCTTCTTGTGCTCCTTTTGTTTTTGTTTTGTATTGACGTGGCTTGTGGTATTTCTCTCCAAATTCTTTATAAATAATGTCTTTTGCCGAGTTAATGGCCATTTGCGAAAGGTTTACCGAATCGGTACGCATGTATGTAATATAGCCCGATTCGTATAACTTTTGAGCAATTGCCATTGTTTGGGAAACCGAAAAGTTGAATTTTCGGCTAGCTTCCTGTTGTAAAGTTGATGTGGTAAAAGGCGGAGCCGGTGTTTTTTTTGCGGGTTTCTTGGTAATATCGGCAACTCGGAACGAAGCGTTTTTACATAGTTCCAAAAATGCCAGTACCTCTTCCTTTTTAGTAAATTTGTGCGAAAGTTCTGCCTTAAAAGCACTATTGGCTTGAAAATTTCCGGTTACCCTGAAAAAAATAGATGGTTTAAATCCTATAATTTCTCTTTCGCGTTCAACAATAAGCCTAACGGCAACGGATTGTACCCTACCTGCAGAAAGCGACGGTTTAATTTTTTTCCATAAAATGGGCGAAAGTTCAAAACCAACCAATCTATCTAAAATTCTTCGTGCTTGCTGAGAATTTACAAGATTAATATCAATAGTTCGCGGATTTTTAATTGCTCCTTGAATGGCGGGTTTGGTTATTTCGTGAAAAACAATGCGTTTTGTTTGGTCGGATTTAAGCTTGAGAACTTCGTAAAGATGCCAAGCAATAGCTTCTCCTTCACGGTCTTCATCGGAAGCAAGCCAAACGGTTTCTGCTTCCTTTGCTTCCTTTTTAAGTTCGTTAACCAGTTTCTTTTTGTCTTCGCTTACTATATACTCTGGCGTATAGTTTTTTGAAATATCAACTCCAAGATTTTTTTTGGATAAATCGCGGATATGTCCAAAGCTTGACATTACTGTAAATTCTTTCCCCAAAAACTTTTGAATAGTTTTAGCTTTAGCCGGCGACTCAACAATTACTAGGTTCTGAATCATATCCAATTTGTAATTTTATTTTGACGAAAATTTTCACAAAGAAAAGCATTTACCTAATTAACAACAAAATTACACCTATATATTTATGAAACGATACCATTATAAATGGCACAATATCAAAGGAAAATAAATTTAAAACATTTTTTGATGGGCGTTTCTTGTGAAAGCCTCTTTTAATATAGGGCTGCTAAAGGAATGTTTTTTATTAACAATGAAGCTTGCGGCTTGTATTATCTTTTGTGTAACTTTACGCCGATATGGTATATTCTTTATTAAATCAACGTATTACGTTATGACGCAGTTCGATAAGGGAAAATTTTACAAGCGATTTAAGTATTGGTTTTGGGGAATTTTGGGTTTCATTTTTGTTTTTACCGTTACCCTTTTTACGCTAATAGGTTTAGAATTTTTTGGACCGATGCCAACATTTGAAGAGTTGGAAAACCCCAAAAGCAATATTGCTTCCGAAGTAATATCGGACGATAATGTTATCTTGGGGAGTTATTACTACCAGAATCGTTCGTTCGTTTCTTACGATGAAATATCGCCGAATGTTGTAAATGCGCTTATTGCAACCGAGGATGTTCGGTTTAGGAAGCATAGCGGAATAGATGTTAGGGGGCTGGCTAGGGTAATGGTCAAAACTATATTATTTGGCAATCGTTCTGCAGGAGGGGGGAGTACAATAACCCAGCAGTTAGCAAAGAATTTGTTTCCTCGCGACACGGCTGCGCAAAGGGGGCCTTTAGCGCGTAAGGCAAAGTTGGTTATTGCCAAGTTTAAGGAATGGATAACCGCTGTTAAGCTTGAGAGAAATTATACAAAGGATGAAATTTTGGCTATGTACCTTAATGTGGTAGAATTTGGTAGCAATGCGTATGGAGTAAAATCAGCAGCCCGAACATTTTTTAATACAACGCCGGATTCTCTCAAACCAGAACAGGCAGCATTACTTGTGGGAATTGTTAATGCGCCAACAAAGTATAGCCCGGTACTAAATCCTGATAACTCTTTCGAACGGAGAAATGTAGTGTTGGGACAAATGAATAAGTACGGATACATTACTACGGAAGAGTTTGATTCTTTATCGGCAACACCCCTCGAATTAAATTACAAAGTACAAAGCCACAATGCAGGTATTGCTACATATTTTAGGGGAATGCTTCAGAAATTTATGACAGCAGATAAACCTCAAAGGAAGCAGTACTATTCCTATAATATGTTTAAGGAAGATTCTATTTTATGGGAAACAAATCCTCTTTATGGTTGGTGTGAAAAGAATACCAAGCCTGACGGGACTCCGTATAATTTATACCGTGATGGTCTTAAAATTTATACAACCATAAACTCGAAAATGCAACATTATGCAGAGGTGTCCTTGGTTAATCATTTAAAATTCGATTTACAGCCATTGCTCGACAAGGAAATAAAGGCTCGTAATGGTAATATTTTTTCTTCGAAAATTACAAAAGAAGAAGCCGATCACATTTTTTACCTTGCCATGCGTCAAACGGAAAGGTATAGACATTTGAGAAATGCAGGTGTTTCCGCCGATAGCATTATTGAAAATTTCAACACAAAGACTTCTATGCGTGTTTTTACTTGGCATGGAGAACGCGATACGGTTATGACCCCGTTGGATTCGATTAAGCATTATAAAAAGATGTTGCGATCGAGTTTTATGGCAATGGATCCACATAACGGTTATATTAGAGCATATGTAGGAGGTCCGGATTATAAGTATTTTAAGTACGATATGGTTATGCAGGGTAAGCGTCAGGTGGGATCGACCATTAAGCCGTTTATTTATACTCTTGCAATGCAGGAGGGATATTCGCCATGTATGAAAGTTCCTAATGTTCCTCAGTCCTTTGTTGTGGGCGATACAACGTGGACTCCTAAAAATTCGGGAAAAACCCAGTACGATGGTAAGATGGTTACGTTGAAGTGGGGGTTGGCCAATTCCGTAAATAACATTTCGGCATGGATAATGAAACAGTTTACGCCTCAGGCTGCGGTGGACATGATACATCAGTTAGGAATTCAAAGCGAAGTAGATCCGGTTCCTTCCATAGTTTTGGGAACTTTTGATTTTAGTCTTTACGAGATGGTTGCTGCTTACGGAACCTTTGCTAACAAAGGGGTTCACGTTGAGCCTATTTTTGTAAACAGAATAGAGGATAGAAATGGGAATGTGCTGTCAACATTTAGCACCGTTAAAACGGAAGCAATTAGTGATCAAACGGCTTATCTTATGATTAATTTGCTAGAAGGTGTTATTAATAA
>ERZ795053.1332-NODE-1332-length-31388-cov-19.086809_pt1 | contig 31388 bp, 25 predicted proteins | sample MGYA00375137_ERZ795053 | MGnify/ENA primary metagenome ERZ795053 (study PRJEB30182, sample SAMN05720284) | activated sludge metagenome | isolation source: Anaerobic digester | place: Hong Kong | collected 2014-12-17 ...
TGATGCCCTTGCTGGGCACCTTCTACCTGTTGTACAGCAATCCCTTTTCTTATCCCGATCCGGGTGAGAATTTCATGTTGTTGTTGCGGGTAGCACTGCTCACCTTTTTCTTTCCGGCGGTTTTTGTCGGGCTGATGTCGGCGCTGAAATTCATCGGCTCCATTTCACTCCGAGACAGGCAGGATCGTGTAGTGCCTTACATCGCCACCATGGCTTTTTACATCTGGGCATTTTATGTGTTCTACAGTGAAAGCTTTAATGGCATGGTCACCTTTTTACTGCTGGCCAGCTGCATCTCCATCGTGCTGGCATTTCTGATCAACATCCTGTTTCTGAAAGTGAGTATGCATACCACTGCTGCCGGAGGTATGGTGGCATTCTTCCTGCTGCTCATTCCCTTCAGCCAGTACAATGCGCTCTGGCCATTTCTCACGATCATCCTCATTGCCGGTCTGGTGGGCACTTCCCGGCTCATCCTGAGTGCGCACAGCAAGAAAGAGATCTACCTGGGTTACCTGGTGGGCTTCATGAGCTTCATGATCGCGATGAATATTTTTCATTTTTGATGGAGCGCTGTAGCAAAGTGAGCAGTGAGAGGTGAATGGTTAGTATTACTTCTTTCAAAGAAACTAACCATTCACTCCTTGCCAAAGGCAGGGTTCACCACTCACATACCTATTTTTCATTATCGTAGTTCAAACCGCACCGGCAAGGTCTGAAAGACCGGAACCGGACGTCCGCCCTGCATGCCCGGTGTCCAGTCCGGCATCCTTTGTATGGCTTCCAGTGCTGCCTCGTCCAGAACTGTACCAGTTCCTTTCCTGATCTTCACCCGGGTCACCTTCCCATTCGTATCAATCACGAAGTCTACATAGACCACTCCGCTCATGTTGAGATCAATGGCAACAGAAGGCATCTTGATATTGGTGGACAACCATTTATACAATGCTTCTTTACCTCCGGGAAACTCAGGCATGACTTCCGCTGCTAACCTTGCATCGTCTGTTTCAGATGGCATTTCAGGCAGGACAGTATTGCCGGTGAATCCTTTTAGAGGAACCGGCGTGTCATCCGGTTCAGTAAAGTTCAACCGAGCGGTTAGAGGTATCTCATCCGGTACTTCCAGGATGTCAGCAGACAGGTCTATCATGGGTGGAGTTTTCGGTGCTTCCATTACCAACGGATGTTCCGGTAATGGAACAACCACAGGAGCGATCAGGGTGATCGGATCACCGAAGTCCGGAGCGGTTTCTTGATCAGGTGTTGGTCTTTGTGGCAGGGAAACATCCCACCTGAATGCCGCCAGGATAAAGAGGAGTGCTACTGCCAGACCGGTCATGAAGAACAAGCGGGTGTGGCTGAAGGGATCGAATGCTGTTGGAGATGTCATAGCGCTTGGTTGTAAGGTGAAGAATGAAGAAAACCAGGTAGACCTCTGCCATAAGCTAATGAGGTTAGAACTTCAGCTTCAGTCAGAAAGTATTTCAGCAAATTCTTTGTGGCAGAATAGTGACAGAGTTGGGTGTAAGGTGGGGTGTCAGAGGTGGGTTTCTTTTAAAGAACCCATCTTCATTTATTGTTTCCTGCGTATCCTGTGCAGCATAGTGTTGTTTGTATTCTGATACAAAAAACCCCGGCACGAAGGCCGGGGTCTGATGACAACCATAAGAAAACCCAATTCAACTATGAAATCTTGAAGGTGAAGGGGATGGTCATGCGCAGTGGCACTTCCACATTCCCTTGTTTGGCGGGATTCCAGGCGGGCATACGGAGCACGGCATTCAGTACTTCTTCATCACATCCGCCACCGATACCACGCAGCACTTTTGCACTTTGCACTTTGCCATCGGTACCCAGAATGAATTCTACATATACAGTTCCTTCTATGCCGGCGTCTTTTGCCCACTTCGGATAACTGGTGTTTTTAGCAAGCCATTTGTACAAAGCTTCATAACCACCGGGGAAAGCCGGCATCACTTCAGCGATGGTACCGATCTCTTTCTTCTCTGTTCCGCCACCTGTTGTAGTGGTCGCGGTTCTGGAAGGGCCTTTCAAACCCACAGGATCCTTTTCGGGATTATTGAGTTTAATGGGAGTGGTGATCTTCTTTACATCGTCCACCACCTTGATGGGTGCATCCGGTTCAGGAATGATCACTTCTTCTTTTTGCACCTGCTTTTCAGGCAGTTGCTCTTCCACTTTTTCAGTAAAGTATTCGACCTCCACCCAGGTGCCGTCAGAGATCTTTGGCAGATCAGGCAATTGAGGGATCCGGTGCATACCGTTCCAGCCGAATGCCAGCTGGATGATGCCGAGGCTGATGGCCACTCCTGCCATAAAGAACAGGCGGCTGTGCTCGAAGGGATTGAATGCGGTTTTTGTTGTCATGGCGCTTAGTTAAATGGTTAATGAATAGATGCGGTGCGTAACCAATTTCCATAAGCGCTTTTACCTAGTAACTGTCAAACCGGGGCCGACAGTATGTGGTGACAGTATTGTGGCAGTGGGATGACTTTTTAAGTTGACCCTGGGCAGTTGGCAGTCAGGACAATGCGGAATGCGGAGGGTGAACGCCTCTATCAGTTGTGAGTGATCGCTATCGGGAGTGAGTACTAGTAGTTCGGATGTGCTGACCATACCCTCCCGACAGCTCCCTATAACTTGAGACAATACACGGATAAAAGTAACCGCCAACCGCCTACTGGCAACTGCCAACCTGAACTAGATCTGCTCCAGCGCTTCCGTCTGCACCCAGCCGGTATTGCCGTCGGGCATGGATACCAGCGACCAGCTGTCGTCGCTGTCGAGGATGCGAAGTTTGAGTCCGCTGTGCAACACAAAGAGGTTGGTGCTGCTTTCGCTGGGTTCACTTTTCAGGATGAGACTCGGCTGCATGATGATGGCATACTGTTCCCTTTCTTCCTGATAGTGCGCTGCATAGGTGATGGCCAGCAGCAGGATGGTGAGGGCTGCTGCAGAGAACATGCCATACAATCCGGTCTTGCGGAGCGACAGGTTTTTACTGAATAATAACAGCAGTAAAAATCCCAGTGAAGACCAGGCGAAAAACAGGGTGATCCATCCCCAGGTGCCGGAGGGCAACAGGTGGCAGAGGTCACGCCAGAAGAGATGCAACAAGGATGGTTCTATCGGATCGATGCGATCACGCAAATGGGTGTTGGATAATTCCAGGTTAAAGATGGCATCTTTATGCCTGCGGTCTATCTGCAGACAACGTTCATAATTCAATATCGCCCGCGGCCAGTCTTCCTGTTTGTAGCAGGCATTGCCCAGATTGTAATAGACCTCGGCTGATGGACCGTGATCATTCAACAATATGGTATAAAGGCTGTCTGCATTCTTATAGAAGCCCTGCTCATAAGCAATGTTGGCGGCCTGCCACAAACTGTCCTGTGCAGTTGCCTGCAGGGTGGTCAGCACTACTATGGAGAGTATCCACTTTCTCATGCCTGCCATTTTTCCATATGAGTGATCCAGGATTCGAGTTCCTCAAACAATTCGCGGCTGCTGCTGCCTGATATAGCCGGAGCATAAATGCTTCTTTCCAGTTTGCGCAGCAGTTCAATGGTCTCATCACGCAGATCATCAGGTGCATCTTTCTCAGCAAAGATCTGCGTGATCTGTTCCTTGTTCTGCCGGCTCACAGGCAGCTGCCATTTGCTTCCCAGGTATTGCCAGATGACACGGATGGCTTCATTGCAGAACGCTTTGGTGTCATCGCCTTCCGATAATTCCTTCGCTGCACGCAGTTGCTTCAACGCTTTGCTGCCTGCCCGCTTGTGTGCCCTGGCAACAGGATCATCGTGGCGGTTTCTCCAGAACAGAAACAACCAGGTGAAGAGGCCTGCGGCGAAGGGAAATCCAACGGCTGTGGCAAACACCGGGCTTCCAACACGTATGCCACTGCCTTTACTGAAATGAGGCTCACTCCGGCCGATGAAGCGGATATCGCGGTTGAGTTCCTCCACATCCTCCTTGGTGGTACCTGCTCCACTGTACTGTTTGCCTTGTTCCACTTCAATACTGTATCCTTCAGATTCCAGGGTGAAATACTGCCTTTCTTTCGGATCAAAATACGACCACTCATGCGGCGGCAGTTCAAAGTTGCCGGCGCTTCGCGGAATGAGCAGGTATTCGTAGGTCTTGCTGCTGGCAGTGGAAGTGACCTCCGGTTCGTACGTTTCCCATCCGGGAGGCAGATCGAGTTCAGGAACCTGAAACAGTTCCAGATTCCCCTTGCCTTTTACTTCTACTTTATAGGTGATGGGTTCGTCTGTTGTGGTCTTCGTGGTGTTGATGGTGGTATGCATGTCAAAACTGCCAACAGCTCCGTTGAATGATGCCGGTGCAGGTTGGGGCAGATCTCTCACCCGAATACGTACGGATGGCGACGTAGCTGAAGCATTGATACGGTCGTATCCTCTGCCAAAGAAGTCATCCATAAAAGAATCGTTGCTGCGTTGTTTGCGGATGCTCAGTGTGGCATCTACGGTCATCGGATCGGCAAGAAGATCTCCGGCCCGCTGGGGTGTCAGTCTGACCTTCTTGACCGGTTGCACCAGGAACTGCTGCCCGTTGATGGTCTGGTATTCACCCTGCACATGACTGACGTCAATATCTTCTGCATAAAAACCGTCGAAAGCCGGAACCTGAGTAGCTCCATTCAGGCGGTAGTCGGTAATAGATGACCTGGCATTGATATATATATAATAAGTGACCGTCAGTTCTTCACCGGCATACACATCATTGTCACTCACTACTGCCCGGAGGTAAAAGTTATTTCGTAAAAAAGCCTGCAGGTCTCCGTTGCTGTCGCTCTGGTCTGCCTGAACGGGTGCATCAGTGAAAGTCAGCGTAATGGGTTTGGTACTATAAGTCTTTCCACCTGCCTCCACTGTGGCACTACCAATGGTCACGGTTCCTGACTTGCTTCCCTGCACCACATATTTATAGGAGATGCTGCTGGAGGTGCGACCATTAATGGATTGAAAACTGCTGCTTTGGTAAGGACCACCCAGCACCCGCAATCCATTCATGACAGGAGCCTTGAAGTTCTTCGGCTTGTTGCCGTTGGTAAGGGTGAAGCTGAGTTCTATACGGTCTGCGGTGCTGGCCTGCGTACGTGACACCTGAGCGTCAAACGTGGTCTGGGCAGTTGCCACGCTACCAATAAATAATAAAAAGAATAATATATGTTGTATCCTGTTCAATTACCAGTCTTTATCTGATTTTGTTCTGGACCCTTCGGTTCGTTGCTTGCTCACTTTGTTCTGCACGTCCTTGTCGTCTTTGTTCAGGGTTTGCATGATACGTTCCAGTTCTTCAGGAGTGAATTTCTTGTCCTGTGGCTGACGATTCTCCTGCTGCTGGTTTTGCTGCTGCTGATCCTGCTTATTCTGATTTTGGTTCTGCTGATCCTGTTTGTTCTGGTCCTGATTCTGTTGATCTTGATTTTGCTGCTGGTCTTGCTTATCCTGCTGGTCCTGCTTGTTTTGTTGCTGCTGATCCTGTTGTTGTTTGAGCATGGACCGGGCGTAGGCCAGATTATACTTGGTGTCCATGTCTGTGGGATCGGCTTTCAGCGCCTGTTTGTACGCTTCAATGCTTTTCTCATAATCCTTCTTCTCCAGGTAAGCATTACCCATGTTGTGGTAGGCTTTGGAGCGGATGGATGGGTCGCTGGTGGTGGAAGCGATGGCATCATAGCTGGCAATACTCTCGTCCAGTTTCTGCTGGTTATACAGCGCATTGCCCAGGTTGTAGGTAGCCTCCTGACGGGCGGGTTGTTTTTCCAGTGCCTGACGATAATATTGTTCTGCTGCATCATACTGCTTCCGGTCGTATTGCTTGTTACCTTCCTGGATATACTTGTTCTCCTGCTGGGCAAATACACCCGGCGACAACAGCATTAAAATGATCAGAAAATTCCCTTTCATTGGCCTGTGGTTTCTGTTCTCAGTAACCTGCGTATGATCTTATTTCCTTTTTCGCTGATGAGCATCTCCAGCAACAGCAACAGGATCCCAGCCAGAAGAAATACCTGAAAGTGGTTGCGGTATTCCACAAAAGTATATTCCTGTCCGCTGTCCTTATCCAGTCCCGACACTTCCTTCTCCACCTGTTGTACAACGGCACGACCCTGGCTGAGGTTCATATAGAATCCGTTGCCGGTATTGCTTAGTTCTTCCAGCATGGACTCATTCAGTTTGCTGAGCACGATGTTGCCCTGATTATCTTTTTTAAAATCGCTGCCTCCGTTTCGCTCCATAGGAATAGGTGCTCCTTTCTCTGTGCCCACTCCGATAGTGATGATGTGCACGCCCATATCTGCCAGTTCTGAAGCTGCATTCGGCGCATCTTCATCGTGACTTTCGCCATCGGTTATCAGGATGACCGCCCGGTTGTTGCCACTGCTTTCACCACCATTATCGAACACCAGCTTAGCAGCAGTCAGTGCTTCACCAATGGCCGTACCCTGGGTCTGAACCATATCGGTGTTGACGGTATTGAGATACATCAGAGCTGCCCGGCTGTCAACCGTGAGCGGCATCTGCACATAAGCTTTGCCGGCAAATACAATGAGGCCAACCTTGTTGCCCGACAGTGATTCTATGATCTGCGAAGCCAGGATGCGGGCTCTTGACAAGCGATCAGGTTTTACATCTTCTGCCTGCATACTGCGTGACACATCAAAACAAATGATGACCTCACTGCTTTGCGCCTGCACTTTTTCCCGCTTGCTGCCCATCCTGAGGTTTGCGAGTGCCAGGATGAAACAGGCCAGCGCCAGCAAAGAAAGAATGGTCTTCCACCAACGCCTCGAGAGTGAGAAGTGCTCCATCATTCGTTGAACAAGTAGTTGATCTCCCCATCTTCGCATTTGTCTGGAACGAATGCGAAGTGCCAGCAGAAAGAGCATGAATAGCACCGGTATCACCAGCAAACCATAGAGATATGTTACATGTTCCCACTGCATCAGTTCAAGCTTTTGAAAATGGTGAAACGTAACAGTAATTCAAACATGAGTGCAATGATGGCTATCAAAGCGAAAATATGGAAGCGTTCATCGTACCGTCTGGTCACGCTCACTTCTACTTTTTGTTTTTCTATGCTGTCTATCTCGCGGTACACTTCCTTTAGTTTCTCTTTGGAAGTAGCACGGAAATACTGTCCGCCGGTAATGTCTGCTATCTGCTGCAGTGATTCTTCATCAAATGAGATCCGCGGATCGAGATCATAGATGTTCCGTCCGTTCTTGTCAACCACCGGAATAGGTGCATTGCTTTTGCTTCCCACGCCAATGGTATAGACCCGGATGTTCAGCTGTGCCGCCGCATTGGCAGCATCCAGCGGAGAGAACTCGCCGGCGGTGCGCACCCCATCAGTAAGCAGGATGACCACCTTGGTATTGAGCTGGGTGGTATCGGCCAGACGGTTCACTGCCATGAAGAGTCCGTCGCCCATAGCCGTTCCGTCTTCCAGTTGCCAGTTGTCTGCATCATCTACCAGCGTCTTCAGCAACAGATGATCCAGGGTGATGGGACATTGTGTAAAGGTCTCTCCGGCAAACACCACGAGCCCGATGCGATCGTTCGGACGATTATCTATGAATTCTTTGGCGGCCTCTTTTGCTGCAGTGATGCGGTTGGGTTGAAAGTCTATGGCATACATACTGCTGGAAATATCCAGTGCCATCACGATGTCTATTCCTTCTGTAGTGACATTTCTGTTGGAGAAACCTGTTTGCGGTCTGGCCAGTGCGATGACCGCAGATGCAATGGCCAGCATGCGCAGGGCTTCGGGTATCCAGATGAAGCGTGTTCTCCATGTGCCTGTATGTACCCCCGCTCCGGTGGAGATCATGAAAGGAACCCTGGTGCGTCTGAGCCATTTTTTCCGCAGGAACAGATAGAGCGGAATGACCAGCAGCAGCAGGAAGTACCAGGGGTCGGCGAAGGCGATATCACTGATCCACTCTCTCATCCGGGCAGGTCCATTTCAGGTTCATTATCAGGCGTGGTCTCGGTGACCCATTGTACTGCCAGTTCCATGGCCCGTTTGTTCTGGTCAGGCAGTGGTCTGGATTTGGCAAACTTAGCCATATCAGCCAGGCGGAAGATCTCATCCGGTGCTGCGGTCTGAGCACCCCGAAGCAATTCCAGGATCTCATCGCTGGTTCGCTCCATGGCAGGGAAACCAAATCGTTGTTCTATGTAACGTCGCAGAATATCTGTCAATCCGGAATAATAGCTCTTGATCTGTCCTTGTTGCCAGAGTTGTTCTGCATCCAGTTGCTGCAATTGTTCCAGTGTATAGGTTGACAGTTTAGTACGCAGAATGACCGGAGCTGCTGCTTTTTGCTGTTTGCGTTTGCGCAGATACCAGATGGTGGCCGCTGCAATAACAAGCAATAACAGTCCGCCACCTGCATAATACAACCACCGAAGATCGCGGTAAGAAACTTCCAGATTATCCTTGATCGGTTTGATGGCCGCTGTAGTATCCACTTCCAATGTGTTGACACGGAACAACAGGCTGTCTGAATAGATGGTGTCTGTGCTGTTCTTCGAAGTAAAAACGAAGGGAAGCTGCGGGACGCGGTAGGTGCCACTATCGTACACACTGAATACCATTTCCTGCCGAATGCCGGTGCTTCCCGGGATACTGTCAGGCGGATTGACACTGATCACCTCGAGTTCAGGGTCCATCAGATCGGCCTGCGGGAAGGTGATGGTGGTACCTGCCGGTGCATCGGCCTGCAACTGCACCCGTATGTAATCGCCAATAAGATAGGTGGTCGTATCTGTGCTAACCGTAACCTGCTGTGCGAAGGAAACCATAGCAGTAAACAGAAGTGATATGACCAGCAGTCTTTTCATCTGCGTTGCATTCTTTTCCGGAAGAAACCATGCAGGGCGGGCATATAGGGCTGATTGGTGGCGATGGCGATGGTATCTGCCCCGCAACGTGCAAAGTTGGCCTCGAATCCTGCTACCCTTTGCAGGTAATTGCGGTGGTATTGTTTTCTCACTTCGGCCGATGATGTATCCACCCAGATGAGTTCGCCTGTTTCACTATCCTGCATCTGCACCAGTCCGGTATCAGGCAGTTGCGCTTCGGTAGGATCAAATAACCTTACTCCTATCAGATCGTGTTTTTTTGCTGCAATGCGCAGGGGCCTCAGATAATCATTGTCCATGAAATCAGAGAACAGAAAAGCGATGCTTCGTTTGCGTACCACGTTGCTGAAATATTCCAGCAGTAGGGCAATATCTGTTCCTGTTCCATCCGGTTTGGTTTCCAGCAGATCGCTGATGATTCTCAGAATATGCGACTTGCCTTTCTTGGGCGGAATGAATTTTTCAATTCTGTCAGAAAAGAGGATGACCCCCACTTTATCATTGTTGTTGATGGCTGAGAAAGACAACACGGCAGAAATTTCCGTGATCAGTTCATTCTTGGTCTGCTGGTGGGTACCATAATATGCTGAACGGCTGATGTCAATGAGCAACATGACGGTCAGCTCTCTTTCTTCTTCGAATACTTTGATATAGGGATGGTGCATTCGGGCACTCACATTCCAGTCGATGTTGCGCACGTCATCACCATAGGTATATTCACGCACCTCACTGAACGACATTCCCCTGCCTTTGAAAGCACTGTGGTACTCTCCGGAAAACAGCTGGGTCGAGAGACCTCGGGTCTTGATCTCGATCAGGCGGACTTTTTTAAGTAGTGTAGCTTTATCCATTGGTCATGCAGCAGGTTTTCATTGCGAATAAACCAACAGGTGTCATGCCGGGCTTTTCACGCTATTTCGGTACCACGATCTCAAGGTACTTCAACCACATTCAGTATCTCGTCAATGATCTCTTCAGATGTGATGTTCTCGGCTTCCGCTTCGTAGGTCAGTCCGATGCGGTGTCTCATCACATCGTGACAAACTGCACGTACATCTTCCGGAATTACAAAGCCCCTTCGTTTGATAAAAGCATATGCCTTGCTTGCCAGTGCCAGGTTGATAGATGCACGTGGAGAACCGCCATAGGCGATGAGGTGTTTGAGTTTATCCAGCTGATAATCGGCCGGAGTGCGTGATGCAAATACGATGTCCAGGATATAGCGTTCGATCTTTTCGTCCATATACACCTGACGCACACTATCTCTTGCCTTCAGTATGGCGTCTGGTTTTACAACCTGGGCTACCACCGGTCTTTTGCCACCAACTTCCTGCCGGATGATCTGTTGTTCATCCTCTTTGCTTGGATAGGAAATGACCACTTTCAGCATGAAGCGGTCAACCTGTGCTTCAGGCAGCGGGTAGGTTCCCTCCTGTTCAATGGGGTTTTGGGTTGCCAGTACCAGAAAGGGTTCCTTGAGCGGATAGGTCTTATCGCCAATGGTCACCTGTCTTTCCTGCATAGCTTCCAGCAGAGCGCTTTGTACTTTGGCGGGTGCCCGGTTGATCTCATCAGCCAGAATGAAATTGGCAAAGATGGGGCCCTTGCGAACCTCAAAAGCTGCTTCCTTCTGGTTGTAGATCAGGGTACCTACAAGATCGGCGGGCAGCAGGTCAGGCGTGAACTGCAATCGCGAGAAGCGTGCATCCACACTGGCTGCAAGGGTTTTGATGGCCAGGGTCTTGGCCAGTCCGGGAACCCCCTCGAGGAGGATATGTCCCTGGGCCAGCAGTCCCAGCAGCAATCGGTCAATCATGTATTTCTGGCCAACAATGGCCTTGGAGGTCTCTAAGCGGAGCAGATCAATAAAGGCACTCTCTTCATGTATGCGCTCATGCAGCTCCTGAATATCAGATGCGAGTTGTTCCATATCGCAACTTCCCTGTTTTATGTGTAAGAACCAAAATGGGTGACAAATTTATAGCTTTGAAAACGGGCATGTCAAGTGAAAAGATGATTCTTGTGGGTTAATTGTTGTTAACAGACCTCCTACTTTTGGCATAATTAATCAAAACCACACTGTGGAACATATCATACAAGTACGGTCGGTGACAGGCGAAACGCCCTATCGCACAGAGATCCAGGCCGGCACCCATATTATTCTTGCAGATGAGCCGGAAGAAAGCGGCGGGCAGGATCTGGGCGCAACGCCAACCCGTTACCTGTGCAGCGCCCTGGCATCCTGTATCGGGATCACCCTGCGTATGTATGCCGACAGAAAAGAATGGAAGACCGGTGCCATCACCGTAGATGTAGAACTGGACAGAAGTGGCGATAAACCAGTATTCAGCATCGGTTTACGCTTTGCGAACACCCTGCCGGAAGACCAGCTGCAGCGCTTACAACTCATAGCCGGAAAATGCCCGGTGCATAAGTTATTGCACGGCAACAATGAATTCAGATACGTCTAAGCCGGGTACTCCACGAAGTTATTATCAGTTTCTGACAGGCGTATCTGCAGATCCATGTGGTCTGGCAGTCTTTTGCGGATCTTTTGCCAGGCCACCCGGGCAATATTCTCAGCCGTTGGATTCAGGTTTGCAAATTCCGGCCTGTCCAGGTTGAGGTTGCTGTGATCAAACGGGCCGGTCACTTCTTCGCTGATAATGTCTTTCAGCACCTTAAGGTCTAATACATAGCCTGTTTCCGGATCAATATCGCCGGTAACCCTGACAAACAGGGTGTAATTGTGCCCGTGGTAGTTGGGATTGCTGCACAAACCGAAAACCTCGCGGTTGCGCTCTTCGCTCCAGTCTGCCCGGAACAGGCGGTGTGCCGCATTAAAAGTGACCCGTCTGATAACTGCTGTTCTCATAGAAACAAGAACATCCAAGCTGGATGCTTCGTTCAAAATTACATCAGGAAAGGCTGTTGGTGTAACTTAGTCGCCCATGTTATTCCGGGAAGTGATAGGTCATGAGGCTCTCAAACACCGCCTTATCAGCAGTGTGCAGCAAAACAGGGTACCGCATGCCCAGCTGTTTCTGGGTCCGGAAGGATGTGGCAACCTGCCCATGGCACTTGCCTTCGCCCAGTATCTGAACTGTGAGTCTCCGGGCAATACCGATTCCTGCGGGCAATGTCCGTCCTGTCAGAAAGCATTGAAAAATATCCATCCGGATATACACTTCACATTCCCTTTCATTGCCATATCTACAGGTAAGAAAGAAGAGATCAAAGAGAAGTGCGCAGACTGGCTCCCTGAGTGGCGTACATTTCTGCAACAGCAACCCTATGGCAATTACAATAACTGGATCAACTTTATCCAGAAGGAGAACAAGCAGGGAAATATCAATGCCAAAGAATGCGGTGATATCATTCACCGCCTGTCATTCAAAACCTTTGAATCGTCCTGGAAGGTGCTGGTACTCTGGTTGCCAGAATTTCTGGAGAAGGAAGGCAACCGCCTGCTCAAGCTGATTGAAGAACCTCCTGAGCAAACAATATTTCTGTTTGTGGGGCACAATCCTGATCGCATCATCAACACCATCTTAAGCCGTTTGCAGATCGTGCCCTTCGGTCGGTTGCAGGAAGACGAGGTGGCGTGGTACCTGCAGGAAGAACAGGGTGTGCCTGCCCAAAGTGCCCGCCAGGTAGCTGTTCTCAGCAATGGCAATATTGCACGAGCTGCAGAGCTGGTTCAGGTAAGCCAGGAATCATACACCTCCACCCTGCGGCAATGGATGCTGGCTTGCCATGCGTATGATATAACAGATATGTTTGCCTGGAATGAGCAGTTCATTAAGTGGGGGCGTGAACAACAAAAACAATTCTTTTTTTACTGCATCCATTTCTTTCGGGAGGTATATCTGATGCAACACGGAGCTGCGGTTCTTAACCGGCTTACAGAAGATGAAATGAACTTCGCCCAAAAGCTTGGAGGCAAGCTTTCTGCCGCCAGTGTGGAACGCATCATGGAGCTGTTTGACACCTATATCTACTTCATTGAACGGAATGCCAGCGCCCGCATTCTCATCACCCAGATGACCGTTTCCTTTGCTCATTTCTTCCATCGCCATCCGGCAGATATACGGCATCCTTTCTATGCGGAATGGGAATTGTAACTTTGTAAACATATGAGTTGTGCAGGATGTAGTGTAGGAACCAGTGGTGTGCCGGCGGGTTGCGGCAGTAACGGACATTGTCTGACCGGCGGGTGCAATAAACTCAACACCCACAACTGGCTTGCACATTTGCCTGCCCCCCCCGAGCTGCGTTTCCAGATCTATGAAGTATCATTTAAGAACGGACTTCATAAGAGCTTCTTTGCCAACCCGAAAGGACTTGACCTGATGACCGGCGACCTGGTGGTGGTTGATGCCGACCCTGGTTTCGACGTTGGACGAATATCATTATCCGGAGAACTGGTGCGGTTGCAAATGAAACGCAGAAAGGTTTCTGAAAACAGCAAGCTTCCTGCCATTCAGCGACTGGCCGGAGAAGGCGATAAGGAACGACTTACCGAGAGCCGTGCAAAGGAAGGGGCTACCATGATCAAGGCCCGCACCATTGCACGTGAACTGAAACTGGATATGAAAGTTGGAGAGGTGGAGTTTCAGGGAGACGGCAGAAAAGCCACCTTTTACTATATAGCCGATGGTCGAGTTGATTTCCGCGAACTGATCAAGATCTACGCAAGAGAATTCAAGGTGAAAATTGAAATGCGGCAGATCGGTGCCAGACAGGAAGCAGGTAAGATAGGAGGCATAGGTTCCTGTGGAAGAGAGCTGTGTTGCTCCACCTGGTTGACTGACTTCAAATCGGTCAGTACCGGCGCAGCACGTTACCAGAACCTCAGCATCAACCAGGCAAAACTCAGTGGTCAGTGCGGGCGGCTCAAATGTTGTCTCAATTATGAGCTGGACACCTACCTGGATGCCCTGGAGGCCTTCCCGAAAGACATGAATGTCATTCAGACCAAGAACGGAAAGGCAAGACTCAGCAAGACAGATATTTTCCGCCGTACCATGGTGTACGATATGGAAGGCAGCGCCAGCCCGGTTACCATCACCCTTGATAAAATTGCACAGATCAGAACACGTTTACAAAACGGTGAAGAACTGGAAGGGCTGGATGAGTTCAAAGAAGTGGAAGTGGTGCAGGTGGTAGAAAAGTTTGCAGATGTGACCGGAGAGGTTACTTTGAAAACGCTGGAAAAAGCCGGTAATAAAAAGCGCCAGAAGAACCGCAATAAAAATCGCGGCAACAACGAACGACAGAAAACGGACAATAAGGAAAGTAAAAAACAGACCGGACCCAGAAACGAAGGTGGCAACAAGCAGGAGAACAGGCGTTCATCCCGCAACAGGAACCGAAACAGAAACAAAGGCAACAACAGGAATACAGGAGGCGATCAGAATTCATGAGCAGGGTCAGGTTCATATGGATTGCTGGGCTGATGCTGGGGCTGGCCGCCTGTGAACAGAACCGCATCTTTGAGCAGAATCTGCCGGTAGATGTAAATGGCTGGTCTTATACAGACCCCAAAGAATACACCATCGTCATTCAGGATACCTCGATCCTTTATAATGTGTTTGTGAATGTAAGACATGCAGATACCTATCGGTACAATAACCTATGGGTGATCCTGCAAACCACCATGCCTGATGGTTCTGCACTCAGCGATAAGATTCAGATAGCACTGGCATTGCCTGAAGGTTCCTGGACCGGTACCTGTATTGATGGTATCTGCTACCATTCAGTACTGATCAGAAGCCGTGTAACATTTCCTCAATCCGGCAGTTATACCCTGCGCCTGGTACAGGATATGCGTGAAGAACCTCTGCCGGGGTTACTGGATGTTGGCATCCGGATAGAAAGATTATAAGGTATGTCAGGCGCACTGTTCCGAACCGGACTCCTGTTGACTGCTTTGCATTGTTATCCGGTTTTGCTGCCGGCACAGGAACAGCCCAACGTTATCGTTATTCTGCTGGATGACCTGAACGACTATGCTTCTTTGTACGAAGGTCATCCACAGTCGCCCACACCCGCTATTGCAGCTATTGAAGACAGAGGCATCACCTTTCTCAACGCCCATGCCAGCGCACCCAAATGCAATCCGTCCAGAACTTCCTTTCTGACCGGTAAAGACTGTGCCTATACACAGGTTTACAACAACATGGCATGCCATCCTTTCCGCTCCTACTTCAATGAGGCAGATGGCAATGGTGTGGTATATACCTTGCCGGAGATCATGAAAGACAGCGGCGGATACTTCACATTTGGCATCAACAAGATCAACCATTGCTTTGATACCTGGCCCGACCTGGATACCACTGCTGCTGCCCCCTGCAACCGCGAATGGTCGTGGAACAGGTACAGTCTGTTCGTGGAAGGTGAAAGCGAAGTGGTCAAGGACTGGGGCAATGACCACCAGCTGGGATTTGGTGGCCTGGCCTGGAGCATCATTCCTGACAGTCTGGAATCTTACATGTATGACTACCAGGCTGTGGATACCTTGCAGCAATTTCTCCATGAAGCACTGACCGATCCATCGACCGTATGCAACAAACCCCTGTTCGTCATGATCGGTTTGCGCAGACCGCATTCACCCTGGTACATTCCTGAAAAGTATTACGCACCATATTATCTGGACGATTATTACGAAAATCCCCTCATCCCTTCCTATAACCATCCGCAGGATCAGTTTCCCTATAACGGTGTGGTCATGCCTCCACAGCCGGAAACGCTCTTCGGCGACTATTATGCGCTACCTGACACCAGCCTGGCCCGTTATGTGATCGATCAGGAGAACAACTATGCAGATTTTACTAACAGGATATATCAGCTGGATCCATTGCCTCCCGTAGGAGCTGGATTGAGCGAAGATGAACGATTCCAGATCCTGGTCAATTCTTATATGGCCAATGCGGTGATCGCCTATCTGGCAGCAACGTCATTTGTTGATGCACAGATAGGCAGGATCATGACCTACCTGGAAGAAGAGCAACCTGCATTCCTGTCCAATACTATCATTGTGATAGCCAGTGACCACGGTTTCAGTCTTGGAGAAAAAAGCCACTGGAAAAAAAGCACCCTGTGGGAAACAGATCTTCGGGCGCCGTTCATTGTAGCAGATTATCGCGAAGAACGCAACGGTGTGTCTGGTATAAACGCCAGTCTCCTGGATCTCTTTCCAACCCTGTGTGGCATGACCGGTGTACCGGAACCGAAGTTCCCCGATGGCAGCAGATACCTGGATGGTATGGATCTCGGCCCCTTTATGGCTGAACCGAACCTGTATGCAGAGCGTCCTGCCCTGGCTGCCTATGAAGAACACAGCAACCTGGAGTGTTCTTGTTTCCCGATGTATTCTGTGCGCAACGACCGTTTTCACCTGCACCGCTTTGCTTCCAATGGTCCGGTATTTCTGGACACTGATTGCAATGAAGAGGAAAACTATTATGAATATTTGCTATATGATATAGGCGTTGACAGACAAACAGATCCCAATGAATGGAACGATCTGGCAGCTGACCCTGATTTCAGGCCGGTCATGGATTACCTGCTGCAATGGCTGCCCGGTCATCCGCTCTATCTGCAAAAAACATGGAAGCCACGCATTCAGTTTGAAACAGATTGTCTGGTAGCTGATACCACCATTTTGGTTGCCGATATGGTATTGACAGATACCAACGGACTTGAAACCTTGTTACCTGACACCCTGACGGCCAGGTGGTTCACAAACATGTCTGCAGATACCCTGACAGGTGCAGAGGTGATTTTTCCTGCTGCATGGAATATTGATGCCCTGCTCACTGGTGAGCCGCTATTACTGTTCCTGGAACTGACAGATACCAATGGCATTGTTCGCGGCCTTGATATGCAGTATGTGTTTACCACCGGTCATGGATTACCGGATGTAGAGCTGTCTGTGTACCCTTCTGGTCTGCAGGTATTTCTGGAAGATATCCATTATTCCGGTTCTCCTTCAGACGCTTACTGGGTTATGGGCAACGGCGATACCCTGTTCAGCATGTTCCCGTCTTCTTATACCTACTCCAGTGACGGAGACTATACTGCAGAGGTACACCTGTTGTATGGAAATGACAGCAGTTGCGAGGTGGTAAAAACATTTGACTGGTCACTCACAGATATAGGTTTCAGTGATCTGTTCCTGGTGTACCCCAACCCCTCTAAAGGCATGTTCACCCTGACCTCAGATGAGATTGTGGAGGTACAGCAGATCCTGCTCTTCGATATGCAGGGAAGGCAGTTGCGAAACTGGACGGCAGACAAGGGCAGCCTGTGGCAGCTCGATGCCGGCGATCTGCCTGCCGGAGTGTATCTCCTGCAGATCAATACTGAAAAAGAGGAATATTCCCTTCCATTAATGCTGGAATGATCAGGTATCCAGTTCTATGACCATCGGGCAATGATCACTGTGCAGCGCATCGGGCAGAATGGTTGCCGATCTTAGTTTGTCTTTTAGGTTGTCTGTTACCGAGATGTAATCAATGCGCCATCCTTTGTTGTTCGCCCTGGCATTTGCCCGGAAGCTCCACCAGGTATATTGATGCGGGGCATCAGAAAATACCCGCAACGAATCTGTATAGCCCGAACCGAACCACTTATCCATCCAGGCTCTTTCTTCGGGCAGAAACCCACTGGAGTTTTTGTTTCCCCGGGGATCATGGATATCGATCTCGCGATGAGCGATATTATAATCGCCGCAAACCACCAGTTTCTTCCTGGTCTTCTGCAGTGTCATTAAATATTCATATATATAATCAAGAAATACATATTTGACCGACTGCCTTACATCACCTGTGGTACCCGAAGGGAAATATATGCTGAACACACTCAGATCGCCATAGTCTGCACGTATGACCCGTCCTTCCTTATCAAACTCCTGATTGCCACAGCCATATTCCACATGATCCGGCTTCTGCTTGCTGAAAATGGCCACGCCACTATATCCCTTTTTCTCTGCCGTTTCTGTGTACACATGGTATCCGGCCTGTGCAAATGCTTCCAGATCTATCTGCTCATTCTGTGCCTTTAACTCCTGAATACATACCACGTCAAAAGAGGTTTCCTGCATCCAGTTCATCCAACCTTTGTTTAGTGCTGAACGAATTCCATTAAGATTATATGTAGCGATCTGCATGATGCAAAGTACGTTCATGTGACAGAAATTGACTAATATTAAATTCCCGATAGTCATGAAAACATTGATTCTCTTTTTTACTTACTTATCGGTAGTTCCTGTTGTCATAGCTCAAACCGGCGACAAGCCCAACATACTATTTGTTGTGGTCGATGACATGAATGACTGGGTAGAGGGTTTTGACGGGCACCCGCAAACCCGCACTCCGGTCATGTCTGGCCTGGCAGATATGGGCACTTTATTTTACAACGCCTATGCAAGCGCACCACAATGCGGGCCATCACGTACCAGTTTTATGACCGGGAAGGATCCGCACTATTCGGGAGTGTATGATAATACGAAGCTCAAATGCGCCTCTCTCAGTTCTAACTATACAGAAGAAGAAGGCAATGAAACTTATTATACCCTTCCCGGCATATTGAAAGACAGTGGTGGCTACTACACCTACAATATCGGCAAGGTATTTCATTGCTGGAAAGACTACATAGATTTTGACAGTGACACACCTGATCCGTGTGCCCGGGCGCTGAGCTGGAATGATTACTATTTCTATGATGATGATGGTGCTGCAGATTCTCTGTTCATTGATCTGTTCTTTGACGGGCTGGGGCCGTTTGACTGGGGTCGTGTGGATTCCATATATGAACCCCTTACGGCCGATTACATCCAGGCAGACTCAGCCATTTCGTTCATCAACCGGGTAGGCAGCGGCAGTGGTACCTGCGATCGCCCGTTCTTTCTGGCACTGGGTATCAAAAAGCCACACTTTCCGCTGTATATACCACAGCAGTATTTTATGAATGAGTTCTATATGGATGATGTCTATGAAGAACCCTTCCACATCGCCTTTAATTTTCCGGAAGGCACCACGCCCTACAATGGCATTGTGCTTCCTGATCAAACTTCACCATCCCGCTATCTGGACTATTTCGCCCTGCCCGAAGATGGCATGGCACGGACCATCTGTGACAAGCAGGAAAAGAATTTTGAAGAATACACCTTGTATCTCTCACCCCTTCCTGTGGTTTCAGATACCCTTACCGATTCGCTCAACAGGCTATTCCTGGAACAGTCTAAACGGGCCAATTTTCTGAATGCCTATCTGGCCGGGATCCATTTTGCTGATGCCATGCTGGGCCGTGTGATGGAAGCCCTGGAAGCCTATCCCGAAATGTATAACAACACCATCGTGGTGGTCTTTGGCGATCATGGTTTCTCTCTCAGTGAAAAACGGCATTGGCAAAAATCGACCCTCTGGGAAACCGATGTCAGAACTTCCCTGCTCATTGCAGACCTTCGTGATCCGGAACCCGCAGTGAGTTACCGGATGGCCGGTTTTGTTGATCTCATGCCTACCCTGCTGGACCTGGCTGGAGTTGACCTGCCCTACTTTCCCGATGGCAACCTGTATCCGGATGGCCGCAGCCTGACACCTTTCATGCACGATGGTTTTAAAAAAACAGACCGTCCGGTATTGTCAACCATCGCCAATGCAAACGGCAAACCTGCAAGCTGTTATCCTCACCACAGCGTGCGCAACAACCGTTTCCATTTCATTCACTACATGGTTCAGTCAGGCACCAATGTAATGGACTGCGACAGTGTTCCGGGAGCACTGGAAGAAGAACTGTATGACATCGGTTATGAAAAAGAAACGGACCCAAATGAATGGAATAATCTGGCATATGACCCCAACTATGCGCCTGTCATAACATTTCTGAAACAATGGATTCCCGGGCATCCCATGTACCTGCAGGAGGCATACTATCTGGAGCTTACTCCAGATGACAGCGCTGTTTGTCTGTATGACAATGACACCAATATCAGTTTCAGTTGTCAGGTCTATGATTCTCTGGGCACCCTGACAGACCCTGGAACGCTGGCCCATCATGTGCTTGAGTGGACCAACAACTATGATGAAACGGTGCAGTATGGCAGCAGCTATATGTTGAATGCAGGATCCATACCCGACGCTGTGATGTTGGATGAGAATGCCGTTTATCTCTATGCACAGCTCAGAGATACTACCAATCAGAACATTACAGGATTTCAGCTGTACACCATACACCTGCACAGCGAAGATGCACCCACCATGTCTTTTTCGCACGCGGTAGATGACCATACCGTTTCCATTTCCGGTTACAGCCTTACAGGATCAGCCATCGATCCGGTCTGGAACTTTGGAGATGGTACAGTGCTGCACATCGCCTTGCCGGGAGCACACACCTATTCTGAAGATGGTTACTATCAGCTCACCCATACACTTCGTTACGGAAACGACTGTATGCTCATACAAACTGACACGGTCATTATTGGTGATACGATACCGGAAGATACCCTCATCACAGATACCACACTACTAATCCTGGATCTGATGGAAAATCAGTTTGAGGTTAATCCAAATCCTGCCTCTTCCAGTATTCAGGTAAGCTGGCCACAGCCTTCAGGACCAGGCACCTTCATGATAGGCAACAGCAGTGGTGTTTTGATCAGCAAACGAAGCTATCCGGAAGGCATGCCTGAAAGCACTATCTGGCACCTGGAGCAATTGCCTGCCGGACTCTATTTTATCATATGGCAAACAGAGCAGCATACTGATCTGCGAAGAATTGCCGTAACCCATTGATCCATGAAAATAACCTTGCTTGCAGTAACAGTTCTGGTCTTCTGTGTGGCGGGAAACATACATGCGCAGATACCTGAAAAGCCGAACATTCTGTTCATAATAGTTGATGACCTCAATGATTATTCCGGCTTGTATGAATCTCATCCGCAGATCTCTACCCCAACCATTGACAGCCTGGCTGCCACCGGACTGACCTTTCTGAACGGCTATGCCAGCAATCCGGGTTGTGCCCCTTCACGAACCAGCATGCTGAGCGGCAAGAGTGCTCTGTACACACAGGTATTTGTAAATGGTGACTACGACAATAAATTTCGCGACAACTTCACGGCTGAAAAGAATAATGAGGTGGTGTTTACCCTGCCTGAAATTCTCAAAGACAGCGGCGGATACTACACATTTGCCATCAACAAGGTCTTTCATTCACCTACTCAGAACGACTTTGATAAAACTACTGCAGATGCCTGCTCTAAAAACCTCAGCTGGAACAGGATGATCAATTTCGACGATCCTGACGAGCTGAAGGATGAAATGGAGACCTATTCGTTCATGAACCATTTCGACTTTGGAGCCATCCCTGATGACCTGGAAACGCAACTCGTGGACTACCTGGCAGCTGATACTGCCATCGCCTTTCTGAACGAGGTAGCAGACGGAATTGCTGAAACCTGCGACCGACCTTTCTTTCTGGCAGTTGGTTTCAAACGCCCGCACAGCGACAGGTATATTCCTGCGCATTATTTTCCTCCATACTACCAGAACCAACCTGAATCATTCACCACCCCCTATATGTATAACCTCCCCTATAACGGTTATCCCTATTCAGGAGTGGTCATGCCACCACAACCGCCCGAAGGAGAATATGCTGATTTTTATTCCTTTCCCGAAGATGGTGTGGCCAATACCCTGGCACTGAGCGGTGATTACCGGACGCCCAGAGAGCTGTATCTGGCCGGTCTTGCCGATTACCCTGTGGAAGATTCTACATTGTCAGAAGAAGAGAAAGAAGACATCACCATACACTCGCTGAACGCCGGCTATGTGATGGGGTATATATCGGCCGTGCAATACATCGATCAACAGATAGGCCGGGTGATCAGTACGGTAGCCTCTGATCCGGTGTTGTCAGAGAACACCATCATCATACTGATCAGTGACCATGGCTATGCCCTGGGAGAAAAAAACCACTATGGCAAGTGGGGCCTATGGGAATGCATCAACCGTGTTCCGGTTATCTTTTCAGGTCGGGGAATACCGGCAGACCGCACCGGTAACACCATCACCCTGCTGGATATTTTCCCGACCCTGCTGGAGATGACAGGAACCAACCCACCGCTCAATCCGGATGGATCGCCCTACCTGGACGGTCATTCCATCATGCCTGTTCTGGAGAAACCTGATGCAATACTGACCCGGCCGGCACTTTCCATCCACAAGAGAGGATCTGGCGTAGGAAGCTGCTATCCGCACTACTCAGTCAGAACAGACCGCTATCATCTGATCAGCTACCGGTGGAACAATGACGGATCATTGGGTACCGGTGTTTGTGATGACACTAAATATATATACGAAAATGAATTGTATGACATTGGTGCCAATCGCGAAATCGATCCGGAAGAATGGAACAACCTGGCAGGAGATCCTGAATATTCCGGGCTGGTGAATTATTTGTCGCAGTTTTTTCCTGACAGCTCTCTGTACAATAAACCCGTTCATGGTGTAAGTATCCTTTCCAAAAACCTGCCATGCGCAGCAAACCATACTACCAAGGTCAGACTTCGCTCCAGGCTGTATTCGCCGGAAGGAGATCTGATAACACCCTCTGATCCTTCTGTAGCTTACCGGTGGACCCATTCGCTGGGCAATGACACCATCACGACACCACAACTGAACTTCAACCTGAATACAATACCGGCAGCTGTCTTCGATACCCTTGACCACATCATCTTCTACCTGGAGATACTCGACCCGGAAACAGGAGCAATGCTGGCCTTTGATCAGTTCCGGGTGTTCACAGACGATGCTTTCGAACCGGAAGCTATTGCAGATTTTCACCTGACCACAACAGACAATACGGCCTATGTGACCGATCTGGAGCTGGGCGCTTCTGTTACCTCACGGCTTTGGGATATAGATGGTGTGTACACCACGGCTACCCCTGTTCCGGCTCCCTATACCGCCACCACTGTGGGTATGCATCATATTACCCTGCATGCCGGATACGGAAATGGTTGTACCCGAACGGTCAACAGGAATTTTGCTGTTTCGGAACTTCGGATGGGCGAACCCCAAGAGGGGGCGATTTTATATCCTAACCCGGGAAAAAACACCTGCTGGGTGGCAACAGATGCCGAAGCAAGCGACATACGGTTGGTGGACATGGCCGGAAGAGAACAGGCAATGACATGGGCTCCGGCCGGCGATGGTCTGTATCAGATCAGGGCAGAGGGGTTGGCCGCAGGTGTGTACCTGGTGGTCATCACCCGCCAGGACGGCATACAAACAAGCAGCTGGTTTGTTTCAGGAAGATAAGCGTTTGACATTGGTCTGACGTTTCATGGGTGTTTATTTTGTGTTGATTTCTCGGATTTATACTAATTTTGATAGTTACACGGTTATTCAAGCGTATGAAAAGGATCGCTACGGTCATCATCCTGGTTTGCACCCTGGGCTCTGCTAAAGCACAGGATGTGCATTTTTCGCAGTTTGGGGCAGCTCCAATGTTGCTGAATCCTGCATTGTCAGGCCTGTCCAGTTGTACCTACCGGGCGGCACTCAACTACAGAAACCAGTGGGCCAGTATCGTGGGTCCTTCTTCTTACCAGACCTATGCCGGTTCATTTGATATCGGATTGTTCCGCCAGGCATTCAATTATTCCATGCTGGGCCTGGGGCTGATGGTATTCAATGATGTAAGCGGCGATGGAGCCCTGACCAACCTCACCATGATGGGAAGTCTGGCCTACCACCAGAACATGGGCGGAAGAGGTGCGCATTATCTCTCTGTAGGTATTCAGGGCGGACTGGTGCAGAAAAGCGTGGATTATACCAACCTCGTTTTCGAAAGTATGATCGGCCAGAATGGAGTGGATCCCAACCTCCCCAGCGGCGAATACGGCTCTGATGCTTTCTCTTATTTCGACCTCAATGCCGGTGTCAACTGGCGTTCACGCATAGGTAACAATTTTGCCTTTCAGTTCGGGGCTGCTTACCACCATTTGGGTGAGCCTACCGAAAGCTTCTACAGCCAGGTTGACAACAGACTCAATGCCCGTTATTCCGGATATGGTAGTGTCAAACTGGGCTTTGACAAGATCGTGATCATTCCTTCGGCCATCTATATGTTGCAAACCCAAAGCAGCAACGAAGAGATCACCACCGGTGCTACCGTTGGTTTTTCGCTTGACAAGGGCGCCTCCTTCCTCTATCTGGGTGGTCATTATCGCCTGGATGATGCGGTCATTCCCAGCATTGGATTTGATTACAACAACATTCAGTTTGGCCTGAGTTATGACATCAACATCTCAGACCTGAGTGCGGTTAGTGCCTATAAAGGAGGTATTGAATTATCTCTTATCTATGTTGGCTGTCTGACCAAAGAGCGCAAGTACACCATTGAGTGTCCTCGCTTTATGTGATCATTCCCGGTTTTTTTTGTTCTCTCTGATCATCTCCGGGTATCCCAGCTTCCGTGCAGCGGCTTGGACCGTCATGGCGATCCGTTTGGTACGGGTAGCTTCCGTTTTGGCACTGTCTATCCAACGTGAAAAATACATCTGATGAGATCTGGAAAGCGAATTGAAAAATATCGCTGCTGCTGGTTCATCATCAAGACAGACCCGCAGATCTTCAGCGATCTGCTGCTCTGATTCATCGTGTTCCAGATGAATGTCAATCTCATATCCCAATCTCACGCCAAGCTTTTTGCGGAGGTCAGCGTTCAGCGCCATAATGAAGTGACCATCGCCCACCGGAATCAGAGCCTGTTGCCTGATCGTCAGTTGATTCAAACGTCCCCTGACACGAAAAGCCTGCCTTCTTCCCGGACACAACAGAGCTATATCATCCGGGCTGAAAGACAGGTAATACCATCCGGTCTTTTCTCCCATCTCTGCGTATCGCAAAACCCTTTTATGACATGCTAAAGGCACGATTAAAGGTAACCTTATTAGTTTTGTTGTATGAACAGGCTCCTCCTCATGATCGCATTGCTGTGTCCGTTAGGGCTATCTGCACAAACACCTAAACCAAATATCGTATTCTTCTTTTTAGATGATCTGAATGATTTTGTAGAAGGCTACGAGGGTCATCCTCAGGTGGAAACCCCCAACATAGCAGCCCTGTCTGAACACGGTGCCGTTTTTCTGAACACATTTGCCAACAGCACCAAATGCATGCCTTCCCGCATCAGCATGTTCAGCGGTAAAGAGGTAGCCTATACCCAGGTGGAAAAGAATGTGATGTGCGAACCCTTCCGCGACTTTTTCAATGAAGCACACGGAAATCCTGATGTGTTCACTTTTGCTGAAGTGCTGAAAGACAGTGCAGGTTATTTCACTTATGGCATTAACAAGATCAATCACTGCTTTGCCACACATCCCGACTACGATGCTACGGCACCCGATGATTGCAGCCGTGGCCTGTCATGGAACAAATACTTTTACCTGGATGGTGGTGAAGGAGCAGAAGTGACCCTTTGGGTAGCTGAAAATGTTGGACTTACCCCCGGCCTGAACTGGGCTAAAGTGGCAGATTCTATGGAAACAAAGATGCTGGATTACAAGTTGGTTGATTCAGCCCTCGATTTTATTGATAACTATGACGCCGATCCATCGGTGGCCTGTAATAAGCCCGTTTTCATGATGATGGGCTTCCGTAAACCCCATCTGCCCTGGTATATTCCGGAGCATTATTTCTCTGACTTTTATCTGGATGATGTCTATGAGATACCATTTCCGTATCCTTACAATAACCCTGAAACCGCCTTTCCTTACAACGGCATCAAGCTGACGCCCCAACCGGATCCGATCTGGTCTGACTATTTTGCCCTGCCGGCCGACGGGCTGGCTCAGATCATGGCAGAAGAAGAGCATGTACAACCTGCCGTTGACAGCGCTTATCTGTTTCAGTTACCACTGCCAGCCATAGACACCGGACTAAGCCCTGAAGAACGCAAGTCTGTCATGGCATTTTCCTATCAGGCAAATGCCACCATGGCTTATCTGGCCTCTGCAAAATTCATAGACGCACAGATTGGCAGAATGCTGGACAGTATGAAGATCAATTATCCGGATTTCTACAATAATACGGTGTTCATTTTCTCCAGTGACCACGGCTATACCCTTGGTGAAAAACGCAGCTGGCAGAAAGGCACTTTGTGGGAAACCGATATTCGGGTTCCGCTGGTCATCTTCGACGCCCGTTCACCTCTGCCAACCAAAAGAGTGGTCAGTAATGTGACCTCACTGCTGGATATTTTCCCGACCCTGCTTGATTATGCCGGTTCACCCTACCCGATGATAGATGGTGAAACACCCTATCTGGATGGTGAAAGTCTGTTGCCGTATATCGCCAATCCCAACCTCACGTCAGAGCGGGCAGTAGTAACCGGACTTCGTTCCAAGACCGTTGACTGTAATTGCTTTCCGCAGTGGAGTGTGCGCACAGACCAGTTCCACTACATCTACTATACTTCCAATAATGAAAATATTGCCACACCGGGATGTCAGGAAGGTGAAGGATTCCATGAAGAAGAACTCTACGAGATAGGTCGTTTCAGAGAGCATGACCCCAATGAGTGGGATAACCTGATAGACGATCCTGATTATGATCCTGTGCTTCAATACATGCGTTCACTACTGCCTGACAGTTTGAACTATCAAAAAGATCTGTATAAAGCTTTGATGCAGGTCAAATCTCCGGGCTGTTTACCATCCCGCATGGAAACGGTCAAGATCATTCCACAGTTGCTGAATTCCAATGGAGTACCTGTTACCGGTCCGGCTCTGTCCAACCTTACATTTACCTGGACCAATAACCTGACCGGTCATACCTTCAGTTCAAAGAACCTCAACTTTCCTTTAAGCCTGGTACCTGAAACGATCTTTGAGGCCAGTGAAGAGATCCTTTTTTATCTGCATGTAACTGATAATACATCCGGTCAGCTGGTGGCATTCAATCTGGCACACGTGTATATCAATCCGGATCTTACACCCGTGGTTGACTACAGCCTCAGCACCAATGGTTCAGAGATATTCATTGATGACCTGGTCATAGAAGGACAACGCAACAGCACCAGCTGGCGCATTATCGGACAATATCAGGGAGCCGAAATGCCCTCTCCATTCACTGCAAGTTCATCCGGAACTTATAATTATAAATTAAGTGTGTCTTACGGCAATAAACCCTCCTGTGTGGTCCAGGCCAACAGGGTCATCACTCTGTTAGAAACCCCTGAACGTATCTCAGCTGAACTGCCTTTGCTTCAGGTGTATCCTAACCCGGCCGGCAACTCTTGTCTGATCTATCTTGCTGATGAGAACTACAGCGGTTTGATCAGGGTCTATTCCGGTCTGGGTACTCCGGTGTATGAAGCTCAAATCACAGCAGATACACCCCTGCGCATGCAAACTGCTCAGCTGCCTGCCGGTGTGTACACCATACGCCTGGAAGGACGTGCTGATGTATTGCCGGTAAGACTGGTGGTTGCTCACTAACGGGTGAACAATACATCCTCTTCCGGAACGCGTATCCGTTCATTGTAGAGACCTTCCGGTGTGCCCGGACCGCAGGCGATGATCATGTTGATCTCTGCAGTACGGGGAAGATGCATATATCGCTTGACCAGCCGAGAATCAAAACCTTCCATCGGACAGGTGTCATAGCCTTCGGCGCTCATACTCAGCATGAAGGTCTGTGCTGCCAGTGCGGCGCTCTTGTGGCAAACAACACGCAGGTCTTGCTTGCGCACCTGCCAGACCACCGGGCGGCGGAAGGATGCAAAGAACACGATCAGTTGTCGCATCCGCCCCCAGATGCCGAACCAGTCCTGGAAGTAATACATGGGCATCAAACGCCTGTAATATTTTTTAATGCGTTTCAGTCGATGCTGCAACTCCGGCTTGTCTGCATAGTACTGTTCATTGAACTCCACCATATAGTCAGCCCGTTTTTTCCACAGATCACGACGCACCACCACCAGTACCAGTTCACGTGCGGTGGTGGCAGCACGTTGACCCATACAGTACTTCGCCAGCACCTGTAATTTCTCCGGATCACTGACCCGGTAGAATTCCCACACCTGCATATTGCTGCTGTTGGGTGCCAGCAAGGCCCGTTGCAGGCTGCGCTGTACAGCACCTTCATCCATGGGTGCATCTGCTGAAAAGATGCGCATGGATCGTCTGCGCTGAACAATGTCATCAAAGACCGTTGCTTCATTTTGCATGCTGCAAACTTACTGCATGCCCGCTCATTGTCTGGACCACTTTACTTCACTTGTCAGGCTGCCCTCCAGCTTCAGGGAGGCACTAACTTCCTTCCTGAATGCCTCTGTACTGGTTACCGCATCTATGCCACCCACTGCAAGAGTCATATCATAGGTATAAAGATCGTCGCCGTCCATTCTGTAACAGTAGGTCAGGTATTGTCCTGCAGGATTGTTCAGATCCTGTAGATAGACGAAGGTGTAGCCATCCACTTTTGTGCACCAGCCCCGGAAGAAGTCAGTTTCTTCCATGAACATGCCGCCCTCTTCCAGCACCGTCAGCTTAAAGGAGTGCTTGTCGATCTTTTCGATCGCGATCCTCGTGGCTTCCATCGCCGTATCCGGCTGCACCCAGGTACCTATGAGCTGTTCATCCAGTTTTTCCTTTCCCGGTTCACCCAGCGGAAAATCTACTCCTACCGGACAACCGGTGATCAGTGCCATAAGCGGAAGCATCGCCCATAATAGATGTTTTCGTTTCATGTGTGTTTTTTTATAATGGATAAATTCCCAATCGGAAATCCATAAACATTAACGAATGGTAACTTTTTACACAAGCGCTTTGATGACGTACAAGAGAGAAGTCCACCTTTCCTGCGGCAACGAGTGAGTAGTGAGAAATGCGCATTATTGAATTACTAACTGCTCACCATTCTCTCCCGCCTGTTGCAGGGTTCACCCCACACTCTCAAACATCTGTATGCCTGCACCTCGTGATTATTTTTTCTTCCATAGGTGCGGGTTAAAACCCGCACCTATGGGAGCAGAAGCACTGCCACTTATACAATATCTCCCCGTATGCATCTGTTATAAACTTTCCCAACAACCACACCATGCGCACACAATTACTTGCCGGTGCTCTTTTTCTGAGTGCCGTTTCCTTCGCTCAGACCAATGTAGGCACCTTACAGGGTAAAGTGACCGATGCCACTACCGGCTTACCGCTACCCAATGTCAATGTCATCATCATGCAGGACGGCCAGCTGCTGTCTGCCCAGGGTACCAGCGCCAACGGCAATTATATGTATGAAAAGCTGTATCCGAACACCTTCGATGTAGCCTTCGCGGTAAAAGGAAGACAACTGGAGAACAGGACCGTTACCGGGGTAGAGATACAGGCCGGCATGATCACTACTTTGAACGTGACCATCGGAGATAAAGACATCATTGCACAGGATCTCAGCATCAGACCCGATCCTGTTACCAATCCCATTGCCCTGGCCATTGTGTTGCCGGTGGAGAAGAAAAGCGATGAAGTCAAAGAAGAATTCAAAGGACAGTACTATCCCTTCATACCCGAACAGGATTTTGTACTCACAAAAGAAAAAGCCAACTCCACTTTCTCGGCTGATGTGGACAATGCTTTCTATACCATTGTCAGGCGGATGATCATGCACCGGGTCATTCCGCCACAGGGAGCAGTTCGTATAGAAGAAATGCTCAATTATTTCGACTATGAATACCCGAAACCGGATGGATCTGATATCTCTGTTTATACGGAATCTGCAGCTTGCCCCTGGAACCAGGATCATCTGCTGCTGCATATCGGTCTGCAAACCAGAGAAGTCTTCCAGGATGACCTGCCTCCTTCACATCTCGTGTTTCTGATGGATGTGAGTGGCAGCATGGCTACCAGCGATAAACTGCCCCTGGCTAAATCAAGCATGCGTACCCTGGTCAGACAGCTTCGTCCGCAAGACAGAGTGAGCATCGTGACCTATCGGGAAACGGTGGAGGTGGTGGCGGAAGACCTTCCCGGAAGCGACAAGGAAGCCATTCTGCGGGCATTGGCAGGCATGTATGCCGATGGTTCTACCGCCGGTGCTCCGGGGCTGGAAAAAGCCTATGATATTGCCGGAAAGCATTTCATTCGCAACGGAAATAACAGGATCATTCTTTGTTCCGATGGCGACTTCAATGTAGGACCCACCAGCGATGATGCACTGCTTCAACTAGTGCGTTCTCAACGGAAGAACGGAGTTTACCTGACCGTGCTCGGTTTCGGGATGGACAACCTGCAGGATGGCAGACTGGAATTGCTGGCCGATAATGGCAACGGTAATTATGGCTACATCGACCAGATTGAAGAAGCTCGCAAACTGCTGGTGAAAGAAATGGGCGGTACGCTGGTAACCGTTGCCAGAGATGTGAAACTCGAAGCCACTTTTGATGAACGCTATGTGAAAGCCTGGCGACTCATCGGATATGAGAATCGTGCGCTGACCGATAAGGAATTTGATAAACGGAAAACCGATGCCGGTGAGATGGGCATGGGCCAAACCGTTACTGCATTATATGAACTCATTCCTGCCGATGAACTCCTGAACAACGACGGAAACATGGGAAAATTCACCATACGTTATCGTACTCCCGCCGATGGCACTAACAGCAAACCCAGAGAGATCATCAGTCCCTTACCATTTGCATCCGGCAACTTTGAACAGGCATCAGAGACCTTCCGTTTCAGTGCTGCTGTGGCTGAATTCGGTTTGTTGTTGCGGGAATCTCCGTATCGTTCCAATGCGAACCTTGATCAGGTACAAACATTGGCTGGAAATGCTGTTGGTCAGGACAAAGCCGGCTATCGTGCTGACTTCTTACAGATGGTGGCAGACTACCGCAAGCTGATAAAGAGATAAGTTATTAGTTGTTGGTAGCTGGTTATTGGATATGATCTCAGGAAAGGGATGGGTTCATTCCTGTATGCAGGACGAATCATTGAACGCAGCGGATTCAATGCGCTTTGTCCTGTTCTACTGCCGGCTATCAGCTTACTGCTACCTGATCAGTCAAATCAGTTCTATCCTGCCACAGGCCGCAGGCGAGTGTGTTCCGCCAGCTTCTAAATGATCTCCCAGGTTTCTGCGCCCCTTAGCAATGCATTCAGATCGCCTTTGCCCTTCTTGTCTATTGCTGCCAGCAACTGATCAGCCATCATGGCTTCATAGGTAGGACGCTCCGTATTGTAGAACACACCGAATGGCCTGGGCAGGTGGCCTTCCACCCTGGGATCATCAAAGATGCGCACGAGTATCTGGGCCTTGTAGATATCACTTTCGTCGTGGATCCAGCAATCGTCTTTGCTATGTCCTTCGTTCAGGTTGACGATGACCGGCGTAAAGCCATCCAGCTTGATACCGTATTCTTCATTATCGCCAAACAGCAGCGGCTTGCCGTGTTCCACGA
>ERZ795053.1334-NODE-1334-length-31361-cov-10.093113_pt1 | contig 31361 bp, 29 predicted proteins | sample MGYA00375137_ERZ795053 | MGnify/ENA primary metagenome ERZ795053 (study PRJEB30182, sample SAMN05720284) | activated sludge metagenome | isolation source: Anaerobic digester | place: Hong Kong | collected 2014-12-17 ...
TCTGGAGCCTGCTGATTCCGGCAATCGACGAAGCCACCGCCAACGGGCAGATTGGCTGGATCCCGGCCGCAGGCGGTTTTCTGATCGGCATCGGCTTCCTGCTCGGACTCGATCAGCTCATTCCGCATCTGCATCCCGGCGCAAAGCAGATGGAAGGCCTCAATTCTTCCATGAAGCGCACGACGCTGCTCGTTATGGCGGTCACGCTGCATAACATACCGGAAGGCATGGCGGTCGGCCTCTCGTTCGCGCTCGCCGCGCAGCACGGCGGCGAACCCGCGTATTACGCCGCGGCGTTTGCGCTGGCGCTCGGCATCGGCATTCAGAATTTCCCCGAAGGCGCGGCCATTTCCCTGCCGCTGCGGCAGGAAGGTTTCAGCGTCGGCAAGTCGTTTACATACGGCATGCTCTCCGGCATTGTGGAGCCCATCTTCGGCATCCTGGTCGTGCTGATTTCCGGCTTTATCGAGCCGTTTATGCCCTGGATGCTCGCGTTCGCCGCGGGCGCCATGATGTACGTCGTGGTCGAGGAACTCATTCCGGAAGCGCATCTCGGCGAGCATTCCAACGTCGGCACGCTCGGCGTGATGGGCGGGTTTCTGATTATGATGATCCTGGACGTTGCGCTGGGATAATCTTTCCAGACAAAAACGGGAAGGCTCCTGCCTTCCCGTTCAGCTTGTTAAAAAAGACTCCGGGATTGTTAAGGGCCACAGCCCTTAACCCGTTTTTTCCGGCTGCGCCGGTTCATCCGGCACAACGGATCGCCCAGAATGGGCGGTTTCCTTGTGTTCTTTGCCGCCCGTAAGTCCGAAGGACGAGAGGCAAAGAACAGTTAACCCCCGTCAAAAAACAGGTTTTTTGACGGTCTCAACGGGACGGCGGATGCCGTCCCGTTTTTTTAACGTTTCTTACGCCGACAGCTCGCAAAGCGCTTTGGCGATCCGCGCCGCCACGCGCGCGTTGTTATAGGCCAGCTGCACGTTGGATGCAAACGAAACGCCCTTGGTGAGTTCCTTGATCTTGGCCAGCAGGAACGGCGTGATGTTCTTGCCGTGCACGCCCGCCGCGTCGGCCTCGGCCAGCGCTTCGTTGATTACGCTTTCCATATAGTCGAAATCCAGCGCGTATTCTTCAGGGATCGGGTTGCCGATTAAAACGCCGCCCTCAAGGCCGAGGTCCCATTTCGTTTTGATGATGCCCGCGATCTCCGCTTCGTCCTTCGCCGCGTAGTCCACGCCGTAACCGCTCTTTCTGCAATAGAACGCCGGGAAATCCGCCGTGCCGTTGCCGATGACCGGAACACCCATCGTCTCGAGATATTCCAGCGTGCGGCCGATATCGAGGATTTGCTTTGCACCCGCGCAAACCACCGCAACGGGCGTTTGCTTGAGTTCCTGCAGGTCGGCGGAAACATCCATCGTCACTTCGCCGTGGCGGTGCACGCCGCCGATGCCGCCGGTTGCAAACACTTTTACGCCCGCCATCGCGGCGCAGATCATCGTCGTTGCAACGGTCGTTGCGCCGTCCTTCTTCATTGCAAGATACGTCGCCATGTCGCGGCGGCTGACCTTGCCGACGTCCTCGGCCTTGCACATGACCTGCAGTTCCGCAGGGCTCAGGCCGACTTTGATGCGCCCGCCGATGAGCGCCGTGGTCGCGGGAATCGCACCCTCCGCGCGCACGACTTTTTCAACCTCGGCGGCAAAGTCCACATTCTCCGGGTACGGCATGCCGTGGCTGAGAATCGTGCTTTCCAGCGTGACTACCGGTTTGTTCGAGGCAATCGCTTCCGCAATCTCCGGCAAAACGTCCATATACTCTTTATTCCGCATTGTTTTTCTCCTTTTTCGCAGTTTCGTTTCAGCTCAACCGATACCGCTCTATGTTCTTTTTCACAAGCGCGTCGCTCATGTCGGGATTGATGGTACTCATGCTCTGAATCGCGGTAACGCCGCTGGCCAGCGCATAATCGAGGCGCTCTTCGGGCGGCAGGCCGTCGACCAGCCCGTGCACGAAGCCCGCCATAAACGCGTCCCCTGCGCCCGTTGCGTTCGCCATCGTCTCCGCGGGCCGCAGCGCGCGAAACATCCGCACACCGTCCGCGTCCGCATAGTAACAGCCGCGTTTCCCCCGGCTGACGGCCACGCAGAACACGCCGCGATCGAGCAGCGCTTCGCAGGCACGCTCGATTTCCGCTTCCGTGCCGGTCGGTTTGCCGGAGAGCACGGCAAGCTCCATTTCGTTGGGTTTAATTCCGTAAAACTGCCCCGCGACCGGCTCCATCTGCCGCGCATACGCCGTCGATACCGGGTCGATGAGCACGCGCGCGCCGCGCGCCGCGCCGGAGGTCAGTTCGTCCAAAAATTCCGCGGGCAGGCACGCGTCGCATACGACCGCGTCCGCGCTCTGAAACAGCGCGCGGTTCTCCTCCGGATACGCGCTTCCCAGTTGCTGAATGATGCGCATGTCGGACATGCCGAGGAGCATATCGCCCGTTTCATCCAGCACGGCGATATAGCAGGACGACGCTGCGCCTTTCTTCAGAAGCACATGTGAAACGTCGATCCCGGCCGCCGCGCTCTCGCGCAGGATTTTTTCGCCGTACACGTCGTCGCCGACGGCCGAAAGCAGCGTTGCCGGAACGCCCTGGCGGGAAAGATTTTCAAGGATGTTGCGCGTTACGCCGCCGACAGACGTGCAGAGGAACCCCGGATTGGAGTCCCGCATGACGATCGGTTTTTGACTGCGTCCGTGGACGTCCACGTTCGCCGCACCGATTCCAACGACGGCGCGTTTCTTCTGCTGCCCCATTGTGCCGTTTCTCCCTGATGATTGGAAATTGAAACGCGGCCCGTTCCGTCGTAACGCCGCGGTAGTAGTATACTCGTTTATTCGCCCGTTTTGCAAGTGCGGCCCGACGGAACGCGGTCGTTTCGCGCCGCATAACGCGCGCACTGCAAGAAATCCGCCGTGTTTTTGCACGATGCGATCACAGCGTGTCCCGCGCGTTGCCTTTTGCCGCACCTTGGTATACAATGGTACGCAATTGGGTTTTCGGGAGGTTTTGCATGGGCGCCTGTGACGGCATCTATCTCTACACGGATCTGGACGGCACGCTCCTTACGGACGACAAACGCATTTCGGAGGAGGATGCCGCCGCAATCTGCGAGTTCGTGCGCGAGGGCGGGCGGTTCGGCGTTGCGACCGGGCGTGTGCCCGGCATTATCGGCAATGTTGCAAAAGCGCTGCCGGTCAACGCGCCCTGTATCCTGTATAACGGTGCGGGGCTCTATCATCTCGGCGAACGGCGCTTCCTTGCGATGCATCCGGTCGGCCGCAAGGCCTGCGAACGCGTAACGCAGGAAGCGATCCGTCTGGAGCGCAACGTCTGCATCCAGATCTTCACCGACTCCGCCATCTACGAGACCAACCCGGACCAGCGCGACGACCCCTGCACGGTGTTCGAACGGATTGCCACCGTCAAATCAACGCTGAACGAAGTGCCGGACATCTTTTTGAAGTTCGTGCTGTCCCAGTCGCCGGAGCGGATGAACCGGCTGATGCAACAGCTCGATCTGTCGCGTATCGGCGGCGGTCTTTCGCTCTTCCGCTCTTCGGACATCTACTATGAATTCGTCTCGGAAGGCATCAACAAAGGCGCGGCGCTTGCAGATGTGCGGGCCCGCTGCAAAAACGTTAAAAAGATCCTCGCCATCGGGGACTTTGAAAACGACCTTGAGATGATCGAACAGGCGGACGTCGGCGGCGCGCCGGCGAACGCTATCGCCTCCGTGAAAGCCGCGGCAAACGTCGTCGTCCCCGCGGACAACAATCACGGCGCGGTCGCACGCTTTCTCGAAGCCGCGCTTTAATCTTTCTTTCAATAAAAATCGTTACAAAACAAAACCGCCGCGATTGCGGCGGTTTTGTTATTAGCGGATGTTATTTGCGGTATTTCCGCTGGCGCGCGCGCGCACTGCGGCGCTTGCGCTCATAGCGGCGCTTGCGTTCCGAAATGACGAACACGATAATCAGCGCGGCCAGCAGGACGATCAGCAGGACGAACACCAGCGTCAGCACATCCGCCGTGCCCCATTCCTTGTGTCCTTTCGTAATCAGCGGCGTCGCGTCCGGCGACTCCGTGACGGCGGCCGTCTCCTGCGGCTGGATTGACTCCATCTCCAGCATCTCGTCGACCGCAAAGTCCGCAGTCAGCGGCGCGGTGCAGATGACCTCGTTGCCGATGCTGTATTCAACGCTCCCCATGCTCTGCCCGGCGATGATCGGCGCCTTTACCTCCGTGGTAAGCAGCACGTTGGCCGTAATGGAGGATGCGTTTGTCTTGTAAAATTCAATCCTGTCGGCCAGCGCACGGATAACGACGCTGTCCAGATCGGCGCTCATGGTCAGCTGGCCGTCCGAAAGGTCGGCCTCGTCCCCGTTTACAACGCCGGAGGAGAAAGATTTCTGCAGCCCGAGCTCCGTCCCCGTCACCGTTTGATAATCATTGTCGAATACATATTCAAAAATGCTCGCCGCGTTGACGAAACGTGCAAGATTTGTCGTTTCCTTATCGTTGTTGTAAAGATCGGCCGTGTCCCCGAACATCGCCACGATGACGCGCGCGCCGTCCTTTTCCGCAGCCGCGACCAGGCATTTGCCGGCCTTGTCCGTGTCGCCCGTCTTAATGCCGATGGCGTACTGGTAGACGGTATTGAGCGAATCGCCTTCCACCGCGACAAGCAGCCGGTCGGTGTTTTTCAGTTCAAGCGGCGTGGTGCGAACGTTGTTCGCCGGAACGGTATATTCCTTTGTTTCTACGATATCGCAGAAATCCTGATTCTGAAGCGCATAGGACGCCAGCTTGGCCATGTCCCGCGCGGTCGTATAATGGTCGTCGTTATGCACGCCATGCGGATTGGTATAGTGCGTGCCGCTCATGCCCAGATCGGCGGCCTTGTTGTTCATCAGCGTGACGAACGCGTCGATCGACCCGGCCACATGCTTTGCAATCGCTTCGCCCGCGTCGTTGCCGGAAACGAGCATCAGCCCGTATACAAGGTCGCGCAAAGTGACCGTTTCCCCGGGCTCAAGCCCCATCAGCGAGGAATAACTCGTGAACTTGACGGTTGTGCCGAGGACTTCTTCACCGACCATGAATTCATCGTCCAGATTGCCGTACTCCAGTGCGATCAGACAGGTCATAATCTTGGTCGTGCTGGCGGGATACACTTTTTCGTCCGCGGCGCGCTCGTAAAACACAACGCTCGGGTTGTCCCCGTCCACCACGATCATGTGCGGCGTTGGAATTGAATCGTAGTCATAGTCCGCCAGCGCCGTTGCGGGCGCAAACAGCACGGGCAGCAACGCCAGAACCAGCAGAACGCTAAGGAATTTTTTCATTCCTGTCCCCCAATTAAAATGATCATCGGTTTGCAGTATAGCATAATGAACCGTCGTTTTGGTAGGGGTTTTTGCCTTTTGTGATTGATTGTTAACATTCGGCGGGATATACTGACAACAGGCGGAGCGCATGGTGTTTCGCCCGGCAATCGTTCGTCCGGTCCGCCGGCGGACGCCGCCTGTCAGGACCGAAAGGAGTATAGGTTCTAATGAAACAATTCCGATGCCCAGTCTGCGGATATATCCATACCGGCGAGACGCCTCCCGACGTCTGTCCCGTGTGCGGCGCACCCGGCAGTTCTTTTGTTGAAGTCGCACCCGAGCGCAAGCCTTACCCTGCGGAACACGTCGTCGGCGCCGCGGCCGGGATCGACCCCGCCGTACTCGACGGGCTGCGGCAGAACTTCACCGGCGAGTGCACGGAAGTCGGCATGTATCTTGCGATGGCGCGCGTGGCCGACCGGGAAGGATATCCGGAAATATCCGAAGCGTTCCGCCGCTATGCCTATGAGGAAGCGGACCACGCCTCCCGTTTTGCCGAGCTGCTCGGCGACGTGGTCACCACTTCCACCAAGCGCAATCTGGAACTGCGCGCGGAGGCGGAATACGGTGCCTGCGAGGGGAAAACCGCGCTCGCCAAACGCGCCAAGGAGCTGAACCTGGACGCGATACACGATACCGTGCACGAGATGGCGCGGGACGAAGCCCGCCACGGCAAGGGCTTCGAGGGCCTGCTGAAACGCTATTTCGCATCCTAAATCCACTTGTATGAAACAGGGAGGGAACCTTATGAACGCATTAAACACATATTTGGACCACACACTTCTTAAAGCGGACGCAACCCCGGCGGACATCGTCCGCGTAACCGAAGAAGCCAAACACTATCATACTGCGAGCGTCTGCGTGAATTCCTGCTATGCGTCGCTTGTCGCCGAGAAGCTAAATGGCAGCGGCGTAAAAACCTGCTGCGTCGTCGGTTTCCCGCTGGGCGCTATGTCCACCGCCGCAAAAGCGCTTGAAGCGGCGCTCGCCGTGCGCGACGGTGCGGAGGAAATCGACATGGTCATGAACGTCGGGCTGGCCAAAGCCGGCGAATGGGACGCCGTGCAGGCGGACATTTCCGCCGTCGTGACTGCGGCGCGGCCTGCAATCGTCAAGGTGATCCTGGAAACGTGCCTGCTCAGCGACGACGAAAAGATCAAAGCCTGCCTCGCGGCGAAATCCGCCGGCGCGGCGTTCGTAAAAACCTCGACCGGGTTTTCCACCGGCGGCGCAACGCCTGAAGATGTTGCGCTCATGCGCAGGACTGTCGGCCCCGACATGGGTGTTAAAGCCAGCGGCGGCGTACGCTCGCGCGAGCAGGCGGAGGCAATGATCGCCGCCGGCGCCACGCGCATCGGGTGCAGTTCAACTCAAAAAATCATGGGCTGACGACCCTTGGCCTGCGGTTCGCCGGATTTAGTTCCGTTTTCGCAGGGATGCAAAATCTGAACCATTTGCAGGCGTAACGCTGGTTTCTTTAAGCGTTTCGCCTGTTTTTTTGTCGTTTTCCCCCACCCGGAGCTTTTTGTTCTTGCAGGCTTAACAATTTATCCATAGATTCTTCACAATAATCCGAATCATTCACCCCCCGCGACTATGGTACACTATAGTTGCATTCGAATGGCTATCCTGCCGTTTTTGTGTGCGGCAAATCGGTTGCCGCTCGAATATTTCCACCGATTTCTTAGCAAGGAGCGTGAAGAATATGGATTACAAAGGTGACTCGTACGGGTATCCCCCTTACGACGAAGACCAGAATACGACCGGTTCGGATCCGTATGCGCCGCGTTCTTACCGCGATGATTCCTCCGGACAGGGCGGCGATCCTTCCAATTCTTACGGACAGGACCCCGCGTATGGGCAGGAGCCTTCTCCTTATGGGCAGGATCCCTCGTATGGGCAGGAGCCTTCCCCCTACGGGCAGGACAGCGGTTATTCTTCCGGCGGCGCGGATTATAGCGGAGGACGCGATTATACTTCGCGCTACCCCCGAACTTCTTACGGCGAGCAGGGCACGGGTTACGCCCCGCAGTCATCCGATCCATATGCGGTCGGTGATGAAACCGGATCCGGTCCGTCCGGATACGGCGACCAGGGCGATTCCTATGGGCAGCCGGACCCCTATCAGGGACGCGGCGATCCATACGCATCCGGCAGAACACGGATTCCCCGCGACGACGCCGATTACGCAAACCGCGGCGACACCGGGCGCTATACCGGGCCCGAGGACGACCTCGGCTTCGGCGAACAGGACGGATACGAGCGTCCGCGTTCTCCCCGGAACAGAAAGAAACGCAGCAAATTTTCCAAATTCATGCATGCGCTTGGGCTTTACCTTGCGCAGCTGCCCAGCAAAACGCTGGTGATCTTCGGCGGCACGTTCGCAATGATCCTTGTCGCCATCATTCTCCTTGCGGTGCTTCTGCCGAACCGTTCGCGCACCGAATCCACCGACGACGGGCAGCTCGCCATCTCGGACGTTACCATAACGCCTTCGCTCGCGCCGACCGACACGCCTGCGCCGACTGCGGAATCGACGCCCGAGACGACAATCGCCGTGCTTGAAGATTCGATATCCAAGGCCGGCACGACCAGCGATCTGATCCCGGACATTCAGAAGCGCCTCGTCGAGCTCGGCTATATGGACGAACCGGAAGACGGCTATACGAATAAATACGGCCCGCTCACGAAAACGGCTATCCGCCTCTTCCAGATGAAAAATTTCTCGGACTATCACGACTGGGACGGCATCATCGGCAACGACACGTACCAGCTCCTCATGAGCGACGACGCGAAGACCTATTATCTCCAGCGCGGCGACGGCGATGACCGCACGAAAGTTATCACGAAGCTCGTGGACGACGTAACGGCGCTGCAGAAACGCCTGATCGAACTGGGCTATCTCGCTTCCGGCAGCGACACCGGCCTGTACGGCAATTCCACCGTGCTCGCGGTGCAGAAGTTCCAGGAATACCATGGGCTGGACGACGACGGCATCGCCGGGCAGGATACGCTTGCTCTGATCTACAGCGACAGTGCGATGGATGCCGTCACCGGTGCGGCAAATCCAATCACCCCGACTCCCTCGACAGGCACGTCGTCCTCCCCCGACACGACCACAACGACGCCGAATCCGTAATAGCGAAACAACGTACAGAACAGAGCGCCTGAAAAGGCGCTCTCTGGCCGTCAAAAAACCAGTTTTTTGACGGAGTAACCACGTTTTGCCTCTCGCCTTCGGGCTCCCGGGCGGCAAAACGCACAGGGAAACCGCCCTAAAGGGCGATCGTACTGCGCCGGATGAACCGGCGCAGCCGGAAAAACGGGTTAAGGGCAGCGGCCCTTAACAATCCCAAGGACTTTTTGACAGACTGAGAGCGCCTGAAAAGGCGCTCTGTTTTTTACCGCCGTTGAATCGGCGGCCGGTGCTTCAATCAGGCGTCTTTCGGCGCGTACGCCTGCACAAATCCAATCGGCACGTTCATTCGCGCCGCCGTCTCCTCCATCGTGAGCCCATCCTGCAGGAAACGCCCGACAACGCGCGCCATGCTCTCCCCAACCTCGACGATGTGCAAATCGGGATCGTAAAACCGCACGACCCGCTGACCCCAGGGGTGCTCTTTCGGCGGATGCACAAGCACTGCCCCGTAAGTCTTTACCTTTTCGATAAACGCATCAAAATCTTTTTCTTCAAAGTACAGCTCCGCATCGTTTCCGCCGAGTTTCACTTCCGTTTCGTCCTTTTCGAGAAAACCGGCCCAGCTCCGCTGCGTCTGCAGAGCAAACCCACCGGAAAGCGTAACGTTCGCGCCGAGGTCGGCAACAACATTCTGTCCAAGCAGTTCGCGGTAGAACCGTTTGGAGCGCTCCATGTCCGTCACAACAATCAAATTGCAGATGTATTCCATTTTTTCCGCCTCCCTTTTTTTGTGCTGGGCGCCCGGTTGTCCTGAAGCCATTGTATCATAGCACGCATGTCCCTTTCGTAAACAATCCTGTGCAGAGGCGGTCCCCTCCCCTCTTGTTTAGGGACAAAAAGCAGGCGCTCCCGCGTAAAACGGCGGGAGCGCCTGTCGTTGTCCTGATGCACTCCGTTCGCTGCTGCAAACGGCGGCACATTTTATGGTTCTTTAGTCGGCCAGAGCGCCGCTGAAGAGGATGGGCTCGGCTTCATACAGCAGCGCGTCGCGCTCCGCACCTGCCGGCAGGGACTTGGCCTGCGCGATCAGATCGGTGTACTCGTCGTTGACCCATTCGCCATAGTTGTAGGAATTGCCGTTGACGAACATCTCGAGGTAGGTAACGGCGTCGTTGTAGTCGGCAATCCAGCCAAGGCGCGCCAGACCGAACGTGTCTTCAGCAAGACCGCTGGTGTAGACGTTCCAATCCTGGTTGGCCAGTTCCATGTTCAGGCCCAGAACGCCGTTGACGTCGCTCTGAACGGCCTCTGCGATCGCCTGATGCGTCGCGGAGGTGTTGAAGTAGTAGTAGATGGTCGCGTCGGTGTCATACCCGTCGGCAGCTGCCTGCTCGACCAGGTATTCGGCCAGTTCGCAGCGATCTTCATACTCGTTCAGGTCGAGGCCCATCGCGTCGCCGAGGTTAGCCTGCAGCCACTGCCACATAACCGGCATGTCTGCGGAAACGGTCGCCGCGAAGTTGTTGCCGTCGCTGTCGGTGATACCGGCGGCAGTCAGACCGGTGGCGGGCACCTGGCCCCCCTGGGTGACGTTTTCAACGATGTTCTCGCGGTCGATCGAGAGCGCGATTGCAGCGCGGACACGCCAATCCGGAATGTTCTTGCAGCTCAGATAGAGGAAGTACGTGCCGACATAGTCGTTGATGTAGCAGTCTCCGCTCTCCTGCAGGGAAGCGATCATGTCCGCCGGGAAGTTCTCGATGAAGTCATATTCACCGGCCTGGTAGGCGGAGAGAATCGCGGTTTCGCTGTCGCTGAGGTAATAGGTGATGGTGTCGGGGCCGGTCACGTTGGCCGCATCATAGTAGTCCGCGTTCTTGGCGAGCTTGATGTAGCTGTCGTGCACCCATTCGGTGATTTTGTACGGGCCGTTCACAACGATGTTGGCGGGATCCGTCCAGGTGTCGTTGCCTTCCACGATGTCCTGACGCAGCGGCATGAGGCTCGCAAACGCGCAGAGCTCGATGAAGTACGGGCATTCCGCAACGAGGTTGACCTGCAGGGTCTTGTCGTCAACGGCAACGATTCCGAGTTCGCTCGGGTCGACATCGCCGCTCTGGATTTCGGTCGCGTTCACGACGATACCGTCGAGAATGTAGCCATAATCGCTCGCGGTGGCCGGATCAACCAGGCGCTTCCAGGAATAGACGAAATCATTCGCCGTCACAGGCTGGCCGTCGCTCCAGTTGGCGTCGCGCAGTACGAACGTGTAGGTGACGGTGCCGTCATCGTTGGTCGTGCTGCTGTAAGACTCCGCCATGCCGTAGGTGATCTCGGTGTTCAGCATGGACGGGTCGTCCTGATACTGTTCGCCGGTGGTCGTGTACTTCATCAGGTTTTCAAACTGATGCTGCGTGTAGGTGGAGCCGTCGACCGAGCTGATCAGGCCGGGGTCGATGGTTTCCGGTTCGGACGCGATGCAGGCGGTGATGTCCGTCTTGCCGGTCGTTCCGGTGAAGAAGTAGTAGCCGAACGGCGTATACCAAACATTTTCAATACCGTCTTGCAGGCAGTACATGTTGGTATAGAAGTAAATCGGGCTGACGGTAAAGCCGCCGCCTTCTCCGCTCGTCGCCGGGACAGCAACTTCTTCTGCCGCTTCGGTGACTTCCGCTGCGGGAGCTTCCGTCGGCGTCACTTCAGCCGTGGCTTCTTCGGTCGTCGTGGCGCATGCCGAGAGAACCGAAAGAACCATCAAAAGGCTGAGCAGAATCGCAATGGTCTTTTTCATTTGTTTCCTCCTCAATGTATTGTATTTACAAACCGCCGCGGCCTGCCCTGATGAACATAGCAGCGATACGGTATTGTAACGAATCGGGGTAAAAACGGGCCGGACACGTTTTTACGGGGAGCCTGCACCCCGGCGCGGTCATAATCGGGAACCCGGGGCCGCCGATGCAATATATTATATCATATCACAGTTTGGTAAAAGCAAGCTAAAAGTATATCTTTATGGGACGGCCGCGTACGCCGCACGCTATTTTTCCTCCAGAAGATGGCAGGCGGCAAAATGTCCCGGCGAATACTCTTTGAATTCCGGCGCTGCCTCGCTGCATTTGGGCATCGCGTACGGGCACCTGGTATGGAACCGGCAGCCCGAAGGCGGATTCAGCGGACTCGGGATATCCCCTTCGAGCAGGATGCGCTTGCGCGACCTGTTCTTTTTGGGGTCCGGCAGCGGCACGGCCGAAAGCAGCGTCTGCGTGTAAGGATGAATCGGCTTGTTGCAAAGCTCATAGCTCTCCGCAAGTTCGACCAGGCAGCCGAGATACATCACGCCGATGCGGTTGGAAATATGCCGCACGACCGAAATATCATGCGCAATGAACATATACGTCAGCCCGCGCTCGTTCTGCAGGTCTTCGAGCATGTTGATCACCTGCGACTGGATGGAAACGTCCAGCGCGCTGATCGGCTCGTCGCAGACGATGAACTCCGGCTCGACGGCAAGCGCACGCGCAATGCCGATGCGCTGCTGCTGCCCGCCGGAAAACTCGTGCGGGAAACGGTTGGCGTGCTCGGAGTTCAGCCCGACGTCCTCAAGGAGTTTGCTGATCCGTTCGGCACGCTCCGCCTTGCCGTGTGTAAGCTTATGGATGTCCAGCGCTTCACCGACGATTTCGCCGACCGTCATGCGCGGGTCGAGCGAAGCCGATGGATCCTGAAAGATCAGCTGGATTTTCCGGCAGTACGGAAGCATCTTGACGGCAATTTTCTGCTCGCTGTCAAAGATGGTCTCCCCGTCGTAAACAATTTTGCCCGACGTGGGTTCGTAGAGCCGCAGGATCGTCCGTCCCAGCGTGGTTTTCCCGCAGCCGGATTCGCCGACGATGCCGAGCGTTTCGCCCTCGAAAATATGGAGCGAAACATCCTGTACCGCCTGGACATAGTCCTTGCGGAACAGACCGGACTTCACGGGGAAATACTTGCGCAGGTTTTCGATTTCTAAAAGTTTCTTGCTTTGCTGCGTCATTTTCCCGCCTCCTTATTCTTGCGGGCCTGCATAACATGCAGCCAGCAGGCGGAAACATGCCCGTCCTCGCCAACCTCGACAAGCGGAGGCTGATTGTTCAGGCAAATCTTCATGCAATGCTCGCAGCGCGGGCCAAAGCTGCATCCTTTCGGCGGGTCGAGCAGGTCGACCGGCGTCCCTTCGATGGGGACCATTCGCTCGTGCCCCTCTTCGTCCAGCCGCGGCATGGAGCGCAGCAGCCCTTTCGTGTAAGGATGCTGCGGATGATAGAAAATATCGTCCACCGCGCCCTGCTCCATTACGTGGCCGGCATACATGACCGTCACCTTGTCGCAAATCTCGGCGACGACGCCGAGGTTATGCGTAATAAAAATGATGGACATGTCGGTCTTCTTCTGCAGTTCCTTCATCAATTCGATGATCTGCGCCTGAATCGTCACGTCCAGCGCAGTGGTCGGCTCGTCCGCAATCAGCAGTTTGGGATTGCAGATCAGCGCCATGGCGATCATCGCGCGCTGGCGCATGCCGCCGGAAAACTCGTGCGGATACTGGGTAAACCGCTTGTCGGCGTTGTTGATGCCGACCAGATCGAGCATCTCAATCGCGCGCTTTTTCGCCTCCGCCTTGGAAATATCCTTGTTGTGGCAGGTCAGCGCTTCAACCAGCTGATTTCCCACCGAATACACCGGGTTGAGGCAGGTCATCGGGTTTTGAAAGATCATGCTGATCTTGTTGCCGCGCAGGTCGGTCATTTGCCTGGAGTCGTAGGAAAGGACGTCCTCTCCTTCAAACGTCACGCTGCCGCCCACGACGCGCCCGGGGCTTTGCAGCAGCCCCATGATGGCATACGCTTCCACGCTCTTGCCGGAGCCGGACTCGCCCACGATGCCCATCACTTCGTTATAGCCCAGCGAATAGCTGATGCCGTTGACCGCCTTCACCTCGCCGACCGGGGTGAAGAACGAAACCTTCAAATCTTTAATTTCCAGCAATTTTCCGTTCATACCGTTCACCCCCTATTTCTTCAGCCGCGGATCCAGTGCGTCCCGCAGACCGTCGCCGACCAGATTCAGCGAAAGTACGAGGAGACTGAGGATAATCGCGGGGAACAGCAGTCTGTACGGATACACCGTTATGGTGTCGATCGCATCCGAGCACATGGAGCCGAGGCTCGACATCGGCGCGGAAATGCCCAGGCCGAGGAAGGAGAGGAACGACTCCAGGAAGATTGCCGAGGGAATCTGCAGGCACGTGGTGACCACGAGCTGGCCGATGCTGTTCGGCAGCAGATGCCTTTTAATGATGCGCCTGTTGGACGCGCCCAGCACGACCGCCGCGGTCACGTATTCCTGCTTTTTGAGCATCAGCACCTGGCCGCGGATGATACGCGCCATGCCGACCCAATAGAGCAGGGCAAACGTGATGAATATACTCACGATGCCGACGCCCAGCGTGCTCAGCGCCTTGACCAGCGGCAGCGTGGAAGAATCGAACCAGTTCTGCAGCGGCTGCTGGAGCACCACCTGCAGCAGCAGCACAATCAGCACATCCGGCACCGAATAAATCAATTCCACGATGCGCTGCATAATGAAATCGACCTTGCCGCCGATCAGGCCGGAGACCGCGCCGTAAATCGAACCGATCACCAGCACGATCAGCGAAGCGATCACGCCGATGAGCAGCGAAACCCGCGCGCCGTACATGCAGCGGGACATGATGTCGCGTCCGGCGGAATCCGTCCCGAACACATGCGGGAACACGCTCGAAATCATCTTGATTACGTGGTCTTCTTCCACCGCCGGCTGCGTATCGCTCACCGTGTAGGCAACGGCCGTCGTTTCATAGTCGCCGCCTTCGAGCAGATCGTCTTCCTTAACGGTATACAGCGGCTCCGCCGCATCGGCATCGTAAATCAGCAAGCCGGAGCGGAGCGTTTTTTTCAGCGTGAACGTGTACCATTCGCCCTGATACCGAAATGTGTACTCACCTTTTTTCAGCGACGTCAGCGAGCCGGACATCATGGACGTTGAAAACACAACGTCAACATCCTCCAAAACGTCGCTGGCGAGCTGTTCGCTTTCGGAATATTCAAACGGTCCGAGTTTCATCGAGCCGCGGTACTGCTCCTCGTAGGAATACGGGATCAGATACGGCCCGAGGAACGCAAACAGCGTAATCAGCACTACGACGCCGAGCGCAACCATCGAAACATGGTTCTTGCGGAACCTGCGCGCCGCGTCTTTCCAATAGGAAATACTCTTGTGCTTTTCGATCATGGACTCTTTTTCGTCCGCGGTCGCGCTGGCGAAATCCGCTTCGCAGAATTCGTTTTCGGCCAGGATATCGTCGACTTTCGTATGGAAAATGTTGAACCGGGGCATCTTTTTCTCCATCGCTCACTCATCCCCCTTCGAAAGGCTGATCCGGGGATCCACAAGCTTGTAAACGATATCGACCACCAGATTCATCACAATAATCAAAGAAGCCAGCACGACCGTGGTCCCCATGATGATCGGGTAATCGCGGTTCAATATGCTGGAAATAAAATATTTGCCGAGACCGGGGATGCTGTATGTCGTTTCAACAACAAACCCGCCGGTAATGATATACGCCGTCAGCGGCCCGAGGTAGGTAACAACGGGAATCAGGGAATTGCGCAGGGCATGCTTGAAAACGACCTTGCCGGTCTTGAGTCCCTTTGCACGCGCGGTGCGGATATAGTCCTGATTGATTGCGTCGAGCATGCTCGCACGCGTCAGCTTTGCGATATAGCAGGACGGATAAAACGCCAGCGCAAACACCGGCAGGATGTATGCGGCAGTCGTTTCCAAACTGCCGGACAGAACGGGAAGCCACTTGAGCTGCACCCCGAATAAAACAAGAAGTGTCGTCGCCACAACAAAGCCGGGGATTGCGACGCCGACGGTCGTTATTACGCGCAGTATCGCGTCCAGCCAGTTGCCGCGGTTATACGCGGCGATGCACCCGGACGGTATGCCGAGAATCACCGCCAGACCAAGCGCAAGCAAGCCGACCTTTATAGAGAGCGTAAACTTGCTTTGATGAAAAATAATATCGGCGACCGACGTGCCTTCCTGCATCTTCAGGGACACGCCCATGTCACCGGTCAGGTATCCTTTCAGGTATTTTGCGAACTGCACCACCAGCGGCTTGTCCAGACCGTATTTTGCTTCCGCCCTCGCGATTTGTTCGGGGGTCGATTTCTCGGTAATAAACGGGCTGCCCGGTATTGCATTCATCAAGAAAAAGGTAGCGGCGGCAACCACAAAAAGGGTCAGGATAGCCGAACCAATCCGCTTGAGTACATAAGATGCCATTTCCCCACTCCTCACCATTGTCCCGCCATGGCTCACTGCCGAGGCCGCTTGCCGCCGTCGCGGCACACCGGCCTAAGGAACAACGTTCCGAACGCTTAATACGTTCGGAAAAAAACATATATTCACCCAATCTACGATTAAGCAATTATATTATATATAACCACACCCCGGAATGCAAAGTCAATAAAAAATTCGGCGCCGCCATGCCCTCTCTCCTGTCATGCAGACAAAAACAGCCATGATTCCGGACTATTTTGGAGTTTTGCTTCAGAAAATAATATTCAATCGAATTGCCTGATTTGTGTTTTTTCCGACACACAGCAGAATGTCTGTTGCGTTTTCATGCGCGCTGCCCGCTCGCCGCAGCGCTTCGCCTCCGGCGCCTAATCCGAACAGTGCACCATGCGGAACATCCCGGTCTGTGCATCGTAGCGGCACGAGCAGTTTTTGCCCGCATCCTTGGCCCGGTAAAGCGCCTTGTCCGCAAAGAAATATGCCCTTTCCGCCAGATTCGGCGGCAGCACGCAGAAGCCTACGCTCATGGTAACGGTCAGGTGTTCGGCCGCCCCCGCAAGCGGGACCTTCATTCGTTCGATCGCCGCGCGGAGCTCTTCGGCAACACGCTGGCAGTGTTCTTCAGAGGATTCCGGCCAAACCGCCAGAAACTCCTCGCCGCCGATGCGGCCGATGTCGACGTTGTTTTCGTGGCCATACTCGCCGAGCGTTTCTCCGATGCGCCGGAGCAGTTCGTCGCCCTCGGGGTGCCCATAGGTATCGTTGAACTGTTTGTAATCGTCTATGTCCAGCACGATGCATGCAAGGTTGCTGCCTGTCTCGGTGCACGCCGAAAGCAGTTCGTCGTAACGTTCAAAAACCATGCGCCGGTTGCTCAGGCCCGTGAGTTCGTCGGTCGTGCAGGTGTGATACAACGCAAAGTTAACCTGCGTCAGGTGACTTTTTGCAATGATATTGTCGAGCGCAAGCTTCGTTTGATAATAGGAAACGCCCAGGCCGACGAGCACGGAAACACCCGCGTAAGCGGCGTCAAAATAGCATTTCGGCGCCGGCTTGTACGCGCAGCTCAACGCAATAAAGCATGCGGCACAGGGCAATACGGTCAGCGCGTTTTGCAGCGGCGGCAGATCAAAGGATATCTGCACGAGCAGGAACAGCCAGACAATTACGACCGCCAGTTCGCCGCCCTGGACGACAATGCCGGCATATATGCCGAATACGTATACGACGAGCGAAAACAGACAAATCAGCGCGTTCGTACCGTGTATTGCATCCTGCCATGCACCGGAAAGCATTGCCCGCGCATGCACAAAGACGAGGAGCAAAAAAAGGAACATGCCGATGCAGACGCGCATCGCCGCGCCGTCCGCCGTCAGCACGCCAAACAGCACTGCGAGCACACCGGCGATCACCATTCCAAACAAGCTGCTCCGCTGCAGCGTTTTCAGATTGCTCCGGTCCGTCTGTGCGCGGTAACGTACGATCGTTTCATGATCATACCCCAGGTACCGCCATGTTTTCCAAGCTTCGCGAATATGCATCTTCGCCGGTTGCCCGCTTTCTTTCGTCCCGTTCATCAAAAAACGCCATGTCCTGCACGGCGCCGCCCTGTTCCTCCGCGGACCCGGGCGCGCCGCTCCATCGCTGGACACCGTTGAATAGTATAGAAGCTTTGCAGGAAAAAATGCAAGCTGTTTCCGAAAAAACCGATGTTTTGCCTTCTTTTTCTTCAGGAAGACACAAAAATGCCTGTTTCCCCGTCATTTTCCCACAGTGTCTCCCGCATTTAAAGGAGTTTTTTCTTTTTAAAGAAGAGCAGTCCGCCGATTACGACGACCACGCTCAGCAGCGCCACGCCGGCGTAACCATAGCGCCAGGCAAGCTCCGGCATAAACTTGAAATTCATACCATACCAGCCGACAATCAGCGTCAGCGGCAGAAAGATGGTCGTAACGACCGTGAATACCTTCATAATCCTGTTGGCGCTGTAATCGAGCGCCGCCATATACGCCTCGCGTACCTGCACAAGGCTGTCGCGCAGCAGCTGGGTGTTGTTCGAAAGACGGACGACTTTGTCCCGCATGATACGGAAGAAGTGCGCGTTTTCATCCGAGAACAAGTCCGCGTCGTTTTCAATCATGGTCTCCAGCAAATCGAGCAGCTGTTCATAATAATGACGGACGACCAGCAGCTTCCTGCGCAGCGCCAGGATTTCGCCGTTGAACGCCTTGCCGGTCGTTCCGTTTTCAATCTGTTCCTCCATTTTGCCAATCCTGTTTTCATAGGTTTCCAGCGCGCCGGTGTCCCGGTACACCAGCCGTTCGAAAAACGCGCAGATTATGCGCTCAAGCGAGACGTTTTTCAGGCTCAGGCGATGCATCGCTTCCTCAAACGCCTTTGTGGTACTCCCGTCCGCGTCCGTCACCGTGATGAGCAGCAGAAAATTACGCTCGACAAAGAAACCGATCTTGTCGCGCGGGCCGTATACGCTGGAAACGCTGCGTACGGAAAGCAGGCTGAAAAGATATCCGTCCGCCGTCTCAATTACGGAACGAAAATGCGATTCGGGTTTTTCGCACACGTCCAGCCAAAATGCCGGCAGACCGATTTTCTCCGCGCCGCCCTGTTTCATTTCTTCCAGCGCGACCATCCCCGCGGTCAGGCGCGTTTCGTCCACCTGCGCCAGATCGACCGGTTTGAGCGTTTCTCCGAATTCATAAATCATGCGTTATCCCTCCCGGCGTGTTTTGTTTCGCCAGCTGTGATAGGAGAATCATATCCCCGCGCGCACACCCGGTCAAGCCCGCGGAACGGCCCGCGGACGATATGCTATAATGTTGGAAAGAAATCGCTACGCAGGGAGGGAAGCAAAATGCGCGGGGACGACCGCTTCATAAAACTCTATGGAAAAGGCATCACAAACGTCAACGAAATCTGGGTCGACCGGGAAACCGGCGTGAACTATCTCTTTCACGCAGCCGGATACTCCGGCGGGCTCTGTGTGCTGGTCGATCAAAACGGCAAACCGGTCGTAACGGACACATACACGCTCGAGCACGAACGCTATTAACAACGCAGATAAGCAGACTGGCAGGCCGGATAAAATCCGGCCTGTGTTTTTATGCGTCCCGCACCAGTTCGAGTTTGTAGACGACCGGGCGCACGCCATCCGTGCAGCAGACGATCCGCGTGCCGCCGTCGCGGTACCAAGTGTTCTCGTCGCCGCCCGCATACAGCGTGGATATCGTCCCGTAAAGATCGTGCCACGCCCAGGGACAGAGTCCTTGCGGCATCTGCGCGCCGCCGGTATAGAGGAACACGTCCCCTTCCTCCTGGAGCGGGCATGCGCCCGCCGCCGCACCTTCGGTCAGATATTTTTCCGCCAGCTCGGGGTAGAATTCGCGCTTCAGCACGGTAATCCGTACGCTGTTCATGCTTTCGCCTCCTGTACCGCGACGAAGAACCGCCGTGTGCGCGGCCCGTCGAACTCGCAGAAATACACGCCCTGCCACGTCCCCAGCAGCGGCCTGCCGCCGCGGACGATCAGCGTAACGGAACTCCCCATTGCGGAGGCTTTGAGGTGCGCGGCGCTGTTGCCCTCCGCGTGCCGGAATTCCGGGCGGTCGGGATAGGTTTTGTTCAGCGCAAAAATCAGGTCGCGCACCACGTCCGGATCGGCGTTTTCGTTGATCGTGATTCCCGCCGTGGTATGCGGGCAGTACACCGTGCAAAGGCCGTTTTGCACGCCGCTTTCAGCGATTGCCTCGCGCACCTGCGGCGTAATCGCGGCCCAGCCGTCGCGCGAGGTGCGCAGTGAAAATTCTTTAAGCAAGTTGGCTTCCTCCGGCAAAAAAGTGTCGGTTTGATTATAGCACAGGGATTGCGGGAAAAAAGAAGGGAATGGAATTGGGGCAGTGAACTGAAGCGCCTGCATCGCATGGAAGCAAACTTCACGGAAACAAAAATGAGTTGGAAGATTGGAGAAATATACAAGTGCTAAACACAGCGAAAAGGTAATATTTAATAAAGCTGAATATACCCGTCACATAGTCTATCTGCATATAAATACAGTTCTTCGAATACTCGAGAATCGATATCTTGTGATTCAGATCGCGCCATTTCCATTGTATATCTTATAAGGCTCTGAAACTTAATAGTTGCACGCTGTTTCTCTTCCTTCGCTCTTTTGGATTCTAATATTTCAATCATATCTTTCCCAGCTTCATAAATCCATGGAAAACTATCCTTGTACAAGGATAGGGTTACTAAGAAAGCAAATTTATCATCCAATTCGCCTAATCCTGTATGTACCATTTTGCTGATTAACCTTGGACTTAATGATCGCGCACGAATTCCATCATATGTTTCAAGACGATGCATAAGGCGCTCTGTTCTCTTCAGCAAAGTTTCCGTCGATTCCGCTGTTGCATTTTCTGGATTTCTAAGAAGTTTTTGGTTAATTCTTGTTAGTTCAAGTATTTCTTCTAAAATCTGCAATGTTTTTTCTGTATCTTTTATTTTTCCTTTTCCTTTTGCCTCGACTTCATCAGGTTCGATCTTCCCTAAACTTTCTTCGAGCTTCGGATACCAAACTTCAAATGTTTCCTCTAGCTCATGAGGCTCTAGTGCTGTGTTTTCGCAAGCCGTATTTAAAGTAACCATCAATTTCTTAATCTCATCTTTTGAATATACTGTCGCTTGAAATTGTAGTAGCGGACTGTCTTGTAAGTCAGATGGCTCCAGATCAAATAGTAGGGGAACCACATAAGTTTTGTCTATTGTTTTCGAAAGAGCGCCTGCCTCAAATAATAGCCACGGTTGTTGAAAATTATCCTTTGTAACACAAAGTATTCCAAAATGCGTATCTTGCAATTCAGCTGCAATATCCGTGCTCCACCGAGCTCCTTTTGAGATATCCTGAGACGAAACAAAAGGCTCAACCGATTGAATAACATGCTTAATCCATAGCTTTAGCGTCTCTGCAATTTTATTGCTGCGTTCACCAGACCAACTAATAAAAACCTTCATAGCATCCCATTATCTCCTTCTGAATTAATATCTTACAACGTATTATAACATTTTATGCAAGTATTCCATATATTTATTCTCGAATATTTCATTTTAAAGATTTATCATTTTCCATTTCTGGTCTATTAGTATATGTTGACTTAATGTTCTTTTGTGCCTTTTCTTTCGTACATTTTGGTTCCTGTTTCAGTCCCCCCAAAAGCTTGTGTAAATGCAACCAAAATCTCCACTCCAAGTCCCCCTTGACAATCAGTATCGATTGATCGATACTATTGGTATGCAAGCCGTGGTTCAACCAGGCCTCGCACGCCGCGTTTGCTCTTGCTCGCTTCGCGGTTCATTTTTCGGTCTCGCCGCACCGGGAACGCGGCGAAAATGGGAATGGGGAATTGTATGTTTGAGTTTCAACCCGGCGTATCCGTCCTCTCCGTCTGGGGCGTCTGGCTGCTCGTTTGCGCGTCGCTGTTTGCGTTCAACGAGTTTTCACGGCGCTGGAAATGGGCGGGGTTCATCAGCTTTGTGATCCTGCCGGCCGCGCTGTCCGTGCTCTGGTTCACCGTGCTGAACAAGCAGACCTATACCGACTGGTTTCACCTCATGAAGGTGTATTCCTCGACGGCGGGCTGTATCGGCTTCTGGTGCATCCGGCACATCCAGAAAAAAGACAAGCTCACCGGCGAAATCACCTGGCGGCTGGCCGATAACAAGATCGCTTTGTGCTTCCCGCCGCTGATCCTCGCGGTCAACATTCTGGAAGCGTGCGTACGCGATTTTCAGGTCGGCGCGCAGTACTGGCTCGTCAACTCCGGCCCGATCGAGGGCGAAGTCACCGGCGTGCTCGGCGGCCCCTGGAACATCATGAACGGCATCGCGGGACTTCTTTGCATCATCACCATCACGGGCTGGTTCGGCATTGTGATCCGCAAAAAGACGAAGGGCGACGGCAGCCGGGACATGCTCTGGCCGGACATGCTCTGGTTCTGGATCATCGCATACGACATCTGGAATTTTGCCTACACCTACAACTGCATCCCGACGCACTCCTTCTACGCGGGCCTTGCGCTGCTGGTTGCACCAACGCTCTGCGCGTTCACGATCGGCAAGGGCGCGTGGCTCCAGCACCGCGCACAGACGCTTGCTATCTGGTGCATGTTCGCCCAGACGTTCCCGCTGTTCCAGGATCAGGGGTTCAAGATGGTGCGTTCGACCTATAACCCCGTAATCTACACCGTGCTCGGCGCGCTGGCGCTCGCCGCGAACGCCGCCGTGCTGGTCTACATGATCTACAAGGCCGTGAAGACCAAGCGGAATCCTTACAAGGCCGAGCTTTACACCGACCTCGCCGCCTATCAGAAAGTCAAGGCGCTGGCGGAATAGTATCCGTATCGTTTTTACCGCATCAAGAAGCGTCCCTCCCGGAAGTAACGCCGGAAAGGACGCTTTTTATATGCATTCAGTTTTTATATGCCGCGTGTCAGTACCCCAGCGATTCGCCGACGAGCACGACCTCCGTGCTGCCGACGCCGTGCATCGGGCGCAGCAGCGTCACGACGCCGCCGCAGATCCTCTCCGGGCTGCCGCAGTCGTAGCAGCGCATCTCGGCGCTCAGCGCGCAGGGCGTTTTCCGCCCGAGCCGCTTTGCGTTGAGCGGCGCGGCGACGTTCCGCGCGCGCTGCATCGCGCGTTCAAAATCCGGCTCAATCTTGTTGACCCCCGCGATGAAGATCACCCGCTCGCGGCCGCAGAGCGTCGCGGCGACGCGGTTGCCCGTGCCGTCGATGTTGATCAGTTCGCCCGTTTCGGCGATGGCGTTGAGGGAGCAGATATAGACCTGCGCTTCCGACGCGCGTGCACGGGTCTCTGCGCCGGGCTGCTTCCAGTGCCAGAATACGTTGTTATCCTTTTGCAGCAGTTCATACAGGCCGAGCTGTTCGACCGTCACGCTGCCGCCGATGCCGACTGTTTTGCCGGAAACCGACGCGGCGACGGCGTTGGCCGCCTCCTGCGCGGTTGGATAATAGCCAACGGCAAAGCCGTGCCGCTTCAAAGTTTCAAGTGTGCGCGTAACATCCATATCCGGCCGCCTTCCTGCGAAAAACCGCTCTGCTTTTGTGTTCCATTATAGCAGATTCCGCAAGTCCGCGGGATAACAGCCTTTTCACGTTACGCGGCGCGACGGTCTGCCGGTTCGGCGCGGGTCACGCCTTTTTCCCGCGGTGCGGCGTTTCGTGCGCTCACCGCTTTTTTGCGCCGGACAAAATACCGCAGGATCGCCGCGGCGAACAAACCGCCGCTCAGCACCCAGTAGATCAGGTCGTAGTGCGTATACCGCCCGGCAATGTTGATGATTGCGCGGACGAGGAACCCAACCGTCAGCGTCGCAACGCCCGCGTTCCAGAGCCGCCGAACCGGCACGCCGGGCGTCCGCTTCATTCGCAGGCTGCCCAGCAGCGCCGCCGGAACGCATCCGAGCAGCAGCGGCGGCACGAACAGATACACCAGAAACGGAGAACTTTCTCCGTAGCTGAAGTGCAGGTACACGGCGCTGAACGCTCCGCAGAGCGCGGCGAGCACCGCATAGGTCACTGCGGCGCGCCGCAGCGCCTTCCGGCGTTTTTCACGCAGAGATATAGACAATGTCGCTCACCGCCCGTTCTTTAATCGTCTTGCCGTTCGTGGTGGGATTGTTCAGAACCTCCCCTGCGAACACCATTGTGGAAGAACCGCCGCCGTCGAGGTTGTACGCCGTCGTGCAGCCATATTGCTGCATGACCTGCGCGAGTTCATAGAGCGTGAGCCCCGCGCTTTCGCTCGTGCGCCCGTCGGACACAACGACGATGTAGTGCAGCGGTTCGATTATTCCGATCGCCGTGCGCGGGTTGCTCGAACTCGCCTGATCCACCTCCGCGCCCTGCGTAACGGCGATTTCGCCGTTTTCCACGAGCGTCGGGCCGAATGCAAAGAGCTGCACAACGCCGCTGTCGAGAAGTTCCTGTGCGGAAACCTCGGTTTCGTCGGCAATGCCAAAGCTGCCGTCGGCATAGATCACGAGGTCCTCCGTGTCGTCGTCCTGCCGGACGCTGTCGCGATAGAGCACGCCGTTTTTAATCACGTACCCGCGCTTGTTCGCGCCGTAGAAGTCGCCGTTGACTGCGAAAATTGCGTCGTTTTCCGAGGCGATCGTGCTGGTCGTTTCGGTCACGTTGGTGCCGTAAACACCCTGCGCCAGCGCGGTTTTCAGCAGGTCTGCACTGGCAATCCGGATATCCGCAACATACACGTCGGTGCCGTTGACGCGCAGGGTTGTGATCGTGATGTTCACGTCCTCGCTGGAATAGCTGCTGTCGGTAAGCACCGGCTCCGCCGTCTCCTCCGCTTCGGCCGCTTCGGCTGTCTCGGCTGTTTCGGCTGTTTCGGCTGTTTCGGCTGCATCCGTCGTCGTATCTTCAGACGGTTCTTCAGCCGACAAATCCTGCGTCTCTCCGATTGCCGCAGTCTCCGTTTCGACGGCTGCGCTCTGGAGGCTTGCCGTGTCCGCCGCCGCGTCCGCGGTCTGTTCCGCGGACGCGATGCGGTGCGGCAAAACGAAGGTATCCAGCAGCACGAACGCCGTCAGCGCGGCCAGCACGGCCGAAAAGAGGAATGCCCGCCCGTGCTTCTTCCAGAAATACCGTTGCTTCATGGGTTAACCCCGCCTTCCTCCGCCGGACGGCTGTCCGCCGCCGGGCATCTGGCTGTCGCCCGGCACCTGGCTGTCGAATCCGCCGCGGCTCGTGCTGCCGCCGGAGCCGTATGTGGTGGACACGCCGGAAAGCGTTATGCTTTCCACCAGCGTGCCGCCCGAAAGCGTACCGCCCGAAACGCTGCCGCCGCTGTAGAGCAGATACGTCTCCCCGTCGGACATCGCGGAGGCGCTGATCACGACGTTTTGATACTGCTTCTGCGGCGCAAAGGATACGATCACGTTTCCGTCCGAATCCGTCAGCGTGACCAGCGTGCCCGCGCTCTGCACGCTTTGGTAGGTGTACATCAGCGAACACTGCGAAGACGAACTGCCGAAGGTGACCGCCATGCCGGTGCTGCCCGCCGCAATCACGCTTCCGCCGCTGATCGTTGCGGGGCTTGCATCCAGCGCACCGTTGCCGGAATCGGTAGGCCCGGAGACGAACACGCTCCCGCCCGTTACGCTCAGAGAACCGTTGCTGTCTATGCCGTCGCCCGAAGCGTTGATCGTCAGCGTTCCGCCGGAGATGATGATCTGCTTGCTTGCATCGCTTGCAAAGCTGTCCCCGCCCCAGCGGTCGTTGCCGGAGGCCGAACTGTCCGCTCCGCCCGCCGCATTCAGGCCGTCGTCCGAAGCGGTGACAAAAATCGTCCCGCCCGCAATCGTGATGGTGCTCGCTTCAATGCCCTCGTAGCTCTGAGAGACGGTGATTTCGCCGCCGGAGATAACGAGCGTATCGTCGCAGTGCATGCCGTCGTCGCCGGACGCAAGCGTCAGTACGCCGCCCGTAACGTTCAGGCTCTCGCCGCTGTGCAGCGCATCGTCTTCCGCGTCGATCGTGACGCTGCCGCCGTTGATCGTCAGCGCGCACTGTGCCTTTATGCCTTTTGCGCTGTCCGCGCCCGCGCCGCCGGTCGTGATGGAGATCGTCCCGCCGTCGATCGTGACATTGCCTTTTTCGGTGTCGTCCTTGTTGACGCTCACGATGCCGTCGCCGCCCGCGGTGATCGTAATGACGCCGCTGTTGACGGACACGCTGTCCTTGCCGCTCACGCCGTCCGAAACCGCCGTCACGTTCAGGGTTACGTCCGCAATCACGACGTCGTCCTTGCCGACGACGCCGAACTTATAGTTGCCGTCGATCGTAATCGTGCCGGAACCGTTGATCGTGAGATCGCATTTTGCAAAGACCGCCCCGTCCGGCGTGTTGCCGTAAGGATCGTCGGCATATGAATCGCCGTCGATGAGCGTGTTGCTTGTGCCCTCCGCGGCGGTGATGAACACCTTGTCCGCGCTGACCGCATAAATTGCAGGTCCGTCGCCGGAACTGACGGACGCGCCGTTGAGCACGATTTGTACCTTGTCGTCTTCGCCCGCGTCGACTATGATCGTCCCGTCGCGCAGCGTGCCGCTGAAAACGTACACGCCGCCTGCAGCGATGGTGTAGTCGCCCTCAACCGAGGACAGATCGACATAGACCGCCTCGCTTTCGTCGTAGGTGCCGTCCAGGTCGCGGTCGCTGTAGTCCGCCGTCACCACGTCCACGGTGGTCACGGAAACCGTGTCCGCCTGGATTGTCTGCGTCTCGGCCGTTTGTGCCGACGCGGTCTGCTCCGTACCGCACCCGGCGCTTATCAGAAACAGCACGGCTGTCAGCGCCGCCGCTGTGATTTTGAGTTTTCTCATCTTTTTCACTCCTTTCGGGGCTGCTGCATTACAGTTCGTCCTTCCCGCCCGGCGTTCTGGACAGCTGGATATTCAGATTCCCGTTTCTCGTGCGCAGCGCGTCGATAAAGCGCTTTTCCTGCGACGCATCCTTCAGCGTCACATCGTACTGCAGTTCAAACATACTGCCGAGGTTCGTCGTTTTCACCTTGCGGAGTTCCGCTTTTTTCGTGTAGGCTTCAAACACATCGTCAAACACGTCGGTATAGTCCAGATCTTCCGGCATGACGACCCGCAGCAGCCGGTGGTCGGTCTCCTGATCGCCAAATCCCGTCTTCACCAGCAGGAGGCTCACCGCCGCCATCAAAGCAAACAGCATGCATGCAACGCCGACGTACCCCATGCCCGCCGCAAGGCCGATGGCCATTGCAACGAACACCGCCGCAATTTCCCGCGCGCCGCCCGGCGCCGAACGGAAGCGGATCAGCGAAAACGCGCCCGCGACAGCGATGCCCGCGCCTAGGTTGCCGCTCACCAGCAGGATGACCGTCTGCACGACGACCGGCAAAAGCACCAGTGAAAGGGCGAACCCTTTTGTATAGACGTTTTTATACATGTACACCAGCGCGGACAGAAATCCAAGCCCGATGGAAACCCCGCTCAGAATCAGAAACTGCGCGGCCGTCAGGCCGTCCGTGGTCAAAATGCTCTCAAGCATAGCTGCTCTCCCCCTTTTCGATTCTCGTTGCTTCCGGATAAATATAGTCCCGGTAGCTCGTGCCGTATTTTGAAAAACTGGCCGGATAGATTTCATTTTTACCAAGCACTCTGCAAAGCCAGAGCGGCATCGCACCGGAAGCCTTGACCTCCATGAGCGTCTGTCCCGGCGGGAGGATTTCGCGGCCCCATGAGCTGGCGTTCAGGCGGAGCATGCCGGCCCGGAAACGGACCGAGTCGTCGAACGTGATCCGCAGCCCCTGCTCCGCGCCCGTATAGGCGATACGCCGGTAACTGAGCAGCACGCGCGGAACCGGGCGGTACAGAGACATGAAATACCGGATTTCCCGGAGCACCTGCGCGTCGCCTTCCAGCTTTCCGTCCGTCAGAAACGCCTCCGCTTCCGCCGCCGTCAGCTGCGCACGGCGCTTATAGACCACGCCGTCGAATTTCTTTTTCAGCTCCACAAACACCGTGCTGTCTGCGCTCGGCGTGCCGTACCATCTGAGCCGGAGCTTTTCCTTATAGTCCGGTTTCTCCAGCGACGTACGGATAAGCCTGTAATCTTCGGTGTCGTAATAAATGCTGCTCACCGTGCTGCGCCCGAACGGGTCGGGGTGCATATGCCCCGTCAGCCCGTCGTGCACCGCCCCAAGCTGCGCCGGGCTCAACAGATATTTTTCCTCGATTCGTTCAAACGTGTTCTGTGCCATGACGTTCACCTCTCATGGGGCAATTGTAAAATCCCATCCTGAAATCACGCTGAAAATTTGATTTCAGTGTTTTTTCAGCAAATGTATGTATGATATGCGTAAAGATTTAATCAGGAAAGAACGTGCCTCTGCCTGCGAAACGACATACCGATTGCATCCGGCCGGCAAAGCGTTTTATACTGAAGGAAACAAGAGGGGGGCAGCAAACCCATTGCGCATTTTGATTGTAGAAGATGAAAAACGTCTGTCCGACGCGCTCACGCAGATCATGCGTGAACAAAAATACGCCGTGGACGCGGTGTACGACGGCGAGGACGGTTATCAGTACGCGCGATGCGGCGAATACGACGCGATCGTGCTGGACGTGATGCTGCCCCGGCGCAGCGGCTTTGAGGTGGTCAAAGCGCTCCGCCGTGAAAAAATTGCCACGCCGGTATTGCTTTTGACCGCGCGCGACGAGCTTGAAAGCAAGGTAAACGGCCTGGACTGCGGCGCGGACGACTACATGACAAAGCCCTTTGCGCCGGAGGAGCTCACCGCGCGCATCCGCTCGCTGACGCGCCGCCAGGGCGAAGTGGTGCTTGAAGAAATGACGTTCGAGGATTTGACGCTGGAGCTTTCCACCTGCGATCTGAAATGCGGCGCGAAACGCGTCCACCTCAGTTTCAAGGAATTTGAGGTAATGAAGCTGCTGCTTGCTTCTCCGAACACAATCGTGCCGAAAGAACAGCTTCTCGTAAAGGTCTGGGGTGCGGAAAGCGACGCCGAGGACAACAACGTGGAGGCCTATATTTCGTTCCTGCGCAAAAAGCTCTTTTACCTCGGTTCGCAGGTCAGCATCAGCACCATCCGCAAACTCGGTTACCGCCTCGGCACGGAGTAGCGTTATGATTCAGAAGCTCAAGCGAAAATTTATATTGATCAATATGGCGCTGGTGTTCGCGGTGCTGTTGATCGTGTTCACCGTGCTTTGCCTTTCTACCTATAACCAGCAGGGCACGGAGCAGACCCGCTCGCTCGACCAGCTGCTTTCGCGCAGGGACAACCCGGATTTTCAAGTTGAAATCGGCAAGCCAAGCGGACCGGACGGCTCCGCGCCGCAGAAAAGCGACAACCTGGTCGCCGGCTTTGTCGTAACCGTCGACGAAACAGGCGAAATCACGGTCTCGGCCGGCAACTCGGTGTCCGTCAGCGACGAAATTGCGCAAAGCGTCAGTCAGACCGCGCTGCTCGCCGACGCGGACAGCGGGCTGATCCGCGCATACTCCCTGCGTTACCTGCGCGTTACGGACGGAAGCGAAACGCGAATCGCGTTTCTGGACGTGAGCAGTGATTTAAGCGCCATGACGGAGCTGATCGTCACCTCGCTTCTGGTCGGCGGTTCGGGCCTCGCGGCGTTTTTCTTCATCAGTTTGTTCCTCGCCAGCTGGGCGCTCAAACCGGTCGGCAAAGCCTGGACGCAGCAAAAGCAGTTTGTTGCGGACGCGTCCCACGAGCTGAAAACGCCTCTCACCGTCATCCTGGCCAACCAAAAAATATTGCTCGCCCATCCGGAGCGGACCGTCGGCGAAGAAGCCCAGTGGATTGAAAACACACAGTCCGAAGGCAACCGTATGAAGTCCCTGATTTCCGATCTGCTGTTCCTTGCAAAGACCGATTCGGACCGTGTGGAAGAGATTTTTTCGGAAGTGCGCTTTTCGGACGTTACGCAGAGCGCGCTGCTTTCGTTTGCGTCCGTCGCTTTTGAAGCGGGGGTGCTTCTTGAGGACGAAATCAAGCCGGACGTCACCCTCTGCGGCAGCGAATCGCAGCTCCGGCGCCTCTGCGGAATCCTGATCGATAACGCAATCAAATATGCCGACCGCGGCGGACAAGTGCGCGTGACGCTCTCCTCGGACGGCGCAAACTGCCGTCTTAGCGTGCATAACACCGGCGCGCCGATTCCCAAAGCGGAGCTTCCGCGCCTGTTCGAACGGTTTTACCGCGTGAACCGCGCGCGCAGCGAAGGCGGATTCGGACTTGGGCTTTCCATTGCGGAGAGCATCGCCCGTTCGCACGGCGGCCGCATCGGTGTCGTCAGCACACAAGGCAGCGGCACGACGTTTACCGTGACCCTTCCTCTGGCCCCGGCGACCAAACGAAACAGCAAAAGGCGGCGCGCATGAGCGCCGCCTTTCTGCGAAAAACCGCAGCCGTACTGGCCTGCGTTGGATTGATCCTCGCCGCCGGGTGTGCGAAAAACGGCGCGGATTCCGTCGCGGAGCCAAGCCCGGCAAGAAAGAGTACGCCCGTGCTTCTGGCGACTGAACCGCCGAAAAGCACGCCGCAGCTGACCGCAACGCCTCCGTCCGAGCCGGAAATGGTCATCGACGAGGACGGCGATATCACGCTGCGCAGCGACATTGCCGACTCGTTTTCAACGGCGGCCTACTCGTTTTCCGAAGCGCCGACCATTTTAATCTATCATACGCACGCGACCGAGGCCTACTACAAAAGCGCTTCGGACGACTATATCGAAACCGAAACGGGACGAACGCAGAACAACGACTACAACGTCGTCGCCGTCGGCGACGCGCTGGCGGACGCGCTGACAGCGCGCGGTTTCAACGTGATTCACGATACGACCGACGTTGAGCAGCCGGAACTCACCAGCGCGTACTCGCGTTCGCTGGAAGTCATGCAGAAATACGACGGGATCGATATCTATCTGGACCTGCACCGCAATGCCAGCCGCCAGCGCGGCGGACACTCGGACAACACCGTCGTCATCGGAGACACGCCGTGCGCCAAGCTGTTTTTCGTTGTCGGCACCGGCATCGGCACCTACGAAGGCGAATACGACGCGCTGCCGGACTGGGAAAGCAACTATGCCTTCGCGCTCTCGGTCATGGACGCAATCGCCGAAGAAGCGCAGCCGCTCGTCAAGCCCATCCGCCTGAAAGTCGGACGGTTCAACCAGCATATGGGACTCTGCCTGCTTGCGGAAATCGGCACCAACGCGGACACGCTGGCCGCCGCGCTCAACACCGTCCCCTACCTTGCGGACGCGCTCGCAGCCGTCTGCACGGTCGCAGACAGCTGATATAAAGAACGCCGGTTTTTGCCGATTTACAGAACAGAATCGTATTAAAGGCGCTGCCGCCGCAAACCCGCAGTGCATGACAGAACGAGTCCCTGCTGATATAATATTTATGTAAATCCGCCGCTTGAGAAAGGGAGATCTGGCTATGAAAGGGCATGGCGACCACGCCTGTCTCGAAAAATTCAGGCAAAAACATCCCGAATCCCTCAGAAGCAACGCCACCATCCTGCTTATTTTACAATTTATCCTGATTCTGCTGCTTTTCGCAACCGCTGTTTTGGTGTGCCTCGTCGACACCGGCGGCCGTCTGGTGTTTTATCTTCTTTTGCTGGGCGGCCTGCTGCCTCCGCTCCTTGCCGGCCTGTTTTGCAACACGAATGGAAAATACCTAACAGCCGCAATCATTACGTCGGCCTGCACGATTGTCGGACCGTGGGTTGCGATTGTTTTCGACCCGCA
>ERZ795053.1335-NODE-1335-length-31331-cov-9.146886_pt1 | contig 31331 bp, 27 predicted proteins | sample MGYA00375137_ERZ795053 | MGnify/ENA primary metagenome ERZ795053 (study PRJEB30182, sample SAMN05720284) | activated sludge metagenome | isolation source: Anaerobic digester | place: Hong Kong | collected 2014-12-17 ...
GATGCCATTTGAGATTATTAAGAGCAAAGAGCCAGAGGCTCGACTTATGGTGTAGCTGGGGAAGGCATGGCAGACCAGATGGGAAATGTTGAATGTTGAGGGTTGAATGTTGAATTGAAGGCTAATCCGATTAGATTTGCACTTCACAAAGCCATCATCACATGGGAACCATTGCCATCGAAGGCATGCAGTTTTATGCGTACCACGGATATTACAAAGAGGAGCGGAAGAAAGGAAATTATTTTGTAGTCGATGTTTATCTGGATCTTGATTTTACCAAGGCGGGGCGCGAAGATGGTATCCAGCACACCGTCAACTATGAAAAAGTATATAATCTCTGTGCGAGACGGATGGCGCGTACCCGAAAATTGCTGGAGGCTGTATGTGTCGAGCTGGCTGAGCTGGTTCACCGGAAGTATCCGGAAGTGAAGAAGACCCGCGTACGGATCTCCAAGCTGCATCCCCCGCTGGCCGGACCTTCCCAGCGCTTTTATGTCGAGCATAGTCTCAAACGGAAAAAACCCAAACGCAAAGATTTAAGTTTTTAATAACAAGCTTTTCCGCGCCTTGTGCGTCTTATATACAAATCGTCAACATCAAAACTATGAAGAAAAAAACCTTACTGCTGGCCTTGACGGCTTTCAGCCTGATGTCATGTGCTACCCTCAACGGCGTTTTGAGCCAGGCCGGCACCGTTCCCGTTACGTCCGAGGAAGTTGGTAAAGGATTGAAGGAAGCTCTCACCGTAGGCATTAGCAAAGGAGCCGAGGCGCTCGCCAAAGTAGACGGCTATTATAAAAGCCCCTACAAGATTCTGATGCCCGAAGAAGCACGCACCATCGCCAACAAGCTCCGGGTGATTCCGGGATTCGCCGACTTTGAAGAACAGCTGACTGAAAAGCTGAACCGGGCTGCTGAAGATGCCGCACAAAAAGCTAAACCCATCTTTGTGGATGCCATCACATCGATGACCATCGGCGATGCCTGGAATATCCTGAAAGGCCAGGACAATGCTGCCACCGTTTACCTCAAGCAAGAAACTTATCAGCCACTGTACGATGCCTTTAAACCGGTTATCGTGAGCTCGCTGGAAAAGGTTAATGCCTTGTCCTACTGGGAATCTGCGGTCACCGCCTACAACAAGATTCCATTGGTCAAGAAGGTGAATCCCAAACTGGATGACTATGTGAATACCCAGGCACTGAACGGCTTGTTCAGCATGGTTGAAAAAGAAGAAAAAGAGATCCGCACCAATGTGGGTGCCCGTACCACCGATCTGTTGCGCCGCGTATTCGGCCAGCAGGGCCGCGGCTAGGGTCGATTAAAATAAAGTAGAACACAGTAGGAACAGTCGGTGTGGATTAGGTCAGACCGGCTGTTTTTGTTTGGGGTAGTTTGAATATTATTGGCGTATATTTGTCCAACAAACTCACTTTCCATGCGCCCTTTTAGTTTGATTTTAGCAAGCAAAATCTTGCTGGTTGTCTTTAGTACGTTTGCAAAAGCGCAAAATATACCCTTGCGTAATGCTTCCTTTGAAGAGAATGCTTATTCAATGCCAGAAGAATGGATATCAGGGAATAAGAGCTTTTCAAAAAAAATCGCATTCATCCAGCCAAATGAAAAGACGGAAGTATCAAAAACAGCCTTCGACGGTAATTCTTATGTAGCCCTGGTAGTCCGGGAGACTGGTTACAAGGAAGCACTTGCGCAGAAGCTATCTCAGCCCATCCGGGGAGGATCTGCCTACGAATTTTCGATTGAGTTATGCATGTCTGAAAGATATGTTAGTCCATTGCCCAGTAGTCAGGAAGGCCCATCGCCCAAACCGTATATCAATCCGGTATTTTTCAAGATCTATGGGAGCGATAATCCACTCAATCGTGATGAGTTGCTAGCGATCATTGGTCCCGTAAATAATTTCAATTGGCAAAATTATACCGTCATCTTGGAATCTAGCAGGAATCATAATTGGTTGGTATTGGAAGCTGATTTTGACAATTGGAATCCCTATAATGGTCATGTCCTATTAGATAATGCTTCTGATCTCATTGAGGTCTTGGATCCGGAACCTGAGAAAAGCATTCGGATTGATCATTCGATCAAATTGTCTAATCCATCCTTTGAAGGTATTCCGCAGTGTTGTATGGCTCCCGTGGGGTGGAGGGACTGTGGGCCTCCAAGCCAGACGCCGCCGGACATCCAGCCTTCCGGGCAATTTGGGGTAACCGCCCCTGCTTTTAATGGAAGCTCCTACCTGGGTATGGTCGTTCGGGAGACTGGGACGACAGAGGCAATAGGCCAGAAACTTTCGTCCCCACTCAGAATCGGAGAAACTTACCAATTCAAACTTTGGGCTTCCTTATCGGAAGTTTATGAAAGTATGGTAGGACCATCCACAGGATTTGGATCTCCAACATCGGAAGGAATGCACCGTGCATCCTTTGTTCATCCGGTCGTATTAAAGATTTACGGAGGAAATGACTATTGCTCAAGGGAAGAATTATTGGGCGTAATCGGCCCGGTGGATCATTTCTACTGGGATGTTTATGAGGTCTTTCTAAAACCATCAAATCATTATACTCACCTCATTCTGCAGGCTGATTTTAATGGTTATCCGCCTTATAATGGGCACATCCTGATTGATAACGCTTCGGACCTGGTACCGGTTAAGGGTAAAAACTAATTCGATTTCATTCTCAGGGTTGGAAGCAGGCGAACATTCCCTTGCCAGAATCGTTAAATTGGTCTTAAATTGTAGCCGATTAAAACTATTTGCCGGATCTTAAACCTTTCCTAAAAAGAAAGTGACCGGATCGACACAACCAATGCGGAACCAAACAGTAACTCTTCTTTTTTTATTTATTTCTCTGGTAGCCTGGGGGCAGCATACTCCAGGATCCATTGAATTATTTAACTCCTCATTTGAAGGGATACCGCAGTGTTGCCAGGCCCCGTTGGGGTGGCGTGACTGCGGTTGGCCCGGTGAGACCCCACCGGATATTCAACCCTCCGGGCAGTTTAGTGTGACACGTCCTGCCCAGGACGGAAGGACCTACCTGGGCATGGTTGTGCGTGAAAATGAAACCTGGGAACGTGTAACGCAGGCGCTAACCACGGCCATGCATGCCGGTACTTGCTACTCCTTTTCCCTCTACCTGTGCCGGTCCAATGTTTATCTCAGCAAGCTGGATGCTAAAGAGGATTCACCACTAAAATCTTTTACAAAGCCTATCGTGCTGCGGATCTGGGGAGGTAACGACTACTGCGATCGCGCAGAGATGCTTGCCGAGACCCCGCCCATAGAGAATGCAGATTGGCGGAAGTATAATTTTAAGCTGGAGCCCAAACAGCATTATAAATTCATTATTCTGGAAGCGTATTATAAGACGCCGGTCTTGATACCTTACAACGGCAATGTTCTGGTGGACCATGCCAGTGCTCTGGAACCCATACCTTGTGATGATGAGCTTCCTGCCATCGATCCGGAAATCACGCCGCCGGTGGCTGAAGAAGAACCCCGGGTGATTAATCAGGCACCACCTACCCGTCCGCAGACTCAACCACAACGGCCACAGACTTCACCGGTGACGCCTACACCGGAGCCGGAAGAAGAAAAACCATCCCAACCGAAAATCCGGGTGCTTACGGAATTATACGGTGACCTGAAAGTGGGTCAGGTGGTTACCATCCGTAACCTGTATTTCCGGGAGAATTCTTTTGACATCGACTCGAAATATTTTCCGGTACTCGATGAGCTGTATGGGTTTTTAAAACAAAATAAGAACGTGCGTATCGAGATCGGAGGTCATACCAACGGATTGTGCGAGGATATCTTCTGTCAGCAATTGTCCCTCAGCCGTGCTCAGTCCGTTACGAAATACCTGGTAGACAAAGGAATTGATTCCCGGCGCATTGTGGCGAAAGGTTACGGTAAAAGCCATCTGATCGCCTCGGACAATACGCCCTACGGTAGACAAAAAAATCAGCGGGTGGAGTTAAAGATTCTTAGTATTCAGAGCTAAACGGGTAATGTTTCAAAACCCAGGGATTCCAGATCGGACCAAAAAGCCGGATAAGACTTTATGACTACCCCTGGATCTTTAATGACGATATTGTGTAGCATGGCCAATGGTGCCATAGCCATCGCCATCCGGTGATCCTCATAAGTGGCAAACTCCGGGGTTGTCCAAAAACGAGCTCTTCCTTCCACGATAAAATTGGCTTCCTGTGCGAGAAGGGTTGAGTCCCGGGGGGCCTCGTTAAATCGGACAGCAATCTTCTTTAATTCCGTTTGCATGGCTGCAATCCGGTCGGTTTCTTTGATGAAAAGCGTCTGTAATCCTGTAAATTTTCCCGTTACCCCCAGGCCACCACAACAGGCCATGACGGTTTGAGCCAGGTCCGGGCAGTTGATAAAGTCGTATTCAAATTCTGACGGCTGGGGACCTGAATTTTTGATAAGCCGGATGTGGTTTTCACCAAATTCTGTATGGACACCCAGCTTGACCATAAATTGGGCGATTGCCGCATCTCCTTGCAGGCTTTCCCGGTGTAACCCGAACAGTTTCAGATTACAGTGTTCACTCAGTGCAGCTATGCTGTAATAATAGGATGCTGCACTCCAGTCTGCCTCTACCTGAAATGGCCTGGCTTCATAGGCTTGCGGTTCAACCGTGATGGTTTGCCCTTGCCAGGTGTGATTTACTCCGAAAAAACCCATCATGCGCAGGGTCATTTCAAGATACGGCCTGGAAACGAGCTCGCCCTCCAGATTCAGCTCCAGTCCCATCGGGAGCCGGGGTGCGATCATCAACAAAGCCGATAAGTATTGGGAGGATACACTGGCGGGGAGGGTCAGGGTGCGGGTCACCTGTTCCCATTGTCCACCACTAAATCGCAAAGGAGGATACCCTTCGTTTTCCAGGTATTCGATACGGGCGCCCAGGGTTCGCAAAGCGGCCACCAGTGGCCCTATGGGGCGCTGCTTCATTCGTTCACTTCCCGTCAAGGTACAGGGCTTCCCGGACCAGGCAAGAAAAGCTGTAAGAAAACGGAAGGTTGTGCCTGCTGCGCCGGCGTTCAGCACCTCCTCCTGGGACGCTAAAAGGGCTTGCATGGTAGAAACGTCCTTGGAGGTTCCCAATCCGGTAATAGGAAAATCTTTTCCGGAGAGCGCCCGCAGGATCAAAGCCCGGTTGCTTATGCTCTTCGAGCCATCCAGCGTAACCGTCCCGGAAATTCTGCGATCCTTGCGATGCAATTCCAACTTGGATGGATAATCGAACCTGTTTAATGCTGTCATGCCTTAATCTGCCGTCATGTTTTCCCAAATCGTAGAATGGGCTCAAAAGTAAGGATTTGAGCGATATCTGCATTTGCCGGACACTTACCTGAAATGGAAGGCACCTTCGGATTATTTATTCAGAGCGCCTATCAACGATTCACTACCTTATTCTTCTTCGGACTGGGCATCCCGCTTCTTACGCACCCACTTTTCATGTTTATCGTAGGCATAGATAATTTCTTTCACCAGCCGGTGCCGGACCACGTCGGTCGGGTCGAGGTAGATGGTTGCCACACCCTGAAGGTGGTGCAACAAATCGATCGCCAGACGCAAACCTGATCGCTGATATCCAGGCAGGTCGATTTGTGACAAGTCACCGGTTATGATACACTTCGCCGATGGTCCCAGACGGGTGAGGAACATCTTAAGCTGCATGGAGGTTGCATTTTGCGCTTCGTCAAGCAGGATGTAGGCACTGTCCAGGGTTCTGCCGCGCATAAACGCCAGTGGTGCGATCTCAATGGTCCGGTTAGCCATGAACTGTCCCAGCGTCTCGGCAGGGATCATGTCATCGAGCGCATCGTAAAGGGGGCGCAGATAAGGATCTACTTTTTCTTTGAGGTCTCCGGGCAAAAAACCCAGGCTCTCGCCGGCTTCTACGGCCGGCCTGGTCAGGATGATCTTTTTGACCTGCCGGTTCTTAAGTGCGCGTACGGCCAGCGCCACCGCGGTATAAGTCTTACCGGTACCCGCTGGGCCTACCGCGAATACGATATCGTTATTTTCTGCGGCCTCCACCAGACGCTTCTGATTTGCAGTCTTGGCGCGGATGACTTTGCCACTGCGGCCATGGACAATAATGGACTGGTCTCCGCTCCCATTGCCCAGCGGGTCATAGGGATGGATGCCGTTCAGCAACTCGACGACCGTATCCATTTTCAATTCTTTTTCGCGGCGCAATACTTTAAGCATGACCTCCAGCTTGGCTTTCACCTCCTGGGTTTGTTTTTTGTCACCGGCTATTTTCAGATTGGTGCCCCGGGAGTTGATGGTTACATCCGGAAAGGCTTTGCGCAGCAGATTGAGTTTGGAATTGCGCTCTCCGTAGAGTTCGAGCAGATCGATACCTTCAACGGAAAGACTGATTTCACTCATTGAATTTGCCAAATAAGTATGGTTTTATTATGATTCAATACGTTGGCTGATGCCTTGTTTTTCCTTCAATAAGGTAGTAGACTTTTTCCAATACTTCAAATTGAAGGCTAAACGAATTAAAGATTTAATTAATATTTTATTTTTGTCCTAAATTTAAGGTTTTCCGGTTACGACCGCATAGCAACAGATTAAATTAATGTTAATAGATTCTGCAACATGAACCGGGTGGTAACACTTACAACCGATCTCGGCAACCAGGATTATTATGTCGGTATGATGAAAGGCGCCATTCTTTCCGCTTCATCAGGAATGCAATTGGTGGATATCACCCACGAAATTCCGTCCTACGACATCGTCCAGGGAGCTTACATTCTCCGAAATGTGTACAACCACTTTCCCCCCGGAACCGTTCACCTGATCAGTGTGAATAACAATTACAATGTTCAGAACATCTACATTCTTTTTGAGAAAGACGGTTATTTCTTTGTAGGTCCGAATAACGGGTTGTTTTCGCTGGTGTTTGAGCGGCTGCCCGATCAGGTGTTTGAACTGCGGGGCAGTAAAGGAGGCGCATTCCCGGTCCGGGATATATTTTCGAAAGTGATCCGGCAGCTGGATCGCGGTGATACCCTGAATGAGATTGGCGATGCCGTGTCCAATCTGGTGATGCGGATGAATCTGCAACCGGTTGTTACCAGATCGCATATCCGGGGATCTGTCATTCATGTGGATAAATTTGAAAATGTCATCCTGAATATCACCCGGGAGGTATTTGAACGGGCCCGGAAAGGCCGCGATTTTGCTTTGTTTTTTAAGCGTTTTGAACCCATTACTACGATCAGCGAGCATTATTTTGATGTGCCGGTAGGGGAGACCCTTTGCCTCATCAATTCCGCCGATCACCTGGAAATTGCCATCAATATGGGTAAGGCCGCCAGTCTGCTGGGTCTGAAAGAAGACGAGACGGTCCAGATTGACTTTTACGACGAGCCATGATCCGCCGATTGGTTCGCCTGCAGTTCCCGGAATCGTTTGGTCCGGAATTCAAAAGATTATTTACGGAACGGAAGGGACACATTTTGAATTTTCCAGGATGTGTATCTTTGGAACTTTATCAGGACGCGGATGCGCCCGGCGTTTGGTACACCTGGAGTAGCTGGCATAGCGCAATGGATCTGGAAAAATACCGGCAGTCGCCACTTTTCAGAGAAACGTGGAAAGTCATTAAGCCACAATTTTTAGTACCACCTCAGGCGTTTACACTTCGTCCAGAAAACGAGTGATCATGCAGATTTTACCAATTGCAGAATATACCATCCATATTGGGCCGGTCGGGGAAGCACTTGCTCCTTTAATGCAGCAATTGCGCTACAGCACCCTCTTCGTATTGGTAGACGAGCATACCGAATTGCACTGCCTGCCCCGAATCCGTTCATTGGTGGAAGACGCTGTTGTCATCCGCATACCGGCCGGAGAGGAAGCAAAGAACATTCAGGAATGTCAGCACATCTGGCAGCAATTGCTGGATGGGCATGCTGACCGCAAGTCCCTGATCATCAACCTCGGCGGAGGTGTGATCGGTGATATGGGCGGCTTTTGCGCCGGGACCTTCAAGCGGGGTATACCATTCATACAGATACCGACGACCTTACTGTCTCAAGTGGACGCCAGTGTCGGCGGTAAATTGGGAATTGACTTCAAACACATCAAAAACTGCATTGGGCTTTTCCGCAACCCGCAGGCCGTATTGGTCGATCCCCAGTTTTGTCTGACCCTGCCGGACCGGCAGCTGGCCAGCGGCATGATCGAGATCTTCAAGCACGGATTGCTCCATGACGTAGATCTCTACCACAAACTATTAGCGCTCGAATCGCTCACTGAGATCCTGGATGAAGAATACATCGGCCGGGCAATTGCCGTGAAACGGGAAGTCGTTGAGCAGGACCCCTACGAGGCCGGTTTGCGGAAGATTCTAAATCTGGGTCATACCCTGGGACACGGAGTAGAATCCTATTTCCTGGATACGGACCATCCATTATTGCATGGTGAAGCCGTGGCAATCGGTCTTATCGGTGAATTGTACATTGCCAGTAAACGCCTGGGATTTCCGGTTGAAGAACTTACCCGTATCGAACGATTTGTGAAGCGCTGGTACCCGGAAATAGCCATACCGGATGAAGCCCGGGGAGCGATCCTTCAAATCATGGCTCAGGACAAAAAGAATGAACGCAATCAATTGCATTTTTCGTTATTGAAGAAACCCGGAGAACCCTATATCGACTGTATCATTGAACCTGAATTGGTTCAAGAAGCGATCACCTATTACAATAATCAACTATCCGTACCAGTTTAATGGACAGGTAAGCCGAATTGACCAATCCTATGGCAGACACCAAATACAACCAGACGCTGGCTCGCAAAATTTATCGCATCCTGTGGGGATTGGCGATCCTTATGGTGCTTGGAGGCATCCTGTTTTTTATCATTCTCTCCCGGCAGGACCTGCCTACTTTTGAAGAGCTTGAAAATCCGGAGAACGAGCTGGCCACCGTCATTCTGGATAAAAATAAAAATGAACTGGACCGTTTGTTTATCCAGAACCGGGTGCCGGTTGCTTTTGAGGAACTGAACCCATACATCGTCCAGGCATTGATTTCGACGGAAGACGAGCGCTACTACAAGCATGCCGGCATTGATCTAGAGGCGTTGGGCCGGGTCGGGGTAAAGAGTTTGTTATTACGCAAAAAGTCTCAGGGTGGGGGAAGTACCATCACCCAACAGCTGGCCAAACTGATGTATCCCAGGATCGATCTGTCCAATATGAGTAAGATCCAGCAAATTATCAACCTTGGTCTGTCTAAATTCAAGGAATGGATCACGGCTGTAAAATTGGAACGTTCCTACACCAAGGAAGAGATCATCGCCATGTACCTCAATAAATTTGATTTCATCTACGATTCCTATGGGGTGCGTGCTGCTGCGGAAACCTACTTTGGTAAAGAGCAGGAAGATCTTATGCCGGAAGAAGCTGCGGTCATCGTAGCCATGTTGAATAATCCCTGGTACTACAACCCAAAGAAATTTCCTGAGAATTCCATGACCCGGCGGAACATAGTTCTTGCCAAAATGGAAAAGCATGGTTATCTGAGCCAGACGGAATTCGATTCTCTGCGTGTCCAGCCTATTGATATGACCAACTTCAAACGGAAGACCCAGTCGGATGGATTGGCGCCCTATCTTAAAGTTGAGATCCAGAAACGTGTTAAAGAGATTCTCGCCCAGCCAGAGACCAGAAAACCGGACGGAACAGAATACGATTTGTTTAAAGACGGACTCCAGATCGAGACGACCATTGACCCGGTTTATCAGCGTCTTGCCCTGGAAGCGGTCACAGAACATATGCCTAAACTGCAGGCATCTTATTTCCGGCACTGGAAAGGCATGAACCCGTTTACCTATGATATGGATGATCAACAGAAAGCGATCGTCCAGGCTACGCTTGAACGGATGGTCCATGAATCTGACCGGTATCAGACCTTGCGTTATGCCCGTATAGGGACACTGCTGCAAAAAATGCAGGAAGAAGTAGCCAACCTGGTCTATACCGATACGGAGATCGAATGGATGATCGATGAGGACAAGAAACCGGGTCGTATAGCGGGTTTACAAAGCAAAGGAATTATCCGCAAGGATAAGGCGCAACGCATGCGGGATGCGCTTAAAAGCCAGGAATGGGAAGCGTTAAAGGTAAAATACCAGGATCTGCAAAAGGAAACAGCTAAAGTTTTCGACACCAAAACGACGTGCCGGATTTTTGACTACCTGTCTCCGGGCTTTGAGAAGGATTCGGTAATGACCCCGATGGACAGTATTAAATACCACATGGAGATCCTTCAGACCGGGGTTATGGTGATGGATCCGACAACCGGGTTCGTTAAAGCTTGGGTAGGTGGCGTCAATCACAAATATTTCAAGTTTGACCACGTCACATCCAATCGGCAGGTAGGGTCCACCTTTAAACCTTTTGTCTATACCACCGCGGTAATGAATAACATCTCCCCCTGCACCGAGGTTATTGATCAGCCTTATACCATCGCTCCGGGAGAGAACAACTTTCACATCCCTGAGCCCTGGACACCTAAGAACAGTCACGAGTTTACCGGTAAAAAGATGAACCTGTACCAGGGGCTACGGGAATCGGTCAACTCGCTGTCGGTCTTCCTGATGAAAAGTTTTGGCAGTGCGGAGCCTGTACGTGAGACGGCCATATCGATGGGATTGAATGGAGATGAAATTCCTTCCGTTCCAAGTATTTGTCTGGGCACGCCGGAACTGACCGTGGAAGAATTGACGGGAGCCTATGGGGTATTCGCCAATAATGGTGAATACAACAAACCCATCATTATCCAATACATCCGTGACCGACATGGCAGGTTGATCTACCAGAATAAGCTTGTCCGTCACCGCGCACTGAATGAAAAAACCAATTACGTCATGGTACGCATGTTGGAGCAGTCCATTGGAAATGGAAAACTGGGACTGACCTCGCCGGAGGTTGGCGGGAAGACCGGCACCACCAACAATCACGTGGACGGCTGGTTTATGGGGATCCATCCCCGCGTGGTCATCGGCACCTGGGTAGGTGGTGACTATGGATGGATACGCTTCAGAACGCTTGATGCCGGCCAGGGCGCAGTTATGGCCCGGCCTATCTTCAATTTGCTGATGCGGAAGCTGGAAACGTTGTCAGCAGATGAATTCGATGCACAGACCGGATTCTCGGTACCGGCAGGCCGGTTGGGTATTACGATTGATTGTGAAGACTACAAACAAGAACCCTCCGCAGAGGATGTTTTTGATGTCGAACAGGGCTTGCAGGACGAATTTGATATCATTCATTAAACTGCCTCCCAAACAATAAAAATCACTAAATTTGCGGCTTTCCAGCCGGAACTTGAAGCATTGACTGGTTAAAAGCACCCCCGAAGAAATTCTTTTTTTGCAAACAGGATATGAAATGATCGTATTCAGAAATGCAGGTATCCTCATCCTGGGTATCCTTTTTTTATCACAATGCGTACCTGCAGTAAAACAGGAACAAGTCGAATTGGGCCTGGAAGTGGATTATCAACTGAGCGATACCACGGTCATGCACCTGGCGGATTGGCAGCAGAGTGGTCAAGTTCAATCGATCTATCCATTTCTGCATGTAGTCAATGCCACTTACCGTTACGCAGCTGCGTTGGATCTGGGATCCATGGCCGGACAGTATAAGACCGATTCACTGGTGCCTTTACTCACCGATCCTTCTCCCGTCGTGCGGGCTCAGGCTGCATATAGTCTGGGGTTAAGTGGAGATGCAGCGGTGGCCGCACCACTGGTAGAGGCATTCCAGCAATACGATTCTACCGGCCAGTATTATCTGGCTAACCGTGCGATCCTGGAGGCCATAGGGCGCGTAGGCGATACGGCTTTGCTCGAACCCATCAGTACCGTTGCGACCTATAAACCGACTGATACCCTTTTGCTGGAAGGGCAAACGAGGGCAATTTATCAGTACATGTTACGTGGTATCATCGATCCCGCTGGCACTGCTACAATGGTTAAGTATGCAACCAGTGCACTGTACCCCTATTCAGTGCGGCTTTTATCAGCACATTACCTGGGTCGTGCCAATCCAATAGACTTGTCCACCTACTCCAATGAACTGCTGGAAGGTCTGGCCAGTGAAGCAAATGTCTATTTAAGAATGCCCTTAATCCTCGCTGTGGGGAAAACCAAATCTCCGGAGGCATTAACCGAACTAAAAAAATCGGTTGTACAGGAGCCTGACTTTCGGCTGCGCTGCAATGCCATCCGCGCTCTGGGGAATTTTCCATTCAATCAGGCTCAGGATGTGATCGTCCGGCAGTTGAACGACGCCAATGAGAGCATCGCGTTAACCGCTGCCCAATGGATCAGTGATCATGCTACGGAAGGTGATCGCACGTTATTATCAAATCTCGCTTATGGAGATTACAGCGATCTGGTTAAAGCCAAGATTATTGGTGCTGCGCTCAGACATATTCCATATCCCTACGGCATAGCCCGTAATAATCGTGCCTCCATCCTCAGCCAGATGATCCAGAAAGAAAATAATACGACCATTAAAGGGTTGATGATCAAAGAGCTGGCTTACGATCTGAAATCGTATCGCGAGATACTCAAATGGGCGGATGACCTGGAAGCGCCGGTGCGAACCGCTGCCCTGGAGGGCATAACTTCTATGTTAAAAGATAACCATTATAACGCCGCCTTCGGGGGAGGCGAATCCGTCAAGAAAGAACTGATTTCAGCACTGATTACCGCTGCAAACCGCAGAGATCCAGCTGCCATTCAGTTAACAGCGGCTGTACTCGTTGATCCAAAAACAAAAAATCTGTGGACAACCAATGAGGTCAGCCAGATGGAAACATTATTCGCTTCGTTGAACGTTGATTTTGATCACGATGCCTACAATGGCCTCGGTGAAAGCCTGGCCAAACGGCAGGATAAAACCTATAAAGCCGAGCCAATTCAGAACTATGCGGATATCCAATGGAATCTGTTGTCCCAATACGAAAATGCCCAGGTTGTAGTTCAGACCGTCAGAGGAACTTTTACCATGCGGTTTTTTTCTGCCGCCGCACCATGTACGGTAAGCCGGATTATTGAATTGATCATCCAGGGGTTTTACGATGGCAAGGTTTTTCATCGTGTAGTGCCGAATTTTGTGGTACAGACAGGGTGTCCGCGGGGAGATGGTTATGGTTCATTGCCCATCACGCTGCACAGTGAACTGGCTCCTTTACAATACAATCAGGAAGGGTTGGTAGGCATGGCATCCAGTGGGAAAGATACCGAATCAAGCCAATTCTTCGTGACCTTATCTCCGACACCTCACCTGGACGGAAAATATACTATTTTTGCTAAGGTTATTTCCGGGATGGATGTAGTTCAATCGATCCAGCCGGGGGATCCGATACAAAAAATCAGCTTACAGTAATTGACCATGAAAACCACACCTTTAACGGATTTGCACCAGGCCTTGGGCGCAAAAATGGCTCCATTTGCAGGCTATCTTATGCCAATTTCTTATTCCGGAATTCAGGAAGAACACAAAGCCGTCCGTGAGCGTGCTGGTCTTTTTGATGTATCGCACATGGGTGAGTTTATCGTTAAAGGCAAACAAGCCTTGGATCTGATTCAGTACATAACATCAAACGATGTATCGAAATTAGCCATCGGTCAGGCCCAGTATTCCTGCATGCCTAACAGCCATGGCGGAATTATTGATGATCTGCTTGTGTACCGTCTGGATGAAGACCAGTGCTCTGAAGGTGAACAAGCTTTTATGCTTGTGGTCAATGCGTCCAATATTGATAAGGACTGGGACAATATCCAGCAATATGCCGGTCAGTTTGATACGCGGATTGTCAATATCTCTGACCAATCGGCCTTATTGGCGCTACAGGGACCTAAAGCGGCTGAAATTCTCCAACAGTTGACGGATGTCGATCTCAGTCAACTCAAATATTATCACTTTGCCAAAGGATCGGTTGCCGGGGTTGGTAATGTAATCGTATCCGCGACCGGATATACCGGAGCCGGAGGATACGAACTGTATTTTAACAATCATCATGCGGTCCAGCTGTGGGATGCTATCATGGAAGCCGGTAAATCTGCAGGCGTTATGCCGGTCGGTCTGGGAGCTCGCGATACCCTGCGCCTGGAAATGGGATACTGCCTGTACGGTAACGATATCGATGATACCACCTCCCCTTTGGAAGCAGGCCTGGGGTGGATCACAAAGCTTAAAAAAGGCCCATTCGTCGGCAAAGAAAAGATTGAGTTTCTGAAGCAGCAGGGCATTTCCCGCAAACTGGTAGGTTTTACCGTTCAGGATAGACGTGTTCCACGTCATGATTACCTTTTGTTTTCTGCAACTGGCCAGGAGATCGGCAGGGTCACTTCCGGAACCATGTCTCCTACGCTGGGCATTCCAATCGGGATGGGCTATGTGCCTGCTGATCTGGCTAAGCCGGGTACCGCCATTCAGGTACAGGCCGGCAGCAAATTTCTTGCGGCGGAGGTTACCGGCCTTCCTTTTCTTACCGATTGATTATCAGCTGTAAAGCAAAATATTCTGACCTTCGTTAAACAATTGCTTTGACCTGCGTATTTAAATGAAAGAAAATACGCGGCATGGATTATAAGGAAGGAAAAGCATTGTTTATTGAGCGTTGGGGGTTGTTAGGCACCCAATGGGGCATCAGCCGTACCATGGCTCAGATTCATGCGATTCTTCTGATTTCTCCAAAACCGTTGTGTACGGAAGATTTGATGCAGGAGCTTTTGATCTCTCGCGGCAATGCCAGCATGAATCTCAAAACATTGCTGGATTGGGAAATCGTGCACAAGACCCACATCATCGGAGATCGGAAAGAATACTACATCGCGGAAAAAGATATTTGGATTGTCTTAAGGCAGGTCATTCGACAACGCAAACGGAAAGAACTTGATCCGATGGTTGACATCCTTCAGGAAGTAACCAAGGTCCAGGGTGTGTGTGAAAAAAGTTCCGAGTTTTGCCGGATGGTTCAGGAACTCAGGCAATTTTCGCAAAAGGCCGATGTGGTGCTGGATAACCTGATAGAATCCGATCCGAACTGGCTGAGCAAAACCTTTTTTAAACTAATCCGCTAATCGCCTTGCCGGAAAGATGACCCGGTAGCTCAATGCGTTGCCCGTCATTTTTGGCATTTGGGATGATAAGCTTTATCTTCAGCACTTTTTAATCATGAAAAAATAACTGACTATGAAGAGATTACTTCAGCTAACAATTGCTTTTTCTTTTATTGCTTGTACGCTGCAGGCGCAGCAACTACCACAGAAGAGCCCGCATGCAAGCGTGTCTTATGTGCTGGGCGTTACGGAGATCAAGATTTCTTATTCTTCTCCTGCTGTTCGCGACCGTGATATATGGGGTGCCGTGGTGCCTTATAACGAGGTTTGGCGTGCGGGCGCCAATGAAGCTACTTTGATGCATTTCAGTACGGATGTAAGTATTGAAGGCGAATCCTTGGCGGCAGGAACCTATTCGTTTTTCCTCACACCTACCGATGGCGATAAATGGATGGCCCATTTTAACTCCGATACGACGCTGTGGGGAGCTTATGGATACGATGCTTCCAAAGATGTGGTCAGTACAGAGGTAGAGGTAAAGGGATCCTCAGTGAATGAGGAGTGGCTGAATTATACGATTAATGAGTTTTCTCAGGAGAGCGGTTATATTCGGTTGGCCTGGGAAAAGAAGCGCATCTACATCCGTGTAAGGGTGAAGACCGTTGATCTTTCAGTAGCCAATGTTGAGAAAGCGTTGACTACCGCGAAAGAAGAAAACAAATGGCAAGTATATGCCAGTGGAGCGCAGTACCTGGCCGATGCTGGCGAACAATTGGATAAGGCCATGGAATGGGCGAAAGAATCGGTCAGTCTGAAAGAGAGCTTCTGGAATTATTGGGTCCTGGCGCAGGTTCAAGCCAAGGCAGGTGACACAACAGGAGCTATCGCCAGCGCTGAAAAGAGCCTGGAGGTAGGAAATGCTGCCAACGAAGAATATTTTGGCGAATTCAAAGAAGGAATTACCAAAGCCATCGACTCCTGGAAAGATAAACCTTGAGTTAATTTCGCAATAGCTATTGTAGGCGTGACCCCGACAAAGGGTTACGCCTTTTTTTTGCATCAGAACAATCGATGTACTTGTGCATCACGGATATCAAACGGTTGTGATGCATGGGTATTGATCCACAGCACTCCGGGTTTTTTACCGACTCCGAAAGAACCAAGCTGCTCCTCCATTTGCAATGCTAAAGCACCATGATAGGTAGCCCAGCGTAAAACCTCGTCAAATGGGAGGTAAGACTGGTAACGAAGTATGGTTTTTATTTCTTCGAAGATGGAGAGCTGCCAGTTGGAGGTGAGTGAGTCGGTACCAATAGCTACGATAGCCCCTGCTTCCTGGAATTTGCGGTAATCGGGCATCCGGTTTTCGATGTATAGATTGGCATTGGGGCAAGTGACCCAAAAGGTGGAGGGGTTCCATTCCATAGCCTCCCGGATGTCTTCCAAAGTACTCATGGTGTTGTGCACCAGCAGGATTGGTTGGTCCGGATGCAGGCGTTTCCTGGCATAATCCAGGGAAGAAGTACCGGGAGCATCAAATTTGAAATCAATTCCAAATTCACGGAAAAATGACGGAAAACCGCCGCTTCCATCCTGAAACAGAGCGTCTTCATGAGGCGTTTCCTGATTGTGTAAGCTGATCGTGGAATTTTTGTCATTCTCCTGATGAATGTAACCGTACAGCTTATCCGAAACGGTGTAAGGCGCATGAGGCACGGCACTAACGGCATGTCTGGTGGATCGCTGATCGGTCAGTACCTGCTTGGATCTTTCGTAAGTTGCCAGGGCCTGGTGATCCTGCATGAAGTCGAAGAGCTCAACAAAAGAGTAATAATCGATCGGAGAGTTGGACTTAACCGCTACCGTATCTGCAGTATTGCAGATATCACCCACCGCCTGGATGCCGGCAACATACATGGCTCGATCCTCCCGGGCGATTGCTTCCTGGATGACTTCCGGTTCCACTTCACGTAAGCTGACCACCCCTTTAAGAAAAGGCAACAATCCGGTGCCCGTAGGTACCCGGTCTTTCAGGTGGGATAATTCGAGATGACAATGTGCATTGATAAATCCCGGTGTGAGTAGTCCTTCGCGGTGCATGACACTGGCCGGATCATGATTGGATAAGGGTTCGATAGCCAGGATCTTACCGGCCTCGTCCAGAATCAAGACCTGGCCTTTTTGGGGATTGCGGTCTCCTGGACAGAGATAGGTAGCCGTAATTTTGTGAATTGCCATGATGTCCGTTTAGGTAAAAAATCGCAAGCTATTCCGTTTGGGGGGCCAAGTTAGGATGTTAAATAGATTTTAATATCACCAAATCCGGGCTTCAAATGCGCTTAATGCACGAATTTTGTTCCCATCGCACCACTTTCAAACCTATTTTGCGTTTTGTAGAAATGAAGAATTTAAGAAGCTTATACCTTTTTCGCCTCCTGGGATTGGTGTTGATTGCGGGCACTTTCAGTACAGGATGCATTTCTGCGCAACAGACTACTTCTGGCAATCCCGCCTCAGGTGATGTGCTCCAATTTGAATACACGCATGTTTCTTTCGGTCCGGTCGTTAAAGGACAGACAAGAGACACGGTTTATCATTTTACCAATATCAGCAATGAACCGGTACAGATTGATTTGGTTTCGGCGTGCGATTGTACGACTTATACGTATCCGGAAGAACCCATTCCACCGGGAGGGAAAGGAACGTTGGCGGTAACCTTTGATTCCAGCAGTAAAGAAGAAAATGAAACTTTGACCGTGGACATCATCCTAAAAAATGTCAATCCGGCCACGGGTTATGCCTATGTCTATCAGGTTTCATATGATTTCGACCTGAAGCTGAAGTAATCAGTGGGCTGCTAATCCTTTCAGTAAATTGTGTAATTCCAATTCCGTTTGTTTTATACGGTTCTGGTGATCCGGTAGATCCGGATGCAACGGACGGTGATCAAGTTGTTGTACCAGTTGCTTTAAGGATCTCCAGGTCAATTGATCCGCTGGCTTCAGCATGGTATCCAGGAATCGATCAAGGATGTACTCAATGGCCAGCGACGTCGGATGCGTCATGTCCCGCTCGTAAAAACGGTAATCCCGCAACATGTCGATTTGGATCTCATAGGCGGGAAAATAATACAAATGGTCCGGGAAGGTATTGGCGAGGGCCTCGGCAGCAAGCAGCAAGGTGGCTTTACTGCGGTTATTTTCTACCAATCCATCCCTGAGGTATCGCACCGGTGACACCGTAAGTACGATCCGCACATCAGGATTTGTACGAATGAGTGTTTCCGTCAATGGGATCCACAGGTCAATGATCTGGCCCAGTGAAGCCCGGTTGCGCGAGAAAAGGTTGCCGGGCATTTTGTGACAATTATTAACGATCACATTCTTTTCCCGGTGGTTGTAATAATGTGCGCTTCCCCAGGTTAAGACCAGTGTATTGGCCTGCATCAACCGCTTTCTGCCGGCGTTAAATGCTTCCAGCATGCCCTGCCAAGCCGCTTCAGCGTCTGCTGCACTGAAGCGTCCATGATATTGCCAGTGATGGAAGAGGTCGTCCCTGTTGAACAATGCTTCCATTTTGGGCTTTTCATCTGCAATTAATTCGACAAGCTGCTGTCCAAGAGAAAGCGGATTGAAAGTTATGCCATAAGGGTTGATGCCTGTATCCAGGCGGTGATGGGCTAGAAGATGACCCAGGTTTTCCGCAAAACAAGACCCCATGCAGAGTAAGCGGTCTCCAAGCTTAATATGCCAGGAGGGAACAGGAATTTCTACGGGTGTCTGGAGCTTCATATGACGTGCATCAGGTAGTAAAATTATTGTATTTTGCGGGCTTCATATCAACAGATATGCATATTTGGGATCGATTATTCAAGGTTAAGGAAGCAGTTGGCGAACCACCTCTGCGTCTGGGACGGTATACCGATCTGTATAAGGACGAGGAGCAATACAATGCCTGGGACAAGGCGCTGGATGCTTATGAAGCAGAATCCTATTGGGATGCTATCCAGCACTTCATCGATTATCTGCGGGATCCGGGACTGGACAATGCAAAATCCTGGATTGAGGATCATACCCTCCAGTTTTCCTTCTTTCAGGGCTCAAAGCAGATTTTTGGAAGCGCTTCGGCAACCCATGTAAGAGCAGAGAGCAGAATAGCTTATTCCCAGGATATGAACATCGGCTTCCTGCGCCGGCTAATCGAGCAAAACTTTGCACTCAAGTATTCCCGGTTTACGCTGGACAACGAGAATTACATCACACTGGTTTTTGATACCGCGTTGGTTGATGCTTCTCCCTACAAAATGTATTATGCACTAAAGGAATTGGCGGTACATGCCGATAAGCAGGACGATTTGTTGATCACCGAATTCAAAGATCTGGATCCGGTTAATACCGGACATACGGTGTCCCTGTCGGCGGAAGAACTCGAACTTAAATACAACTATTTTCAGCACCAGATTCACTCCACGATCTCCTTCCTGGACGCTGCCAGAATCAATTACATGCAATATCCCGCATCCATCGGATACCTGCTGTTGGCCTTGTGTTATAAATTGGACTATTTGCTGGTGCCCCAAGGGACTTTAATGGAGGCTTTCGAGAAAATGCACCGGCTCTATTTTGCCAAGGATGATGAGACCCTCAATCAGAAAGTCATTCAGCTGAGGCGTGAGATGGAAGCTTTACAGGACATATCACGGGATGAATTTGACCGCCAATTGTACCTGACCAAATCGACCTTTGGCATTACCACCCCGGTCAATCATCAGCAAATCCAGGAATTAATCCAATCGGAATTTAACAACATCAATTGGTATCTGGAAAATGAATTCCCGGAGGTAGCGCTCGCCATATGCGATTACATCGTTGGATATTGTTTTTTTAATTATGCATTACCTGAACCGGATCGGGATTTGTTCCGGTTGTATTACCGCATTCGGGAAGCCTCATTTTTCCAGGATCTTGGCTTTCCCCAGCGGTATCAACAGCATGGAAAATTGGACAAGAAGAGTGTTCGCAAATCACTCGAAGCCATTGAAGATCAATACAAACCGCGATTTCCTCAATTACGGCTCACGACGCATGACCTGAACTATGAAGACCAGGCTATGTGCGCCCGGTCTTTCCTGGCCATGGTAGGAACCCAGGATCTGACAAAATTGTATTGATGGAAGAAGTAATTGAACGCCTCAAACAAATTATCGTCCAGATAGCAACTCCCTATGTGACGGGCACCGGATTTTTTCTTCCTCAGGATGGACTGATTATCACGAATGAACATGTGGTACGCGATAACCGGCAGGTGGTCATCCATAGCGATTGCATCCCCAAACAATTGGTTCCTGTCGTTTACCTTGACGAACGATTCGATCTGGCTTTTCTGGCATTACCCCAGCAAGTCCGCTGTAAGGACGGGGGGAAGTTGAGCCTGAAGGAAGAAGCCAGGGAAGGAGAAGTAGTGGTAGCAGCAGGTCACCCCTATGATCTCAAATTTACCGCCACGCAGGGTATTATCTCGAGTACCCTGTTTCGCAATGGAGACATTCGATATTACCAGCACGATGCGGCCCTCAATCCGGGTAATAGTGGTGGGCCACTGGTCAACATGGACGGAGATATCATCGGGGTTAACACCTTTGTAATCCGTGACGGGCAAAATATGGGATTTTGTTTGCCCTCAGGCTACATCCGGGCCGCCATTGATGAATTCAAAGCGGCGGGAAAACCAGAAGCCATCCGCTGCCCTGCCTGTTCAAACATCATCCATGCAGGCAATCTCTCTGGAAAGTATTGCGGGTTTTGCGGGGTGACGGCTTCCATGCCTTCTACCACCGAACAATACGAGCCTACCGGCCTGGCGGCAACCATCGAGGAGGTTTTGTCAAAATTGGGATTCAGTGTGCCATTGTCCCGCTTGGGCCCTAACAATTGGGAGCTACTTCGCGGCAGTGCCAAGGTCAACGTCAGCTATCACGAGAAGACCGGTCTGATCACGGGTGAAGCCTATTTGTGCTACCTGCCAAAAGACGGTAATAAGGCGCTGTACGAGTACTTGTTGCGCCAAAATTACAACTTGCAGGGTCTGACCTTCAGTGTCCGGGGAAATGAGATAATTTTATCATTATTGATCTACGATCAATACATGAATCCGGATTCGGCATTACATTTGTTCCAGGATTTGTTGGAGAAGGCCGACGAATTCGATAATATACTGGTTGAAAGCTTTGGAGCTATTTGGCGAGAGCCATCCTAATAACACACTATTATATAGCAATTGTCGTTTATCTTTAGGGAACAAGATTTAAGCAACGAACACCCGACGTCGAACATTCTAAATCGCTTAAAGCAGAATCTATGGAGTACAATGCATTACGTGCAATAAAGTCCGGACTCATGATATTGGCTGTGTCCTTTTTGGCAAATACAGTCAGGTCACAGGATATTCATTTCTCTCAGTTTTACATGTCTCCTCTGACTTTGAATCCGGCCATGACCGGCGTAATGAATTGCAACAATCGCTTCATCGCCAACTACCGCAATCAATGGGCTTCCGTATTGAAATCCAATGCCTACAATACCTATGCGGTGTCCTACGATCATAAGGTGCCGGTTGGACAATATGATAATTTTGGCATTGGGGGATCCTTCTACGGTGATGTAGCCGGGCAGCTCAATTTCGGCACGATGAAAGCAGCAGTGTCCGGATCCTTCAGTAAAAAAATGTTTGGCAATCGCCGCAATAGTCACTATATGGTAGCCGGTACATCACTGGGCTATGCGTTCCGAACCATCGATTTTACGCAGGCTCGGTGGGGGTTGCAACACGACAACAATGGCGGATTTGATCCTACCTTGCCGACCGGAGAAGAAGGCAAACTGTACCAGGACAATTTGTCTTTTGTCGACCTGAATGTCGGTTTACTTTGGTTTTCAGTGCTCAACAAAGACAACAACGTGTATCTTGGCGTTGCCTACGACCATTTGAATCAACCCAATATTGCTTTTGAAGAAGGAACAACCATCCCGTTATACGGAAAATATACCATCCACGCCGGTGGCGAGATCAATTTCAACAGGCAGTATTCCATATTGCCAGGTATTGTTTTACTGAGTCAGGGACCTTCTTTTGAAGTCAATGGAGGTACCAGTCTGCGCTTTCTTTTCGGACCAAGGGATGCACAACAATCGGTGCAGTTTGGATTATGGGCAAGGCTGGCAAATCATTATGAAAAGTCCATTTTGATGGATGCCATCATCCTGTCCACCCGGTTTGATTACAATCAGTTTGGACTGGGCTTTAGCTACGACATCAATACCTCTCCGCTCCATCAGGCCAGTGGATCCAACGGTTCATTCGAGTTCTCGCTGATCTACAAATTGTGTGGAGCTGAGAATCGGGGCGTGTATTGTCCTGAGTTTTAATATATTTACGATCGAACATATCCTAAGTTCTTGACTGCCCCTGGTCAGTGACTCCTGTGGAGTGCTGCTACACCCGGAATCATTCTGTAAAGACTGTTAAAGCATTTGGCCAATCGCCGGATATGTCTTAATTTCATGAATTACCTGGTTTATGTAGAGAACTGACAAAAAAATTGTCCAAAGAAAGAAAACCACCTGATTATGTTTGGAAACAACACAAAAAAAGACGTGAAAAGCAATACGTTACCATCTATGCCATCTCCCTCCGGACACTCTCTGAATAGTGTCGTTGAAGGTACCATTATCGAAGGTGATATTCGCACCGAAAGCGATATTCGGATTGATGGTAATTTGTCCGGAACCCTTAATTGCAAAGGGCGGGTGATCATAGGCCCGAAAGGAGTTGTCGAAGGTGATATCCGTTGTGAAAATGCCTTGATTGAAGGATCTTTTCACGGACTATTGTCTTGCAACGATACCCTGACTGTAAATGAAACTGCCCGCATCACCGGTGATATCAATACGGATAAGTTGGTTGTACACTCCGGCGCTACATTCAATGTGAATTGTAACATGGGTGTCAAAAATGCCACAAAAAATCACCCGGAAAAAAAACAGGAAATTAAACTGACACCCGGAGCTACGGACAAAAAGCCAGTGAAGGAAGAGATCATCTCCTTCGTGGAAGATCCCATTAAAAAGTAATTGTGGCACGTAATCCGGCCCCTAGGGTCAATGCGTATTTAAAATACACCGGAATGGCTCTGCAGATGGGAGCCATTCTTTTTTTCTGTATCTGGATCGGACAAAAAATAGATCATCATTTTGGCCTTGACAAACCCTGGTTTACAATGGCATTGGTTCTACTAGGGTTCATTGGGACCATTTATTCACTTAACCTGCAATTGCGGGAAGACAAGAAGTGACGACCCCGAGACAGGTTATCCGGATTATGCCAATCGTTTAGTACCTTTATTCACGATGAGCTCTGCACGGTTCTACCTTGGATTAGCCATAGTGCTGCTACTTTCTCTGGGCAGTCAGTTTTTCTTTGGCTGGTATTTGCCGGAATTGAAGCCTTATATTGGATTGGGGTATGTGGCCATGGGCTATTTTACGACATTATCCGTACTCATCTATTACCTGAGCAAGCGTTTGGGTACTCACGAAAATCCGTATTTGTTGCTTTACCTTACCTACGCGGTAATCCTGTTTAAATTGGCGTCCAGCGTAATCATTGTGTATGCATTCAAGCGATCCTACCACCCGGATACCCGGTATTTTGTCCTCCCTTTCATCGTCGTGTACATCCTCTTCACCATCTTCGAGACGGCCTACATGGCAAAATCGGGTCAGCTAAAGAGTAATGCCATTCCACGAAGCTGATCAGACCAGTTGGTTTTAGGGGGCCATCATCAGGGTGCCGGCCACTGACCCAATTGCTTCGTTCCTTTACCGGATTAGGCCATTCTTCCCGGATGAGTGCATGAATTGGAAGCAAATTTGCGATCTTTGAAGTGAATCCTTTCAGTATGGCCAGTGATCAAGATGCTATTTATCGTGTGCGTATTGCCGGTGCCGAACCAGTAATGATCAATCCGGAAGTCCTGTCCCATTTGGATGTTATTGCTACAGAAGATGGTCGTTATCATCTTTTATGGGAAGGGAAATCGATCCATTTTGAGATGCTGTCGCTGGACCTTGAAGCCAAACGGATGGTGATTCGTGCCGAAGGGCAGCAGTTCCAATTGGAAGTAAGTGATGCCCTTCAGTTGATGATTGAACGGTTGGGACTTCAACGTCATCGAAGCAACGCCCTGGAACAATTGCGGGCTCCTATGCCCGGATTGGTCCTTAAATTTTTAGTTCAACCAGGTGATCACATCGAGCCTGGCGATCCGGTGGTGATATTGGAAGCAATGAAAATGGAGAATGTGATCAAATCCACTGGACATGGCACCGTTGATCAACTACGGGTAAGTGAAGGCCAGCCGGTCGAAAAAGAAGAAGTCCTGATGTCCTTCCGCTAGGCCGAGTAACGGCTACTTCTTGATGTTATAATTTTGATTGAAGAAGGTTCGGTAATCCTCCACGCGTTTGGACTGCTGCAACTGACGCCAATTGTGCAAGCTGATCGGGAAAGCGTCGTAACGGAAACGGTCCGGTAAAAAGTCCTTTTTGTTTTTCTCAACCGTCTCAAAGTACGCCATGGCGTCCTGCTTGGTCTTAAAGTCCCGGATGATGATAACCGGGATTTCCTTTTGCACATCGAGGCCAATGGAAGAGTATTGAAACTTCTGATTGGAGAAATACTTGCTGTTGAAGTTATATACGTTGGATTTGGCATCATTCAAAGAGGCATCCTTGGAGTTGTAAAGGATGATCAGAAAATAATGCAATACGTCATTTCCTTCGTCCTTGTACGTTACGATGGAAGATGAATTGGTGCCGACATTCGCGTTAGGGTCCCCTCCGTACAACAGGCGCAAAAGCTCTCTTGCATGAATTTGTTCATCGGTATTGGGGTAGTTGGCAATAAATTGTTTCAATGCCTCCGTATAGGCGTCTTTACCCTCGGTGCCACCGATACAGAAGACCCCAAGCAATGCAAATTTGGCTTTTAATGCATTGTTCTTCCCAAAAAGTCCTTCTACGCCTTCCAGCAGTTGCGTTGCTTGTTGGTAATCGCCTTTCGAATAGATGTCAAATACTTGTTGGTAGTAGGCAGCCAGTTTTTGTTCCGGAGTCTCCTGACGGGCATAATAATCCGGATCCTTCAGGACGACTGCAAATTTGCTCTGGGGAAATTCACTCAGGATGCCATCCTTATACCGCGAGGCTTTGGCCAGATCATTTAGATCGGAATAGTCCAGGTACAGGTAGTAATAGGTCTCCTCTTTGTGGCTGGTCTCGGGATATTCACTGAGGAGTAATTCGTGCTGGTCGGCGGCCAGCTGATACCGGTCAATATTATCACGCAGCAGAATGCCCAACCGGAAACGGGCATCTTCAATCCTGCTTTTTGCCCGGGCTAAATCCTGCGCATTCCGGGGGACGTCTTTAAGGATTTGATAGATTTCATCATCTTTAACCTGATCCGTAGCGGGCTGTTGTTCGGCGACGGCTTGCTCCGTTTGATTGGCATCCGGGCGAAGACTGCGCCGCCAGTTATCCTCGTTTGCCCGGTTTCCCCATTTTTGGGAGAACTCCTTCAAACCCCGTTTGAGTTCTTTGTCATCGTAGGCAAAGAACGTGGAATTTGCAAATGGATCGGAACCTGCTTGCCCGGGTCGAACTACCTGGCCGGGTGTGGCTCTTGCCGCGAGCGGGTCGGGCCTTACGGTAGATTGCACATTCTTGGCAGCTTGCTCTTCTTCCTGCTGTTTCTTTAGCCGGGCTGCCAGTTCTCTTTTTTTGTCGTCTGGCCACTGCGAAACCCGGATCAAACTATCGGTAAGGGTAATGATATCAACTTGTTCTGCAATGGGCTTCAGGGAGATTGCGAGGTCCTGAACTTTATCCAGCCTTTCATCGGTTTTGAGCATGAATTGCTGGGTACTATCGTAATAATGATATGCCGGTGAGAAGTCATCTTTCTCATAATACAAACTGGCCAGCAGATAATAAGATTCCGCTTTCTGCAATTGCAGTTTGGCCGGTTGTCGGACGGATAGTTTCAGGTGCTCAATCGCAGCCGCACGGTCCCCTTTTGAAAGGTCGATTTGCGCCAGCGCATAATAGAGTTGGTCCCGGTATTCGGCATTTTTTGCTTCTTTGATCATATCATCGATCGCATCCAATGCTTTCCGGTCCGCCAGAGTGCCCGCTTTATTTTGCAGAACCACCTGCTTCAGCTTGGCATTAAATTCCAGGTCATACCCGGGACGATTATCCAAGACCTGGGTATAATGCGCTAGTGCCTGGTTGGCGTCTCCGTTCAATTCATACAATTGACCAAGGATGAAGGCAAGCCGGGCCCTTTCTTTTTTATCTTCACTCAGGTCATAACCCTTTTGCAGGGAGAGGATGGCCAACGCATAGTTCTCTTGGCGAATCGCATTGTCGCCCTCAGCGACTGCAGCCATCTGCATCACTTCTGTCGGCGCTTTGGTTTTTAATTTGAGTTCGTTGAGGATAGATTGGCAAGCGTAATAATTACCCTGGGCCGTCTGTGACCTGGCTAGCCAGACCATTCCCTCGTAGTAGGCCGGGGCCTCGCCAAAGGGTTTATCGTTGTCTTTTGCCTTTTCCGGCTCCTTATTCTGATCTTTTTTCTTACTGTCGGCAACCGGTGCTTTAGAATTTGGTTTATTTTCCGTAGCCGGGTCAGTTACAGCAGGGGTGGAGGTAGCTACCTGTTCTTCAGGCTTGGCGGATTCGTTAGCTGGTGGGTTCTTTTTGCGGTCGGCGATTGCTTTCTTGCGTGCCTTAATCTCGGCTTGCCGGGCTTTTTCAGCGTTTCGGCTGTTCTTTTTGCTGTTGCTGTTGTTTTTTATCGCGGCTTCCCGTTCTTTTTTTGTGGACTTGTTGCTGGAGGATTTTTTCTTGGAAGAGGTCTGCTTTTTCCTTTCTTTCATTTTAGCATTGCGGGCCTTGGCCTGTTCATCCTGTGTTGCCCGGCGATTATTCTTGACATTGTCCGGGTCAAACTCATCAACCAGGTACTCAAATGTTTCCCGGGCATCCTGATATTGGTGTTTGAGGAATTGGGCTTTGCCCATCATCAGGTAACTGTCATCGGTCCATTTACTTACCCGGTGCAGGTTGATGACGACAGACAATTTCTGGATGGCCTGATCCATATCGGGAGCTACTGCTGCAGGATTTTCTACATCGACATAATCGTATACCGGAAGGAGTTGGGTATAATTATCCTGATGTTGCTCTTCCAGCTTAAGGGTCGTCAGATAAACGAGCTCATTCGCGTTGAAATAACCATTGTATTTCGCCGTTGTATTTTGGTACAACTTGGACATGCCGCTGATATCGTCCCGACGCTTCTGGGTAACACAGGAGGACAAAATGAAAACGATAATGCTAAAAACGACGTACTTTCGTTGTCTGTAGGAACACACCATATGCTTGTACACTTATCGCAGATCTATCTTACATATAACTTATTGACCGCAAATTTATTTTAAATATTTCACTTAATTTGAATTCCAATGGCAGTCGATCCGCAGGGTAAGAAAAACAAACGGTGGGAGCACTTGCGGGTACCATACCGCCTGGTGGTCATGAACAACGAGACCTTTGAAGAAATGGGGTCTTACCGCCTGACCCTGCTGAATATCTATGTGGCAATCTGTTCGCTTTTATTGCTGGGGGCAATCCTGATCTGGCTCCTGGTATTTTTTACCCCGCTGAAGCGATTGGTCCCGGGATATGGCGATGTAACAAGCAGTGGCGAATTCATTAAGATCGAACGAAAATTGCGCGGTGCAGAGGAAGAACTCTCGGCCTATAAACTGTATTATGACAAAGTCCGCGGATTGATTACCGGCCCTCAGGCTACCGAGGCCACCGAAACCGAAATGAATACACCACAGGTTCAGTCGGATCAGGGACCGGTCACCCGCATTCCTGAGGACGAAGAATTGCGGGACAAAGTGGAGACCGAGGAAGCCCTAACCATATCTCCCGAAGAATTTATCAATTCCCGTAAGCCGGATCGCGAATTGTATGAGATCTATTTTGTTCCTCCGGTCAACGGGGAGATAAGCGCTCCCTTCATGCCGGACAAGGAACATTTTGGTGTGGATGTTTTGGCCCCCAAGAATACTCCGGTCCGAGCCACGATGGACGGCTACGTGATCACCAGTGACTGGACGCTGGAAACTGGCTACACGATTGGTATTCAGCATGATAACAACCTGATCTCCTTCTACAAACACAACTCCGTATTACTCAAGAAGGTAGGAGAACCCGTCAAAGCGGGTGAGGCTATTGCCATCATCGGAAATACCGGAACCCTTTCGGATGGACCTCATTTACATTTTGAGCTCTGGCAGAATGGAAAACCGATCAATCCGGCTGATTACATCCGGTTCTGAAGCATAGCAAGAGCCCTTATACGATAGCTTCTTCTATTTTTTGTCGCCAGATGGGAAATCCATCTTTTAAGTGTGAACTGACATGTGGGTGTTCAATGGTCCGAAAGACCATCCCTCTGTTTAAGTTGGATTGAAGTCTCCAATGTTGCTTGTATTGTTGCCTGCCTTGTTCCCGGATGATGCCAATTATGCCCTCCATTAGACGAAATTGTTCCTGTATAGTGACTTCACTTGGGTTAAATGACCATAAGTAAGTTGCGTGTGAATCCAGCAGTTCCCAACAATGATGGGTCATTTGACTCCCCCGTATAAAAAAAAGGAATCCGGCCACGGGCTTTAGGGTAAAGCGTAAGCGGTGATCTTTAGCTTGTAATTTGCCAGCCAAATAGTTTAGTTGAGCTGCATTCCTGACTTTGAATTCGTCGAGCAAAAGTGCTAACAAATCTTCATCAGATAACAGTGGAGCTTTGCCTGAAGATTGCGCAGACTCTTGAGGGACTTCCTGCAGCTCTTCGGAAGTGAATAAGCTCTGATCAACTGGCGTTGTCGAATCTTTCCAGCGATTCATGAAGTGCAACCGACGCACTACTTCAATAAGCCGGTTATCAATTTTGTCCAGTTCAGGAGACTTCACACCGGATAAACTCAGTCCATCGATGTTTTTAACCCAATTCAAAATGACGTGGATCTTTTTAGTGCCCAGCGCCTTGGCGAAAAAGGATTTAATCCAGTTGTATTCCGGTACCAGATAGCTGTTGGTCAAAACGGCACGTACAGGACCTGCTTTCCACTTCGATAATACGTTGATGTGCGCCTGGCCAATCCCAATTTCAACATCCAACAAATCTACCTGAACTTGTTCCGTCCATTCTTCCTCTTTTTGCTTTGGACGCACCTGTCCGTGAACGACCGGATCCTGGCGTATGCCTGATTGGGTGGCCGTCGTTTCATTTTCTTTGGAATTAGCAAGAACATCGAACAAATCTATTTTATGATAGTAGGAGAGAAGTGGTTCCAGTTGTTCCCACTGTAGTTCAAAAAATGAGGCAAAGCGAATTGGTTTTTTCATCACCTGATCATAAAATGCCCGGACACTGGTGGGGTGGTATTCGAGTACCCGCATACGTATGGCTGCCCGCTCCTCATTGTATGCCACGATCGCAACTATCCAGAAAATTTCCTGGCCTGCACGGAAGCGAATGCTTTGTGGGGGAATATTGGTCTGATTTAGTGGGATGGAATGATTAGGGGTTAAGAAAAGCTTTTGTTCAGCTATTCGTATGATTCGTTCGTTGGATGGTTCATCCATGCAGCGGGTTTTATTTGACCAGGTAAACGAACTCCTTCATTTGCTCTTCGGGCTCGAGGACTGTCTGCATGTACATCCGGAGTCCGGGTTGATTGCGCCGGCTGAAGACCAGATTGGGCATCTGGCGGCACAGTTGATTGCCCTCAATCGTGAGGAAAGCAGTAGACAGTGAGCCAAAATCCTGGTGGAAGATCAATCCCTCATTGGAGTACATCCGCACGCGTGATTCATCCACCAGATAGCGGACAAGCTCTTTTGGTAAGGGTTCCTTTTCGAGATTACCCAGCTTTTTGGACTTTTGGTCTTTCTGATCGAATACAAAATGGGTATTCAGGTAGGCGATATTAATGCCGGAAAAGCTCGTCTGCACCAGATATCCTTGCTCGCTGATGTCGATCTCACGCCGGTATCCATTCTCTGAAAGCGTCTCACGGGTCCAGCCAGCCGAAGGTTTTTTATGCAGAAACCAATAAGAAGGGATGAAGTCTTTTGAGTCCGTCATCACTTTATAATACGAATAATTGGTACCCATTGCGTCTTTGAAATCATTTAAGTTGCTTTCCAATTGAAGAAAGTCGTTTTTCCAGCGGTAGCTGCGTGGTATAAAGAAGGTAACGGAAGAATCATTTTGCAGTCTGGGAACATCATAAAAGAAACATTCGTTTCCGGTCGATTCGTTGGTCGCACGTATTTGGCCAAGATGGATGGTTGGATCGTAATGATAGACCGTGCAACTTTCAAGATAACCGCTTAATGCATGAATGGATGTCTTGATTTTTTTCGCTTTGGGAGCATTGGCATTCAGGTAGAAGTATTGATATCGGTTACTATTGTTCACCCGCAGATAAAAGCAATAATCCAGTTTGAGGTTGCGCTGAAAATAAATTTGCAGTTTGTTGCGCTTCAGCTTGTAATGCTGATCGTTGCCAGCCGTGGTGACATTGTACAGGAAGTCATTCACTGCATAGACGCTGTCGATTTCGATCATGGTATCGAACAAGTCTTCGGATTCCACCACCAGCTCATGTTCGGAGGGATCCTGCAGCAGGATTTCGGGCCCCATGTTGAAATAGACATTCAGTTGGTAGTCTAAGCTTCGTTCCTGATGTTGGAGCAGGTAGATGGTCGTCGCCACCCGGTATGGTTGATCAATCGTCCAGGTATAGGGTCTGTTGCCGGCGTTAGCGGGTATAGACCGGGTAGCCAGGACATGCTTACTCGAGTCGAGGACAAAAAAATTTTTGACCTGACCATTCCCCATCAGCTTCGGCGACAGGGTAATGCTCCATTCCTGGGAGAATCCGATGGAAGCCCAGCAAAGGCAGAGGACTACCAGTTGATGGATTTTATAATTCATCATGCCACCTAAGGTAGCAGATTTTGCAGAAATGAATGGGTCA
>ERZ795053.1336-NODE-1336-length-31329-cov-11.157639_pt1 | contig 31329 bp, 27 predicted proteins | sample MGYA00375137_ERZ795053 | MGnify/ENA primary metagenome ERZ795053 (study PRJEB30182, sample SAMN05720284) | activated sludge metagenome | isolation source: Anaerobic digester | place: Hong Kong | collected 2014-12-17 ...
GACCGCGTCGACGAAGGCTACGGCCTGAACGTGGAAGCCCTGAGCAAAATCAAAGCGGAGTTTGCCGCCGACCTGGTGATTAGCGTGGACTGCGGCATACGCTCCGTGGCCGAAGTGGCCCACGCCCGGGACATTGGCCTGGATATGATCATCACCGACCATCACAGCCTGGGGCGCGACCTGCCACCCGCCCTGGCCGTGATCAACCCGAAACGGCCGGATTCCGCTTACCCGGAGCTGATGTTGGCCGGGGTTGGCATTGCCTACAAACTGGCCCAGGGGCTGCGCCAGGCCCTGCCTGCCCGCGCCCAATTCGACGAACGCAGCTTGCTGGATCTGGTGGCTATCGGCACGGTGGCCGACCTGGCCCCGCTGCTGGGCGAAAACCGCCAGCTTGTGGCCGCCGGCCTGGAGGTATTAAACGAGGCGCGCCGTCCGGGTGTGGCTGCTCTGGCGGAGGTGTCGCGCCTGAAACCGGGCCAGCTTACGGCCGAATCCATCGCCTTTGGGCTGGGACCGCGCATTAACGCTGCCGGGCGGCTGGCCCACGCCTACACCGCGGCCAAACTGCTGGCAGCCAATAACCGGCCCATGGCCAACGAACTGGCCGCTCAACTGAATCAATTGAACCAGCAGCGCCAGAGGTTGACGGCCGACTTAACGGCTAAAGCCGAGGCGCTCATTACCGGCGACGCCCCCATTCTCATTGCTGCCGACCCCGGATTTGTCTCGGGCGTGGTCGGCTTGGTGGCCAGCCGGCTGGCCGAACAAGCGTATCGTCCGGCCATTGTCATGGAGATGGGCGAGGCCGAGAGCCGGGGATCGTGCCGCTCCATCCCCGAGTTTCACATCACCGAAGCATTGGATGAGGTGGCGGACTTGCTGGTGCGGCATGGCGGCCATGCTCAGGCGGCCGGTTTCACCATCTGCAACGAGAACCTACCGGCCTTTACGGAGCGGCTGACGGCGATTGCCGCCAATAAGCTGGCCGACCTGGATTTATCTCCCACCCTGCCCATCGACGTGGAAATAGACCTGGAAGAGGTAGATTGGGCGCTGTTGGAAAGCCTGGCCGCCCTGGAACCAACCGGTTACGCCAATCCGACCCCGGTGTTTGTGAGCCGCGGCGTAGAAGTTTTGAGCCACCGCGTGGTGGGCCAGGACGGCTCGCACTTGCAACTGCGGCTGGCGGCCGCCGGCAATGGCAGCGGCTACCGGGAAATGGCGGCAATTGCCTTCCGCCAGGGGGCGTGGGCAGCCCACATGCCGCAGTATATGGACCTGGTGTATACGGTGGGGGTGAATGAGTGGAACGGCCGTCGCAGCCTCCAGCTCATGGTACAAGACATGCGCGCCACCAAAGCCGAAAGCATCACCCTTTAGATAGGTGCAGTGCGTAAACCGCCAGTCTCAGTAGTTTAAAAACCAGGTCATTCCGAGGAGTCTTCGACGAGGAATCCCCACAAACCGGACATTTTAGGTGAACGGGATCCTTCGGTGGATGCTTTGGCGACCTCAGCACAGGCTCTCAGCATGACAGAAAAGCCCACCATTCGTCCAATTTGTATAAGGTTTTTAAAACTACTGTGTCTAAAAACCCGGCGGCATAGGGCAATCGGCGCGGCGGCGACCAGCATACGGTGGGGGACTGCTTTATCATCAGCCTGACAACACATCAGCTATAAGAGGACCAATTATGAAAGTATTAGTCACCGGCGCGGCCGGTTTCATCGGCAGCCATCTCGCGGCCAAGCTGGCCCGCCGCGGCGATGAGGTGGTGGGGCTGGATAACTTTAACGCCATCGTCTACGACGCCGAACGCAAATACGGCCGTGCCCAAGAATTAGCCCAATACCCCAACTTCCGCATGATCACCGCCGACATCACCGACCGGGAGCGCATGCTGGCCATCTTCGCCGAAGAAAAGTTCACGGCCGTGGCCCATCTGGCCGCCCTGGCCGGCGTGCGCAACGCCGTCAAATACCCGGCGCTCTACGTGCAGGTAGACCTGAACGGCACGCAAAACCTGATGGACGCTGCCCTGGCCGCCGGTACGGTGCAAAACTTTGTTTTTGCCTCCACCTCGTCGGTCTATGGCAACACCCCCATCGTGCCCTTCGTGGAAACTGACCCGTGCGACCGGGTCTTGCAGCCTTACGCCGCCGCCAAACGCGGCGCGGAGATTTTGGGCCACGCCTACCACCATTTGTTTGGGCTTAACTTTACCGTGGTGCGCTTCTTTACCGTCTACGGCCCCAGCGGCCGGCCGGACATGATGGCCTACCTGCTGGCCGACAGCGTCACCAAAGGCATTGAGATTCCCCTCTACGAAGGCGGGGAAATGTACCGGGATTGGACTTACGTCGACGACACCACTGACGGCGTGGTTGCCGCCCTGGACCGCCCATTGGGTTACGAGATCATCAACCTGGGCCGCGGCGAACCCACCCTGCTGCGCGACTTTGTCACGATGATTGAGACCCTGGCCGGTAAGAAAGCCAATCTGGTACACAAACCCAAACCGGCCGCGGACTTCGTGCTGAACCAGGCCGACATTAGCAAAGCCCGGCGGCTGCTGGACTATAACCCGCAGGTCTCTGTAGCCGAAGGGGTGAAACGCTTTTGGGAATGGTATGTCGTGGCGGAAGGGGTGGGGTAACGGCCGTTACCCACCGGAAACCCAGGCAGCCTGCCGCTTAAGAAGCTGAGCGCGGCAGAAGAATGTGGAAGGTGCTGCCGGGGAGAGCGTCAAAATCCTGACCGGGACTTTCCACCCAGATACGGCCGTTGTGCGCCTGCACAATGCCCCGGGCCACCGCCAGACCAATACCCAGACCGCCGCCCAGGAAAGAGGATTTGCTGCTGGAATGATGGTCGATGGAGCCGACCACGTAAAATTGATCAAAAATGTAGGGCTGGTCTTCCAACGCCACGCCGATGCCGGTATCCCGCACATCCAGAACCACAGCTTCCGCCTCAACGTGCCCGGAGATGTAGATGGATCTGCCGTTGGGGGTGAACTTGATCGCGTTTTCGATGACGTTGGTTACGGCCGTTTGCAAATGATCAGGATCCGCCTGCACCGGGGGCAGTTGTGCCAGGCCATCGACTTCAATCTTCAGGCTGCGGTCCGCGCACACTGGCTTTAGTTCAGCGATGACCTCGTCTAACAGGCCGGCCAGATAGACAGCTTGCGGGTGTAAATCCAGCCGGTTGGCGGCGATGCGCGAAATGCCAATGATTTCGTCCACCACCTGCGTCAGACGCGCCATGCCCCGGTTGAGCTTGGCCACCGATTGCAACGGCCGTTCCCAGTCCACCGCGCCAGCTTCGTCACCCTCTTGCAGCTTGATCAGCTGCATCTCCAACAGTTGGGCATAGCCGTTCACCAACGTCAGCGGCGTGCGCAGTTCATGCGAGGCCAGGATGATGAAGTCGCTTTTCAGACGGTCCAGATGGTACAGGCGCTGGTTGGTGGACTCCAGTTCGCGGATCTTATCCTCCAATTGGCCCACCACCAACTGCGCGTGGCGCTCTAACTGTTCGGTGCGCACAGCCTCGCTCAGAAGCTGCTGACGGCCGTTGAGAAACGCCGCCACGTCCGCGAGCAAGGCATCAATATCAATCGGCTTCGTCAAAAAGCCGGTGCAGCCCGCTGCCAACGCCAGTTCGCGGCTCCCCGGCAAATGATTGGCCGTCAGGGCCACGATGGGAATCGTGCCCAGGTTTGGCAGGCTGCGCAGACGGGTGGTGACGGCACGGCCGTCCATGTTCGGCAGGTTGATGTCCATCAAAACCAGATGCGGCTGCACCGTCTGCGCCAGCGATACCCCTTCCAGGCCATCGGCGGCTAAAAACACTTCGTAGCCCGAGCTGCGCAGCACGCGCGCCACCAGCCGCCGGCTGTCGCTGTCGTCTTCGATATACAGAACCCTGGCTGTTGAACTCATTGCGCCACTCGCCGCCTTACGGGAAAAAGATTGGGATGATGATCATTGATACCTTGCCTTTCTTAATTTACACATTAACCCGGCCCAGACGGCCGTGCGCCGCACAAATCGGGGCAATAGAATTGGTCCATCGCGCCATTTGACACAAATGGTATAATGTTGCTTGAATTTCAGGATGGTAAATCCATTAAGTGTAGCCCGTACCATCCGCTGCACCCGAGCGAACACGAAAAACGGAGATTGTTTGTGCCGTTGCCACCGCATCAATTGATCACCACGCAAACAGAATGGCAAGATTGCCTTGCCGCCCTCAAACGAGAATCCCGCGTCGCCATCGATTTGGAAGCAAATAGCATGTATGCCTACCGGGAGCGGGTTTGTCTGATCCAGATTTCCATTCCCGACCAGGATTACATCGTCGACCCGGTGGCGAAACTAGATCTGAGCGGCCTGGGAGAACTGATGGCGGATACGGCCGTGGAAAAAGTATTCCACGCCGCCGAATACGACCTGATCCTCCTCAAGCGCGAATATGAATGGGAACTCAACAACCTGTTCGACACCATGTGGGCAGCCCGCATTTTAGGCTACAAGCAGTATGGTCTGGCCAGCCTGCTCAAAAAGTTGTTCGACCTGAAGCTGGACAAGCAGTACCAAAAATCAAACTGGTGCCGGCGGCCGCTTTCCCCGGCACAACTCACCTACGCCCAACTCGACACCCATTACCTCCTCCAGTTACGCGACCATCTGGAAAAGGAATTGGCCGACGCCAACCGCATGGCCGAAGCCCAGGAAATTTTCCTGGAGCAAACGGGCGTACAACCCGGCATCCATGAATTCGATCCCGACAGCTTTTGGTCTATCCACGGCGTACATGAATTGTCGGGCGAGCAGCGCGCTATCCTGAAGGCGATCAATATCTACCGGGATCAAGAAGCGCAGCGGCGCAATCAGCCGCTCTTCAAAATATTTGGCGACCGCACCATGATGGAATTGGCGCGGCACTGCCCCAAAACGTTTAACGAATTGCAGCAAGTGTATGGCATGTCTTCCGGACAAGTCCGGCGCTATGGCAAGCAGTTACTGCGTATCATTGAAGAGAACCAGGACGCCCAGCCGCCGCGTCAACCCAAACGCCCCACGCGCCCGCCGGATGACGTCTTGTGCCGCTACGAGAAACTGCATAACTGGCGCAAACACCGCGCCCAAAAACGAGGCGTCGAGTCCGACGTGATTTTAAGCCGGGACACGCTGTGGGCTATTGCCCGCCAAAACCCGCGCAGCACGGAGGAACTGGCGCAGTTACAGGAGATGGGGGCCTGGCGCTGCCAGACCTATGGCGACGATATTATCAGGCTGTTGTCTAACCACCGGCAGTAACCCCGCTGCGGGTCAGGGAGAGTTCCAATGGAAATTCAATTTCATGGCGCAGTACGCACCGTAACCGGATCGCAGCATCTGTTGACGGTAAACGGCCGTAAAATCCTGCTCGACTGCGGCCTTTACCAGGGTTCGCGGCAAGAAAGCTACCGCCGCAACCAAAACCTGCCCTACGACGCCGCCAGCATCGACGTCCTGGTGCTGTCCCATGCTCACATAGACCACAGCGGCAACATCCCCAATCTGGTCAAGAGCGGCTTCCGGGGCGACATCGTCTGCACCTACGCCACCCGCGACCTATGCGCCGTTATGCTGCGCGACAGCGCCAAAATCCAGAGTTATGACATTCAATACCTGAACAAAAAACGCGAGCGCAAGAATCTACCGCCCATCGATCCCATTTACACCATGGAAGACGCTGTAGAGAGTTTGAAACAGTTTATTGGGATTGGTTACGGCCGTCCCTACAAACTCTTTCCCGGCGTCACCCTCACCTTTTACGATGCCGGTCACATCCTCGGCTCGGCTATCGTCGCCCTGGACATCGCCGACGAAGAAAGCAAACGCGACCTGCGCCTCGTCTTCAGCGGCGACCTGGGTCGCCCCGACCGGCCCATCCTGCGCGACCCCACCTTCCTGGACAGTGCCGACGTCTTGTTGATCGAAAGCACCTACGGCAACCGCCTGCATCCCAACCTGGATGAGGCCAGCGACAAACTTAAAAACATCATCAACGAAACATATGCCCGCGGCGGAAAACTGATTGTGCCCGCGTTTGCCGTCGGCCGTACCCAGGAATTGGTTTACCGCATCCACCAGCTAGTCGAAGACCGGGACATTCCGCCCAAACTGCCCATCTACGTCGACAGCCCGCTGGCCATCGACGCCACCGGCATCTACCGCCTGCACCCAGAAGCCTACGACGAAGAGATGGCCCAATTCATGTTGTCTAACCACAACGATGACCCGTTCGGCTTCGACATGATGCGCTACACGCGCTCCACTTCCGAATCCAAAGAGCTAAACTTCCTGCGCGAACCGGCCGTCATCATCAGCGCCAGCGGCATGGCCGAAGCCGGCCGCATTTTGCACCACCTGAAGAACAACATCGAAGATGCGCGCAACACCATCCTGATCGTCGGCTGGCAGGCGCCAGACACGCTGGGCCGCCGCCTGGTCGAAAAACAGCCCGTCGTCAAAATATTTGGCGAAGAGCACCATCTGAAGGCGCAGGTCAAGACCATCAACGGGTTTAGCGCCCACGCCGACCGCCGGGAACTACTGCAATGGACCGGACACATGCAAAAACGGCCGCAGCACACCTTCATCGTCCACGGAGAAACTGAAGCTGCTTTTTCCTTTGCCGCCGCCCTGCAAGACGAACAGCAATTTACCAACGTCGTCGTGCCGGAATTAGGCCAAAAGTTCACCGTCTGATCCGGCAGCATACAGGATACATCAGGCCAGACCCGAAGGGTTGTTTTGGGTTAGGCCCACCAACCCTTCGGGTCTGGCCTGGATAAAACTTCTGCAGGGTATTAAACGTCACCGGCCAGTGGCGCACCGGCCTTCAACCTCATAGTCCAAGATTCCTATCCACTAACTGGCAACAAGTTTGTTATATTAAGTCTAGGTGTCCCGTGGTTTACGGCATCGTAATGGTATTTTTACTCATGTAGCGGAATCACCAATTGAAGGGGCAAAATGATGATAAATTCGGTGTTAAACCCCATATTGCGACCATCCAGATACAACGAACCAGAGAAGGCAGATGTGGCCGAATTGCGGCAGAAATTGATTTCTCTGAACGTATGGCCTGAAGCCGGTGATGAGTTTCTGGCCCTGTTGCCTGTCTCGCGGTGGCACTCGCCGCCATTAACCGATGAAGATGGGCAATGGCTAAAAATCGTCGTGCGCGATGCGCTTAAAGGGCTGGACATTGGCGCTAATTTCCCCGCTTTTTTCCAAAAGTTAATTACCAACAGCCAGCTCAGGCACGCGTTTTTAGAAGAATTGGAGCAGCAAAGCTGCCCTCCGGCTGCGGCCAACGGAAACAGCTTGCTCAAGCAGTAACGTAAAGAAGCCTACTCAAACACAACGCCGCCATTGGTCTTGAGAGCCAATGGCGGCGTTTCTTATTCCAGCGGGGCCGGGAAAAGACGAATAACCCTGCAAGGTTGCGTTATGTTACGCCAGAGGTTTAGCCGGTTTCTAAATAACAGCCAGCTCTTTGCCCACCATTTTGAAGATTTCCAGCGCTTCTTCGAGGTCGGCGGGCGTATGGGCAGCCGAATTCATGACGCGAATTCGGGCTTTGCCCTGGGGCACGGTGGGGTAGCCAATGGCCATAGCAAATACACCATTTTCAAACAGCTTCCGGCTAAAGGCCTGCGCCAGTTTTACATCGCCCAGCATGACGGGCACGATGGGTGTTTGGGTATGGCCGGTATCGAAGCCGAAGGAGCGCATGGCGTCCTTGAAGAGCCGGGCGTTGGCCCACAGCTTGTCGACAAGTTCGGTTGATTCTTGCAAGACATTGACGGCTTCCAGGCAGGCGGCGACGTCGGGCACGGTCATGGCGCTGGAGAAGAGGAACGGCCGTCCCCGCTGCCGCAGCCAATCGATAATCTCTTGCCGCCCGGCGACCAAGCCACCCACCACACCGAAGGCTTTGCTGAGAGTGCCAACTTCCACGTCCACACGGCCGTGCAGTCCAAAATGATCGACAATACCGCGTCCGCCTTCGCCCAGCACACCCTCGCCGTGGGCGTCGTCGACCATGAGCATGATGTCATACTCATTGGCGATGTCGCAGATTTTGTCCAGCGGAGCAATATCGCCATCCATGCTAAACACGCCATCGGTGACGATGAGGCGACGGCCGTATTCGGTAGTGGCTTCGATCTGGCGACGTAGATCTTCCGGGTCGTTGTGGGCGTAGCGCACAATGGTAGCGCGGCTGAGGCGAGAACCGTCGATGATGCTGGCGTGGTTTAACTCGTCGGAAAAAATTATGTCACCGCGGCCTACCAGCGCCGGAATGGTGGCCAGATTGGCGGTGAAGCCGCTTTGGAAGGTGATGCAGGCGGCGGCCCGCTTAAACTCAGCCAGCCGCCTCTCCAGCTCGATATGCAAGGACATCGTGCCGGCAATGCTGCGCACCGCGCCCGGGCCGATGCCATACGTGTCGATGGCGTCGTGGGCGGCCTGGCGCAGCCGGGGATGATTGGCCAGCCCGAGGTAATTATTGGCGCAGAAGTTAAGCAGGTAACGGCCGTCTATCTTCACTCGCGCATCCATCGGCGAATCAATGGTGCGAATCACGTTAAACAATCCGGCTTCTTTCAGCCCGGCAATCTCCTGAGAAATCCAATCGGTTCGGTGGTGGGTCATGTTTTCTCCTTTGGGGTGTGGGAAACACCCGATTTTGATCTACAAATTTCGACCTCTCAAGTATAAAGCAAATGCGAACGGCCGTGTTTACATGGCCGTTGGAAAATCGAAGAACTTCGTCTCCAGCCCAAACTGTTGGGTCAGATGCTGGCCCAACGCCTGCACGCCCACGGTTTCCGTGGCGTAATGGCCGGCGTAAATAACGTTCAGCCCATAATCGGCCGCTGCCCAATAGTTGGCGTGCGAAGTCTCGCCGGTAAGCAGCGTGTCGCAGCCGAGGGCCTGCGCTTCTCCAACTTCGTCCGCACCAAAACCGGAAAGAATGGCAACCCGGGAGACGTTGGCCGGTCCGTGGGCCAAGACGCGCGCCGTAGTGTGCAGTTCCTGCTCGATGGTTTGCACGAACTGAGCCAGCGTTGGAACGGCCGGTGCACTGCCCCAAACGCCGATGGGGATGCCCATCGGCGCACACCACCAGCCGACCACTTCAACGCCACACTTGCGCGCCAGCACCGCATTGTTGCCCACCTCCGGATGTCCATCCAGGGGCAAGTGCGCAGCATACAGGTGCATGTCGTGCCGGATCAACAGGCGCACCCGTTGCCCTAATGGACCAGCCAGCCGTTCCACCGACCGCCACAAAATGCCATGATGCACCAGCAGCATATCAGCGCCCCATTCCGCCGCGGCGGCAATTACCGGCGGGGCCACGTCTACCGCCAGGGCGATTTTGGCGATTGTGTCACCGCCGGCTTCTACTTGCAATCCCTGTGGCCCGTAATCCTTAAATTCTGCCAGGCGTAAATAACTATCCAGGTAGGCGACCAAATCATTTTTCAACATATCAGTAAACCATCTCTTAACGAATTTTTAACCGAAGACCGCTGTATGTGGGATTGACGCATATTTTTATCCCATGTATACTGCTGACGTCATGAACAAAGAGGACCTTTTGCATGAGCCGGTGCTCTTGCTAAATGTGAACTTTGAACCCCTACACGTCTGCAACACAAAGCGAGCGCTGGCGTTAGTGTTGGCTGGCAAAGCAGAAATTATCCTGAACGGCCGTGGCTACTTACGCAGCAGTTCCGCCGAATTTGAAATCCCTTCTGTTATCAAACTCAGTTCCATGATCAAGCGGCCGCGCCCGCGAATTTCTCTCTCGAAGCGAGAGATTTTGCGCCGTGACAACTATACCTGCCAGTACTGCGGGCGTAAATCGCGCCATCTCACCATTGACCACGTGGTGCCGCGCCACCTGGGCGGCCCGCATTCCTGGGAGAATCTGGTGGCGGCCTGTCCCACCTGCAACCGGCAAAAGGGGGGCAAGCTGCCGGATGAGATCAGCATGCGCCCGCACCACAAACCGGTGGAACCCACGCCCACGGCCGTTTATCGGTTTGGCTCTCATTTAGAAAATCACCAGGAATGGGCCCAGTTTATCGAGGGCTGGTAGAAGACCGTTGCGCGGCCGCGCTTTCGGCCCGGGCAATGATATCATCCAGACCGGCGTCGGTGATGTTTACCAGTTCTGTCACCATCGCTTCGTAAGAGGAGCGTGAACGGCCGTAAGGGTCGCTAATGCCATATTTCTTGCCCACCATCTCACTTATCAGAAAAATTCTATCGGCTGCAGCCGGAAACTCGACCCGCAAGGCTTCCGCGTGGCCCGCTTCCATACAAAGCACCAGGTCTGCTTCCTTCAAAAGCTGCCGGTTCACCATCGCCGCTTGATGATTGGAAATATCTAACCCCCGTTCGGCCAGCAAAGCCACGCTATGCCGCGAAGCGCCAATATTCTCCTGCGCCCATGTGCCGGCGGAACGCACTACCCAATCGGTAAGGCCACGTTTTTGCAAGCGATCACGCAGCAGCGCCGCGGCAACCGGAGAACGACAAATGTTTGCGGTACAAACTACCAAAATCGTGGGCATGCTCACAATAAATAAGACGCCCCGGCGCAATCTTTGCGGCGGGGCGTCTTACCATTCCATGATTAATCCATTTCTGGCTGCAACAACCCGTAATTGCCGTCACGGCGGCGATACAACACGTTGATGGCTTCGTCGCCCGCGTTGAAAAAGACAAAGAAATCGTGGCCCAGCAGTTCCATTTGTTCAATAGCCTCTTCAGTAGCCATCGGCTGGAGGGCAAACTGCTTGTATCGAACGATGGATTGTTCAATGACTTCTTCTTCCTCTTCTTCCATCGGAAGAGGTTCCCCCACCCATTGCTCTTCAGTTCCCGTACCCCGCCAGCGGCGCTGCCGTTTGCCACGATACCGTTTTATTTGCCGATAAAGTTTATCGACCACTGTATCAATTGCGGCAAAAATGTCGCTGCTGCGCTCTTCTGCCCGTAAGATGGTTCCTCGATCATCACGAACCGTAATTTGCGCTACCTGCCGCTCTACCGCGCTCTTGGTATTTTCGGTACTTAAATCAACGCGGATTTCAGTCAGATTGGGCATATAACGGTCAAGCCGATCTGTCTTTTTCTGTACATAATTTTCCAGTCTCTGTGTAACATCCAGGTTGTGACTATGTATTGAAACGTCTACCATCTCAGTTCTCCTCTGAATAAGTGTGAGATATATTATCCCACTTCTATATGGCCCGTGCCACACAATAAGCGGATACGCTGTTGGCGCCGGCAGCTAAGATCACCTCAGCGGCGGCGGCCAAAGTGGAACCTGTTGTACAAACGTCGTCCACCAATAAAATGTCTTTCCCTCTTACAGCCTGCTCTTCCACAGCGAAAGCGCCTTGCACATTTGATCGTCTGGCTTCTGCATCTAAACCAACCTGGGGCGGCGTAAACCGCACACGCTGCAAACTCCTGGCATCGTGGGCCAAAGCTAAGCACTCGCAGAACCGGTTGACGATTAACTCGGATTGGTTATAGCCCCGCTTTTTTTGTCGCTGTGAGTGTAAGGGAACCGGCATGACCAAGTCAACCGGGCACTGCCAGGTCGTCCAGGCATGGACCATCATGTCTGCCAGGGGAACGGCCAGAGCAAATGCGCCATTGTACTTCAGCTTGTGAATGATATCGGGAATGATGCCGTCGAAGATAACGGCCGTGCGAATCTGCCGTAAAGGCAACGGCTGCCGTCGGCACGCCGGGCAGCGCGCGAGTGGCTTTTGTAAGATCCGTCCACAAGCAGGGCATATCGGTTCAACGACCCAGGGAATGTTTGCCTGGCAATCCGCACACAAAAGATCGCCCGCCTTTTGGCAACTGGCACAAACAGGAGGAAAGATAAAGCTAAAAAAGTTGTTAGTCAGATTCCTGACTTGCAAAAGCCAGGATGTAGGCGACATTTTGAAATCTCCAGTTAGCAACAAATCGCCTGGATGTAAATAGAGGCGGCAACTGGATAATCCGCTGCCGCCTATTCAAGTGCCTGTTTAACCGGTAATTCCCTTCAGGGCTTCACTGCGGGCCACCTGGATACCAGCCGGCCCTAACAGCACAATAAAGATTGAGGGGAAAATCAAAAACACCAGAGGGAAGGTCATCTTGACCGGCGCTTGCTGTGCTCGTTCTTCGGCGCGCTGACGCCGCCGCACACGCATTTGCTCAGACTGAATTCGCAGCACCTTCCCAATACCAACACCAAGTTGCTCTGCTTGCAAAACGGCAGCAATAAAACTTGTTACATCCGGCACATCTGTCCGATCTGACATATCTCTCAGTGCCTGCCGGCGCGATTTACCCAATTGCATTTCATAAATGACCCGGCCAAATTCATCGGATAAGGGATCATCCCATTTCTCGCTCACTTTTTGCATTGCAGCATTAAAGGTCAGGCCAGCGTCTACGCAAATAGTCATCAGGTCGAGCGCGTCGGGCAATTTTTTAAGTATGCTTTGCTTCCGCCGATCAATCATAGACCGCAAGAACATTGCCGGCAGGTAAAAGCCTAACGCAGCGCCACCCAATCCATAGAGAATACGTTTCGTAGGTTCTGCGCCATTCCGGGTCATCATCAAAAATAGTAGAACGCCTAACACCAGGGTGGATAATCCGCGCAAAATCCAAAACTCAGCGGCGGACATATTGCGCGGATTGCCGGCCAATTCCAATTGTCTGGCCGTGCGCTCTAACGTGGTCTGCGGTGTGAATCGAACGACAAAATCGCTTATTCTTCTAACAATTGGCACGAAGATCCGGTCAGTGATGGGCATTGAGAGTTCAATATCCTCAATGGAAACCACCTCCTCGCGCGCCGCAAATTCATCAATTCGAACTGCTAAGGGATCATCTTCTGCGCGACGAAGTAAGAGCACACTTGCACCGATAATGACAATGGCGACGATGGCAATTATAAGTAGTAGCATTAAAGACATCGTGTTTCTCCGTTTCTAGTAGCGTATCTGAGATACTGGTTCAACTATCGTAAATTTTACTAGACTTCAATATCCACGATTTTCCGAATCGCTAAAATACCCATTAACATCATGAAAAGGCCACCCCCTACCACGACCCAGCCGCATGGCAAATAGGGCTCTAAGATCCACGGCTTGTCTTTAAGCCAAAGTTGGCTCATATACTCGCCGTTAATGGCATAGAGGACGCCAGCAAGACCCAGGGGCAAAAGGCCGACAACCCAACCTGAGATACGCCCTTGAGCAGTAAGGGTACGAATTTCACCTTTGATGCGCACGCGTTCGCGGATGGTAAAGCTAATTGTATCCAGAATTTCAGCCAGGTTGCCGCCGACTTCCCGCTGGATGTTAACGGCCGTAATAATCAAGTCCAGGTCTTCACTCGGCACGCGACGGTACATATTCGCCAGCGCTTCTTCCAAGCCTAAACCCAGACGAACTTCTTGCACGACCCGCTCAAATTCGCGAGAAACAGGCGGCGGCAGTTCAGTGGCAATCGCTTCCATACCCTGTAAAACGCTATAACCAGAGCGCAGCGCATTCACCCACAAGTTGAGCGTGTCGCTCAGCTGGTTATCAAAGGCGCGCATCCGCTTACCGGCGGAATAGGAAATGTAAAACTTAGGTAATTGCAAACCAACCAGAGCGCCTATCAAAGCAAGCACAAGACTGCGACTCATAATAAAATAAGTTAAAACGCCTACGCCCAACGAGCTCAAGATCACCAGAACAATATATTCACTGACCCGTAATTTAACATCCGCCTTGGCAATCCGTTCTTTAGTCGGTGCAAAAAAACCACGCCCAGACAGTGCCGTGTCCAGACGATCCGCCAGGTCGTCACTCCTGTCAACTTCAATTTCCTCAACAACGTCAACGACCTCCGTTGCGCCTACGAACTCCTCAAGACGTTTATCAACATTGCCCCGACTGCCACCAGTCACCAGGGCAATACCCGCGCCAAAAACAACCAACAGAGCCGCACCAGCTAATACAATTAGAAGTATGGGAGACACAACGATTTGCTCCTTTTTAAGATCAGCGTCTACTACGAGCGCCAATCCCAAAAATAGATGGCGGCAGCATGATGCCCGCTTCCTGAAGCTTCCACATGAACTTGGGTCGCAAACCGGTGGGGCGCAATCGACCAATCACCTTACCATCTTCAATGCTCGTTTGCTCAAACCGAAATATTTCTGAAGTAGTGATGACATCGCCTTCCATGCCCTGGATTTCACTAATTGACATCACCTTCCGCGAACCATCTCTCAACCGATCCTGATGAACAACCACATTAATCGCCGAAGCGATTTGCTCCCGGATAGCACGGTGGGGCAAATCCATACCAGCCATCAAAACCATTGTTTCCAAACGAGACAACATGTCTCGGGTGCTGTTAGCGTGACCCGTCGTCATGCTGCCATCATGACCCGTATTCATGGCCTGCAACATATCCAATGCCTCACCACCACGAACTTCCCCGACAATAATCCGGTCGGGGCGCATACGCAGAGAGTTGATAACCAGATCTTGAATGGTCACAGCGCCACGCCCCTCCACGTTAGCCGAACGAGATTCCAGGGTGACAACGTGCTCTTGCCGAAGCTGCAACTCGGCCGCATTTTCAATAGTGATAATCCGCTCGCCGTCCGGAATAAAACCCGACAAGATGTTTAACAGGGTCGTCTTGCCTGAACCCGTGCCGCCGGATACCACTACGTTGAGTTTGGCTACTACGCACGCCTTCAAAAACTCCACCGCTTCGGCCGTAATACTGCCAAACTCAATCAAGTTTTCAACTGTGAACGGGATTTTGGAAAACACACGAATTGTTAGCGACGCGCCATTGAGGGAAATTGGGGGCACAACCGCATTAACGCGAGAGCCATCAGGCAATCGAGCGTCAACCATGGGTGACCCTTCGTCAATACGCCGCCCTAAAGGCGCCACAATGCGGTCAATAATCCGCAATAAATGGTCATTATCCTCAAACGTGACGTTGGTCCGTTGCAATTTGCCGCTAGATTCAATATAGACATGTTCGGGTCCATTCACCATAATTTCGGTGATGCCGTCTGTTTGCAAAAACTGTTCCAGGGGACCGTACCCTAGAATCTCCGCAACGATGGCTTCAAAGAGACGGCGTTTTTCGTTGCGTGTGAGGACAATGCTTTCCTCCTCCAACATCGCCTCAAACATTTCGCGGATCGTTGCCCGAACTTCAGCGGTTTGGGTGATGTCCATCCCCGGGTCTAATTCCGAAATAAGCTTCTGTTGAATGCGATTTTTTAAGTCAACATAGGCATCTCGAGAGCCCACAGCTGGTGATGAACGTTTGACGCGTAGTTCTTGTAGCTTTGATGATTGTGCTTCAGTGGGGGTAGGCTGCTGCTGATTTTGTTCAATGCGCTTTAAGAGTGACACTAGAATCCTCCGGCTTAACGCTTTCCGAACAAGCGACCGAACAACCCGCTTGTGTCGGCCTTTTCTGCTTGACCGTTTGTGGCTGCATCCGTCTTTTCTTTGCTTAATTCACTACTGATGGTCTCGGCCAACTTTGTTATTGCCAAACCTACAGGGCGTTTTTTGTTAGGGCCTGTAACAATTGGCACACCTTGATCAATAGCGGCACTGACAGCGATATCGTCTTCGGGGATGGTCATTAAGACCGGCCGTTTCAAGGTTTCGCTAATATCTTTGACAGATATCCCTTGTTTGGGCGATACCCGGTTCACAACGAGCCACACTTTTTTCTGCTGATATTCAAGACTTTGAGCCAGGTCAAAGAAACGGCTAACATTTTTCAGGCTCGGTAAATTTTGTTGCGTAACTAACAAGATCCGATCTGCCTCATCGAGGATGGACAACGCGATATCATTGAGGCTGGATGTTGTATCGACTATGATGTAATCATATATCTGCCGCAGGCTGGCCCACAAAACCTTTAGACTGGCCTCGGTAACCACGTCAGCCATTTCCGGCCGTGGGGGAGACATGAGTACGTGCAAACCACTACGATGCACCTGAACCACACTGCTGATCAGATCCGCGTCAATTTCACTGTCGCGTGCACTGAGATCGACGACGCTTGTGACAGGTTTCATGTTTAGCATGACAGCAACATCTCCGAACTGCAAACTGCCGTCAACCATTATGGTACGGTGTTCGTTCATAGCCAGAGAAATTGCCATATTTATGGCCAGGGTGGTACAGCCACTGCCGCCTTTAGGGCTGAAAACGGCGAGCATGTAGCCTTCTGCCGGGGCCGCTACTGCTTGCGGCACCCCGGGACGTACGGCCGTTTGCCCACCACCCATTGGTCCAGAGCGTATTAACGGCCGTTTCGCATGCACTCGGCGAACAGCCGCCACCAATTCATCTCCCCCAAATGGCTTCGTCAAAAAATCACGAGCGCCCGCCAACATAGCCCGGCGCAAATAATCAGAATCGCTCTGCACCGACATAATGATAATTTGAGTCGTTGGCACCAATTCCGATATTTTCTGACTGGCTCCAATCCCATCAATTCCCGGCATATTGATATCCATCAATATGATATCCGGCCGATGCTCCTGGGCCATATCAACAGCTTGTTCGCCTGTTCCGGCCTGCCCTATCACCTCAATGTCCGACTCGAACTGCAACAACTTCCGAACATTCTCTCTGGTTTCCGGCAGATCATCAACGATTAATACACGAATAGTTTCTGACATTATTGTCCCACTAGATTGGTTTGGATTAAAGCAACAACAAAACTGGCAATAAACCAGACAGGCATCGATGACTTCAACACTAGAGACAGTGAAATCCTGGGGGTAGCCCTGCGTAAGGAGAAAAAGCAAAAGCCCATATGTTAAAAAATACCGTTTCTTTCTGCACCAACTAAAATCATCTTACTATGATCCTTAGTATTGTCAATAGGGGCAAGTGGGTATTTTAACCTATTCATTTGCGCTTGATAGCGCTTCAAACAAAACAACAGATGCAAAAAGATTGTATCGCACTCAAGCTATATTGACTAACACCGTCATACAAACAAACAGGGCCCTATCTTTTGATAGGGCCCTGTCGCAAACTAAATTCTAATTCGACAATATCAGTGGTCTAAGATTACTTAGCCAGGCCGTTGGTGATGCGGCTGAAAACATTACCAATCTGGGGGCCCAACAGGGTCAGAATGGCGATGATAACCACGGCCACCAAAACGAGGACCAGCGCATACTCTACCAAACCTTGACCATCTTCACGGTGTAAAAATAACATTTTGTATACCTCCAAATAAATTTGAAATAAGACTTATAAAATATTTAGCTATAGAATAGCTATTTACAAACTTGATCGCAATAGGAGTCTGGTACTGAAACTTACTGTAACGGCTCTTGCTTTCTATCTACGTTAATAAATATCGGCTGCGATAGGAATCGTAAACTCGACACGTGTCCCATGACCCATTCGACTCTGGATCTTCATCTCCCCACCCAGCATTTCAATGCGTTCGCGCAATGAAGATAAGCCAATCGTTCTATTATTACCGTTCAGCGTCTCATCCACGTTAAACCCGCTGCCATTATCTTCAACAATCGCCTGCACCTGATCTTGAGCAAGGTCCAAGGATACCTGTATCTGAGAGGCTTGAGCATGCAGCAGGGCATTGTTAAGTAATTCTTGTACGCCGCGGAATATCGTTACCTCAATGTGGCTCTCCAGACGTCTTTCCACGCCAGTCACAGTAATGGGTACAGATATGCCGCTTTTTTCTTGGAACGATTCCACGTAACGGCGAAGAGTTGGAACAACGCCCAGATCATCCAACATCATGGGGCGCAAATCGAAAATAAAATCCTTGACGTCATTAAACGTAGCGGCTGCGGCGCTTTTCAGAGCATTCAGTTCTGCCCGTGCCCGATCTGGGTTAACGTCAAAAAATCGTTGGCATATTTCGGCTTGAAGAATGAAATTGCTTAGTGAGGAGGCCGGTCCATCGTGCATGCGCCGCACCAAACTTTGGCGACCCAATTCCTCAGTTTGAATCACACGAATCACGTTCGACTGATCACCCACATTTTTGCGGGTGGGGCTTTTTCCGCCCGTAGGAATTGGCCCAATTTCTTCAGTCAGATCGAGTAACCGGCGCTGAAATTCTGACAAACGCTCAAGGTTGCGTTGATCGCTCTGTAATTTTTCCAACTGACCACGCATGGTAAACAGTCGTTGTTGGACATCATTCAGAGCTTCATAAGCTTCCTTTATATCTTCTCGAGGGAGTGTATCAAAGTTGGTTTGCAGTTGACGGGTATAATTGGTCACTTGTGCATTGCGTTGTGCCAATCGTTCGACTTCAGCTGCACTTTGTTTAATCAGAATATCGATCTCTTTTAGGTCTCTTTGGGTTTGCTCGTAATCTTTTTGAGCTTCTTCCAAAAAACCCTGAAGCGAATCACCGATAGTTTCTTCCATCATGGGAGATATATTCCTGTACAGGCTAAATTTATGCCTGGGTTCCTTCTAGACGAACCCAACCATGGCGCAGAGCGTAAACGGCCGCTTGCGTGCGATCGTCCACTCTTAGTTTGCGAAGTATTGCCGTCATGTGGTTTTTTACCGTTTGATGGCTTATACCCAGTTTAAAAGCAATCTCTTTGTTGCTTAAGCCTTTGGTGACGTGCTCTAAAATTTCCATTTCTCGAGGAGACAAGGGCACAAAGAGTTCGTCGCTCTCTCCTGTTAAAGCACCGCCTAGACGGCCAATTTTCTGCTCTATCCAGCCCAAAAGCTCGTCATAAGTCATGATCTTTTCGCCGACAGCATACTTCCCTTGAACAACGGCCTGGATAATGCTGGTCAGGGCTTCTGGCGTGACATCCTTGGGGCAATAAGCAGAGGCTCCCACACGGAAAGCATGAAAGACCTGTTCCGCATCGTCGTACCCGGTGATCATGATGACTTTTACGTCTGAGAATTGGGTTTTGATCTTGCGGGTCACCTGTAGGCCATTGATTGTGGGCAAATTAATGTCCATCAGGATGACATCCGGCCTGCTGTCGTAAACGGCTTCAATCGCCACTTCACCGTCGGCGGCCTCCCCAATCACGTTCATGATAGGATCGGTATCCAACAAATCTTTCAGCCCCTGACGAAACAAGGGATGATCATCGACTATGAGCACATTGATTTGGTCTGACACGGAAACTCTCCTCTCATTTTTGCCGAATTGCTTCGCTGTCGAATAGCTGATTTTACGTTGTAGTGTGTTGTGACGAATTAATTCTCAATCTGATTGGGAACAAAGGCAGTATACCATGAAAAAGAAAGCATTGGCAAACGGGCTCGCTGGTTACACGAATGATTTTAGGGGAGTTTAAAAACGGCCGTTCCATTCACCCCCTGCACGGCCGTCCAGGCAAAATCAGTCGAGTACACCAGCCGAATTTGCGGATCGGTCGTCAGGGGCAGGTACTCCCAGCCAGGAGCCGTCACCAGGTAATCGGCGCCGCTGGCCCGCACGTAAGCCGCCAGACTCACCTCATCGGCCAACAGGGGGATGATTTCCGGCGAGATGAGGCCGGCCAGGTCCAGCAACGGCCGTTCCGCAAAATAGCCAATCGCGCCAATGTCATGGGCGGCAATCAGCGCATCCGGCGGCGTGTTGGCCGCCAGCCAGTGGGCCGCGTCTACCATTTCTCCCTCAATAAAGGCCACGTCGGCAGCGTAGCTCTGCGCGCCGAGGAAGACGAAGAGGAGCAGAAGAAGGGCGAAGGTCAATCCGGCGGCCTGTTTGAGAATGCGCGCCTGACGGCCGTTGTCCACCTTCCCCAACAGCCACAACCAACCCGCCAGCCCATACAGCACCCAAATCGGCAGGGCGGCAAAGAGATAACGGCCGTGCTGATACGTCACCGGCAGCCGCCAGGCATAGAGCAGCACATGTCCGCCGGCCCACCATAGTGGCAGCGTGCGCACCAGCCGACGGCTGCGCCAATCGGCCATCAACGCCTGCCAGCCGGCCGCTATGACGCCGGGCAGCAGCAGCAAATGGGCGCTGCTCAACCCGCGCCAGCCAGTCTCCGGACCACCCAGGCTAAAATATAAAAGCCTTACAAATCGTAAAACCAGAGGGGAAGCCAGCAGCGCCTGGTATTCAGCCTGTTTGGCATAAAACGTGTTCGGCCAGATGCTGCCGCTGGCCGCCAGATTAAAAGCGAAATAGGGCAGCAGGGGCACGGCCGTCAGCAATCCAAAGGCCGCCCCGTTTTGCAGCCGTCTTCTCCAGGGAGCCGGATACAACAACAATCCCACCCCTACCAACGCTACCAACACCACGCCATCCGGCCGTGTCAGGATCAGCAGCCCGGACAAAAAGCCCAGCGCCGCCGCTTGTTTCCAACTCACACGGCCGTCGCCGGATAAGGCCGCACGGCCGTACAACGCCGCCACTTGCATCCCCAACGCCGCAAACAACACGGTTTCCATCCCGCTGGCTGCACCCCACACCAACGGCCAGGTCAAAACCAACGTCAGGCCCGCCAGCCAATCCTTACCGGCATAATCAGGCCACAACGCGCGCCACAACGCCATCCCGGCCCACGCCAGCCACAGCAGCGACAGCCCGCCCAGCACAAACGCCCACAACAAATAGGGCAAACGCAGCGCATACCCCAGCGCCAACAGCATCGTCCACAGCGGCGACGTGGACCCGGCGCTGACGACGCCGGGGATGTATTCCCAACGGCCGTTCCTTGCCAAACTTCGCGCATAAGTTTGATGAATCCAGCCGTCATCCAAAGGAAAACCAGGACCGCCCTGCGCCGCCGACCAGCCGACAAACAAAGCCATCACCAGAGCGGCCGCCCCGATTACCCACCAGCGACGGCTCATGAATCGCCCCCATTCCAGACAAACTGATACAACACAAACCCATCACCAAAATCGCGCACCTTCTGCAATTCAGGCAGCGCGATCTTTTCATCGTAGAGATCGTCGAGTGGAATTGGGTGGTCGGTGTCGAAGAGCAGGTAGCCGGCGTGGAACTGCTCAGCAACTTGCAGCAGGATGTCCGGCGGCTCGTTGGGCGTGGCAATGGCCGGCAGGCGGGTGTGGTAATAAACACCCGGCGGATCGCCGGTCATGACGACGCTGCCGGGCGGCACGATCTCGGCCATTTGCCGGTAGATGGCCGCCTGTTCTTCTTGCAGCGGCTGCCGCATAGACACGGCAAAACTGACCACAAACACCAGCACCACAAACACCGCCGCAAACAGCCGCTTGGCCGATTCCGGCCGCCACGCGGAACGCCGCGCCGCCACCCAATCCACCGCCAGATCAATGCCCACGGCGGCCAAAGCCATCGACCAGGGCCACAGCGCCGTGGAGGAGTGCAGCAAGCTGCCGCGCTGCCCTGGAAATGTGAACACAAACACAATCATGCCGTAGAGGATGAGGGTGTACCAGGTGAACGGCCGTAAAAACCGCTTCGTCTTTTCCGCCCGGCCCAAGCGCACCCAGGCCCACACAAAAAACACCGTAAACACCGTCAGGCCGGTGACGGCTACGAAGGTTTGCAGCGCCAACGATAAGGCTTCCAGCTTGGAGCGCAAGATATTCGGCCAGCCCCAGGCCAGATAGCTGGAAAGGGTGAAGTGACGGCCGTACGAAAACACATCGTCATACGTCGTCAAAAAGATCGTTTGCGTGCCCACCGACGACATCGGTTGGCCGATAAGCTGGTACGTGCGCCAGAACCACGGCCCCATTACCAACAGGTAGCCCAGGCCAAACAAGAGGAGGCTGGAGACTAGAGACTGGAGACTGGAGACTGGAGACTGGCGGGCATTAGCATCTCTAGTCGCCAGTCGCCAGTCTCTTACATCCCACAACCAGATAATCCCGGCCACGCCCACCAGCAGCACGCCGTCGGCGCGGGCCAGATGGCTCAGTCCGGCGGCCAGCCCGGCCAGGAACCAGTAGCGCAACCATTTTTTCTCGTGCGCCCAGGCCAACGCCAGCAAACAGCCGCCGCCCACCCAGGCAAACAGCACAAATGTCGTCGGCTGCACCCAGTAAGCCGTGTAATAGCCGCCCGCCGCCGTAAACAGCGCCGCCGTGCGGGCTATCCAGCGCTCGCGCTTCAGATGCCAGGCAATACCATAACTCAGCCAGGGCAAAAATCCGGCCATCAGCCAAAAGGGGAACTGCGCGGCGCGGAAACTATCGCTGATTTTGTACCCGGCGGCGGCGATGATGGCCGGCAGCGGCATCCAGTAAGTGAAGCTGGGCGCGGGCAGCCCGGCCGGCTGATCCAGGTACTGCCAGATGATTTCCTGGGTAAAGCCGTGGCCTTCGGCCAGCCGTTGGGCGTTGGTGGTGTAGTAGAAGGCGTCGAAATAAGTGGGATGGCTCATGCGCAGCGCCCAAAAGGCTTGCACCGCCAGGGCTACCAGGGTAATCCACAACAAATCGCGCCGGGTCTGTCGCTGTCGCAAGAAGTCAATCATGGCAAATGGGTACACGGATGACACGGATTAGCCGGATTTTGGGAGATTAGAGACTGGAGACTGGAGATTGGAGGTTGATTCAATCTCCAGTCTCCAATCTCCAATCTCTTGTTTTCCAAAGATCATCTCATGCCCCTTCATCCGCGTCCTGTTTTTTATTGTTGCCGGGTAAAGATTTGGGCTACGTCGTCGGCGTAGGCGAGCTGCCAGTCTGGGCTGGCTTGCAGCAGGGTGGTCAGCGGCGCGCCAGTTTCCATCAACACATAGGCGACGGCGTAGTCGTTTAACGGTTGCTGCCAATTGTCGGCGACATCAAAGGTTTGTAAATAGTAAAAAAGGAAGGGATCGCCGTAAACGTCGGCACGGCCGTCTACAAACACCGGCAGTCCGCGCCAGATCAGGTAGCCGCCCCAGTTGTAGCTGTTATAGCCGGGCTGATCGGCCAGACCGCTGGCTTGCAGGTAATCGACGGCCGTTACCGGATACCGTTCAGCAATCGCCGCCTCGTTGCCGGCGATTTTGTTGGCCGTCCAGCCCAACGCTCCCGCGACGGCCAGGAGCAAAATCAGCCAATTCATTGCCTGCATCACGGCCGTTGGTCTTCGTTCTGGTGTTTCGCCGCTGAGCAGGGGGTAAACGGCCGTGTCCTCCAGACTGCCCAACACATGCCGCGCCACAATCGGCGCGCTGACGATGGCAAACAGCGGGATGTTGCGCGCCGACAGCAGCCCGGCCGCCGCCGTGCCGCCAAACAGCAGCAGGTCGCCCCAGGTTGGCCGTCGCCGGCTAAAAATCATGGCCACCACGCCCAACGCGGCCAGCGCCAGGAACGGCCAGAAGATGCTGACGTGAAAATCGGGCGAGTGCCACTCCTGAATGGTGGCCTGCATGGCGGAACTGCCCAGGGTGAGGAAAGGATAAATCCATAGTTCGGGACCGTTGGGGTTGAGCACGGCCGTCACAAAACTCAGCGCCGTCAGCAGCGCCAGGAAGCGGATGTCGGCCCAGGCCAGCGTGCGCTCGTCGCCGCCACGCCACTGCTGCCAGGCTTCGCCGGCGGTGTAAGCACCCAACAGCACCACGCCCAACAGGTAACCGCTGTGCAAATTGGCCCACAGGCAGCTCAAAATGGGCAGCAGCCACAGGGTGCGCCGCCCAATTTGCCGATCTTTGAAACGCTCGATGAGGAATACAAACACTGCCGTCAGCAGCAAATTAAAAATCTGCGGCCTGGCCCCCCACACGATGGCCGAGGCAAACGCCGCCAACAGCACCACAAACGCCGCCAGAAACGGCCGTCCCGGCGTCACCAGATACACCAGCCAGAATGTCAACGTAATCAGCAGCGCAAAGACCACAATCAGCCCCGGCAAACCGCCCGCGCTATAAATACCCCACATCACGACCTGAGACAGCCATTCGTGGGTAATCCATTCGTGGTCCGGCACGGTGAATGAAAAAACATCCTGCCGGGGGATGCCCGCTTGCAGGATGTACTCGCCGGTGCGCAAATGCCACCACATATCGGGGTCCAGGGTCTCTCGCACCGCCATCGCGAAGAGAGCCACCAGGAAAAGTGCGGTAAAAAGTCGCCGAACTGTCATGTTGGGGTGTTAGGGTGTGGGGTGAGCGGGTGCTGGGGTGAAGTCACCCCAGCACCCGCTCACCCCATCACCCGCTCATCTTCATAACGGCCGTTGCGCATACGCAGAGAACAGATCGCCAAAATTCACGGGCAGCGACACCTGCTCAATCCGCAAACCATGCACCAGCGACCTGGCCAGCCCGCCCAGGCGAGGACTCAAAGCGCTCACCCGGCTGGCGATGTATTTCAGGCGCAAATAACGGCCGCGCGCGCCGATCCAGCGCACGTCGAAACCGGCCTGGGTCAACATCTGCTGCATGGTTTTCTGGCTGAAGTAGTGGAGGTGCATGTCCATGTACCAGGGCCAGCGCGGCCCCATCAGCCGGGAAAACAGGCTGTCTACGTCCATGGTGTGGACTACCAGCCAGCCGCCGGGCTTGAGCAGCCGGTAGGCTTTGGCCATTTCTGCCGCCGGGTCGTCGACGTGTTCAATCACATCCCACATGGTCACGACGTCGAATTGACGGCCGTTTAGCTGCGGCGCGTCTTGTGTGCCATTGATGACGTTCAGGCCGTGCCGCAGCGCTTCGGCGGCAGCCCAGTCCGACGGCTCTACACCCATCGCCTGCCAGCCGGCCTTGCCAGCCACTTCCACAAACACGCCAATGTATGCGCCCACGTCCAGCAGGGAACGGCCGTTCCCCGGCCCGGTCCACTTCTGCATGTGCTGCAAATGTTTGCGAAAGGTCAGTTCCCGGCCAATGCGCTCGTTGACGTACGTTTGGTCCTCAACGGCCGTGTACGCCGCCAACAAATCATCTTCCGCCCAGCGCGGATTGGCGTACACAAAGCCGCAGTTGCGGCACTGCACAATCTGCGGATGATGCCCATAACCGGGGTTAGTACACCGAAAGGCGTCGACATTGACGGCCTGACTGCCATTTAACGTGGCCGGATAACGCACCGAAAACTCGCTCCGGCCGCACAAGCTGCAATTAACTTCAATCATGAGGAAATTGGCACCGTGGGGCGACGGGGTTCGCCGCCGCGCAACCGCCGCAAGAACAACCGGAAGACTGTGTACTGCGCTTTGAACACTTCCTGACGCGAAATTTTCGTTTGCCCCTTGCGGCGGTCTTCAAAAATGATCGGCACTTCGCCAATTTGCCAGCCGCGCCGCTGGCACATAAACAACATTTCTACCAAAAACGAGTAGCCGCTGGAGAAAACCTGATCCAGCGGGATAGATTCCAACACTTCCCGGCGATAGAGGCGGAAACCGGCCGTGGTGTCTTTGGCCTTTAGGCCCAGCAGCGTTTTGGCTACCAAATTGGCCACCCGGCTGAGAAACACGCGCTTCCAGGTGCAATTTTTCTGGCCGCCGCCCGGCACGTAGCGCGAGCCAATGACAACGTGCTTCTGTTGGCTCATCTCGATCATGGCCGGGATGTAGCGCGGATTGTGGGAGAAATCAGCATCCATGGTCATCACGCGCCGGGCATTCAGTTCGTTGAGGGCCGTCTTAAAACCGGCGATGTAGGCCGTGCCCAGCCCCATCTTGCCCGGACGGTGAACCACGTGGACGCGACCGGGGTATTTCTCGGCCCAGGCATCGGCCAGTTGACCGGTTCCATCGGGCGAATTATCATCTACTATCAGAACACCAACGCGAACCGGCAAAGCCAATAATTGGGAGACCAAATCGTCCAGGTTATCCGCTTCGTTGTAGGTGGGTACAATTACAAATGTTTCTACGTCACTCATACTTTTATCCTCTTCAGACAGAGTGGAGATTGTAACGAGATTGTATAGTCGGGTCAAAACGGGAACCCATGAGAATAGGCATTTTATCGCGTAATCGGATGTTGTATAGCACAGGTCGCCTGGCGCAGGCTGCCCGCGCGCAGGGTCACGAGGTGCTGGTCATTGATACCACGACGGTGGCCGTGGAAACCGGCACAGATGAAGGGCAGCATATCAAAGTGGTCAAAGCCGGTATTCTGCCAGCGTGGGGACGCCGGTCGGGCGGCGTGCAGCGTGCGGTGACCCGTTTGCCGGCGTTAGAGGCCATCATCCCGCGCATTGGCACGTCGATTACCCAGTATGGCCTGGCGGTGGTGCGCCAGTTCGAGGCGCAGGGCGTGTGGACGACGGCCACTTCGGCGGCCATTGCCAGCTCGCGAGATAAACTGCACAGTTCGCAAATTATGGCCCAGGCCGGCCTGCCAATTCCCAAAACGGCTTTTTTAGCTCAGCCGGAAGCGGTGATCACGGCCGTGCAAGCCGTTGGCGGCCCGCCGGTGATCATCAAGCTGGTGCGCGGCACGCAGGGCAAGGGCGTGATCCTGGCGCACAATCTGGCCACGGCCATTGCCGTCATCAAAACCATCCAGCAAGCCAACCGGCAGGCGCTGGTGCAAGAATTTATTGCCGAGTCGGCAGGCAAGGATTTGCGTCTGATTGTGGTGGGGAACCGGTGTGTGGCGGCCATGGAACGGCACGCCAGCAGCGAAGGGGAATTTCGGGCCAATTTACATCTGGGGGGAACGGCCGTGTCCATTACGCCGGATAACGAGATGATTAAATTGGCGGTGGCCGCGGCTCAGGCGCACGGACTCAAAGTGGCCGGGGTGGATATTTTGCTTTCTAACCGGGGGCCGCTGGTCCTGGAGGTGAATTCTTCGCCTGGGCTGCAAGGCATCGAAACTGTCACTGGCGTGGACGTGGCCGGAGAAATTATTGGCTACCTGGAGAAAGTGGCTAACGGCCGTAGCCGACGTCCCAAACGACGGCGGCGCTGAGCGCGGCAATCCCTTAATCGCCTAACGCATCCTCCCAAAAAGCATCCAGGTCTGCGCCTTCGTCATCGAGCAGCACATCTTCGCCAAAGAGGTTTTCCAGTTCGGCCGTGTCGATTTCCAGGCGTTCTGGGGAAACGGCCGTTTCCGCTTCTTCATCCTCTTGCGCCGCCAGCATCTTTTTCATCATCGCCACGATGTCATCGTTTTGCACCAGCGGGGGCGGGGCTTCCGGCTGCTTTTCGGGAGTGCGCGGGGCGGCCGGTTTGGGCGGCTTTGCCTGGGCCGGCGGCGTCGCTTTGGGCGGCACGGCCGTTACCGGGGCCGCAGGCAAACCAGCGGCCAACAGTTCCACCAGGTCTTTGATAGCCCGTTGGGTAAACACCCAGATCGTACCAATCCGCCCGCGCCGCAGCTCCACGTCAAAGAAAATAGCCAAAAAATATTCCCGGCCAACGTTGGCGCAGTACAACTCGATGGTTTCGCCGCTGTAGTACTGGATAGTGTGGGGCAGTTCACCGTCCAAATGCTCGCTCAAGGCAAAACTTTGCTGGATTGTCTGGCCTAATGCGCCGGCCAGCTTGCTGAAATCCAGACGGCGGTTGTTGGCGGCCTCGAAAATAATCTGGCCGTCCAACGTGGCCAGGAGCAAACCGGAGGCCCCCGTATCGCCGCGTAACGTTTGCAGGCGTTTACGCAAGGCAGTGGAAACCGGCGCAGCCGACTCCGCCTCGCGCACGGCCGCCACGGTATCGGCCGCCAGCTCTTCGCCATGCAGAGCCAGATGCACGGCCGTCAGCACGGCATCCGTATCCAATGGCTTGGAAAAATAGCGCAGCACGCCCAGACTATGGGCTTCCTTCTGCCCTTCGGACGAGGAATAGGCGGTGATCATGATGATGGGAACGTCGCGCTCCAGCTTTTTGATGCGCCGCACAAGGTCAAACCCGCTCATGCCGGGCAAACGCACGTCGGTGATGACCAGATCGAAGGGCGTGCGCCGCAGTTCCAGCAAGCCTTCCTCCGCGGAAGGCACAGCCAGCACCTCACATTCCTCGTTGGACAACTCCAACAAGGAACGCAGCATTTCCAACATTTCGAAGTGATCGTCAACTACCAGTACTTTTTTTGCATCTGCCATGGCGCTCTACTCTAATCAATCGATTCGTTTTTAAGCCGGTGCAATGAGGCCGCTCAAACAAACATCCCATTCTGAGGCTTAAGATCTGCCAAAATAAACGACACGAATGTAAGGGCAATTATAAGATTTTCGGCCATACGGTCAATTTTCTGGGCTGTTGGCCAGATCGAGCGCGAACAAATTCCACAATTCCGAATCCTGGGTGGGATCGAGGACAAAGTTGCGCACGGTGGGCCGGACGACGGCCAGTTTCAGGCGCATGAAGAGGGGAATCATGGGCAAGTTTTCGGCCAGCAGGCGCTGGGTTTCCTGGAAGTATTCTTCGTAGCCGGGCATACCGGGCAGCAGGTCACGCGCTTTACGGCAGGCGGCGTCATAATCGGGCAGCCACCAGCCGGTATTGTTGAGCGCATCCCAACTGCCGTAGGGCACGCCGGTTTGGGGATTGACACGGCCGTTCGGCCCGGTAATTTCCCAGGAGGCAAAGAGATGGCACATCGACTGTTCGCCCACCGGCCAGGCGATCTGGCCCATGTCGAAGCGGCGGCCAAACAGCGAGCTTTCTTCACCGGCGGCATACCATTCGGCTACCGGCAAAAGCTCGACGCGGGCGTCAATGCCGCAGGCGCGCAGATCGGCCTGAATCATGGCGGCCAGGGTCTGGTTAATGGCAAATTCGGTGGTGGTCGTGAAGCGGATGCGGAACGGTTCGCCGCTTTGGGGGTCTTCGCGCAGTCCGTCCTGGTTGGTATCGCGGTAGCCGGCGGCGTCTAAAACGGCCGTAGCCCCGGCCACGTCATACGGCCATCGGCGGATTTCGGGCAAATAGAGGGGGTGACTGGCGGGAATCTGGCTGTGCATGACTTCGGAACGGCCGTAAAACAGGGCATCCACCATCGCCTGCCGGTCCAGGCACATGGCCAACGCCTGCCGCACGCGCACATCCTCAAACCAATCCGGGCGGCCCAGCCCATCGCCATAATTCCCCCAGGAATTGATGCCCAGGGTAATGGCCTCGTAGACCGTGCCAATCTGAAAAACAGGCCGCAGCAGCCCGCCGGACTCGGCGCCCAAAAAGAGCGAAGCCTGGCTTAGATCTACCGCCTCTTGCGTGGCGATGTCGCAAGCGCCGGTCAAAATCTCCGCCAGCCGCCGGTCAGGGTCGGGCAAAAAGCGGAAGGTGACGCTGTCCAGGTGGGGCAGCCCCTCGGCGGCGCGGTAGTAGAAAGGGTTGGGTTCCAGGCGCAAATACTCGCCGGCCACCCATTCCACCACCTGAAAGGGGCCATCGCCCAGTGGATACCGGTTAACGGCTTCTGCGGTCAGCAGGTCGGCTGGAGCATATTGCTGCCAGGCATGTTCGGGCAACGGCCCCCAAAAATTGGTGAAGTAAGTGGCGTCGTTAAAGCCGGGCAGCCCTACCCAGCGCACGGTGTTGTCGGAAACGGCCGTATAACTGGCGGTCAGCTCTAGTTTGCCTTTAGGCGCGGGCGTGTCGGGGTGGGCCGCCATGGTGAAGCCGTACACCGAGTCGGCGGCGGTGACCGGCGCGCCATCGGCCCACAGGCGCGGTTTCAGGGTGAAATCGGCCGTCAGTTGGCCCATCACCAGCGGCGTTCCGGCGAAGACGGCCGTTTCTCCATTCGCCAGACGCACCCGGGTTCCCATGGACAGCACCGCCACACGGCCGTCGGCGTCCACTACGCGCTCCCCGGCTTTTACCGTCACCGGCTGCCAGGCGGCGTCGCCGTCGGCCAGATTAGGCAGTTTGACGAGCCCCTGCGGCTGGTAGGCGAAGGAGAGATGAGTATAGTCGTTTTCGTAGATGGCGTGTTGCACGGCTTTTTCGACGCGGGCGGAACGGCCGTAACGGTAGAGGGTTTCTGGTTCACGCGGCAGGCATACCACCAGGTCTTTGCTGCCGCTGTAGGTGGCCTCCGGCTGGATAACGGCCGTGGCCGGCTCCCCGGTGATTTCCGGGCGCGGCACAGGTGTCACCGTTTCCGGCTCTATCTCCACCGGCAGGCGGCAGGCAGAAAGCAAGACGGCCGTGGCCAATACCGCCCACACCCACCAACCCGATAGCCATTTACAATTCACCAGCACGCACCTGGGCCATGAAGGGTTCATAAGCAGTCACATCAGACCCTTTTTCACGTAAAACAAAATAATCCTGGGCGATCTTCGCCTGCTGCTCCCGGTTAAAATCGCCAAATCGTTTACCGACCGCGCAGGCGCTCTGCAAGCCCTCGACCCCACCGTAATTGTAGCAATCTCGCCGCGTCTTGATAAGCATGTAAATCGCTTCCCCCAGATAACGGGAGCCAAGGCGCTCATACTGGTAAACGTGGGTGAGTTCGTGGATCACAATGGGCCGATTGGTCCGCGTGTGGCTGCCGGAACGCGGCAGGTTGATGGTGTGCCAGGTGGCAAAGGCCAGATTGCCATTAACCTTAAAAACAAGGTCTAACAACCCTCCTTCGGCTACGCGTACGTCACCAAAGCGCAGGGCGTCTGGCCCCAACACGCCGGCTATCAAGTTCATTTCAGCCACAGTCAGGGGGGTCGTGCGGGTGATGAGGTGCATAAAAAACTGGGCGATTTCCGGCCCACCGACCAGATCGAACGTTTGGGCCAGCAGTTGGTGCAGGCCGCCGGCTAGCCGGCCGAGTTTGCGGCGACGCCAGACGGCCGTCTGCCCGGCGCGCCTGGCCTCGGCCCACTCTGGCAGCAGGGATACCAGACCGCGCCCGCCGCTGACCAGGGTGGACAGCAGGCGGCCGAGCCGCTGCGGCAGGTCGCGCATCAGATTGATAGGCCACATGGCAGCATCGCGAAGTCGTTCTGCGAGCCAGTGGGAAACGGCCGTTATTCTGCCTGTCATGGTTTCCCTTTCTTACAGCAAGTAAGTCACTTCCTAATACTTTAGCTTGATAAGGTTGACCCGGTCGCAAAAGAGGCGAATACCGCATCCCGGTCACAGCTACCGGCAATCATACCTTAACTCTGGCCGACCTTGCAGGTTTGCACCCCTGACTTCTCGCTTAGAGATAAGAACAGGTTGTTTTGAGTAAACCGCAGTAGGTTTTTGGAATTAGACCCGAAGGGTTTTGCATCAATTGAGTCGAGTATCCTGGGTTTCAACCCCTTCGGGTCTTCTGAAAACTTTCTACTGATCACTTGAACAGTACCAATATGTT
>ERZ795053.1339-NODE-1339-length-31298-cov-11.313894_pt1 | contig 31298 bp, 24 predicted proteins | sample MGYA00375137_ERZ795053 | MGnify/ENA primary metagenome ERZ795053 (study PRJEB30182, sample SAMN05720284) | activated sludge metagenome | isolation source: Anaerobic digester | place: Hong Kong | collected 2014-12-17 ...
CCTTGGGAGTCGGTTACGGTTCCTGTTATACGCGATATTTTTCTGTTGTAACGTGGGGGAATTGTATTGTAATTAAGAAAGTAGGTTTTAAGCACGGGGGCTACTCCGGATGTGTTTGGTTCGGCGTTGGAGAGGTTTAACTTTATGTTTTGCCAGTCGATTTTTGTATTCTGCTTTATGCTTGCCTTGTAAACTAGGGTCAGCGGTTTGTCAAGCGCATCTGCCCTAATGTCGTACATTGGCAGCCAGCCTGCATTGTTAACTAAGTATGAAAGTTTTACCTCGGTTGAGACGGTACGTTGCGATTCAAAGTTGACTAATATTTCGCCGCTGGGATAGTCCCTTTTTGTGCTAATTGCCGAAATTTGTTGGCGTATGTTTTGTTGCTTATTCTGAAGTTGCTCAATTTGGTCGTTAATGTCAATGGTTTTTAGCATAAGTTCCTTTGTGCGGGTGCTGTAAAATGCCGAAGCGTCTTTAAGGCTTTGAACGCTTAGCGCTTCGTTTTTCCCCGACATTATGCGGTTGTCCTTTAAGAACTGCAACTCTTCGTTTATTGCCGAAAGGTTTGTGTTTTGTAGCGTAATTTGCTTTTCAACTTCTTTTAGTTGTTTTTGAAGGTTTGCCAGTTCGTCGGATTTGTTTTGAACTTGCAAAAAATTTTGAATATGGTTAACGGCCTCTACCATTATGCCATTATCGGTTTTTACCTGAATGGTTTTGGGATCGATAAATGGTGAAAGATTAACAAACTTTACCTCCGATTTTCCCTGTTTAATTTCGAACTTGGCAGAACGGGTAATCATAGCAGCGTCCATATATACAGTTACATTCTTTACCTCCGATTGTATTTCCGGAACTTTTTCGGATTGCGAAATGGCCAAGCTAACTGTTGATGCAAGAATTAGGCTTAGTATTGTCTTTTTCACTGGAGTATTATTTAGTTTAACCTTAAGTTATAACGAAACCTTCGACAAAGCAGATGTAGGTTTTATGGAAATTTTACCGTGTAATTTAATTTATTTTTCCTGATGTCAGTATAAAAAATCATTTTTTTGCCAAACTTCCGAAATTACGATTAGTTAAATATATAGCAAAACGTGTGACTTCAAGAAAATCGCAACACTTAATAAATTGTAAAGCAAGAATAAGCAAGAATTTTTGAAAGTTATGCCTGTTTCTTTGTAGCCCAATGCATTAGTGCGTATCCTATTAGCCCGGCTATTACCGATGCTCCCATTATTCCCATTTTTGCTTGATCTACAAGAGAATGGTTTTTAAACGCCAATTCGGAAATAAACAGCGACATGGTAAAGCCTATGCCTCCCAAGAACCCAATAGCCAGTAAATGTTTAAAAGTGAAATCATTGGGAAGTTGGGCTAGTTTGAATTTTACCAGTAGCATAACTGCACCAATAATGCCAATGGCCTTTCCAAGCAAAAGCCCAAGCATTACACCGTTGGTTGTATTGTTGAAAAAATCGGAAATTCCGTTTCCGGAAAATTTTATGCCGGCATTGCTTAATGCAAAAATTGGTAACACTACAAATGTAACAAAGGGTTGCAGGCTGTGTTCGAGTCGTTGAAGAGGGGTTTGGGCATGTTTCGATAATCCTCGCAGGTAGGAAAGGAGCCTTATCTGTTCCGATGTGTTTATTGTTGATTTCGATACGGACGATTTTAGCCTTTCAAGTATTTTCTCCGCTTTTTGCGCAAAGGTAATCTCGTTGATGTTAATCTTTGCAGGAATTGTGAAGGCTGCAAGGACCGCAGCTATGGTAGCATGAACACCCGAAAGTAAAAATGCCAACCAAAGCCCGCCAATTCCAATTAATCCGTAAAAAATGGTGTTCCTGATACCTGCTAAGTTGGCAATTGCCAGAGTTAGTAAGAAAATACCACCAATAAGCAAGCTGAAAAAGTTAATGTCGGAGGTGTAAAAAAATGCAATAACCAAAACAGCGCCTAAATCGTCGGCGATGGCTAATGCCGTTAGAAATATTTTTACCGAAACTGGAACTCTATTGCCTAGCAAATACAGAATGCCCAATGCAAAGGCAATATCTGTAGCCATTGGTATTCCCCATCCGTTTTGAGTTTCTCCGGTAGGGTTAAATATTAAATAGATTATTGCCGGAACAACCATTCCTCCAACTGCGGCGGCAATGGGTAAAACAGACTTTTTTAACGAATTAAGTTCTCCTGCAATTATTTCCCTTTTAAGTTCCAAGCCAACAACAAAAAAGAAAATGGCCATTAATCCATCGTTAATCCAATGATGCAAATCTTTCGATAGTCCCCATTGATCGAAGCCTATGCTAACCTGATGATGCCAAATGCTGTTAAACCATTCGGAAAGAGAAGTGTTCGATAATATTATTGCAGTTAAAGCCGAAACAAAAAGCACAATTCCTCCCGACGAAGAATTTTGCATGAAACGTTTCATTGGGTCAATTATCCAAGAATCTAACGAAGGGTTTTTGAGTAAGTTTTTCCTCATACTGATTTAAAAATCTAGTAATTAGTATCGCGAATATTTTAAAGTTACTTATTCAAACACTAAAAATCAAAGAATGTTTAAGGCGTATGTGTGGCTTTTTTGTTAAGTTTGCTGAACTAAACCGTGTTAGCAATGGACTTTAATGTTTTATGGTACGATGTGGTTTCTTCTACAAACGAAGAGTGTTTAAAACTTGTTGCCGATAAATCTCCGCAAGGGTGCGTTGTTGCAGCACGGTATCAGACCGATGGCCGAGGACAAAGGGGAAATGTATGGGAAAGCGATAGCGGGCAAAATCTTACTTTTAGCATCCTGCTCAGGCCAATTCAAGTAGAAGTTCAACGGCAGTTTATGCTTTCTAAAGTTGCTGCTTTGGCAGTATGTGATTGGCTAAGTGCGTACGTTACAAAGTCGAAAGTAAGCATTAAGTGGCCTAACGATGTTTATGTCGGTAATGGAAAAATTGCCGGAATTCTAATTGAAAATAGTTTTAGTACAAGCACGCTTGATGTATCGGTTATCGGAATAGGTGTTAATGTTAACCAAACGTACTTTGTCGATTTACCAAATCCAATATCACTTGCATTGGAAACAGGTATAGTTTTCAATGTTGAAACTTCCCTGATGGAATTGTTGGAGTGTTTTAAGAGTCGGTACGAACAGTTACTTAATAAACAATACAGCCAATTAGATGCCGATTATTTTAACTTGCTCTATCGTAAGGACACGTATTGTGAATACAAAGCGCAGGGACAGGTTTTTCGTGCTCGAATTGTTGGAGTAAAATCTACCGGCGAACTGGAATTACAGTCTGTTGACGGCAAAGTACAATCATTTGCTTTTAAAGAAATATCTTTTGTGATATAAGCGTTAGGCAGCGTTAAACGCGGACGCAATGCCATCGGCAAGGGTGTTCACACCTTCCTCCAGTTTTTTACCTAACATCATTCGCATCATCATGTTAAGTTCCGCCTTTATGGTGATTTTCATTTTGGTAACGTATGGCGCAGTTTCTTTTAGTTGAAGCCAAAGAAAAAATTGAACGGGAACACGCTCGTCGCCCGATATTTTAATGGTTTTATTTTCTTCTTTGTCAATAATTTTAAAGCCTACAGGACCCATTCCCTGATAGCTGAAACTGCAACTGCTTTCGTCGGCTTGCCAATCGTTTACTTTTCCTGCAACTAATGGAGTAAAATTGCTGAAATTCGATAGAATATTATAAATATCTTCGGCGCGTTTATTAATGGTAACTATTTTACTTTCGTACGTATTCATATAACTTTTACTTTTGGCGTGCAAATATAAAGTTTTAGATTTAAACAATGTAAATATATTTGTTTGAACATTTTATATTGGCAGCGGTTTTTCTTTTGTAAACTTTTATCGATTTTATGAACTATATTTTGATATCGGAGACTAACGATCCGTATTTTAATATTGCAACCGAAGAGTATTTGCTTAAGAATTTCTCCGATAATTTTTTGTTTATATACCGTAACGAAACGTCTGTAATTGTAGGCAAGCATCAGAATGTATTTGCCGAGGTTAATCTAATGGACGTTTGGAAGCAGAATATTCCGATTGTTCGTCGAATTACCGGAGGAGGAACTGTTTACCACGATCTAAGTAACGTGAATTTTAGTTTTGTAGAAACAGGTGAGAAAGGAAAGTTAATCGATTTTAAAAAGTACCTGACACCGGTTATCGGGTTTCTCAAAACTATTGGTATCGATGCTGTAATTGGAGAGAAAAACGAACTTAAAGTTGGAGGTGCTAAGGTGTCGGGAAATGCCGAGCATGTTTATCGAAATAGGCTGGTTCATCATGGAACATTGCTGTTCGATGCCAATTTAAATAAGCTAAGGAGTATTTTAAATCCTTCATCGGCAAATTATGTCGATTTTTCGGTGAAGTCGAACAGGAGCAAGGTGGCAAATATAAAACCGCTGCTGAAGGAGCGTATGACAATCGAAGATTTTATTGCAGAATTCGTCTCTTTCTATAAGGATGCCTTCGACTATTCAACTTCCTTTAAATTACAGATGGGCGACCGAAAAACAATACAAAAGTTGAAGAGCAGCAAGTACCTTACATGGGAATGGAACTTTGGATATAGTCCCGATTTTACCATAGAAAAGGAAGTTGTGGTGTCCAATGGTGTCTTGAACTTTAAGGCAGATGTGAAGAAAGGGGTTATGACTGCTGTTAACATTCGGGCAAATTCGGAAGAGATGTCTGAAATTAGCAGAATTTTGCAGGATAATCTTGAAGAAACCACATTTATGCCCGATTCTATATCATATCAGTTGAATGAAGTTTCGAAAGGTTTGCCCGAAAACTTTACCGACGATTTTATAAAGGAACTGTTTGGTTAGTTACTCTTTCTTTTCCTTCGGAGGTTCAATGCCGTACGCAATTCCTTCGATAAAGTGGGTTGGAACTTCCTTGTAGCCTCCGCGAGTTTCGCTTTTGGTTATTAAAACGTAAAGCGCTCCCATAGCCGCAGCCCTTCGTTGAATACGAATTCTGGCATTTTTTTCAGCAGCCTTGGCGGTTCTGCTACTTTTTCCCGATTTTGCCTCTACTTTTCCGTACTCGTATAAACCTTCCACGTCAGCAGGATTTTCGGTAATAATTACAGCCTGATAGTTGGTTTCGTCCAGCATTTGAAAGGCCAAGTTGTTAAACTTTTCAACTCTGCCATTGCTAAACTTTATTTTATGAATTTGCTTACGCGAAATTTCCTGTACTTGCGAAGAGCCTTGCTTAACGAACGAAATTTTTGAAGAACTTAAACCTTTTACGTTGCCAACAAGAATTTTGCTACTTACCAAAATAACCGTGTCGGGAACATTTGTTTGCGAAAAACTTGAAAACGATAATAGTACTAATATGGCTAAAACTTCTATAAACTTCACAATTATTACTTTTTTATGGTTTCCTATTTTAGGCGACAAAGTTAATGCCAAATGGCATATTATAAAAATTATCTTTTAATATGTTGAAAGTTAGATAAGTAGTTGATAATTATCCGTTTCCTCTGCAGATAAACAGGAATGAAATGGAGAGCATTAACAGATTGAATACTTCGAATGAACTGAACGATGTAGGTATTGGAATTAAAAATCGGTATATAATTATGGCTCCAATAAGTAGTGCCGATATCACGGTAAGAGAGTGCTTTGTTAAAAAACCTCCGACTACTAATAACACGGCAAGAATTACGGTTGCTAAAGACAAATAAAAATTAGCGCTGTTTAGGTTGATGTTTTCGAGTGTACGAATGTTGGTGAGAATCAGATATACTGAAAATAGAATTCGAACAATCCAAACAGAAAACGGTAATGCTTTTTTTAGAGGTTTCATATACTAAAGTTTTATTTTTTGTAAAGTTTAATGATATTTGAGATTGCAGGTAACATATACTTTTAAACATTTTTATAGTTTCATTTCTTAACGTAAATTATTTAAAAGTTCATGTGTTGAAGTTGATATGTTAATTAATTTTGTTGCCAAGATAAAGGATTTATTTTAAAATTCCACGTAATAACGGTTACAAAGCAATTACGAACAGTTTAATTTTTAAAAGATTATGAAGAAAGTTAAGCATATATTGCAGGTGCTAATGTCGGTTTTTTTATGGACTTATCTTGTTGTTACTGCTTTGGCGTTGTTTGTTATCGACTTTGTTGTTTGGCTGTTAACTTTTTGGTGGGATAAACGGCTATGGATTTTGCATGGCTACTCAATTTTTTGGGCTATGTTTTATTTAAAAATCAATCCGTTTTGGAAAGTAAAAATCGAAGGAAGGAACAAGGTTAAAAAGGGACAAGTTTACGTTATCGTGTCAAATCACCAGAGTGCCTTCGATATCGTGCTTTTATACCGGTTATACATGCACTTTAAGTGGGTGGCAAAGCGTGAATTGGCAAGAATCCCGGTTATTGGATGGAACTTGTTGTTAAACAGGCACATTCTTATAGATAGGGCAAGCGCGGTAAGTACTAAGCATATGTTTCAAAAAGGCTTGGCTCATATTAAAAACGGAAGTTCGGTGCTAATATTTCCGGAAGGAACTCGTTCGGTAAACGGCAGGTTCAGGCGATTTAAGGAGGGCGCTTTTTTGCTGGCGCAAAAAGCAGAGGTGCCAATATTACCGGTAGTAATCGATGGAACTATAGATATTTTACCTAAATCGGGAATCGTTAATCTTAAACAATCCTTAACAATTAAAATTTTAGATGAAATTCCGTGGGAAAGTTTTAAGGATAAACCTGTGCAGGAATTTACCAAGGAGGTTAGTGCAAAAATGGAAGGAGAACACCGAAAAATTGCTCCTGCAAGATATTTGGATGTTTAAGTGTGATGGCTATTGCTGACAGAATATTTTTCTAAAAAAATACCGTAACTTTTTGCGTTTTAATTTATCTTTTATACTTTTGCAAGCCCAAAATATGTTAAACATTTCATACCAAAAATACGATGTACGCGATTGTTGATATTGCAGGACAGCAGTTTAAAGTAGAAAAAGATCAGAAGATCTTTGTAAACTTATTAGAAGGTGAAACTGGTGACGAAGTGAAATTCGAAAAGGTTTTACTAGTTGATAACGATGGAAAAGTTTCCATAGGGAAACCCGAAGTAGCCAATGCGTCTGTTAACGCTAAAATATTGGGTCATGTAAAAGGCGACAAGGTGATTGTTTTCAAGAAAAAGAGACGTAAAGGTTATAAAGTGAAAAACGGTCATCGCCAAAACTACACTCAAATTCAAATTTCAGAAATTGTTGCATAATACAAAAAATATTATCTAGTTATGGCACACAAAAAAGGAGTCGGTAGCTCACGTAACGGGAGAGAGTCGCATAGCAAACGCTTGGGCGTAAAAATATTTGGAGGTCAACTTGCAAAGGCAGGTAATATCCTTGTTCGCCAAAGGGGAACTAAACATAACGCTGGACAAAATGTAGGTATGGGCAGGGATCATACGTTGTTTGCCCTTGTTGACGGAGTTGTTACTTTCCGCAAAAAAGCAGATGATAAATCTTACGTTTCTGTTATTCCAAACGAAGCGTAACGTTAAAATATTTTAGTAACTTTGGTCTCCTGTTCAAGACTTATTCTAAGTTGGACAGGAGATTTTATTTTATACTTAAAACTGCATAGTTATGCTTACCCTAAAAGTTATTCGCGAAAACAAAGATGAGGTAATAAAACGCCTTGCCAAAAAGCATTTTGATGCTACCGTGATTATTGGGAAAATTATTGAGTTGGACGATCGAAGAAAGTCTATTCAATATCAATTGGATACTAACTTGTCCGAGCAAAACACAATTGCTAAGCAAGTTGGAAAACTTTTTGCCGAAGGCAAGTCTGTCGAAGCAAATGCTGCTAAGTCTAAGGCTGCCGAATTGAAAGAGAAGTCAAAAGAATTTTCTCAAGAGTTGTCGGATGTTGAAGCCGAACAAAAACAGCTATTGTTTCAGGTGCCAAACTTGCCACACGATTCTGTTCCCGAAGGGACCGGTGCTAGCGATAATGTTGTTGTTCGTCAAGGTGGCGATATTCCTCCTTTGTTCGATGGCGCATTACCGCATTGGGATTTGGCATCGAAGTACGATATAATAGATTTTGAACTGGGTGTTAAAATAACGGGTAGTGGTTTCCCTGTTTACAAGGGAAAAGGCGCAAGGCTTCAACGTGCTCTTATTAATTTCTTTTTGGATTGTAATACTGCTGCTGGTTATCAGGAAATTGAACCTCCTCACATGGTTAACGAGGATTCTGCTTATGGTACAGGACAATTGCCCGATAAGGATGGACAGATGTACCATATTGGAGTTGACAATTTTTATATGATTCCAACAGCGGAAGTTCCTGTTACCAATATTTTTCGCGATGTAATCCTTCATGCTTCAAAATTACCATTGAAACTTACGGCATACACTCCTTGTTTTCGCAGGGAAGCAGGTTCGTACGGAAAGGATGTTAGAGGTCTAAACCGTTTGCATCAGTTTGATAAGGTCGAAATTGTACAGGTTCAGCATCCCGACCTTTCGTACCAATCGTTAAACGATATGGTTTTGCATGTTGAAGGTATTGTTAAGAAGTTAAATCTTCCATACAGAATTTTAAGGTTGTGCGGTGGCGATATGAGTTTTACTTCGGCATTAACCTACGATTTCGAGGTTTACTCGGCTGCACAACATAAATGGTTAGAGGTAAGTTCCGTTTCGAATTTTGAATCGTTTCAGGCTAACCGAATGATGTTACGCTTTAAGGAAGAGGGCGATAAAAAAGCACAATTAGCGCATACCCTGAACGGAAGTTCATTGGCCTTGCCACGAATTGTTGCTGCTTTACTTGAGAATAATCAAACTCCCGAAGGAATAAAGATGCCCGAAGTTTTAAAACCTTACTGTGGTTTCGACGTAATAGATTAATTATTAGGATAAAAAAGTAAAGGCTGTCGAATTTCGACAGCCTTTCTTTTTATATGGTTATTTACTAGCTAGTAGCGCCTGTGTCAACAGTTGATTCGATTGCAGCTTGAATGGTAGTAGAAACATTCGATAAGAAATCGTATCCGGTCATGCTTTCAATGTAATCAACAGTGGTGCGGTAATAACCCCATGCTTGGCTGCTTACAGTTTGAGTATTCGGCATCCAAACGGCAATAACGCGTGTTGACGATGTAATTCTCGAAACATCGTTTGTGCCAACGGGTAAAACAACAATGATTTTCCATACATAGGAAGGAACAACAATGTTCTTGCTTGATACGGTTGTGTAATATCCGTTCGAGCCTGTTCCACCTTGTCCGTAAGGTCCAGATATGATGTAAAGTTCATTTCCAGCACTTACCAAGCTACGGCAGTAATTTTCAAGGTTTGCCCATGTTACTTGGTTGTTCTTTGGAGCTTGAGGAACCATGTTGGTCATCAAAAATGTTGCAGAGTTATCGGTGGTTGTAGAAGTTCTATCGGCGCTTGGGCACATATGTCCACGATCAAAACCAGATCCGCTATAATCAGTCGAACCAACTTGAACCCAACTCGATGGCAAGGTTGCATCGGCTCTAAAGTCATTCTGACGGCTGGCAGAACCAAGCCATGTTGAAGCTAAGTACCAAGAAACCCAGTTACATGTAAGTTTGCTATTGTTGTACGATAAAACATACTGAGGTTTAACCATTAGGTAATTGTTTGCATATAGTATGTTGGCAACGGCACCCGAAGGATTACCTAAAGCGATATGGTCGCCATCGGTTCCCGACGTTGTTGTTCCACCGGTATCGCCAGTATCTCCTCCCGTATCGCCGGAAGTGTAGTCTGTAATGGAGAAGTTGTCAATGTTAATTCTATATGAAGTACCTGTTATTTTACGAATTTCGAAACGTATATTGCCCGATTGGTTAACTGTAAATTCGGTTGACGATAAGGTTGTGGAAGAAGTGGTTACGGTTGAGCCTACTTTCGTCCAAGAACTACCACTATTTGTTGACATGTATAGTTCCCATGTACTGGTACCATCGCTGCCATATTTTGCGTGGGAAACGGTAACTGTTCCAGCTCCATTTTCCTTGTCGAATTGCATAGTGATTATACCAGTGCTGCGAATTCTAGCAGATTTAGAACCATCTTTTCTATCACTGCTTGAGGTTCCAATTAGTGCATTGTCGAAATACCAATTACCAGTAGATAAAGTTACCGCAGCAGCTGTGTATGAAGTTTTTGTGCCACTCTCGAAGGTTTCTGGAAAAGCACCGGTAGTGGTAGTTGTTGTAGAGGTGCTATAGTCGGTAATAGAAAGATCGTCGAAGTTAATACGGTATGATCCACCGGAAACTTTACGAATTTCGAAACGAACATTACCCGAAACATTTACGGTAAACGATGCTTTGGTAAGCGTAGTAGAAGATGTTGTAATTGTTGAACCTACTTGAGTCCAACTGCTTCCACTGTTGGTGGACATGTACAATTCCCATGTACTTGTTCCGTCGCTGCCATATAGTGCATGGTAAATTTCTACAGTTCCGGCACCATCTTCTTTATCAAATTGCATGGTAACAGTTCCGGTATTACGAACGCGAACCGATTTCGAATCGTTTTTTCTGTCGCTGCTCGAAGTTCCTATAAGGGCATCGCTCAGGTACCATTGCCCAGTACTAAACGTTACCGCTGCTGCCGTGTAGGATGTTTTTGTAGCAGCTTCAAAGTTTTCGGAAAATGAAGCCGAAGCCTTTTTTACCTGAGTCCGTTGTTCTTGTAAATTAGCGTCTAACGAGGAAAAATCATCAATTTTATCGCAGGAGACTGTTACTAAAAAACCTGTAAAAAGGGAAATGATGAGTAAACTTCCCATAAACTTCTTTATTTTCATAATATTTAGGGTTAGTAGGTTAGTGCAATAAATTTATGGGGAATAAATTAATTTGAGGTAGCACATATGTTTTTTTTTTGTTAAATATTAAATGGGGTTTAGTTTAAAAAGCTAGTTTTTTTACTTAAACATTGTTAAAACTTCTATGCTTTTTCAAGAAAAATTTTGATTCGCTTTAAAAGTAAGGGTTTTAAAAGTTAATTATTGAAAGGGCAAAATTGTTAAAAATTGAATATCGAAGTCAACAACAAGATGTTGTTTTGCCTTAAAAAGCGTTCATGTCTAAAATAATAGCCTGTTTTGCTTGTGTTTTAATCAAAATAAGGCAACCCTATGATTTTTACAAAAATTCGTGTAGGTTTGTATAAGATTATCTTAAAAGCAAATAATTTATATGCGTAAAATTTTTCTCCTTAGCATACTGCTTTGTATAATATCTGTAAGCAATGCGCAAACCGTAAATAGCAAAAAGAAAAATTCCGGACCATATCCTAAGGATTGGGTACTTGTTGAAAAAGGTGGGTACTTTGGTTTTATTTCTGGAAGCGGGAAAGAAATAATAAAACCCCAATATTCGAAAATTCATCCTTTCGATGAATATCAAAGAGGTTGGGCATTAGTGGAAAAGGATGGATTCATGGGATTTATAAATAATTTTGGTAAAGAAGTTGTGAAACCGAAATATTCGAAAATTTATCCTTTTGATGAATTTCAAAGAGGCTGGGCAATGGTCGAAGCAAATGGACAGTTGGGGTTTATATCGAATGATGGGAGAGAAGTTGTTAAACCTAAGTATAGTAAAATATCTCCTTTTGGAGAGTTATATAAAAATATTGCAGCAGTGGAACAGGATGGGTTAATAGGATTTCTTTCGATTGATGGCAGGGAGGTTTCGAAGCCTCAATACCAAAAAGTGCATCAGTTTGGAGAATTTCAGAAAGATTGGGCAATGGTAGAAAAGGACGGGTTACTCGGTTTTATTAATGGAGAGGGACGCGAAATTGTACCTCCGGTATATACCAAAGTTAACCCATTTGGCGAGTATGTTAAAAATTGGGCTCTTGTTCAGAAAGATAAGCTTTTGGGCTTTATAGATTTTGAAGGGAAAGAGGTTGTTAAGCCCGAGTACACACAAATTATGCCTTTCGGTCAATTTCAGAAGGATTGGGCTATGGTAGAGAAAGATGGTTTGTGGGGTTTTATATCCATGGATGGCAGAGAAGTGGTTAAGCCTAAGTACGAGAAAATTAATATGGATAGCACGGTTATGGCTAAAAAGAAGCGTGTTAAAACCGAAGAGATAAAAGACGTTAATTAGTTAGGTATTATAAAAATATTTGTATTTTTGCACCAGTTCATTACCATTCTTTAAGTTTAAAGAAAGGTTAGGATTATAAAGAAGAGCGGAGAGAACAGGCTCAACGAAACTCTAGCAACCTGCTACCAAAAGCAAGGTGCTAAAACCTGACCCAAAAAGGGTAATTATAAGTCTAAACTTAAAATTATGCAAAGTTTAAAATTTTTAAGTTCTAGTTTGCAGTCAGGTTTTCAAGCCTGCGTTTCTTTTGTCGTTTACTTTCAGTTTCGGGAAAATTCCCGAATGCGCCGCTTCGGTCGAATGCGGTAAAAATCACTTATAATCCATTTTGGATTTAACCTGTTGTGTTGCGGGCAACACGAAGGTATTAGATGTATAGCGCATCTAAAGGCAACTTTAAAGGTCGATTGTTTTTGTGTACAACTTTTGTATAACAAAGTCAAATAACAATTTAGTTGTCCATTTAATTCTTTTAATCATTTTTAAATAGGAAAACAATGTCACAAACATATCATTTCGATACATTACAAGTACATGCCGGACAATGGGTTGACGAAGAAACGCTTTCGAGGGCTGTTCCCATTTATCAAACCACATCGTACCTGTTTAGGGATTCCGACCATGGTGCAAATCTTTTTGCATTGAAAGAACCCGGACATATTTACACGCGTTTAAGCAATCCAACTACCGATGTGTTGGAGAAACGGCTTGCCGCGTTAGAAGGAGGAGCGGCTGCCGTGGTTGTAGCATCGGGACATGCAGCGCAGTTTATTGCGCTAAATAATATTTTGTCGGTTGGCGATAATTTTATTTCGTCACCTTATATATATGGTGGCAGTCACAACCAGTTTAAGGTGGCGTTTAAACGATTGGGTATCGATGCACGCTTTTCGCAAGGTATCAATCCTGATGGTTTTGAGGCGCTTATCGATAATCGAACAAAGGCTATTTATATAGAAACGATAGGAAATCCTAGTTTTTGCATTCCCGATTTTGAGGCATTTGCTCGGTTGGCTCAACGATATAAGATACCGCTGATTGTTGATAATACCTTTGCTGCGGCTGGATATTTGTGTAGGCCTATTGAGTATGGAGCAAACATAGTTGTGGAGTCAATTACGAAGTGGGTTGGCGGACATGGAACAAGTATGGGTGGTGCCATTATCGATGGGGGAAACTTTGATTGGGGAAATGGCAAGTTTCCACAATTTTCCGAACCTTCCGAGGGTTATCATGGTTTGATTTTTTGGAATGAGTTTGGAAGCGAAAGCGCTCATGGTAATATTGCCTTTGCTACACGGGCAAGGGTTGAAAGTTTGCGCGATTTTGGCCCTGCAATTAGTCCGTTCAATTCTTTTTTGCTTTTGCAAGGATTGGAAACGCTTTCGTTACGTATGGACAGGCACTGTAGCAATACTTTGGCATTAGCCCATTGGTTAAAGAAGCATCCTTTGGTGGAAAGCGTTAACTATCCCGGGTTGGACGATAATGAGTACCATGAGGTTGCTACAAAATATCTCAGTAATGGCTTTGGAGGAGTGCTTTCGTTTACAGTAAAAGGAGATAGAACTCAGACCATAAAATTTGTAGATAACCTGAAGTTGGTTAGCCACTTGGCTAACGTTGGTGATGCTAAAACGCTCATTATTCAACCTTCGGCTACAACACACCAGCAAATGTCGGAACAGGAGCAACTTGCAGCCGGAGTACGGCCAAACCTGCTGAGAGTTTCAGTTGGAATTGAGTATATTGGCGACATAATTGCCGATTTTGAGCAGGCTTTTAATAAAATTAGTAAATAATGATTGTCTTTTTCGAGCGAAGCGAGAAACCTAAGGTGGTATTTCGACTACTCTTGGTCTGACAATTAATAGAATGTCTGAAATTTGATTTATGAAAATTACCGAGCAAAATCTAAATATAAGTGAGTTGCAGTTGGAATGTGGCGAAAAACTTATCAACGTAAATGTTCGTTACCACGTACTTGGAGAAGTGGCAAAGCATTCCGATAAGGTAGTTTGGATTTGCCATGCTTTCACTGCCAATAGCAATCCAGCCGATTGGTGGCCGGAAATGGTCGGTATCGGAAAGGTTTTCGATCCTGACAAAACACCTATTGTTTGTGTCAACATTTTGGGCTCTTGTTATGGAACAACAGGGCCTATGTCTATAAACTCGCAAACAGGGAAACCGTACTTACGTAATTTTCCTATGGTAACTTTTCGGGATATTGCTAGGGTAAATAACGAGGTAAAATGCCATTTAGGTATCGGTAAAATTTGGATGATAATAGGCGGTTCCATTGGTGGTTTTCAGGCTATGGAATGGGAATGTATGTTTCCCGGAACGGCGAAACACTTAGTTTTGATAGCCACCTCGGCACAATCGTCGCCGTGGGTAAAGGCGTTTAGCCAATCGCAGCGTTTATCGCTACTTGCCGATGAAAGTTTTGTAAGACAGGAAGTCGGTGGCGGGCAAAAAGGCCTAATGGCAGCACGCAGCATTGCCCTGTTGAGTTACCGGGGTAGAAGTAGTTATAACCTTACTCAACAGGATGTTTCCGACAATCTGCTGGAAAATTATCGGGCATGTACTTACCAAACTTATCAGGGCGAAAAGTTGGTAAAGCGATTCAATGCCTATTCGTATTATGCTTTGCTGTTAACGCTCGATACCCATAATATGGCTAGGAACAGAAGTTCGTTACAGAATGCTTTGTCGTTAATCAACGCAAATACCTTGGTTGTAGGAATCGATTCCGATATACTTTTCCCGGTTGAAGAGCAGAAGGTTTTGGCCGATAATATTCCTAACGCAGTATATCGCGAAATCCATTCGCAGTTTTGTCACGATGGTTTTCTTATCGAGTACAAGCAATTAACCGACATCATTTGGGATTACCTGAAAATTTTCAGCGAGGAAATTTAGATTTCAACTTTTAGACATCAGAAAATAGATGATTGTTTTGTCATCCTGAACGAGACGAGGTGTTTTGTTAGTTTTTGGAATTGTCAGATTTCTCGCTTTGTTCGAAATGGCACGTTGTTTAGGCATAATTTCAACTTTAATGAAAGGTACAGTTTAATCAAATCACGTATTGTGCCGAGCGTAGTCGAAACATCTTTTTTAAGATTTTTCTACTTGTTTGAAATGACAGTACGGATGAAATGTTATTTCAATTTCAAAAAACAAAAACAATGGAAATCGCAATAAATAAATCAACTTTAAAAGTTGGTGTGAATAAAAATATTCGGCGTCAGGTAATAGGCCTGTTTGGTTTTGGAAATGTGGGGCAAGGTTTATACCATGTTTTGCAAAGTGTTCCGTCGTCGAAAGCGTACATTAAGAAGATTTGTGTACGACAAACGAATAAAGAGCGAAACGTTGAGGAGAACCTTATAACCTACAATCCCGAAGTAATACTAAACGACCCTGAAATTAATCTTGTGGTAGAGTTAATTGACAATCCAGACGATGCTTACCGGTATGTAAAATCGGCGCTGTTACAGGGGAAAAGTGTTGTATCGGGTAATAAAACGATGCTTGCATATCATTTGGATGAGTTAATAGAAATTCAGCAACAAACAGGTAACGCCTTACTTTACGATGCCTCTGCTTGCGGAAGCATTCCCATAATTCGAAACTTAGAGGAATACTACGATAACGATTTACTAATATCGATTAAAGGTATTTTAAACGGTTCGTCAAATTTTATTCTTTCCCGGATATTCAGCCATGGGGAAAATTACGATGTTGCTTTGAAAAAAGCGCAGGAATTAGGATTTGCCGAGAGTAATCCTTCGTTCGATGTTATGGGGTTCGATGCCTTGTATAAGTTAATTATTCTTACTGTTCATGGTTTCGGAACCTATGTAAATCCTAACGATGCTTTTTGCTATGGCATACAAAACTTGTCGAAGTACGATATTCGTTACGCCCAGGAGCAAAATCGGAAAATAAAGTTGGTGGCAACGTTGCATAAGTTCGATTCTAACCTTTTTACACTTTTTGTTTTACCTACTTTGGTAAAGCCGTCCGAATATATTTTTAATGTGGAAGACGAGTTTAACGGAGTTGTAATAGAGGGGGCGTACTACGACGAGCAGTTTATGTTTGGTAAAGGAGCAGGAGGCTATCCTACAGGGTCGGCGGTGTTGAGTGACATTACTGCTCGATTCCATAATTACCGGTACGAGTATAAAAAGTTGAATTACTTTGACGCTCCGTTATATACTACCGATATTGCCCTTGAACTTTTCATTCGTTATCATAATGCAGATGATTTGTCGGTTTTCGATATTAAAGAGCAGTTGGTTGAGCGTTATAACGGTCCGGAACATCGTTGGGTGATTGCCAAGGTTAAACTTTCTACCTTGTTAAATGTTAAGGATTTGCTTCCCGGGTTAAACGTGTTTATTGCATATACGGGAAATTACGAAGTTTTAACAAAATAGTTGTTAATCAGTAAGTTGATGGTTGCGTTTGGCTGATTGTACAGTTAGCCCGTTAATGCAATCATTGTGTTGTATTTATTGGTGAAGTTTTAAAAATATAGTATTACTTTGCATTTTACCGATGTATTAATATAAGTTAACTTAATGGATAAAAGTAGATTTAACCAGTTGCTATTGCAGCGTATTTTGGTGCTTGACGGAGCAATGGGAACAATGATTCAGCGTTTTAAGTTGCAGGAAAACGATTTTCGAGGTTCAATTTTAGTTAATCACAAACAGAATTTAAAGGGGAATAATGACCTGCTCGTTCTCACTCGTCCCGATGTTATCGAGTCGATACATGGCGATTACCTGAGGGCGGGTGCCGATATTATTGAGACTAATACGTTTAATGCAACGGTTGTTTCGCAATCGGAGTATGGCACACAGGATTTGGTCGAGAAAATCAATTTTGAAGGGGCGAGAATTGCCCGTAAAGTAGCTGATGAATTCACCAAACTCAATCCTAACAAGCCAAGATTTGTAGCAGGCTCGATGGGGCCTACAAACAGAACCGCATCCATGTCGCCCGATGTTAACAGGCCTGCGTATAGGGCTGTAACTTTCGACGATTTGGCCAAGGCGTACGGGCAGCAGGCAAGAGCGCTGGTTCAGGGAGGTGTGGACTTATTACTTGTTGAAACTATATTTGATACCCTAAATGCAAAAGCTGCGCTTTTTGGCATTTTTCAGGTTTTGGACGAATTGCAAAAGGATATTCCGGTTATGGCATCGGCAACGGTTGCCGATACTAGCGGACGGTTACTTTCGGGTCAAACGTTGGAGGCTTTTTTAACTTCGGTATCGCAGTTTCCTCTTTTAAGCGTAGGGTTAAATTGTGCGTTTGGTGCGGAGCAGTTGTTGCCTTACGTGGCAGAACTTTCCAAAAAATCGAAGTTTTGGTTGAGTGCCCATCCTAATGCAGGTTTGCCTAATCAACTGGGCGAATATGACCAGTCGGCGGAGGAAATGGCCAATGTTATAGAAAAAATGCTTCAGCAAAATTTAGTGAATATTGTGGGCGGATGCTGCGGTACAACGCCGTTGCATATCGAAAAAATTGCGAAGGTCGTTCCGAAATATTCACCGAGGATAATTCCTAAGGTCAATAGTAATACCAAGTTTAGCGGATTGGAAGTGTTGGAAATACGTCCCGATACAAACTTTGTAAACATTGGGGAACGGACTAATGTGGCCGGTTCTAAAAAGTTTGCCAGGCTAATTGCCGAAGGCAAGTATTCCGAAGCCCTTTCAGTGGCTCGTGAACAGGTTGAAGGTGGTGCTCAGGCCATTGACGTTTGTATGGACGATGCTCTAATTGATGCTCCAAAAGCAATGACCGAATTTTTGAATCTTATTGCTTCGGAACCGGATATTGCCAGAGTTCCCGTTATGATAGATTCCTCCAAGTTCGATGTAATTGAAGCAGGTTTAAAATGTACTCAGGGGAAAAGTATCGTTAATTCGATAAGTTTAAAGGAGGGTGAAGAAGAATTTATTCGTCGTGCAAAATTAATTAACAGGTATGGTGCTGCTGTTGTTGTAATGCTGTTCGACGAGAATGGTCAGGCTGTTAACACGGAGCGTCGCATCAAAGTTGCCGAAAGGTCGTACAGTTTATTAACCAATGTAGTTGGATATTCTCCCGAAAATATAATATTCGACCCTAACATTCTTGCCATAGGTACCGGTTTGGCTGAGCACGATAGTCAGGCTGTAAGTTTTATAGAGACTTGTAGTTGGATTAAGCAAAACCTCCCTGCCGCTAAAGTTAGCGGAGGCGTAAGCAACCTTTCGTTTTCGTTCAGGGGTAACAACGTAATTAGGGAAGCCATCCATTCTGTTTTTCTGTATCACGCCATAAATGCCGGGATGGACATGGGCATTGTTAACCCTTCAATGTTGCAGGTTTATTCGGAGATAGAGCCTAATCTGCTTAAACTTACGGAAGATTTGGTGCTAAATAGGCGTCGCGATGCAACCGAACGGTTGCTGGCTTACGCTCAAAACCTGACACAGGAGAAAAAGGAAGTTCATTTGGTTCAGGAATGGAGAAACGATCCTGTTGAAAAACGATTGCAACATGCCTTGGTAAAAGGAATAACGGAGTTTATCGAAGACGACACACTAGAGTCATACAATAAAAACGGTTCTGCTATTAAGGTTATCGAAGGTCCGCTTATGGATGGTATGGGCGAAGTTGGCGATTTATTTGGTTCAGGCAGGATGTTTTTACCTCAGGTTGTAAAAAGTGCGCGCGTAATGAAGTCGGCAGTAAAGGTGCTAGAGCCATACCTTTACGGAACTACCGAGTTGGAACAGAACATGGCACAAAAGGGAACAATTGTTTTAGCAACGGTAAAAGGCGATGTACACGACATAGGAAAAAATATTGTGGGGGTTGTACTTGCCTGCAACGGCTACAAAATAGTTGACATAGGCGTAATGGTTCCTGCCGAGAAGATAGTGGAAGAGGTAAAATCACAAAATGCGGATATTTTGGGGTTAAGCGGCTTAATAACACCTTCGCTCGACGAAATGGCGCATGTGGTTAAGGAGTTGGAACGGAATGGTATTAAAATTCCCGTGCTTATTGGCGGAGCAACAACTTCGGAGTTACACACTGCTTTGCGAATCGCTCCGAACTATTCCAGTTCCGTAATTCATGTGAAAGATGCTTCGCAGGCCAGCGGGATTGTGTCTAACTTGTTAAACGAGGACAAAAAGGAGGACTATGCAAAACAAGTAAAGGCGAAGTACGAAAAGTTAAGAAGCGAGTATATTGCAAAGAATCGTGAACTTTTGCCGATTGAAGAGGCAAGAAAGAATGCATTTAACTTTAACTGGAAAAGTTATGCTCCTCCAAAACCTAATAAAACTGGAATTCTTCAGTTTTTAGATTTTCCTCTCGAAGAAATTAGGCCCTATATAGATTGGACTTACTTCTTTTTTGCATGGGATATTAAAGGTAAGTATCCCGATATTTTTAACGACCCGGTTAAAGGGGCCGAGGCAAAGCGGTTGTTTAACGAGGCAAATGAGTTGTTGGATGAATTAATTCAACAAAAACAGTTAAAAGCATCTGGTGTGGTGGGTATTTTTCCCGCTGCTTCTGTTGACGATAATATTGAGTTATATACCGACGAATCGCGTAGCAAGATGTTAAAGGTAATACCTCAACTGCGTAATCAGGAGAAAAAAGAAGACGGAGTCCCTAACCTGTGCTTATCCGATTATGTGGCTCCTAAAAATTCAAATAGTAAAGATTGGGTTGGCTGCTTTGCCGTAACTGCGGGTATTGGTGCTGAAAAACTTGCCAACGGATATCGTGTAGCCGGCGACGATTTTAAGGCGATTATGGTAAAGATTTTGGCCGACAGGCTTGCCGAAGCTTTCACGGAACTGCTGCATTTAAAGGTTCGGAAAGAAGTATGGGGTTACAATCCCGATGAGAATTTACCATTGTCCCAACTGTTTTCGGAGCATTACGTGGGTATCAGGCCGGCTCCGGGATATCCGGCTTGTCCCGATCATCGTGGGAAAAAGGTTATATTCGATTTGCTTAGTGTAGAAAAAATTACGGGTATGACGCTGACGGAGAATTTTGCAATGAATCCGGGGGCATCGGTAGCAGGCTACTTTTTCTCGCATCCCGAGTCGAGATACTTTAATGTTGGAAAAGTTGGAGCTGATCAAGTTGCCGATTATGCAAGTCGCTTAGGTGTAAGCCCAGCCGATGTCGAAAAATTTATACCAACATACTTGGCTTATAAGTAGAAAATGCTAAAATTTAGGTAAGGTTAATAGTTTCAATTTTACCTTTTAACTTTTGACGAAATGAAGGTAATAGACATAATAAATAATTCAAAAACTACGCAGTTTTCGTTCGAGTTGTTGCCTCCTTTGAAGGGAAACAACATTCAAACTATTTTCGACACAATCGATAAACTTGCGGAATTTAGTCCGGCATATATCAATATAACATATCATAGGGAGGAAATTGTTTCTCGTCCTGGCGTTTCCGGAGGCGTTGAGTTTGTTAAGGTTCGTCGTCGTCCGGGGACGGTTAGCGTTGCGGCTGCCATTCAGCAGCGTTATAAAATTGATGTTGTTCCCCATTTGATTTGCGGAGGTTTTGACATGCAGGAAACCGAGGATGCCCTTATCGATTTGGATTTTTTAAACATACAAAATGTTTTGGTGTTACGTGGCGATGCCGATAAAATTACTGGAAAATTCGAGCCAAAAGTTGGAGGACACAGACATGCTGCGGATTTGGTTCGTCAAATATCAAACCTTAATAAAGGTATTTATTTCGAGAGTTTGATGGAAAAGCCGGAACCAACCGATTTTTGTATTGGCGTTGGTGGCTATCCCGAGAAACATCCTGAAGCCCCTAACTTCGAATCGGATATTCAGCATCTTAAAGAAAAAGTTGATGCGGGAGCCAGCTATGTGGTTACGCAGATGTTTTTCGATAATAAGAAGTATTTCGATTTTGTGAACGAATGTAGGGCAATAGGAATAACAGTTCCAATTATTCCGGGTTTGAAACCCATTACTGTGAAGGACCATACAAATATATTGCCTCGGGTTTTTAACACGCAAATTCCTCAGGAGTTGGTGTGCGAAATAGAAAAATGTAAGTCGAACAAGGACGTTTACCAACTAGGAATAGAGTGGACTACCATGCAGGCTAAAGAGTTGAAGGCTGCAAATGTTCCCGCTATTCATTTTTATACTATGGGACGGCCAAATAACATAGCCCAGATTGCAAAAATAATTTTTTAGTTCAGTTGCTTTATTGCGTTTGATTATTTACTGGTTTAATCGTAACTTGTCCAAGTTCCCTTAAAATTTCTTGCAATAGATAAATATGGCTAAAGCAAATGAAAAGAATAATCATGCTCATGGCGAGGACTTTCGTGAGGAAGAGTTAAAGTACCGTACAATTTTTGATAAATCGCCGGTTGGCCTATTTCGATTCGATAGGAACCTTGTTATTACAGAATGTAACAGTAGTTTTATTAAAATACTTAGAGCGAATAAGGAGCAAATTATAGGCTTTGATTTGCACAACTTGCGCGATACTTCAATTTTACCTCCTATCGAAGATACTTTAAGTGGAATAGAGGGCGATTACGAAGGGTTGTATCGTACTACATTTAGCAGCGTAAATATTTACTTGGCAATAAAAACAGTACCGTTGCACGATACTAAAAGTGATAAGGTAGTAGGTGGAATAGGCATTGTTCAGGATATTACGGAGCGAGTTATTGCCGAAAAAAAATTAGCCCAAAAGGAGGAGTATTTCCGAATTTTGTCGATGCTTACAACCGATGCAGCATCTATCCTTACTGTTAATCCCGATGGAACCTTTAATAGGGAATGGATTGGTACGGAATTTTTGAATGAAATTGGGTATGCCGAGGATGATATTGGTTCCTTCGAAAAATGGGCAAAGATTGTTCATCCCGACGACTTACATATTTACACTAAGGCGGTAGAAAGCATTAAAACAGGAAAGAAAGTAACTAGGGAGTTTCGGATTATTTCGAAGGATGGTAGAACATTCTGGATATCGAATACGGTTAATCCGGAATTTGATAGCAATGGCAAATTGGTAAGGTTAATTAGCGCAGTTAAAAATATTAACGAGCGGAAGTATGCCGAGCTGGAGTTGGTAAGACAAAAAAACCTGCTAAATATTATTGTAGAAAACGCTCCGGTAGGAATTTGGATTGCTGCACCGGATGGCTCGTATTCCATGATTAACCAGAACTTTGCTAACAATATTGGGTATGGAACTCCTAATCGTTCAATAACAAAAGAAGAGTTGGATCAGTGCCATGCAAGCGATAGTATGGCGCTGAAGAGTGAGAACACATTGGAGGTTGAAGAGCAGGTAACATTTATCGATGGCATAAAACATACATTAAGAATATTTAAAAAAAGGCTTGAAGACCTTAACGGTGATATAATTGGGGTTTTGGGCGTGTCAACAGACATTACCGATAGAATTATTTACGAAAAGGCACTGGTTGAAGCAATGGAAAAGGCCGAAGAATCCGATAAGTTAAAATCGGCATTCCTAGCAAATATGAGTCACGAAATTCGTACTCCGTTGAACGGAGTTATTGGTTTTGCTAAGTATTTAAAAAATTTCCCGGAAACATCTTCCGACGAGCGAAGTAAGTTTTTAGGTATTATTTGTAACAGTGCCGATCACCTACTTGCGCTTATAAACGATATTATAGATATTTCAAAAATAGACGTTGGCCAGTTGAAGATTAATCCGGAGCCGGTAAATCTTAACAATCTTCTTAACGAAATATATACATTTTACTATAGTGCGAATCCGAATATTTCGAAGCAGGGTTTAAGTTTTAGGGTAACAACCACAATGTCCGATCAGGAGGCAAATATAATTGCTGATGGGGTTAGGCTTCGGCAAATTATAAATAACTTGGTTGGCAACGCTTTAAAGTTTACCGAAAAGGGATTTGTGGAGTTTGGCTATGAGTTTAGTGCCGATAAATCGACGATAAAATTTTACGTTAGCGATACAGGCATAGGTATCCCTGACGATAAAATGGAAAAAATATTTCAACGATTTTGTCAGGCCGATTTAAGCGTTCCTAAGAAATACGGAGGAACTGGGTTAGGCCTTACTATTTCGAAATCGCTTGTAGAACTTATGGAAGGAAAAATTTGGGTAGAATCGGAAGAAAATGTAGGCTCTAATTTTTACTTTACAATTCCTTTTGTAAAGGATAAGGAAACGGACAGCCGTAAGGTGCAAACTTTTAGCAAGGGGGAATTAATCGATATCTGCGAAGGAAAACAGGTACTTATTGCCGAGGATGATTCCAACAGCCTTTTTTACCTGAAAACCATTCTAAAAGATTTGGGTATAACTTGTATTGAAGCACAGAATGGTATGGATGCTATAGAAATGTTTAAATCCTATCCCTATGTGCATTTAATTATGATGGATCTTAAAATGCCAATAATAGGTGGTTTCGATGCTATTAAGGAAATTCGGAAGTTGGATTCCAACGTCCCAATCGTGGTTCAAACTGCTCATGCGTTTAATAATGAAAGAATAATTTGCAGAACCCTTGGGGTTGACGAATTTCTTACGAAGCCTATCGACATTAATAACTTATATGGAGTTATTGGCCGGCTAATCAAAAGGGTATGAAAGTATTAAAGCGTCTTTTCGAAAACTAACCTGACGTATTCCTTTTTTGGGGGAGGAACTTCCCCTTCGTTTATAAAATTATTTTGTTCCAGTAACTTAAGTAATGCCGTGTCGTCGGTTGGACTGTATCCTTTAAGTATTTTATAATTTGCCTCTTTTCCCTTGTCTATGGACCAACTAATAAGTTTTTGGGCAAAGCCCTTTTTTTGGTATGCCGGATGAATGGCCAGTCTGCCTATTAGCAATGTTTTATCCGATTGATTGTCGGGTTTTATGGTTATTGTTCCAACAGAGATGTAGTTGACTTTAAGAAGACAGACGTACCCATTGTCCGTGTCGTTATCTATTTCGTGAAAATCAATAAGGCTGTTGTTCCAATATTTTATGCCCTTTTCGCCTAGTTGTTGCGAACATTCTTTTATGATATAAAGGACATCGAGCAGTTGCTGTTGCCTTGCTGGTGTAATTTCAATTTTATAATCTGGTTTCATTTTTTGTGTATTTTGGGTTAGAAGACCCTGTCTCCATTAACGTATGTACGTAAAATCTTAGTTTTTGGGATTTGGTCGATGTCTTGTTTCATAAGATCGACATTCAATACAACAAAATCGGCAAATTTTTCGGGTTCTAGACTACCTTTTTCGTTTTCGTTGAAACAGGCTTTTGCCGCCCATATTGTCATTGCACGTAATGCCTGCTCGCGAGTTAACGCATTTTCTGGTTGAAATCCGTTAGCAGGCTCTCCTTGTAGATTTTTACGGGCAACCCCTGCATAAAGTCCGTACAGCGGATTTATGTTTTCAATGGGAAAATCGCTGCCGTTCGGTAACCAGCCATTTTGTTTAAGCAAATCCTGATATGCGTATGCGTATTTAATTCTGTTGCCTAATCGTTCATCGGCCCAAAACATGTCGGAAGTTGCGTGTGTGGTTTGCACCGATGGAATAACTCCGTATTGTCCGTAACGGGGCAAATCGTTGGGGTCAACAACTTGTGAGTGTTCAATGCGCCACCGGAGGTCGTTTCCTTTGGTGAGGTACTTGGAGTATATATCGAGCATTTGCCTTACCGCTGCATCGCCAATGCAGTGGGTGCATACTTGATACCCATGGTCAAAGGCCATTTTACAAATGGAATCTAACTTTTTAGTGGTTTCAACCTGAATGCCAAAATTCTTGAGGTCATCGGAATACGGTTTTAGCAAAAATGCTCCTCGGGAACCTAGTGCTCCGTCGGCGTATATTTTGATGGATCGGATTGTTAGCCGGTTGGTTTTAAAGATACCCTTACTTATGTATTTCTCGAAATTCTCGGGTGTGGGGTTAAGCATGGCGTTTATTCTCATTTTCAACTTACCTGCTTGTTGTAGCGAATCGATGAGTGCCACTTCGTCGGCATCAAGCCCTGCATCTTGAACGCCTGTTAACCCAACAGCAAAGCAATTTTTCTGCGCATTCAGCAGTGCGTTAGCCTTGGTTTGTCCGTTTGGTTTTGGAATACATCTTCTTACAATTTCCATGGCATTATCCAAAAGTACCCCGGTTGGCTTATTATTCTTTACAATAATTTCACCTCCTTCAACTTTTGTGTTGGCTTTTATGCCTGCAATTTCCAAAGCTTTGTCGTTTGCCACTGCTGCATGGCCGTCAATTCGAACAATGAATACGGGTTTGTTCGGAAACATTCTGTTTAATAACTCGTTGGTAGGAAACTCTTTTACGTTCCATTCGTTCTGATTCCAACCACGACCTTCAACCCAAGTGGTTGGGTATTGTTGCTGGTTTGCTTCGAGGCGTTTTACAACTTCGTCCCAGGTTTTTGCTCCTGAAAGTTGTGCTTTAGGAAGGTTAAGACCGTAACCAAGAAAATGGCAATGTGCATCGATAAATCCGGGGTAAACAAAAAGTCCGCTAAAGTCTAAAATAGAATCCGATTGGAATTCATTTAAAATACTTTCGGTTGTTCCAATTGCTGCAACTTTTCCATTAACCACAGCCATACTTTGAGCCACGGTGAAACTAGAGTTTACCGTATAAATTGTAGCGTTTGTTATAATTAAATCGGCATGTTTACGTTTACTACACGACATCATTATTAAAGTTATCAATGCTATAATAGCAAAATTTTTTTTCATCTTTGTTGATATTTGACACAAACGAATCAAGTATCAAATTTAATAATTGTTTTTAACATCATCATTTTAAATGGGAAAGAGGAGCGTTAACCGAATAAAAGTGTTTTCAACAGTAACTTGTAAATTTGTTGGAACTGTTGCATTTTTTGCGGTTATGGTAGTAATGTTATTTGGCTGCGAAGAGGATAATTTTTCGAGTAGTTCAAGTATTAAGTTGAAGTTTTCTGCTGATACGGTTTTGTTCGATACCGTTTTTACAACTATTGGCTCTTCTACTCGTTACCTTAAGGTTTATAATCCATCGAAGTATGATGTTAAAATTTCGAGTATTCGGTTGGCGGGGGGAAGTAGTTCGCCGTATCGTATAAATGCCGATGGTGCTAGTGGTGTGAGTATCAGCGATGTGAATTTGCGATCGAAGGATAGCCTTTTTGTTTTTGTTGAGGTTACCATCGACCCAGCCCGTCAAAATGCTCCGCTTTTGGTTGAAGATTCTATTTTGTTCAGTACGAACGGGAATGAGCAGAATGTAAAGCTTGTTTCCTGGGGACAGGATGTTTTTCTTATGAATTCTCGCACAATTATGAGCGATACCGTTTTTACCACGGATAAGCCCTATTTAGTTTACAACTACCTTTATGTGGATAAAAATTGCACCTTGTCGATACCTGCGGGTGTGAAAATTTACTTTCATAACAATGCGCAGTTAATTGTGTCGGGGTCGTTGGATATAAGGGGAGAAATGGACAACCCTGTGGTTTTTGAAGGCGATAGGTTGGAAAATTACTATAGCGATAAGGCTGGACAATGGAGCGGCGTTTGGCTTGCTGCGGGTAGTAAGTATAATTCGCTTTCGTGGACGGAAATTAAGAATAGCGTAATTGGGCTTATTGTTGATACTTGCGTTACAGCCGATGCGCCTACGTTGGTTTTAAGCCATTCGCGAGTGGAAAATTGCAGCTATGCAGGGCTGCTTGCCCGTGGCGCAAAAATTAATGCCGATAATTGTTTGTTTTCGAATGCCGCCGAGGCTTGCGTGGCGTTAACTTTAGGCGGGGAGTATAATTTTTACCATTGTACTGTTGCCAATTACTGGGGAAATTACTTATACCGCAGCGGACCTGCGCTTTTGCTTAACAATTACTACACCTATCAACTTGTAGATGATGGGCCAACATACCTGGAACCTCGCGATATGGTTCAGGCGAATTTTTTCAACACAATCATTTATGGGAGTCTAAGCAGCGAGTTGGGTATCGACAATGCATATAACGGGCAGCAAGTTTCGGCACAGATGAATTACTATTTTCAGGATTGTATTGTGCGGGTTCCTTACGATTACGATTTAACTGACGAGGCGCATTTTGTGAGGGTAACAAGACTTGACCCTAAGTTTAGGTCCATAGAAGAGCAGTGCTTTGAATTGGATACGCTAAGTCCGGCAAAGGATGTGGCAAACATTGATATTTCGAATATGTATCCTGTCGATTTAAACGGATTTAACAGGTTAACGGATGGTAAGCCCGATTTGGGAGCCTTCGAAAGAGATGAGTAAAATGCTTCGGAACAGATTGCTAATTTTATTTCTTTTGAGTGTAATTACTGTAAAAAGTTACGCTCAAACTTCCGGTTCTCGATTTAGGGTGATGTTTTACAATGTGGAAAACCTTTTCGACCCTTTCGACGATTCGCTTACCCGGGATGATGAATTTACGCCGTTGGGTGCGCGTCATTGGACATGGAACAAAATGGAGGATAAGGTCAACAAAATTTTTAAGGTGATTATTGCTGTTGGCGAATTTGACCCTCCGGTTTTAGTTGGTATGTGCGAGGTGGAAAATGGATTTTTACTGCATCGGTTAACCGTGGAAACTCCTTTGTCCAAGTATAATTATAAGGTTGTACATCGTGAGTCGCCCGACAGAAGGGGTATAGATGTGGCGTTGCTTTATCGTCCCGATAAATTTAATTTGCTGGAAAAGGAGTTTATTGGGGTGCATTTCCCCGATTCTCCCGGTAGGACAACACGCGAAATTGTTTATGCAAAGGGGATTTTAGGAGGCGATACGCTTCACGTATTTGTCAACCATTGGCCGTCGAAGTATGGTGGCGAGTTGGAATCCGAAGGCGGACGATATGCAGCAGCCTACACCCTAAAACACAAGGTCGATTCCATTCGGGTTTTTTATCCCGATGCTCGCATTCTTATTATGGGTGATATGAACGATGAACCGGAATCCGACCCTATTGTTAAAGGTTTTAGAGTATGTCTTAATGCTGATTCTTCTTGTACCGAAAATTTTGTAAACATATCGGCAATACTAAAGCAGCATGGGCAAGGTAGTTATAAGTATCAGGGAGTTTGGGGAATTATCGACCAGATAATTGTTTCGCGTTCGTTGTTGAGCGGTAAGTATGGGCTGCATACGTCTCCCGAAAGTGCAAGCGTTTTTGCAGCACCCTTTTTACTTGAACCGGACGAAGGTTATGCCGGGCAACGTCCTAACCGGACGTATATAGGATTTAAGTATCATGGTGGTTTTAGCGACCATTTACCTGTGTATATCGATTTATTCCGATAATCGTTAGTCGATAAATAATACTTGATTTTAATGAGTTTGATTTCTACATCGAAGTTATGCAAGAGTTATAACGGAAAAGTTCTATTCAATAACCTTTCGTTTAGCATAGAAAAGGGCGACAAGGCTGTTTTTGTAGGCGATTCGGGAACGGGAAAAACAACGCTGTTACGTATGTTGCTTGGAATAGTGGCTGCGGATTGCGGTTCAATTAGCTATGGCAATCAGGAGTTAAGCAGAATGTCGGTCGATAAAATCAGGAAACAGGTGGCCTACTTGCCTCAGGGAGTGGACTTGTTTGCCAACACGGGCGAAGAGTTGCTGTATTTATTGGGATTGGATTTTAGTTCGGTTTCCCAGAATATGGTTAGGTTACTTTTAAGCGAATCGGCTATAAAGCAACAGTTTGCGGAATTAAGCGGTGGCGAAAAGCAACGTTTAGTTACGGCAATTGTGCTTGGGTTAAATCGTCCGATTATTTTTCTTGATGAGCCGACTTCGGCGTTGGACGCAAATGCAGTAAATGCACTTATGAGTTTAATTTCCGATAATCCCGAATTAACGGTTGTATCCACTTCGCATAACCCTTTGTGGGTCGAGTTTTGCAATAAAAAAATTACGCTATGAGCCATATACAGGATATTTCCGTTGTAAATCTGCTTATAAGTTTTAGTATTCTGATTATTCCCTTGGCCGGCTTTTGGTATTTTAGAGTGGGGTTGGCAAAGGCTACTGTAATTGCTCTTATACGAATGGTTGTTCAACTTTCGGCTGTTGCGGTGTATCTCGAATTTATTTTTAGGTTGAACAATCCGTTTATAAACTTGGCGTGGGTTTTTCTGATGATTTTGGTTGGCGTTTTCACTACCCTGAAACGGAGTAATTTAAGTCCGCGCTTGCTGGCCTTTCCTCTTATAATTTCGGGTATTACCAGCCTTGTTGTTATCGATGCCTTCTTTTTGGGTTTTATTATTCATTTGCCATACGTTTTCGAATCGCAATACTTTATTCCAATATCGGGAATGATTTTGGGTAATGCCATGAACCATAATATTGTTGGGTTAAATGCCTATTTCGACGGGTTGGTTACCAATCAGAACCTTTACTACTTTTTATTGATAAACGGAAAATCGAAAAGGGCTGCGCTCAATCCGTTTATAAGGCAGGCAATGCTGAAGGCGTTAAATCCCATGGTGGCAAACATGTCTGTTATGGGACTAATATCGCTTCCGGGAATGATGACCGGTCAAATTTTGGGAGGAAACTCTCCCGCAACGGCTATTCGGTATCAAATTATGATTATGGTGGCAATATTTACAGGGTGTAGCATTAACCTCATGTTAAGTATTATTTTTGGCAACAAGGTTGCCTTTGATGCAATGGGAGGTGTGAAACGGAATATTTTCCGTAAGGAGAAAGCCTAACTATAGTTTTTCCCGAACTCTATTTTTTCAGATGGTTGAATGCAAGTACCTGCTTTTCGAGAAATAGTATTTGTATTCCCGATAATCCTTTTTAACTTTGCCCCGACTTTGGGGGTGCCTTTAAGGCTGAGATTATACCCTTTGAACCTGATCCGGATAATACCGGCGAAGGAAAAAGAGTACGTTTTTTAAAGTCTCAAGTGTTTTTTTACATCCCCCTTTTTAGTTATAAGCCAAAATCTTAAACAGGAGTGCACACTGTGTTGCATTTTGGTGGTTTATAGTTTTTTGTTGAACAACTTAAAAAGGGTATTTACCATGAAAAAGTTTTTTTTGCTGGTGCTGGTTCTATTTTTTGCTGGCGCAGTTTTCTCTAATTCGGCCGATTACGGTGGCTATTCAATAACCGGTCGGGTTTCCGGCAGTAACGGAACGCCATTGGTTGGCGCGTCGGTTGTAATCGAAAACACCTTGTTAGGTGTATATACCGGAAAAGATGGAGGTTTTGCCATTAACGGGCTCCGTTCGGGTAGTTATGTTTTGGTTGTATCGTATATGGGTTACGATACTAAAAATGTTAAGGTTGATGTTAATGAAGGTAATGTAAACATGAACGTTACCTTGGAGGAATCGTCGCTGATGTGCGACGAGGTGGTTGTGAGTTCCACAAGGGCTAATACCCGAATGCCCATTGCACAGTCAACCATGAATAAGGAAGATGTAAAAAACAATAACACTTACGATGTGCCATACTTACTGGAAATGATGCCGTCGGTTGTGGCTACATCGGAAGGCGGTACGGGAATAGGAAATACATCGCTTCGAATTCGCGGAACCGATATGACTCGTATTAACGTTACCGTTAACGGAATTCCTTTAAACGATGCAGAATCGCAAGGCGTTTACTGGGTCGATTTACCCGATTTCGCCTCATCGGTCGATAATGTTCAGGTGCAACGCGGCGTGGGTACTTCAACAAATGGTGCGGGAGCGTTTGGTGCAACGGTTAACTTTCAAACAACTACGCTGGATGCCGATCCGTATGCAGGAGTGGATCTTTTGGGTGGTTCGTATAATACCTTAAAAACAACAGCCCGTATAGGTTCCGGATTAATTGATAAACATTTTACTTTCGATGGACGATACAGTCAGATACATTCCGACGGTTATATCGAGCGGGGTGGTTCGGATCATAAATCGATGTTTGCCAGCGCAGCATATCACGACGAAAAGAATATAGTTCGTTTCAATGCTATTTATGG
>ERZ795053.1340-NODE-1340-length-31285-cov-7.443996_pt1 | contig 31285 bp, 34 predicted proteins | sample MGYA00375137_ERZ795053 | MGnify/ENA primary metagenome ERZ795053 (study PRJEB30182, sample SAMN05720284) | activated sludge metagenome | isolation source: Anaerobic digester | place: Hong Kong | collected 2014-12-17 ...
TGATGAATCGCAAAGATGTTGAACGCTTATCTAAGCAGCATTTTATTTTCAAAAGTCAGAAAGTGGAATGATTATTCAACGTTGCCTTTAAAGCGATATCCTTCACCATACACCGCTTTGATGTAGTTAATGGCAGAGTAGCGGGCAAGTTTTCGTTTCAGGTTTTTTATATGACTATACAAAAAATCAAATGGTATGTCATCATCATTGTTGTGCTTCAGTACCTGTGTAGCCAATACTTCGTGAGGTATAATCTGATCAGGGTTTGCCATAAAAAATTTCAGTAATTCAAACTCTGCGCGTGTGAGATGAAGTGCTTGTTTATTTACCCATACACGGTACTCTTCCTGGCTCATTTCTATCTCTCCGAAATGTTGTCTGTGACTTTTGTAAAAATTATTTCTTTTATGATACAGGTTCTTCAATCTCGCACTTATCAGTGGCAGATTATACGGTTTTACAAACACTTCATCAGAACCTTTAAGCAGTGCATTTACAATCTCTTTTTCTCCTGCATCTTTGGTGAGCATGATGATATTACCACGGAACATTATTTCGGAAGCCAAATCAATCATCAGAAATGATTCGCTGAAACTGAGTTCATCACCCAGAATTAAAAAGTCAAAAGCCTCATTTTGTAATTTACTTAACGCATGTGAGGAATTACCTGTTTGCTGACATTCAAAACAGTCAATTGATAAATATTCCAATAATTGAACGATGGCATCAGTCCTGTTATTTAGTATAAGAATGCTAATTAGCTTACTCTCTGCTGTAGCCATCGGAGGTGGTTTTATTAATATTTCAGGTCTCAGACCCATTGATTTAATGTTTAAACGATATCCAAACGCACCTTTCGCTCTTTTTTGCTGTTCGCATGACAAATATAAACGTTCACCTAAATTATAAGACAATTCGCCTAAATTAGTTATTAACAATTTTAGTGTTGGTTTATAGTAATACGAATAGAATTTTAAGAATGGAAGTACAGAAGGAGTTCATTAGTAAAAACTACATTCCGGAATAGTGATAGCTATGAATTCTAATCTCCGGCAAAGGGAATTATGTTATTAGCTGAATTGTTAACGAGGAAAATTATAACTCAGTGTCGTTTCATAGCTCTTGCTACTTCACGTTTTGCTTCCTGCTCTTTCTGAGATTCACGTTTGTCAAACATTTTCTTTCCGCGTGCAAGTGCAATTTCAAGCTTGGCATAACCCTTCTCGTTGAAATAAATGCGAGTAGGAATGATGGTAACACCTTTGTTTTTTACTTTACTCAGAAGTTTCAGTAATTCTTTCTTATGCAGAAGCAACTTGCGATCTGACTTGGCAATATGGTTGGCATATCCTCCCTGTTTGTATTCGGCAATATGGATGTTCTTAACCCAAAGTTCTCCATCCTTAAATACACAGTAAGCATCAGTAAGATTAACCTGACCGGTACGCAATGACTTTACCTCAGTACCGGTAAGTACCATACCTGCCTCGAACTTCTGTTCAAAAAAATAATCGAACGAAGCTTTCTTGTTTGCAACTTCAGGAGAAAAATCTTTTTTAGCCATAATTGAAAAAGCAAAGAAAGTTAAACAACCAATACGGCTGTTTTAACTCGGTGCCTTACCGTATTAATTGTGGTGCCAAACACAAAGTCTTTTATCCCTCGGTGTCCGTGTGCACCCATCACCAGTAAATCTGCATCAAAAGAATTAACCATACTCGGTATTACCCTTTTGGGATTGCCGAAGCCAATGGCGTTTTCAACTTTATAGCCCATTGCCAGAAGTTGTTGCGTGTAATTCTCCAAAATTATTTTGTCAGACTGACTTTCTTTATCTTCAATTTCATGACCAAAAGCAAGTGCGCCTGCTGATTCTACTACGTGAATAAGAAGATAAGATGGCTCTTTTCCGCCAATGTTCAGGGCATGATTTAATGCAGTGGTATCACTCTTGCTGAAATCAAGTGAAATCACAATCCGTTTAAAGGAGTGAGCTTCAATTTTATTGATATCAGTTGGTTGTTGATGCATTTGCTGGTCGTGAAATCTTCTGCGCAAAATCAATGGATATAAAGTAACAACAATTAGTAATACAATGGCAGCCAGACTGACAAGAGCAACAGGTATTTTTAGCAACAGGGAAGATTCTCCTGTTAAGAATTCAGTAATAAAATCAAAAACCAATTTAATGTTCAGTGCAACAATAATGGTGGCACACAGCCATGCAAAGATTTTTGTTATGGTGTTGATTGCAAACACACCCATTTTGTCTTTGTCGCTCACAAAGTGTATGAGCGGAATAATGGCAAATCCCAACTGTAGGCTCAGAATAACCTGACTCAGCACCAATAAATCACCGCTGCTGCGTTCGCCAAAAAAGTGTACGGTAATAAGAGCTGGAATGATGGCAATTAAACGGGTGAGCAACCTCCTTATCCATGGAGCTATGCGAAGATTGATGTATCCTTCCATCACAATTTGTCCGGAGAGGGTTCCTGTTACAGTGGAGCTTTGCCCTGCAGCTATCAAAGCAACAGCAAAAAGTATGGGAGCAAGTTTGTTTCCCAACATTGGCTCCAGCAGTTTATGAGCGTCCTGTATTTCGGCCACATCAAACATTCCCGACTTATGAAACACTGCTGCTGCAAGAATGAGAATAGCGGCATTTACAAAAAATGCCATGTTCAATGCAATGGCACTGTCGGCAATATTAAAACGGATTGCTTTGCGAATGGCTCTGTCAGTACGTTCAATTTTTCTTGTTTGCACAAGAGATGAGTGAAGGTAAAGGTTGTGAGGCATTACAGTGGCTCCAATGATACCAATGGCAATATAGAGTGCTTCATTGCTCAGCGTAGATGGAATAAGTCCGGTCAAAATTTCGCTCACATCAGGTTTGGCAAAAAATATTTCTGCAAAAAATGACATGCCGATTATTCCTACCAGCGATATGATGAACATCTCCATTTTACGCATACCAAGGTTCATCAGAAATAGCAACAGTATGGTGTCGAATACTGTAATTAATACTCCGGTGGTCAGTGAAATGCCAAACAACAATTGCAATCCGATGGCCATACCAAGGACTTCAGCAAGGTCGGTAGCAGCAATGGCTATTTCCGCTAAAACATAAAGACTGATGTTGATGTATTTTGGATAAGTCTCACGCGAAGCCTGCGCCAGGTCTCTGTTGCGCACTACGCCTAATCTGGCACTTAAACTCTGCAGAAGCAGTGCAATGAGATTGCTCATCAGCAATACCCATAACAACTGATAGCCAAACTGACTGCCACCGGCTATATCAGTTGCCCAATTGCCCGGATCCATGTATCCTACGCTTACTAAATAGGCCGGACCAAAAAATGCAAGCAACCTCCTGAATTTTGTCTTCGGTGTCTGTGTGTTGATAGAAGCGTTTACCTCATTCAGTGATGGGGTAAAGGTATGCCTGTCGGTTATTTTATTTTTGCTACCCATAAATGTGATGCTGCCTGATTGCTGATATGTAAACTGTTTTTTCCATTGATGACAATATCCATTGATTCATCAAAATCATTAAGGTTGTGAATGATTAAATTCACTCCCGGAACAAGGTTGTTTTTTTGTAAATATTGAAGAAAGGAAGGAGTTTCATCACTTATTCTTTTCAGTTCAACTTCCATATTTGGTCTGATGGTACTAAGAGAAAATAATTTTAATTTATCCAATTCACCTTTCTTGTTAGGAATGGGTTCGCCATGAGGATCAGTTTTTGGATGACCAAGAAAATGTTCCAATCGGTCGCTGAGTTCGTCACTTGTGGCATGTTCAAGTTCTTCTGCCATTTCATGCACTTCGTCCCAGCCAAATCCTAATTTTTCAGTCAGAAATACTTCCCACAGTCTGTGCTTTCGGACAATATTCAGTGCTGCCGATTTTCCTTTTTCAGTGAGCCGCGCACCATAATACTTCTCATACTCTACAAGTTTTTTGTCGGCAAGTTTACCAAGCATATCAGTAGCCGATGCCGAACGGATGTTCACTGCATTGGCAATGTCGGAAGTAAGAATATTGGAATTGTTGTTTACTGACAGTTCATAAATCACTTTAATGTAGTTCTGTTCAGTTAAGCTAAGTCCTTTCTGCGACATAAATCTTTAAAATAAATTTCGACAAATATATTAAAAAATTTAGATAAGCCTAAAAATTAAAATAAATGTTTTCAACATGCAGCCGGTTGCTGAAAACAAAGGGTAATTTTGCCGCATGTACAGGTTCCTTATCAAACCGTTGCTTTTTCTGATGCCACCTGAAAAGGCGCACCATTTCACCTTTGCACTGCTAAAGTTTATTCTCAATATTCCTTTTGTAAAATATTTGTACAGAACTGTTTTTTGCATAAATGATAAGTCTTTGTCATGTAAAGTAGGAGGAATCACCTTTCCCGGTCCGGTAGGGCTTGCAGCCGGATTCGACAAGAATGCGGTTTTAACGGATGAGCTTTCAGTTTTCGGATTCGGATTTATTGAAATAGGAACCGTAACACCACGACCGCAGCCCGGAAATCCACCACCACGGCTTTTTCGCTTACCCGCTGATGAGGCATTACTGAACAGAATGGGATTTAACAATGATGGGATGGAAGCAATTGCAACCCGACTGCAGCAACGAAAATCAAAAATTATCATTGGAGGTAACATCGGAAAAAATAAAGACACTCCAAATGAAAATGCACTTGACGATTACAAACTGTGTTTTAACAGTCTCTTTAATCATGTAGATTATTTCGTTGTCAATGTAAGTTCGCCCAACACACCGGGGCTTAGGGAGTTGCAGGATCGCGAACCTCTTACTGAATTATTAAAGGGTGTTCAACAATTGAACAACTGCAAACCTGTGCCTAAACCTGTATTCCTGAAAATCGCTCCTGATCTTAGCTACAGTCAGGTGGATGAGATTATAGAAATAGTTAAACTAACTAATCTTACAGGATTGATTATCAGTAATACTACAATAAGCAGAGATGGTTTAAAATCCAATCAACAGAAAATTCAGGAAATGGGTGCCGGAGGCATTAGCGGGCGACCTGTAAGGCAACGATCAACGGAGTTGATTCATTATGTATGTAAAGAAAAAAATGCACCATTTGATGTCATTGGTGTTGGCGGTATTCACTCTGCTGAGGATGCCATTGAGAAACTGGAAGCCGGTGCTAAACTGGTTCAGGTTTTCACAGGTTTTATCTACGAAGGGCCGTTTTTAATTAAGAAAATCAACAAAAGAATACTCGCACAAAGAAGGTTAGGTGGTTAAATACTTAATCAGCTTTTCAAAAAAATATGTTGTTTAGTTCGTTAATTTTGAAACCATTCATCAACCATTGAATTCATTGCAGAAAAATATTAAACTTATCGAGTGTCCGCGTGACGCCATGCAGGGTTTGCATGATTTTATTCCAACTCAACTGAAGGCAGAGTACATCAACATGCTTCTTGGAGTAGGATTCGACACTTTGGATTTTGGAAGCTTTGTTTCACCCAAAGCCATTCCTCAGATGAAGGATACAGCAGAGGTGCTGAGTAGGCTGGATTTGTCGTCCACACAAACAAAACTATTAGCCATCATTGCCAACCAGCGTGGTGCTGAGGATGCTGTTCAGCATGCGGCAATATCTTATCTGGGTTTTCCGTTTTCTGTTTCAGAAACATTTCAGTTGCGCAATACCAACAGTACCATAGCACAATCCTTCGACACTGTGAAGCGGATTCAGGAACTCTGCGTAAAAAACGGGAAGACACTGGTAATTTACATTTCAATGGGTTTTGGAAATCCGTATGGCGACCCCTGGAATACAGAAATTGTAGGCCAATGGACAGATAAGATGATTCAGGAAGGAATTCATATCATTTCACTTGCCGACACTGTGGGCATGGCTAAAAAGGAAGATATTTCTTATTTATTTTCAGAGTTGATTCCTGCCTATCCAAATATTGAATTCGGGGCTCATCTTCATGTCACGCCACAAGCGTGGGAAGAGAAGTTAAATGCCGCTGCAGAGCATGGTTGCACCCGTTTTGACATGGCAATAAGAGGTTTTGGAGGCTGTCCAATGGCAGAAGATCGCTTAACCGGAAACCTTGCAACCGAAAATGCAGTACAATACTTTTTAAAGAATAACTACCATTTAACAATTGATAGAGAAAAACTTAATGAATGCATTTTATTTTCAAACCGCATCTTTTATGTTGCTGATTAAAAAAATGAAACTTAAAGGATTACGCAATCTGTTTTTAACAGCGGCTTTGGTACTCCTTATTTCGCCTGCATTGTTTGCGCAGAAAGGAAGTCTTGAGTTATTAGGCAACGTGAAGCAAAACGGAAAGGGCCTTGAGGGTGCTGAGATTAAAATTATGAAAGGTAATGAGCAAGTGGATAATATCCTTTCCGGCAATAACGGTAAGTTTATCATTAATCTCGACCTTGATGCAGTTTATACTTTGCTGTTTACTAAGAGCGGGTGTGTTACCAAATCCATCATTTTTGATACACGTGTACCTGAGCCTATAAAAAACCAACTGCTTTCCAACAGAAAATTCGGAATCGAATTATTTAAGATACCTGAAGGTGTTGAACAACCAAAAGAACTCGACAAGCCTGTTGCAAAGTGGAGTTGGAATGATTCTTATGACGATTTTGATTATGATTTGGAATATTCAAATGCACGTAAGCAGGAGAATGAGCAGATTAAAAAGGTGTTGGAAGAACAGGCTGTTGCACAGGAAAAACAGAGAAATGATTCATTGGCGCATGCCCGACTTGACTCCATTAATAAAGCAAAAGCAGCAGAACAGGTACGCTTAGCTGAATTAGCCCAAAAGAAGAAAGAGGAAGAGCAACAAAAGAAACTGGAAGCAGAACGTCAGGCAGCATTTGCGGCAGCTAAAAAGCGAGAAGAAGACAGCCTGAGAGCAGAACAGCTGAAAGCTGATGCTCTGGAAAGAGCCAGACTTGCAGCGCTGGAAAAAGCCCGCAAAGACAGTATTGAAAAAGCAAAAGCGTTGGCTGAACAACTTGCAAGGGAAAAGGCAGCCGAAGAAAAACGTTTAGCTGCACTTGAAAAAGCACGCTTAGATAGTATTGCAAAGGCAGATGCTGCAGAAAAAGCCAGACTTGCAGCACTCGAAAAAGAGCGACAGGATAGTTTGGCAAGGGTAAAGGCTGAAGAAGACAGATTGGCAAGGGAAGCAGCGAAAGAACAGGCTCGTCTTGCAGCATTGGAGAAGGCACGACAGGACAGCATAGCCAAAGCCAAAGCTGCGGAAGAAAGGCGCCTTGCTGCATTGGAAAAAGCCCGTCAGGACAGTTTAGCGCAGGCTGAAGCAGCCGCCAAAGCAGCAGAAGCAGCACGTTTAGCCGCTTTGGAAAAAGCAAGAAAAGACAGTTTGGAAAAAGCGGAAGCTGTAGCAAGAGAAAACGAACGATTGCGACTTGCAGCATTAGAAAAAGCCCGACAGGATAGTATAGCAAAAGCTGAAGCAGCTGCTAAGGTTGCGGAAGCGGCACGTTTGGCGGCACAAGAAAAAGCAAGAAAAGACAGCATTGCCCGTGCCGAGGCAGAAGCTAAAGAACAGGAACGTTTACGTCTGATAGCATTAGAAAAAGCCCGTCAGGATTCAATAGCCAATGCCAAAGCTTTGGCCGAGCAAAAAGCAAAAGAAGAAGCTCTGGAAAAGGCTCGTCTGGCAGCGCTTGAGAAAGCCCGTCAGGACAGTATTGCCAAAGCAGAAGCATTAGCAAAAGAGCAGGAACGTTTAAGGCAATTAGCATTGGAGAAAGCCCGTCAGGATTCAATAGCCAATGCCAAAGCTTTAGCAGAGAAGAAAGCAAAAGAAGAGGCATTGGAGAAAGCCCGTTTGGCAGCATTGGAGAAAGCCCGTCAGGATAGTATATCAAAAGCCGAGGCTGCTGCAAGAGCCAAGGCAGAGGCTGACGCCAAAGCACGCGCTGCTGCCGAAGCAAGAGCAAAATTCGTAGCCGACAGCACAGCCAGAGCTGAAGCTGCTGCTGCCAAAAAACGTCAGCAGGAAGAAGCTGAAGCAAGACGATTGCGAGAACTGGAAGAGCAGAAACAGGCTTTAGCCAAAGCGAATGAAAAATCGGAATCAAAACAAACAACTGCTTCACTTCCGGTATTTGAAGACACCAACTATGCTGAAGGTCTGACTGAAGAAACCATTAATGAATCGAACAGGAAAATTTTCAGAACGATTATCAAAAAGTCAAATACAACAGATGTGTTTTCGAAAGTGGTGTATAACTGGGGTGGTATTTATTACTTCAAAAACACAACCAGTATGTCAGAAGCCAATTACAACAATGAGTTGAAGAAATATAAAGATCAGTTAGGGAAATAATATTCTATGCTATAGAACAAAAAGAGGAACTGATATTCAGCTCCTCTTTTTTTTGGACTTATTGCAAATTTCTTTAAGGTTGGGTTTTGCGGTTTTAGTTTTCTGTTTTTAGTGTTAAAGGCCTAAACGATATATGTCATTTACTGACTTCAAAAAAATAGTGATATCTGTTTTTTTTCGAACGCACCTTTGTACAAATAAATACAACAACTGCTACAAGATTGAATAATGTAAAGAGTAATAACATGGCTCAAAGGTAAGACGCGCTGTACCCCTTTGTTTAATAATTTTGGTCAAATGACTATTTTGCAGGGTAGATGGAATTATTTTACGGTTGGGAACTCCATTAGATTAAATAAATGAGTGTTTTTGTAAAATGAATGGTCGTAAAATTGGTACAACTGATAAAGTTTACAGTTTATCAACGAACCTATAAGTTTTGGTATTTCAAAAAAAACCTCCATTCAAATGAATGGAGGTTTTTATAATTTGTTGATACTTAAGATTAGGCTACAACCGGTACTTTGGGTGCAGCAGCCATTATCTCGTTATTAGCTTTTGATGCATACTGCTCAAAGTTTTTTACAAACTTAGAGGCAAGATCTGCTATTTTATTATCGTAAGATGTCTTGTCTGCCCAAGTTGATTTTGGATTCAAAATCTCAGCCGGAACATTAGGACAAGTTGTTGGGAAGTTCAATCCAAATACCGGAAGTGTTTCATAATCAACCTTATCAAGTTCCCCATTTAAAGCAGCAGTTATCATTGCACGGGTATAAGAAAGTTTCATTCTTGAACCAACACCGTATGAGCCACCGCTCCATCCGGTATTTACCAGCCATACTCTGATATTCTTATTCTCATCTAATTTCTTACCAAGTAACTCAGCATATTTTGTTGGGTGCAGTGGTAAAAATGCTTTTCCGAAACATGCAGAAAAGGTTGTTACCGGTTCTGTAATTCCAACTTCAGTACCTGCAACCTTGGCTGTATATCCACTGATAAAGTGATACATTGCCTGACCGGTAGTAAGTCTTGATATAGGAGGTAATACTCCAAAGGCATCACAGGTAAGGAAGAAAATATTTTTTGGAACTCCCGCCACAGAAGGTTCTACGGCATTATCAATAAAATTAATCGGATAGGCTACACGTGTATTTTCTGTCTTCGAAATATTATCGAAATCAACCTTTGTTGTGCCTTCGTAGAATTCAATATTTTCCAATAATGAACCAAAACGGATGGCGTTGTAAATCTGAGGTTCTTTTTCAGCACTCAGGTTAACACACTTGGCATAACATCCGCCTTCAAAGTTAAACACCGTATTATCACTCCATCCGTGCTCATCATCACCAATAAGTCCACGGTTCGGGTCAGCACTCAGTGTTGTTTTTCCTGTACCTGAAAGTCCGAAGAAAATAGCAGTATCACCGTCTTTACCAATGTTGGCAGAGCAGTGCATGCTCAATACACCTTTATGATGCGGCAACACATAATTCAAAACAGAGAAAATTCCTTTTTTAATCTCACCGGTATAACCTGTACCACCAATAAGAATAATTTTCTTGGTAAAGTTAACGATGGCAAAATTATGCTGACGCGTTCCGTCAATGGCAGGATCGGCATAAAATCCTGAAGCTGCCATTATAGTCCAGTCTTTTTCGGCCTTGGTTATTTCTTCGGGAGTAGGTCTTAAAAATAAATTATTGGCAAAAATACTCTGATAAGGAGAGTCAGTTACCACTCGAATATTTAATCTGTAACGGGGGTCGGCACAGGCATAACAATCTCTTACATAAATTTCTTTACCGGAGAGATAGGCAGTTACTCTGTTGTATAAGGCATCAAATTTTGCCGGTTCGAATTTAAAATTGATATCCCCCCACCAAACAGAATTTTCTGTTTCGCTGTCGCACACCACAAATTTGTCTTTTGGAGAGCGTCCTTTGAATTCACCGGTGTCAACCACCAGTGCTCCAAAATCTGAAAGTTCACCTTCTCCTTTCAGAATAGCTTCTTCTACAAGTTCAGCTACGCTAAGGTTCCAATATGCAGCCGATACGTTTTTTAATCCTAAATCGGCTACCGAGAAATTCGGGTTTTTTAAACCGTATTCGTTCATAATATTTAATATGTTTTTTTGAGACTGCAAAGTAATGAAAAAAATACGCGTTCCACAATCGTATTTTTGGTGAATTGCTTTGTTTTATCAACCAAATATTACATCCAGCGGACGTTCTCATAAACTATGTGCACCAAATTCCTTTTAATTTTGCACACTTAGCTGAAAAAATATGTTTTCTAAGATATTAATAGCCAACCGTGGCGAAATAGCTTTGCGCGTAATGCGTACTGCCCGCGACATGGGAATCAGGACAGTAGCTGTTTACAGTGATGCCGATCGCCATGCTCCACATGTTTATTATGCTGATGAAGCTGTGCATATTGGACCTTCACCTTCTTCACAATCTTATCTTGTAGTTGAAAAAATAATTGATGCTGCCCGTAAAACCGGTGCACAGGCCGTTCACCCGGGTTATGGATTTCTTTCTGAAAATGCAGATGCTGCACAGGCCATAATTGATGCAGGATTGGTATTTATTGGCCCATCGCCTCATGCCATGCGCATGATGGGAAGCAAACTGGGTGCAAAAGAAGCTGCCAAAAAGTTTAATGTTCCCATGGTACCCGGTACTGATTATGCCATAAAAGATATTGACAAAGCCAGAAAAATAGCAGTGGAAACAGGATTTCCTGTGCTTATAAAAGCAAGTGCAGGTGGCGGAGGCAAGGGCATGAGAATTGTTGAAAACGAACAATCATTTGACGAAGCAGTAAAAACTGCCATGAACGAGGCACTCTCAGCTTTTGGCGATGGAAGTGTGTTTATAGAAAAATATGTGGCATCACCCCGCCATATCGAAATTCAGATTATGGGTGACAATCATGGCAACATTGTTTATCTGTTCGAACGCGAATGTTCAGTTCAACGGAGGCATCAGAAGGTAATTGAAGAAGCTCCGTCAGGAATACTGAATGAGAAAATCCGAAAACAAATGGGCGAATGTGCGGTGATGGTTGCAAAGTCATGTAATTATACAGGAGCAGGCACGGTTGAATTTCTGATGGATGATAAAATGAATTTTTATTTTCTTGAAATGAATACACGATTGCAGGTTGAGCATCCGGTTACTGAAATGATAACGGGTCTCGATTTGGTGCGTGAACAGATTTTGGTAGCTGCAGGTGAAAAACTCAGTTTCAGACAGGAAGATCTCAAAATTCAAGGACATGCCATGGAGGTAAGGGTTTATGCAGAAGATTCAGCCAACAATTTTTTACCCAATGTAGGAACACTTTCGGTTTATCAACCGCCCAGAGGAGTGGGAGTGAGAGTAGATGACGGATATGAGCAGGGAATGGAAATCCCGATTTATTATGATTCGATGATTGCCAAACTGATTACCTATGGACGCAACCGCGAAGAAGCTATTCAGCGAATGATTAGGGCAATTGACGAATATAAAATTACAGGCTGCGAAACTACCTTGCCTTTCTGCCGTTTTGTGATGAAGCATCCTGCATTCGCAGAAGCACAGTTTGATACCAATTTTGTTAAAAATTATTTCAAGCCGGAATATCTGCAAGTCAAAAATGAAAGAGAAGAAGAAGTTGCAGCACTGGCAGCTGAATTGTTTTTTGAAGATACAAATACCGCAAGCAAGGTAAAGCCATCTGAGAGTAAAGTCTCACTTTGGCGGAATAACAGGTTGAATTAACCGGCAAACAAATTAATTGCAGATGAAAAATGCTTGCACAATAACAAGGTTGGCAGACAGTTTGAATAACTCAGGAAAGTGAAATACATTGTTGCCATAGTTCTCTTTTGTTGCCTTGGTTTTACTGCTTTGGCACAAACACCTGTCAACTCGGCTACTGCTATATTTAATGGAGATACAATTCCTTATTACACCTTACAGGTGGTGGATATTGTGGCATTTCTGCCTGAAACAGCAACTGAGGATGCGCGTAAATATTTAAAGTTGAGGCGAGATGTTCTTAAAGCATATCCTTATGCTAAAATTGCATCGGCAGAGTTGAGTTATATCAACGAAACAGTAGCTACCTTTAAAACTGAGCGTGAAAAGAAAAAGTTTATCAAGGAGCAGGAAAAAATCATGAAAGCACAATTTGAAAAAGACTTGCGAAATCTCACCTACACTCAAGGGAAAATTCTCATCAAATTAATCAATCGCGAAACAGGAAACACTTCGTATGAACTTGTGAAAGAATTAAGAGGCTCTTTACAGGCATTTTTCTGGCAAAGTATAGCACGGCTTTTCACTGCCAATCTCAAATCGCAATACGATCCTCAGGGCGAAGATAAAATGATTGAGAAGATTGTTCAGTCAATCGAGCGTGGTGAACTGCAGGTGCGTAATTAGAAAATACAACTGACAGGTTTTAGTTTTCTTTCGCTTTGTTGTTATTATCATCCTCCTTCAGCAACTTGAAATAGCTTGCTTTGAAACGGCCGTTAACTACTTCGCCCTGAACTTCGGCATGACGGACAGCTACACAAAATCCATTTTTATCGTGAGGATGACCGAATTCGAAAATGCCAACACCATCAACATAATAAGTGCTGTCTTTAATTTTAACGGCAAGGTCACAGTCATTACCCGGCATTCCATAGTTGCACTCACCACAGGATGCTTCAACCAACATAAGTTCCTTGGATGGGTCAGGTTTCTTACTTAACGACTTAGCGACCTGACTGTAACCGCTTGAAACAAACAATAAAAAAACTACAGCTGATAACAGAGATTTCATAATATATTATTTAATATTTTGACAAATATAGATGATACAATTTTCAATTATTAGGATTCAAGAAGTGTTTGCAATAAGTTTGTAATAACTGATATCCTTATGGGTGGAGTAACGTGAAGTGACGATTAGCGGAAATAGCTCAGTTGGCAGAGCATTAGCTTCCCAAGCTAAGGGTCGCGGGTTCGAATCCCGTTTTCCGCTCTTCGAAATTCATTTTTTAAAATTAAGTTTCAGTAATTTAATTTTAAGATTTATTTTTTTACTTTTATCAAAGACTGTTGTTTGAAAGAAAACATCAGCGAATATTAATTTCACACTCCAATGACTGAATATATACACTCATTTCTGCATCTGCTTTTTCTGAGTACAGTAGCACTTTTTCCTGTTATCAATCCTGTAGGTTCTGCTTTTATCATCAGTCCTTATATGGATGGACTTGATAAAAAGGCAAGGCGCAATGCAGTAAAAAAAATCACCTTGTATGCATTTATTTTGTGCACTGTAGTATTGTTTGCAGGCCACTGGATTCTTGAACTTTTTGGCATTTCCATTCCGGTAATTCAGCTTGCAGGAGGTATAATGATTTGTAAAATAGGGTGGGACTCCCTCACCACCGGCAACAGCCAGGGGGCAGAGGATGCAGCAAAAGTGCACACCGCTTCTGGCGAAAGTTTTGAAAACCTTCAGGACAAGCTTTTTTACCCACTTACTTTTCCTATCACTACAGGTGCAGGTGTAATTTCTGTATTATTTACCTTGGGTGCTCACAGCGAAAATGCCAGCACCGTTAGTTATTTGATCAATACATCAGCTATTCTTACTGCCATTATTGTAATGTGCATTTTAATTTTCATTTTTTATCTTAAAACCAAAACAATACTTCAGTATTTCGGATCACATACTGAACTTTACATCAACAGGATTATGGCGTTTCTTATATTTTGTGTGGGACTACAAATAGCAATAACTGGTATTAAGGCACTTGAGCTTTTCAAGTAAGTATGATTAATCAATACCTGCCGTTTGTAGCTTATCATCTTTTAAAATCACAAATGTTCCATCTCCTTTTCTCAGAGCAACGTTTTTAATTTCTAATTTTTTGTCAGGGAAAGCTGTTTCAGTTAGCAACACATCTACATGGTCAGCATCTATACTCAGTTGCGCATAGATAAACATAGCTATATCCTGACGCATTCCTCTCGGTGTAAATTCTTTTTCGAACAACAACTCATGATTGGAAGAAGAGAAAATAGCTAATTTAACCGGGCTCCTCTTTTTTACTACAGGATTAAGTGCACGCATGTGTGCAGCCCCGGTATTCACCTGTTCATATTCCTCAGGAGTGGAGATGTATTTAAAATTTACTATCAGAGTTTTTTCTTCTGGGTTGAAAAACCTTACAGTAGTATTGCTGAGCGGAATCATCAGTGCAAAGAATACAACCAAAATAATTATTGATAACACAGGATTACCTTTGCGATGGTCTTCTATACCCAATGACCCACTTCTGATATCACTACCTGTTTCTTTAGAAAATTCGAGCAGTTTATTTTTGTTGTATTGAGTCAGTGTGTACAACCTGACTTTTGAAGCATCAAATTTTTTCGAAAAAGTAGGAGGTCGCTTACGCAAAAAGCGATTGATGGTCCAGTTTTTTCCAAGACGATAATAGCAATCTTCACAACCAAGTATAGCCACCTTTTCACTGTTATTATCGAGCATTTGCTGCACATCTTTCGGCATAACACTTCCTGTACATGGCACTCTGTAATGTAAAATGTCGAGTTCAGATGGCCATTCTGGTTCCGGAAAATAGCTGCAACTGAATACCGCTATATCTGATTTTTTACGAGGCTGAATATTCAACTCCGGAAAATTAGGATGACTGATAGCATGTTCGGCACATGAACCAATGCAAATTCCGCAGCCTACACATTTGTCAGGTGAAAGAATTGCTTTTCTTTCACCATTATACGGAAGCATATCAATGGCTTCATAAGGACAATCATAAGAACAAAGATTACAAGCATCACATTTCTCGAGGTCAATATATACAGGAGGATTATTTTTTCTTTTGATAAAGTAGGGTATGACAGAAAGTATTACTCCTGAGCCGATAAGAATTAACCAGTTTTGGTTTACGGTAAATAATTTCATCAGATAGTAACCAAAATAGTAGTACCAGTCGAAAGAAGTTTGAACAGGAAGATTTGACATTTGTGCAGGAGGATCACTTTTTACAGGAATTGCTATTGCAATTATTCCAAGTGCGATGACAATATATATCATCAGCTTTTTAGGTGGAAACAGTTTTGGTTTTGAAATGCGTAACAGGTGAATCCAAATAATGATTACCGTTACAAGCGAAAATACAATATGGCCAAACAATGCTACTTTGAAAAAACCTCCTACAGTATTCAAATCATTCAGAAGAAAGGCTCCTGCAATGGATGGGTCGAATATGGGAAGACTTGAAAAAAGTTTGGCTGTAAGATAACCTGCAAGTTTTGCCTTTTGATCCCATACGAGTATAAATCCTGTAACTCCGATAATGACAACTATTAAAAAAGAGATAACACCGCTAATCCAGGAAACCAATCTTTTAAACTTTGAAGTGATTAATGTATGCAACATGTGAAGCAGAATAAATATCACAAGCAAATCGGATGAGTAGCGATGAATGGATCGCATCCATCCATTGAAAATATTGTTTGACATAGCCTCTACCGAGTCCCATGCATGGCGAGGATTGATGTTATAGAAAATGAAAATATAAATACCTGATATGCATGCTATGGTGAACATGAGAATAGCAATGCCACCCAGATGATATAGTGGATTTAAATCGGTAGAGTAGATTCTTCCAAAGAAGGATGAAAATTTCTGAAACAGCTGATGTCCGTATGTGCGCTCTTTTTTAGATGTGGGAGTATTTGTTTTATCCGTCATGGTGTTTTGAAATAATAAAAGATCTGATAAAAATTCCGCTTACGAATGAAATCATCAGCAGGCCGGCAGAAGTTGAGATGATAAATCTCCAATCCATTTTGTAAGTTTTTAAAACAGGATCGTAACCAAAACAGCGTAGATAAAATCCTTTAATGATGCCAGGTCTTGACTGTTCTGCTGCTGCTTCAATGATGGCAAGATTCAAATCTTTTTTTGAAGGGTTTATTCCGTAGATGTATCTTGATATTTTTCCGCTTGGTGTAAGAACTATTAATATGGAAGGGTGATTGAAATGTTTCGTTTGAGGATCGTAATCGTATTCGTAGCCTATAGACGTCATCAGTGCTTGTATATCAGCAGCTGATGCGGTAACTGTTCTCCAGCTGCTACCATCCATTTTCCATCGTATGTCATTAATAACAATATCTTCAACTTTGTCGGAACTGTCAAATGAAAAGCTTATCATGTTGAAGTCTTTACCAAGAGTTCCTAACTCTTTGATGGCAGTTTGCAGGCCGTTGTTGATAACCGTACAAGTTGAATAGCACTTTGTGTAAACAGGAGAAATAATAAGTGGCTTGTTATTCAGCAGGGAATACAGACGAAAACTTTTGCCTGATGCATCCACAACATTTATGTCAGCGGCTTTTTGAGCCAGATGTTTTTTTTCATCAGGGAAATTAAATCCACTTAACAAAAACCATAATGGCAATATCCAAAATAAAACATACTTCATAACTGTTCAGTTCAAAAATCCTATTTCACTGCAATGGCAACTTCTGCCATGCATTTCAATCTGCTGTCACTATGCTGGATTAGTTTACATTCCAGGTTGCGGCAAGCCACTTCCAGTTGAGGAAGAACAATGCAATAAATACAAGTAAGAATACCATAGTAAGCGCCAGGGTACCCGGAGCTTCAAAACCTTTATGCTCTTTAGCCTGAGGCGCCAGTGGCGAAATTTTCAGTTGCATATCCTGAGGGCCATTGACTTTTTGCCCGAAGAATACGGAAATCACAACAATAAGAATCCAGATGATGGTTGCAAGGAAAGCAATAGTTCCTCCCAGCATCATCAGTGCCCAGAAAAAGTCAACTGCAGGATTGAAGTTATGAGTAAACGGACCACCTGAGAAAGAAGAGTCCCAATGTCTGCGTGGCACACCTAACTGACCTAATACAATCATGGAGATGGAGAGCAATGCAATACCGATGAAAAACAACCATGGTTGCCATTGCGCCCATTTAAATCCTGCTATCTTTCTTCGGAAAATCAGCGGAATGAGATAGTAGGTGATTCCCATAAATGTCAATGTAGTACCTATAACAACAGTTCCTTTAAAGTGACCGGGAATTGCAATTGTGTTATGAACGATGATGTTGGTTTGTTCCATACCGAATATAACACCCGTAGTTCCTCCGATAAAACCGAAACCAATTACTGCAAGTATGATGGATGAGAACGCTGGGTTGCTCCACGGTGCTTTTGACAACCATTGAAACAATCCTTTGTTGTAGCCCCATCTGCGCTGTGCCGACTCAAACGAAGATGGTACAGCAAAAGCATGAATCATAGAAGCAAGCACTGCAAGATACATGGCATAGCTTGTGTTCCAAACTTTCCATGCGCTGCTTACACCGGGGTCGGTGAGCAAGTGATGTGCTGATGCAAGACAGATGAAAAGGATATACAACACAAAAGCGGAACGAGATACTCTTTCGTTGATGGAAGTTCCTCCAACAGCTAAGAATGAAACCATGTACCAGATGGAAACCATTGCAGCAACGTTAATCTGCTGAGAAGAATGTCCTAATCCCCACCAGATTAGTTTATACATGGCAGGGTCTATATTGTCAACTAAACCCAGTGACCAGAGGAAAGTTGGGATATAAATAAGTGCACCTGACGCCAGAGTAATCACAGCAATAATAGCTGCTGTCATGAGTCCGTAAGTTACAAGAGGCATGGTTTCGCCATAAGCTTTATCGCGCCTTGCAATCATCAGGTTTCCGAAAAATAAAATAACTGCAAGCAATGCACCAACTGCAAATAGTATGATACCAAGATAATAAAGTGGGTGAGCTTTTAGAGGAGTGTAGGAGGTAAGCATAACATCTGCCTTGCCCATGAGAATAATGATGTTGGAAATTACCAGACCGGCAACCATTAATGCAAATGCTACCCAGCCCCATTTGGGTGCGCAGAATTTGGTGTTCAATATTACTGTTGAACCAAAATATAGCCCTGCAATTTCAAAAAATATAATCCAAAAAATCAACGCATTTAATCCATGGAAAGTTACCAAACGGTAGTACCATTCAGCACCGAGAAGATGCACCGGCTGGTAACGTGTAAACACTAATAGTATAGCTGCCACCACAGCAAACAGAAGTGAAATAACAGCGAATACGGCATTCGCTCTGATCAGTTTTTCTGACTGAAGGTCAACTTTAAATCCTGTAATATCGCAAGTTCTGAACATAATTTCTTGTATTTTAATTTTTGGAAGGGTTGTTTAAAGTGTTTTAATATAAGCTATGACCTGAGCAATCTCCTCATCCGACAATCCCATCACAGGCATGGGTGTATTTTCATACCCGACAGTAATTTTAGAAGTAGGATTCTGAATTGATTCCTTGATATATTCATCATCTACTTTTACAGTAGTTTTTTTGCCATCAACTATAACGTGCTCGTCTTTTCCATAAAGGCCTTTCCAACTTGGAGCAATGAGACTTGTGCCATCAGTTTTATGACATGCTCCACAACCTTTAAGTGTGTAAACCTGTTCACCCATCAATGCCATTTCAGCTTCGGTGAGTGGTTCATTTTTTTTGGCAGCAGCTTTTCCTGCAGGCTTTTTCAAATCTTTGAATCCGTAGAGTTTTAAATCTTCGTCTTTTTCTATCACTACAATTTTGCCAATCATTGTATGATGTCCAATACCACAGAACTCATTACATATAACTTTATACTCGCCCGTTTCTGTAGGTTTGAATTCGAGTAAATAATCATAGCCCGGATAAACCTGAAAGTTCATATTCACAGGTTGAATGGATAAACCGTGCACTATATCCTTTGATGAGATGTGAAATTTGTAAGACTGATCTTTCTCCAGAATAAGTACAGGACTCCAGCGCCACATCTCTGCCATCAAAAAAACATTTGTATTAGGTTCAGGGCGAACAATTGGAATACCATTGTCTGAACCCACCATATTTTGCATGATGTAAGCCTCCGTCAGTTTGGAAAATTCAGTTGTACTGGTTCTGTATGTTGTACTGGATGGATTTTGTTTTCCGTAAACGTGCCACATTATCATCCAAATGAAAAGAGTGATGCAAAGCACAAGTGCAATGACCATCCACATTTTTTCATCTTTGGCGACTTTTTTATAGTACCATCCTTCGGCAGGGCTGAGTAAACTCATAATTCTGATTATTTAGATGAAAAATTAGTTGAGTAAATTTTGTTTGACTTCTTCCGGAATAGCAGGCAGGTTGGAAAGTTCCATTACTCCCCACAGTAAATAAAAGATTGCATAAATGGTTACACCAAGAAAGAGCAGGAGCATAAAATCATCCATAATCATTCTTCCGAATGGTGTTTTTTTGTTTTCCTGTTGCTGATCGTTTTCCATATTCATTGATTTTAAATTTTTGCTTCTTTTCACAGCAAATATGAATACAGAATGATATGACAAAAATCAGAGTGTCATATAATGCGTTTAGAAAATACGTTTTCGTATTTTATTTAAAGAGAAAGTTATTGTTTGCTAAACTTAAACGGAAGGATACTTAAAAAAAGCAATTTTGTTCAGGCTGACTAAATCCAAATAACTGAATTTTTTTGCAGTACATTTTATCAATCCTTCCTTTTCAAAATCCTTTATAATTTTTGAAACCTGTTCTTTCGTAGTGCCTACAAGGTCTGCAATATCCTGACGACAAAAACTAATCTGAAAAGCCGGCTCTTCGTTTTCACAACTGAAAGTTTCAGCAAGCAGAAGAATAGCTTCAGCCACTTTCTCTCTTACAGTTTTGTGTGCAAGGGTAAGCGCTTTTTTCTTAATCAGTTCCAACTCATCAATAAACAGGTTAATAACCTGATTTCTTAAAACAGTACTCTTATTGCTTATTTTGTCGAACAAGGCATAGGGTACGTAACAATATTGTACATCTGTTACAGCAGTTGCAGAGCAGGTATGCACTGCATGCTTTGCATTGATTCGGTATCCTAAAACATTTCCTTTGGCTGCAATTTTTAAAATGAGTGGTCTGTCTTCTTTACCGTTAAGTTCAACTTTAAGAAAACCTTTCTTAATAAAGCAAACACCTTCAACAGGATCTCCTTCAGTGAACAATCTTTTGCCTTTAGCAAGTGATTTGGTGAGTTTGAATTTACTGATGGCTTTCAGCGTATCCTTATCACATTCGTTAAGGATTGAACATTCTCGTATTTTGCAGGTAATACAATCGTGTTGAGTTATTGCCATATTTTAAATCAGATTTAGTAAATGTTGATACGATTCATCTGATTTTGTAAAATTCAACTACATCAAATTTTTAAAATATGATTTTGATTATTTTAAAAACTGATTTTTGTTGGCTGATGACGGGCGCAGTTTTAAAGAATTATCTGCCGGGTAAAAATCAATTGATACGAATGATTTTACCTTTAACAGGAATGACAGAAACAGTAAAACAGATTATGATTTTACAATCTCATCGTAATTAAACCCTGCTCTTTCCAATGAACGAAATACAGTTTGCATAGCAAAGTCGGCATCGTTATAAGGAAGTACAGGAACTTCGGTTGCATTTCTCAGTTTTTCAAGCAGCATATCGGTTTCACCGGATGTCAGTTGTTCACAAACATCATACATTCCACCGGGTTCTTCTTCCAGTTTGTCATGCAATTCCAATACGTGGCGCAATACCTTGATAACATCAGCTGTTGGTCGAACAACCAAAAGCATAGTAATAGCGCCATGGTCCAAACGAAGTTTTGCCTGCAATGGAAGCTGTACCCCGTTGTTAGCTTTTTGTGCTGCCGGAAAGAGTATGTTCTCTTCCATTTTAATATGCTTAAGCAATCCTGTGCGAAACTGGTGATAATATTCCATGTTTATTTCACCGGGCTTCTCTGTGGCTTTGTCCAAAAAACCTTCAACACGATGGTGGTCGTTAGTGAAAAAATCATATAAAGGTTTATTCATAACATATTTGTATTTCTTATTGATAAATGCACATCAAAGAAATAAAAATAATTTGAAATGTATAAGTAAGATTATTTCTGACTTTGTTCCATTGCTTCCACAGCAATGGTAGCATGTGCATAGGCAGCACCCGATCTCATTTCGGCTGCTACCCAAATTGCTTCCATAATTTCTTCTTTGGATGCTCCTTTTCTCATTGCCTGTGGTACATGCGATTTGATGCAATACGGGCATTGAGTAACGTGAGCAACTGCTACTGCAATCAGTTGTTTTGTTTTTTCGTCCAGCACTCCTTCTTTAAAAACTGTGCGGCTGAATGTTCGCCATGCTTCAATTTGCTTAGGAGCAAGGTCAGCTTTTTTCTTTGCATTTTCTACGGTAGCTTCCGGATAAAAATCTTTATGATCAGTCATAATATAAGTTGTTTTAATATTAAAATTATTCTTATTCAAAAAGCAGATACCTGATTGGCTTATCCGATATCTGCCTGCAATTCTGTTTTATCTCAGCAATTTTATTCAAGGTGGGCATCAAGACTTATAGGAAAACTCAATGCTTTGCTTATGGGACAATTCTCTTTAGCAGCATTGGCACATTCCATAAATTTTTTCTGGTCTATTCCCGGAATATTTGCTTTGAGGGTAAGATGTGAGCCTGTAAGCTGAAGTTTTTCGGCATCCATGGTGACTTCTGCCTGCACGTTCAGCGTTTTCGGTGTATAACCTTCTTTACCTAATATCAGACTTAGTGCCATTGCAAAACATCCGGCATGCGATGCAGCCAGCAATTCATCAGGATTGGTGCCTGTTCCGTTTTCGAAACGCGATTTGAATGAATACTGATGATTTTCCAACACTTTACTTTTTGTAGTCAGGGTTCCGTTTCCTTCTTTTAACGAACCGTTCCAAACGGCTGATGCAACATGCTTTTTCATACTTTTTACTTTTATTTACAATTAAACTTTAATCTAAAAAATATTTTCAATTTTTCTCATCCTCTTTTATTGCTATTGAAAACAATTTTGTCACCTGTATAGTTTGCATGATTCGTGTAAATATTGCCTTGAAGTTTGATAAAAACCAATTCAGAAAAGTTTAATCGCCTGATGGAATGAGATTCTCTAAGTTATTTTGATTAATTATTCACAATAGACGGTGGTTGTTTAATCAAATGATAGATTTGTACGCTTATTAAATCAGTTTATATAGAATGAATACAAAAGTTTATTTTGAGATGACTGCCGATGGTGAAAACATTGGCCGCATCGTATTTGAATTATTTAATGATGTGACACCGGTTACAGCAGAAAATTTTAGGGCATTGTGTACAGGCGAAAAAGGTTTTGGCTACAAAGGATCACCATTTCACCGTGTGATACCGGAGTTTATGTGTCAGGGTGGCGACTTTACCATGATGAATGGAAGAGGAGGAAAGAGTATTTATGGCGACCGTTTTAAGGATGAGAATTTTGTTTTAAAACATGATAAGCCGGGTTTGCTTTCAATGGCAAATGCAGGGCCGAATACCAATGGCTCACAGTTTTTTATTACCACAGTTACCACACCCTGGCTTGATGGAAAGCATGTTGTTTTCGGAAAAGTAGTGGAAGGAATGGATGTAGTTGAAAAAATTGAAAGTTACGGCACTCCCAATGGAATGACAATGAAAAAAATTATTGTGAATGACTGCGGTGAAGTAAAATAATAAGTCTGTATAAAAAACAAAAACGCTGACATCACTGTCAGCGTTTTTGTTTTTTAAAACTAAGTAATGATTATAACTAGTTCTGTATATTGAAACGACCTGTTTTAAGTTGTTTTTCTCCCTGAACAAGTTTATAAATGTATGTTCCGTTTTTCAAACTTCCTCTCTTAAACTCGAACTGATTTGCAGTGATATTATTTATCTGCGCTACTTCACGTCCGGTGATGTCAGTTACAATGAATGTAACAGGATTCTGACTAAGATTAAGTGCAGTACCTTGCAGCGTAATCTGTGCTGTAGTTTGAACAGGATTTGGATAGAAAGAAATGCTCAGGTCTGAAGAATAATTAGCAATACCTGATGAAGCATCCTGAATAAGTTGGAAGGGGAAACCCTGAGGAGCATCATCTGCTGCTCCTGCAGTAGCAGTATCAATTACACTTTGCCATAATCCGGTAGCAGGTACAAATTGTTTTGCATTGCCTGTAACGGTTACTACAGGGAAGTTGATAGGCGGACACCATGGACCGGAAGCTGATGTTCCGTCAATAGACCATACAAGTCAGTAAGTACCTGCAGTTAATGAAGCTAATAATCCTCCTGATACACGCATAATGGGACGATCAACACTTGCCCAGTTTGTTGAGTTGGTGCGATAAATTCCAGACCAAAATGTATCAGCGATTATGTTTAATACTGAGTCGCCCGCAATGATAGTTGCAGTAGGATCAGAAGGATCTTTATCCAATATGTAAGCATACAATTCAGTGATGGTTGAACTGATGCCCGAACCAGTCTGATAGGTATAGAGTGCTACGGAATCAATATTCCACGTTGCCCCGGGAGGAACTGTGAAATCATCAGCAATAAAATAACCAATGGTATGGCTTGCATTGTTGCCATAGGTGTTAAGGCCGTCATGCAAACTCGAGATGTCTGCTCCATTGAAACCCATTCCCGGGTTGTTTACCAAGGGGCCATTGTCGTATAGGACTGTTTATGCGTTTACAGTTGCACATGCGCATACTGTTGCAAGTAATGAGTAGAATTTTTTCATAATATATTTAATTTAGTTGATGAACAAATGTAAATAATAAAATTAAAAACTCTGGAAAAAAATCAGAAATTTATATGTTAAAATTAACCAATCAGATAAGCAAGCCCTTTGTTGACATTTTCATAAAGGTCACTGATTCGCTTTTCCATGCACATCTTCTTAAACATTTCTCTCACGGGTTTATAATCATTATGAATAGGACATGGTTTTGCATCGTTACATTTACTGAGTCCAAGTCCACATTGCTTAAAAACTTCTTCCCCGTCTATAGAGTGAATGATGCTAATAACAGGTTGTTTGATTTGTTTGGCAGTCATATAAAATCCGCCTTTAGGACCTTTGGTGCTGTTGATGATTCCGTCTTTCACCAACTTCTGCAAAAGTTTGCCAACGGTGTGTTCATTTTCGTTAATAAACAGAGCAATTTCTTTGATGCTTGCTCTGTTTTCCCTGTCAGCAATGGAGCCAAGAAAAATTACAGCTTTAATGGAAGCTTTGCAGGTTAAGCTGAGCATTATTAATAGTGTCCTAAAAATTTGCGACCTTCTTCTGATACTGATTCAAAACTCCAGGGTGGTTCAAACGTGAGATTCACTTCAATAAAATATTCGGGAAAGGTTTGTTGCAATGCCTGAGTAACATTACTTACGATTGAGTCGCCCATTGGGCAAAATTCTGTAGTGAGTGTTTGCGTGCATACAATTTTTTTCTCTGTTTCATCGAAGTTAATTTCATAAATCAAACCCAGATCAACTACGTTAAGTCCTATTTCAGGGTCGTCCACATGCATCAGCGCTGCCAGTGCCATGCTGCATTTTATATTGTTGTTTGTTACCGTACTCATTTTATTTTTGGTTTATGTGTGATAACTTTAAATACATTCCAGTTATAAAGAGCTGCTGCTGCAATAAGAAGCACAGCTCCTGTTTTTAGCAACAGAAATTGAGATGTCATTATGCCTGCAGCAAATAAAACGAATCCTGCCAGATAAAATATACTCATCACATTGAAAACAGAATGGCTGAACATATCTTTGGGATTGGGTGTTTTGCCGAGAGAAGAACGATGGCGATATACTTTGTTCCACACAATAAAAGGTAATGTTTTAAATGTCATGCCCAGTATTATTGCAGTGAGCCAACCAAAGAAAATCATAAATCCATAAGCCAGTTTGAGTTCAGTTTCATCTCCTGATTTGCTAATCATGAGAGATAGAATTACCAACAACAGAAGCAGCGGCAATAAAATCATCCCAACTGATAAAAGTGAAATTTTCACCTGTTCGTCCACTTGTTTTCTTAAACGGTGCTTATAAGCCTGAGCACAATAAAATATAAACATGATGATGGCTGCAAGGATTAATATGGAAGGAATAAAAATGTTTGCACGTTCAGGAAAGAAATAAAAAATCAGAAAGTAAAATATGAGTGCTGCATTAATCAGCCAGAATATTTTCCAAAGTAGTCTGGGGTTGGTATATTTTGAAATCAGAAACATTGGTATCAGTCTTGACCCAACACCTATAACCAACAGCAAAAACCATCCGATAATTCCTGTGTGAGCATGAACCGGTAAATAGTGAAGAGAGTCATAAGGCAACAAGTTTAGAAAAGTGAAATTATAAACAAGTGCCAATCCAAGCAATACAGTAAACAACAACCAAAGTACAGCAGCAAAAATGAAAACGGCATGCACATTTTCACGCTTACTGTTTTTCATACTCATAAATATGTTGATAAGGTAACATATTATGGCCAGAGCAACTAATCGGCCACCCCATTTGGCAGGGGCACCCATATTAAACTCATAGAATCCATATACCAAGAGCGGAATACCAAAAGCAGCAAGATAAAACGAAAGCCACGCCAATTTTTCACTGTGTAGTTTTCCTTCAATCAAAACCGGTACGAGCTGATGACTTGCACCTAAGATAATCATCGTAGCCCATCCCAAAGCCATGATATGTGTTATGGCTAATATTTTAGGCTGAAAATAGTGAGACAAGAAAGTATAATCAGACAGAAACAACAACACAGCCGCTATCATAAATGAAACAGCTCCATAAATATAAAACGGTAAAACTACTTTGTAGGATGTGGTTTTTATGGAAGCTGTATCTCCTGTTACGGCAAACATACTATGATTTAAAAATTAAAAGATGCACTTCACCATCACTGATTTCTTTTATACGAAATTCAAATTTTCTGTCTTTAAGTTCAGGAAGCAGAAATACAGGAATTCTTTTATGATAAACATACAAAGCATCCGTCTGAGGAAGTTTTTCAAGTTCATCCAGAATGGTAAGCATAGGCAAAGGCATTTCAAGTGCTCTCACATCAATGGTTTTCAGTTTGCCTTCGTAATATTTTAGTTTTTTATCCCAGTCGGCATGATCTCCGGTTTCGTTAGTTTGTGTTTGTTTTACCTGATCAGTTTTATAAAAATAAGTGTAAAATATACTTTCTCCTCCAATTTCGCTGTAGGTTTGATAGCCTTGTTTTTCGAGTAACTGAATAAGCGGAACAGGTTCAAAACTATTCACTAATTTAAGTGCCTGATGTGATTTGAGAGGTTTTATTTTTTCGAGAATCAAGCTCAAAGGGTCTTTTCCTGATTCGAGAACAGGCCGCACATCCAACTCAACAATATTTTCTGCAGAAATATTTTTTACGAAATCAGGAACAGGATTAATGCCTGATGCTTCCTCAGCCTTAGTGGTGTTGTCCACTTCAAATCCCAATGGTTTTAGTTTTTCAAAAAAATCATTTATCGTACATCCGCCAATTTTGCTTGCCATGCTGATGGAAGTACGTCCTGCCATCAGTTTGCGTAGCAGCGGATTGCGCAGCTTATTGAATTTTGGCGAAATACTGATGATAGCTTCCAGAGCATCCGGATGCTGTTTCAGGATAGCAGCAATTTTTGTGTTGGCATTGATGGTAAACATATCAGTGCAAAATTACTTTTTTAATTTACCTTTTGCCGAATCCTGTTCATCAGGACTTATTTTCACATGCATAATCTGTCAGGTAGTTATAATCCAGAATTTATCATCCCAGTCGTCACTCACATCATAAGGTTTTACCAGATGTGTTGCCTCAAGTTCAATAAGATCTTTGTCTGAAAGTGAGTTTTGAATCTCATTGAATAAAGTTCTTTCTTCAAATCGGATATGTTTATCCAACTCATCACTGAACTTTGTGATTAATTCTGTATTTTTTTTGTCTTTACGCAGTTGTTCAACCATAGCTGTCAGTTGCTGATGCTCCTTCAGTGCTGTTTGAATAAGCTCATTGTTGCTTTCAATGCGTGCAAACAAATCTACTTCCTCTTTATGGAAATGCTCTTTGAGGTCATGTTCAAAAAAGTAAAGAATGAAATCTGAAATTCTTTCAGGAGGAATATTTTTCTTAATTCCTTCTCTGATTTTCCAGATAAGAAGTAAACCATAATGGTGTTCCCTCGAGAATCGCAACAGGGCTTCTTTGCGTCTGATGGGATTGAATTGCGGTTGGTCGAACATCATATTAACGTGTTGATTTTTCTAATTCTATTGCTTTTGGGAAAAGTATATTGTTTTCCAGATGTATGTGCACATGTACATCATCTTCCATTTCATCCAGCATTCGGAACAAAAGACTATAGCTTGCACAGGAGTCTTCAGGCAGCGTATAATTGTTGGTGATATGACGCAACTCATGCAGGTTATCGCCTACAGAAGTATGCTCTTTTTCCATATTATTTATGGTTTCCTCAACTGAACATGCAACATTAATCTCCGGCTTTTGTCCACTGTTTTTGGCTGATACAAGTTTTTTTATACAAGGGAATAAAATTTGCTCTTCTTTCTGCATGTGTTCGAGTAGTTCATTACTTGTATCTTCAACGAGTTGATGCACCTTAGTTAGCTCCGGATGTCTGTCGCCATGTACCTGCATTACTTTTTTTGCATAAGCTCTTACATCCGGAATCATTTTTCGCAGATAGGAGTGATGTGTGTTAACAATATAATCGGAAAGAAAATCAGGATTCCATTCATTGTAAGGTAATGCACGTGTTGCCCCCGGTAACTTATCTGTTTGCTGCAGTTCCTTTTCCAGAAGTTTCACATCAATACCTTTTTCAGTACACGCTTCCTTTATGGTCTTATGACCATTGCAACAAAAGTCGAGTCCGTATTTCTTAAATACCTGAGCATTCCTGATGTCTTTGGTAGTAAGTTCAGCAAGTGTCTCACTGCCTTCACCCATCAGCCGTTTGGTTATTTTTATTTTCCACCATTGAGGACCCTGTTCCAGATATTCCCAATTAAAAATATCACCCCTTTCAGCCAAAAGCTGATAGTAAAGTGGTTTGGGATCATGGTCATTATGGATGGTAAGGCTTTCACCTTCCTGTAATTCATCAAACCGTGCAAATATGGTTGGATGTTTTTGTCTGGGCTCAAGTAAGGTTACGTTCAGAATATTGTCAACTGTTGCTTGCATGATTTATAACTTTTAAAATTTATCAGAAAGAGAATTTGATGAATCAGCGTATGGTGATTTTTACTTTCCACCATTCGGGACCTTGCTCCAGATATTCCCAGTTGAAGGCATCGCCATGCATGTTCAGCAACTGATAGTATAATGGTTTTGGGTCATGATCGTTGTGTATCGTGAGGCTCTCTCCTGATTTAAGAGCATCAATACGTGAGAAAATGGTGGCATGTTTTATTCTTGGATCCAGTACGGTAACATCAAGAACATTGTCGGCAGATGTTTGCATATTATTATTTTTTACTTAATGATTAAACAATTTTATGAGTACAAAGATAAAAATGGTTTTAATAAAAGTAAATAAATACTTTTAATTTTACAAAAAACTGAGAATTCATGACGTTCAAAACCCAACTGTACTAATTTTAAAAGGCAATAGGGGTGTTTTTATTTTCAGTTGTCAGTATGTGAAAGGGTTAGTTTACTAAATTGCGGCCATAAATTAGTTTTTGACCTGCAACCGGTGGATAACCATAAAACAGATACAGACTGGAAGAAAGATGAAAAGTCTTTTGAGCTTTATTTTAAAAGTAATTATCAGCGATTTTGCAGCTATGCATACACTTTCTTAAAGGATCAGGATGATGCAGAAGACATTGTGCAACAAATTTTCATAACGATGTGGGAAAAAAGAGATATACTCAATATTGAAACATCAGCCACTGCTTACATGATGCGTGCCATTCGCAATGCATCATTAAACAGACTGAAGCATGCTGAAGTAAAACAGAGTTATGTTAATGAAAAAGGGAATGAACAACTTTCAGGGAATCAGGTAACTTCTGTTGTAGTTAACGAACTTCAAGCGCAGATTGCAAAAGCCATAGATGCACTGCCGCAGCAATGCAGAATTATTTTCAGCATGAGCAGATTTGAAGAGCTAACTTATACTGAAATTGCAACCAAATTAAACCTGTCGGTTAAAACAGTGGAGAATCAAATGGGAAAAGCATTGCGACTGATGCGTGAACGATTGAAAGATTATTTACTCCTGATTATTATTCTTGGAGCAGTTTTGTAAATGTATGGAAATGGATAACAAGTTCGAAAATATGGATACCATCATAGCCAAAGTACTTTGCAACGAAGCAAGTGCAGAGGAGAGGCAGCTGCTGATGGAATGGAGACAACTTGACAAAGCCAATGAAGAAGAGTTTGCTGCCATGCAGTCGGTGATGATGGAAACAGAAAAACTTAAACCTGAATTGTCAGTCAATATTGATAAAGCATGGAGTAACGTACAGAGTAAAATAAAAAGACAAAAGCAGGGGAAAATAGTGCCTTTGAGGTTTTTGCGCTATGCAGCTATGCTGGCTATAGTAGCAGGCATAAGTTTTCTTACGTATCGTTTGTTGCTGAATAAACCACAGGAAAGTATTCAGCTGACAGCTTTCAACGCAATTAAAACAAGCAATCTGCCGGATGGCAGTACAGTGACAATTAATAAAGGAAGTTCATTGACCTATTTAAAGAATACATATCACTCTAAAAGAGAATTGCAGTTGAACGGAGAAGCATATTTTGATGTTAAGCATAACAAAGAAGTGCCATTTATTGTGCGTGTAGGTGAATTGCATATTGAAGATATAGGTACATCTTTCAATGTGAAAACACTTGCTGATAGAAATGTGCAGGTAACAGTAATGACAGGGCTGGTAATGATGTATGATTCCGTTGACACACTAAATTTACATGAAGGAGAGACAGCTGTTTACAATGTTGTGAATGGTACTCTAAGTAAAATAACCGGTGCCGATAAAAATGAAGCGGCTTATGCCACAAAACATTTGGTGTTTGAGAACACAGGACTTTTGGATGTGGTAAAACTTTTGAATGATGTTTATGGAACTAACATCGAAATTGCAGATTCTGCTTTGAAGAATTGCAAGCTTACTTCTTCTTTCAAAAACGAAAATCCGGATGACATAGTTGCAGTTATTTCAGAAGCACTTCAGCTGAAAGTTGAACACAGGGACAATCAAATTTTGTTAAAGGGTGAAGGCTGTAAATAAATTTCAACTTTTTTTTCTTTTGCTGATGTGCGGGTGGAGTTTTGGCATCGCACAGGATAACAGTACGTTATTGGACAGAAAGATTAGTCTTCAGATTACGAATGTCCCACTTGATGTTGTGCTTCTTGATATTTCTTCTCAGGGTGGTTTTACATTTTCTTATAATGCCGATATTATTGACCGCGACAGAAAGATTTCATTAAGCGTTTTCGATAAATCTGTGAAAAGTGTTTTAGATATATTGTTTGAAGGTAAGATGCAATACAGTGTAAAAGGCAAACATATTATTCTGACATTAAAACCACAGAAAAAAGTTGTCAGTGAAAGAGTGGTGAAAGGTATTATATACGATGCAGCTTCGGGCAATAAACTTTCAGGAACCAGTATTTATGATAAGCGAAGCAGTATTTCGGTTATATCTGATGCAGAGGGCAGATTTACAATTAAACAGAAGACAAAAGAAGTGACCACACAAACATGGAAACTGAATGTAAGCAAAGCCAATTATCGTGATACAATCATTGAAGTGAAACACGATGAGAATTCTCCTGTCAGTATTTATTTAAATACATTAAAAACT